>UMDS01038254.1_pt1 | contig 38451 bp, 33 predicted proteins | sample 1964551 | NCBI WGS metagenome assembly UMDS01 (sample SAMEA4836000, study PRJEB28245) | human gut metagenome | biome: gut microbiome; material: fecal sample | place: Denmark | collected 2008
CCGCTGATGCCGTTCTTGCCCAGCGCGCCGTCCACAGTGCCGGAATCCTGGGTGCCGAGCACGCCGCCGACGGCACCGCCAACACCGGCAATCCCGCCAACACCGGGAACGCCGGCTTCCGGCACGCGCGTGATATCCACGGCGACCACGGATTCGCCGCGCGCCCCGACATAGGAGCCGAGGAACATGGCGACCGCTTCGGGGTAGCGTGCCAGTTCGGCGGACACATAGGCGCCCGGCAACGTGGCGAGCCGCATTTTCACGTTCTCATAGTCCACGAGCTCGCCTTGGCCGCGCGGTACGGCGACGAGTCCGCCGCGCGTAAGCACGACTTTGGTGGTCGGCTCGGCCAGCAGCTCGTCGATCAGGCCGGGTTCGCTGCGCCGGTCCACCTGATAGTCGATGTCACCTTGTGCGAGCGGCAGGAACGGCAGCGCATGGGTCAGTGCCAGAGGCGAGAAATGAATGTCAGCGGTCATCGAAGTCTCCTATGCGTTCTTCTGCGCGCTCTGCACGCGCTTGACGAGCGAGAGCAGCGCCCGCGCCACGGTATCCGGATGTTCGACGGCACTGAAATGGCCGCAGTCCGGAATATCGATGAATTCAGCGCCGGTGATTCGTTCGGCGAGCGGACGCATCACACTCGGATTGCTGGAGGGGTCCAGTTCGCCGGATACCACCAGGCTCGGCGCGCTGATCGTTTCCGGCACCGCCCCCAGTTCAGGCCGTCCGTAGGTCATGCGCTGACGCCAAGCCAGACCAGCCGGGTTCTGTTCGTTGATCCAGCCGGTCATGGTCGCGATGAATTCAGGAGTCTTCTTGACGGTGGAATCGCCATCGGCCGGCTGCGCGAAGTGCATCACCGGTTCGACCGAGTTCGTCTGTTCGGCGGCGTCCGCCATCTTCAGTCGGTTCTCCCCGCCCACGCCGTCGGACGCGGCCATCGTGTCGCACAAGGCCAGTCCGGCCACCGTTTCGGGGTACAGGCGCTGGATGTCCATCGCCACGTAGCCGCCCATCGACAGCCCGACCCAAATCGCCTGCTCATAGCCGGCGGACTTGATCAGGTCCACGTAGGCTCCGGCCAGGCGATCCAACGCCTCGCTGTACGCGCCGTTCGCCATGCGGGGGCCCGAATCGGCGTCGCTCGGCACCGGGGATGCGCCGGAGCCGGCCATGTCCGGAGCCCAGATCGGGAAGTCCGGCACATCGTTCAGGTCGGCGAAATCGGCGAGCGCCTTCGCGCAGACGTCCCACATGCGGTGGTCCACCGGGTAGGCGTTCATCAGCACCACCGGCACGCCTTCGCCGTCACGGTAGATATGATTGGCCAATTCGATTGCCATTGTCGTTACTCCTTCACATTCGCGCCCCACTGGCGGAGCTGTCGGCACAGTCGGCTGGGAGCGGTCTCAACGCGGACCGCCCTCCGTCGCTACGCGCCATCCCCGCCAACGGAAGGCAGAACAACTGTCAGATTCCGGCCCAGGCCAACGCCTGCCGCACGATGCGCCCATGGCCGTTGACCATCTGCGCCACGAACGTGTCCATTACGTCGCTCTTGGGATCCACCCATTCCACATCCAGCGTCTCATCCTGCGGCTTGCAGTCGCCGGCGATAGGCACCACGTAGCACAGTGCGATGGCGTGCTGGCGCGGATCGTAGTATTCGCTTAGTCCCGGCGTGGGGAAGAATTCGGCCACGGTGAACGGCTGGAGCCCGATCGGCAGCAGCGGCAAGGCGATATCGCCCAAATCCTTGGCCACATTGCGGGCGATGGCCTCGCGCAACGTCTCGTGGTACAGCACACGGCCGGTGATCAGCGTACGCTCGATCGACCCGTCCTCGGATACGCGCAGCAGCGAGCCCACCTGGGAGATGCGGCCCATCTCATCGGTGCGTACGGGCACGATCTCCACATACGCGATGGGCATCTGATGGCGCGCCCGGTTGATGTCGGACGGCCCCAGCCAGCCCGGCGGGTTGCCGTGACCGGAACCGCCTCCGTGGATGAAGTCCTCGGGCGTGATGTTGTCGAATTCGCCGCGGCCACGGCCGGCATCATAATCGCCCTCGTCGGGCACTTCATCATTCATGACTGGCATGCATCCCATTATTGCGCGCAAAATCACGCCACGCGTCACCTTACGGCGAAATCTTGGGAAACGTTTGGCCGGCGGCGGAAAATACGACACAAATGTTGGGTGGTGCTGGGAAGCTGGTAGCCAGCAGGGAGCCGACGGCCACGAACCGCACGGCCCCAAGCGCCAAGACGTATTGCATGAATAAGGCAATCGCCCGGCGGCCACGCATGAGGGCCGTACGGCGATGCCAAGGAAAACACAGAAGAAGGGAACATCATGGCAACCACCGCCATCACCTCCGCCGATTTCGAGAAGACCATCACCGACAACGAAATCGTGTTCGTTGACTTCTGGGCCACCTGGTGCGGCCCGTGCCGCGCGTTCGGCCCGATTTTCGAGGCGGCCTCCAACGAGCCGGAGAACGCGAACATCGCCTTCGTCAAGGTGGATATCGACGCCAACCAGGATCTGGCCCAGGCCGCCGGCATCCAGGCGGTGCCCACGCTGATGATCGCCAAGCAGGGCGAGGTCATCTTCCAGCAGGCCGGCGCGCTGCAGGCCGCCGATCTCGACGATCTGATCGCCCAGGCCAAGGCGCTCGACCTCGCCGCCGCCAAGGCCGCCCAGTCCGGTGCCGACCAGCAGGCCTGAGCCTGATTTTCCTTCATCCACTGCGCCGCCTATCATGGTGGTCAGTGTGAAATCCGATCAAGGAGCGCAATGACGAGACATGCCAAGCCGACCCGTATGCTCAGACCGTTGAACAAGCGCCAGTGGATGAAGATCGCGGCTGTGGTGGCCGCGGCAGGTCTGCTCGGCACGGCGGGATTGGTGTCGCGCAGTTTCTACCATGCTGATGATGTGAAGCCGATTTCCACCATCACTTCGTTCTCGGCCACCGATTCGGCCGCATCCCGTTCTGCCACTCGTGGCGCAATCAACGGCGCCGACAAGAACACCACGTTCGTTACGGTGAAGATTAATGGCGATTCGCGCGTAGTACTTGGCGAAAAAGCCAACATGACCACCGTCAAGGACGTGCTGGAGACGGGTGATATCACGCTTGACCCGGATGATGCCGTATCTCCCTCGCTGAAATCCAAGGTCACCGAGGCCACCGTGGTCACCATTAATCGCGCGGATGCCGATGTGGAGACCAACGATACCGAGATCGCCTTCAATGAAGTACGCAAGGAGACCAGCAGCCTGCCCAAGGGTCAGGAAAAGGTCGAGACCGAGGGCCAGAAGGGCATTATGGAGACCACCTCGCTGGTCAAGCGAGCCGGCGACAAGGTCGTCTCTTCCAACGTATTCGCCTCATGGGTCAAGAAGGCCCCGGTGGATAAGGTGATCCTGGTGGGCACTGGTTCCACCAAGTCGCCGTCGACGTCGTCATCGTCGTCAGCCGATCTCGGCACCACTGTTCCGGCTGGAGAAGTGCAGTCCTGGGCGCATCAGTATCTGTTGGACAACGGGTATAGCGAAGCGGACTTCACCGCTGCGAACTACATCATCAACCACGAGTCCGGTTGGAGCCCCACCGCCACCAACCCCACGTCTGGTGCTTATGGCTTGGGTCAGGCCTACCCCGGTAGCAAGATGGCTTCCGCCGGTGCGGACTGGCAGACCAACTACAAGACCCAGTTCAAGTGGTTCATCAGCTATTGCGAGCAGCGCTACGGCGGCATCGTCGCAGCGTACAACTACTGGATCGCTCATAACAATTACTGATTGCGATTATTCTCGGTCTACGCAAAGAGCCTCCGCCGGTTGGTCTAACCACCACACAAGGGGTTACCCCCTAACTTTATAATTGCGTATGCAATTCAATATCGCTCGCATAATTCACGGAGGCGGCCATGACTTTTAATCGGTATATCTGCTTTTGTGCCATCCTTGAATCCATAGGTGCCATTGCCTGCATGCTGATGGCTCTTATTGGCAATAACCTGCTCGGAGTAATCGTGGCAGCGATCGCGGCGCTGTTGTGGATCGGCGGCGAAGTATGGGGCATGACTGCATTCCGACGGCAGAACCCGCGACGCGACGAGCTTTCCGATATGCATCAAGGCTCGGCCATGCAATTCGCGCTGGTCAGTTTGGTGGGTATTCTGGTAATTGTCGGCTTTATCTACACCACGCTGAATCTGATTGACCGCTCGATAGTTCACATTATTCCGCCAATGCTGTTGCCCGCATTGGCCATGTGCGCCCTGGCCATTTCCGATATTCGATATCTATGGCTGGAACACGATGCCGGCACCGAGGGCGACGATGAAGACTAGCCTGAAACTTCACCGACTCCAACGCGGTATGAAGCAATCCGACCTCGCCGATCTGGTCAACGTGCGACGTGAGACCATAGGAAGGCTGGAACAGGGGCAATACTGCCCATCATTGCGTCTGGCCATGGACTTGGCGCGGGTGTTCGGCACCACCGTAGAGGACCTGTTCAGTTTTGACGACGAGTACAAATCAGAATCCGAGTAGCCCGTCGGCGTGTCGCAGAAAAAATTTCCCTGTTGTTTGCCATGCACGTATCGCCAGTCAGCAAAATCGTTGGAATAGCAACGTTTTCAGAATGTCAGAAGACCCCGCTGCAACGGTAATGCGGCGACAATATGTTCGAACGTTGTCACATGGTGTGACCACGTTGTCACACCCCCTTACCCGTTAACATAATTACCCCTTATATACCGACAAAGGGGGGTGTATGGTTGGGGGTTGTAATTGAAGGAAGACCGATTTTCTATTGATAAGAACCGATTTTTTATCGGTAGTAACCGGTTCTATTGTGGAGGTTCGAAGTTATGAAGAAGAAGATTATGGCCGTGCTGGCCACTATTGCCGCAGTTCTGGGCTTTGGTTTTGCAACGAATACCGCTATGGCTGATGATTACGGTGCAACGGTTACTTACGGCGGCACCACCGCTACCGTGACGTTCCCTGCAGGCACATTCCAGCCGAACGAATCCGTCACCGTGTACTACGATGATGCCATCGTCGCCGACGTCCAGCAGATCGCTGAAGTATCCAAGACGTTCACTGCCAAGGCAGATGGTTCCTTGACTTTGCTGTACACGTTCAAGGCCAGCCAGGCTGGCAAGACCATCGCGGTCAAGGCTGTTGGCGCTGTATCCGGTACCAAGACCGCCACCATTCAGGTTCCGGCAACCGGAACCGGTGACCAGTCCGGTACCACGACTGCTACCACCGCCAACACCGGTGCGGCCATCGCACCGTACGGTGTGGCCGTTGTTCTGCTTGCCGCCGCGGGCATCGCCCTGTTCGCCGTCTGCAAGAACACCACTCGTCGCTGACGTGACTGACATAATAAACGGTAGACGCTGAAGCATAGTTCGCGAATACCACTGAACCGGGAGTCGATGATTCCCGGTTTTTTCATGTTATTGCTACGGTACATAACGCACGCATATTCGCGAGGAATGCTCACTGGAATATATGAGGGAATGCTCACAACACTTGAGAAGGGACGTTGTTATGCAAATCATGTATGTATGCACCGGCAATCAATGCCGTTCCGTGATGGCCGAATACTACACCCGAGCCAAGCTTGCCGACCGAGGAATTGGCTTGCAGAGCGGCAATATCACCGTGCGCAGCGCGGGTACTCTGCACTATCCCCCGCATCCCGCCGATCCGATGGTTATCGATTTGCTGAAGAACGACGGCATTGACGCGAATTCCCATTCTTCCACCCCTCTCACCACCGATATCAGCCGGCAAGCCGACCTGATTCTGTGTTTTGAGCGTGAGCAAATATCCGATTTGCTTGAGCAGAATCCACTGGCTATTCGCAAAGTATTTCTGTTCAATGACTTCGTGAACGCTTGCAAACATATGCATGCTGAGGGTCCGATTGCCGGCGATACCGCCGCAGACAGGCTCATCGAAATCATGGATTGCGTACCTATGCTGCGGCCGTTTTTGCCTACGGCACTCGAAACCGAAGACCCTCATCGTCAATCACGCGAGGTGTTTGAGCGCGTGTATGCGGAAATCAAGCACGGCGTCGATATTATGCTCGGTGCTGTGGCCTGAATGCAATATCGGCGAATAGAGCCAGCAAAAAGGCCGCCAGTTATTGCGATGTTGAAATTGCATATTTCTATATTCAATACGGCAGATATTGCGGGTTCTTGTTTCCGCTTTTCTTGGTATTGGTTAAATCGGTACTATTCAGGGAGCGCAATACGTAGGTCAAATGTTCTTCAATTATGCAATCATGCATGCATATGATTTGTATAATGCGAAATTAGCTGGTTACAATTAGTGACGTAAATAAAAACACGTGACCAATGCAATAAGGAGAGCAATTATGGCTTCATTGCTTCAGGGATTCGAAGAGGTTCAGCTGGTCAAGCCGGTGGGCAAGACCGTTCTGACCGTCACCGATTCCGCCATTCGTTTCAACAAAGCCACCGCTGAAGTGCTCGGATTCCCGGCGTACGTCAAGGTGCTGATTAACGACAAGACCAAGCAGATCGCCGTGACCCCGACCACCGCCAAGGCCGACAACGCCATTAAGTTCAGCAAGCCCGAAGGCAAGCAGGCCGCTTCGGTAAGCGTCAAGGAAGCCACGCTCATTGAAGCAGTGAAGGCATACTTCACTCTGCCCGAGGCTCCGGAAGGTGAAATCGCCTACCAGTCCGTCAACGGTACCGCCTACCCCGAAAGCAAGACCGTGATTTTCGATGCGGCCAACGCCACCGCCGGCACCATGAAGCGCCGCGGTCGCAAGAAGGCCGCCTGATTCTTCTGCCTTGAAATGGTGCCCTGATTGAAGACGAGGGGCCGGAACCCGTAAAAGATAAGGTTCGATGGATGCTGGCATGCTGTGTTCTAGCAGAAAGACCGCGTCAACTTCGAGGCAATCTTCTAGGCGGCGCCACAGACTTTCGCCCCGTTGGGCCCGACTGCCGAGGCTTCCTTGGCCTCATTTATGGATAGAGAGGTCTCTGGCTGAATTCAGCCAGAGACCTCTTGCTTTCAAGGGCTATAGGATCTTTTGTGATGCTTTAACGGTGCCGCCCTTTTCATACTCTGCAGTCACGCCCAAGCAAATACCAGGCAAATAGAAATGGCCAAGACCCCCAAGAGTCATCCGCCAATGGCGTCATGAGTCAACAGGTTTCTCCGCCCAGTCAGTCAAAGTATCTAAAACATCGATGCCATTCTGACGATGCACGTCATCCAGCACTTGCCAGTATTCTGAATCTTCGGTGAGCATCTCATGCAATCGAAGGATTCGTTTCCGATCATTGCGACTATGTAGACGTTCCACTTGTTCATCGGGATCATCAATCAATGAAAGCAACAAGGCGGCATCCGCGAGATGCCTGTCGCGTCTATTGGTTTTGTCCACAGCCCAAGCAGCGCTTTTAAGCATTACTGCTCCAAGCAGATCTGGAATCCGGATTCCGGCAGTCTCATCACGGTATCGAATTAGAATATGGCTGCTGCGCCGTATGGCCTGACCACCTCCGGGCATACCGCAGAGTCGTTTTCCGGCAAGTGTAGCGTTCTCTCTCTTTGCCTTGCCATACAGGTAATCAGTGACCATCAAATCGACTTTATGTTCTGATTTCGTTGTCAGACGAGTTGCATATTCGGTTATGGTATCCTCTTCCAATTCATATCCCATAACGCAGAGGAAGCTTCTCATCTGGCTAGCGATGCGATCGTAAGCAAGGATATCCAACAGAAAATCCGCATCCGTAGTGGGACGCGCAGGAAGCCGATGGAGCATGGCGTGTGCCTGAACCATCAGCCCTCCGGTCAACAGCCATTCGTCCGCCGTGAAGTGCCGAGCCACTTCAAGAACCGTGCTCCACGGATGCGTCTGCGCAGGGATGTCAATAGTCTCCATATTTACTCCTTTGCAGCAATAACTTGCTTGAACCGTTCAAGCAATCTGCCGATCATACGTTCTCCAGCACTACGCTCACGAACATCCAATGATTCGGTGAGATCGGCCGCACAGACACCTATCGGCATATGTCCTTCTCCCGGTGGCGTGAATGATGTGACATGAAGCCTCACATTCGTTGGCCGAAAATCCGAGCGGAGTTTTGCCCATGTAATCAAATCCGGCAGGACCTCTTCCGGAATATAACCTTCCACATTCGCACTCTCCGTGAGATCGAACTTCTCCGCCAAACCGCCTGTCGCTGAGGAAATCCTGATACTTTGAGAGACCCGATTCAAGCGGCTGTCCCGACACCAGAAGTCATGGGTACTTGCCCTCCTGCTGCACAGTTCCAACAACCGTGGGACATCCATCATGCACAGCTTTCTTTTCAGTCGGTATTTTTCCGCGGCTTTCAGCCATCCCGGCTCTTCGCCCGATAGCACATATAAAGCAGCAAAGGCAATCCGAGGAGAAAACAGTCTACCCGGCCTGCGAATACGCGACTGAAACCGACGCACCGACTCCTCCGTTACATAGAGACGAGAACCATCCCCCACGGATTCCAGCGTCCCCTTTGCCGCCAGCTCCCTCACCCGTCGGGCACTAACGTCAAGCCGTTCAGACGCTTCTTTCGTGGAAAGCAGCATACCTTTACTCTCTATCACCATATATAAATTATATACACAAAACTTCCGATTAAGGAATGTTTATGTATATCACAGGCGTACAAAGCAATATTTCCGCTTGAGTTGATCTTCGGCAAGAATCGAAGCCAAGCACCCGGAACAACCAACGTTCCGACAGCCCCGAATCAACAGCGCGCCTCTGATTATATCTTGGATAGAGCGCAGAGAACCAGAACACTATTCCCAAGGATTCGCCTCACTACCGCACCTCATAACCCACTCAAGCAAATACCAGGCAAATAAAATTTTGGCGGAATTCCAACGTTTAAGGCACCACCACTAAGAATCGTGTCGCAACCGCGCTTTGCGACCCACCCAAGCAAATACCAGGCAAATAAAATTTTGGCGGAATTCCAACGTTTCGCACATGTGGAGTGCAGAATACGCAGTAACGAAGCAAATAAAAAAAAACATTCGCTGTTTGTGGTGGGTGATGGTCAGGTGGCGGGCCATCTCCACGGCCCACGCCTGACGGCCGCCGTCGGCGTCACGGAAGTCCACGGACCCCACTTTCCAAGGAGACTGAAGCTGCAACGCGGTGGAGGACAAATGCGACGTATCCATGCCTCCAACCTACCCGACCGGCATCACCCCACAACCAAACCACCCACCACAAACAGCGAAAGGCCCCACACGATTTTGAGTACACTATAAAATCATTACTCCAAAATGCACAATTTCAAGTATACTGAAAATCAACGTCGATTTAACGACTGTTTTGCAATACACCAAAAATTGGAGGCGTGGAGATGACGGGGTATATCGCACGAGACAAGCTCACCAATACGCTGCGCAGCCACCGGGACACCCCGGAAATCAAGGTGCTTACCGGCGTCCGACGGTGCGGAAAAAGCACGCTGCTGGAACATTATGCGCAATCACTGCTCGACGACGGCGTTCCCGCGAGCAATATCTTCACCCGTCGCTTCGATTCCTTCGACACGCCCATCGGATATTCGGCGACCGACCTGCACGCCGACCTGATGCAAGCCACGCAAGAAGCCCAACCCGGCCCCTTCTACGTTTTCCTCGATGAAATACAGGACGTTCCCGGATGGGAGGAAGTGGTTCGCCGGCTGCATTCCCGTGACGACACCGACGTGTATATCACCGGATCGAACGCACGACTGCTATCCGGCGAACTGGCGACCCATCTGACGGGTCGCTACATCACCATCCCCGTATATCCGCTCTCCTTCGACGAATACCAACGCCATCATCGGGCTCAGGGAACCACGGATTCCACGGACCAGCTGTTCTCCAGATACATGATGTTCGGCGGCATGCCCGGCCTGTTCGTCACCGGCCAGCCGGATCAGGACAGGGCGACCGAAATACTCACCTCAATCTACGAATCCATTGTGATGAAGGACGTGGCGGGAAGGTACGGCATCCGCGACATCGCCACATTGGAAAAACTCAGCCGATATCTGTTCTCGACGTCGGGAAACCTGTTCTCCGTCAACAATGTCGCCAACACGCTCGCAAGCGCCGGCGCGAACGCCTCCTACGCCACCGTCGACAACCAGATCAGCGCGCTCGAACGCTCGTTCATCGTCTACAGCGCGCAACAGGAACGCATGCGAGGCAAGGAACTGCTGCGCCCGCAACGCAAGTTCTACCCCGTCGACAACGGTTTTCGCAATCTCGCCACGGGTTTCAACGGCTCGGATCGCGGAGCCCAGCTCGAAGGCATCGTCTTCATGGAACTGCAGCGACGCGGTTACGATGTCACCATCGGATCGCTGCCCGACGGCGAAATCGATTTCATCGCGAAGCGCGGAAACGACAAGCAGTACATTCAGGTCACGTTGAACATGACCGAGGAGCAGACCCGGGAGCGGGAATTAGCCCCGCTGCGGCGATTGGGTGACGCATTCCCCCGCACGGTGCTCACCCTCGACTGGCATAGCGAGGGCATGACCGACGAAGGCATCCATATCACCAACGTCATGGATTGGCTCTGCTCGTAGGAACGCGCCGGATACGACGACGCGCCGAAGGGGTGCTCACAGAACGGCGGATAGGTTTCGTACAATGGCGGAATTCCAACGTTTCGCACATGTGGAGTGCAGAATACGCAGTAACGAAGCAAATAAAAAAATGTATCGGTTCAATGTTTGTTGGGCGGGTTCGGCAGTGTTTTTCCGCAGTGTCCGATGGTCTCACATGCTTAGCCGGCGAGCGCCCTGTTGTTGATGATGAGCAGGCGCGAGTAGCTGAAACACTCAAGAAACTCCATCGAGGCGATATGGACATCGTTGCCTACGAGGATGAGCACAAGTTTGATGGGAACGGGAACGAGCCGGCGTAGCATCAGTTCGCTTGAACTCATATATTCATGTATATATGTGTATATATGTGTATATAAGTGTATATTTATGGCGCTATTGCTGTTTTCGTGGGTGGTGGTTCGTTGTTGAACCGTTGCGGGAGTAAGAGAAGAGCGCTTCTTAGGTAGGATGTTTAACGACCAAGAAAAACACAGCCAAAAAACGCCTGATGAGCAGGATATTCAACCAGCTTCTCAACGTCAAAGGCACGGTGGTCGAGGACGCGCGCATCGCCGACTCCCCATTGCGTCCCGAACCCGTGCTCGAGATCCGCGTGCGCCCACGTGCGGGCATGCTCAGATGCTCCCGATGCGGCGAACGCTGGCACGGTTACGACCAAGGCGGCGGCGCGCGCCGTTGGCGTGGCCAGGATTTCGGCTGCTGGCGCGTCGAACTGGTCGCCGCCATGACGCGCGTGGACTGCCCGAGGCGCGGAATCATGGTCGCGCAGGTACCGTGGGCCGAGCCCGGGTCGAGGTTCACCCGGGACTTCGAGGCCAAGATCGTCGCCTACTTCGAGCACCCGTACACCAACGCCGTGCTCAAGGGCGCCGACAACGTCATCCAGAACGTCAAACGACGGGCACGAGGCTTCAGGAACATAGACTACTTCGCCACCATGATCTACCTGACCTGCGGCAAACTCGACCTCAAAGCCGTCACCACCACCTGACCATCACCCACCACAAACAGCGAATAGCCAAAGTTCTCAAACCAGCAGGGAGTTTTTGCAAGAGGCTTAGGCGACGACGGGATTTTCTACTGTTCCATGGTCACTGATTTTCTTAGCCGGCACACCACCCCATGTCGTATTGGGCTCAATAATATCCTTCACAACTAATGCGTTGGCACCAATCCTGACGTTGTCAGCAATGGATACGTCTCCAATGATTGTTGAATTAATCGTCATTTCGACATTATTCCCAATATGAGGAGCACCACCATTTCCATGTCCAATTACAACACCGCTGGAGATACTGCAATAGTCACCCACCCTAGCCTCACCATTTGTAATTATCCTTTGACCATGCCAAATGATCAAGCCTTTTCCAAATACGTTAAAACCAATTTCGGAGCACATTTTACGCTGCAACCTACGAAATCTGTATCGCAAAATTACAAACATTAAAAAATGATAAATATTACTTTTATTATTCCTATGATACTCACACCTTCTTAAGAGTGTCTTCAATTTAAAGATTGGATCAAATACCCCCCCCCATTGCGTAGGCTGAGCTTGGCGGTCAGCGGCAATAAACTCTTTGAGATCATCCTTGGTTTTAATTCGCTTATATTCATATGCCATGTGAGCCTTCTTAATATAGAAATAATTAAACGCGACCATTAGAGCCGTTCTTAAGTTTAAATAGCAAAGCAATAATATTGTAAAACCCCAAAAGAACCAAATCTTTCCTCAAAAGAGACGGAATCGAAAGATTTTTTATCGATCCGAATAAATCGATGAAACCAGTCTTCTTAACTTCTCTCTTGATCTCCTTTGGAGAAAAGCCGCTTTGCATACAACTTCCGATCGAGCGGAAAACTGAAGCAACAATTGACTCATCAGCATATAATAACACTGCACGGCCAAAAGATCGATTAAAAACAAGCTTCTGCATAGCATCATAGATTTTGCGAAGATCCGAAAAATATGACAAAGATGCTCTTGCACACAAGCCATCGTTATTCAGGAAGTACTTATACAAATACCGGGAATTAATCGACACGGATTGAATGTTATTTACATATTTAATCGTAAATTCAAGATCCTCACCCATTACCATATTAGTATTGAACATAATGCCGTAACAATCAATCAAAGAGCGCTTATACACCTTATTCCACGGCGGATTAAATTTCTGCTGTAAGAGCTCACAGCAATACCCCTTCACGGAAGGGTTGCAATCCATCAAATCGGTATATGCAGGCTTATAACCCTCCTCCGATGATCCCTGCAGCCAATTCAGCTGGATAAGATCAGAATTATTGGTCTCACAGATTTGTGTCAGTGCAGACACGTAATCATCGGTAATGGAATCATCACTATCAACGAAAACGACATACTTTCCCCGCACATTCCGAAGTCCATAATTACGGGCTGCGCTAGCACCCTGATTCCGCTGAGATAGAACAACAATGAAATCGTTCTGCTCAGAAACTTTTTGGCAAATCGAAAGAGAGTTATCTTTTGATCCATCATCCACTACAATTACTTCAAAACGATTATTGTTTTGAGTAACAAAATGTCTTAAAAGTTGCTCAATATAATCCTCAGAATTATAAACAGGAATTACAACACTAAACAATATCGACGATTCGTTCATTCACTATCACCTATCCTAGTTGAACTTCTGGGAGTGACGTCCTGATACGGTTTTCCAACCAAGTCTAGTTAGCATTCTCATCAAAAATTCATCACGAACAAGCCATAGATACAGTGCTGATCCAGTAAGATAAATAACCCCACCAACAAGAAGCTGTACTACCAAAGAGGTAATGGTTGTTCCCATAACATGTCCGATCTCAAAAACAGCGAAACACATTACAGCACCTATAGGGAAAAGCCATAATGTCGGAACGATGTACCGCATCATGGGAAACTGCCGACGAACAAACAATAATTGGGCAAAGAATACCGTGAATTCGGCAGCAATGGTACCAATCATTGCACCCACAGCGGCAAATCTTGGTATTAGGACCAAGTTGACTGCAAGATTTGCTACTGCTCCAATTAAGGTTGAAATAACATATGGACGATCCAGCTGCTGAGGGATAAGATACTGCGTTCTTATTACATTTGCCCATGTGACAAAAATCAAGCTGAATCCAAGTCCAGCAATCAATACAGAACTATCTGCAAATTCTTGACCAAAATAAACAGGAGCCAACACACTGCTAATTCCAGCAAGACCGAAAGCAGCTCCAACCACCAATATAGTAAAGTATCGAACTGAAATTCTGTTAAGATAAGAAATCTTTTCACTATCGCTACTTGCCAATAGTGTAGTTATTCTAGGCATCATAACTGTACCGAATGCAGTTATCAGGCTGGTGGGAATATTGATGATTTTTTCAGCATTATCGAACATTCCGACTTGCGCCATCGAAGTCATTGCGCCCAGCATAACCTTATCCAACAGCTTATATATGCTATAGGCAATAGCGGGAACGAATAATAATAAAATCGGTTGGATATTCCTTTTAATATTGACCCATTGTGGTTTTTTGAAACTAACAAACTTATGAAGCTGGAACCATAGATATAGTTGGCTGAACAACATACCAAAAGACATAATAAACGCGTAGATCCATACATCGTCTCGATGTTTCACCAACGTAAATATAGCTATTACCGTTACAATTTTAATGATCGCATTTCTAGTAACGGTCACAGCGAACTGTTCCAAACCAAAAAAACACCAGGTTATATCCAAGACATATGACAATAAAATTATCGTTTGAATATAAGCAACTATTTTGTTCCCAGAAAACAAGAAAGTTACAAACAATAGGTAAGCAATCAACGCCACGAACGTGGTAAAAAGCTGTATCACATATATATTGATAAAGGTCTGGGAAACCTTTTCTCGATCAGCTTTGGTAAGGGCGATACTCCTGTTGCCATGATTGGCGATTCCGAGCATGCCGAACAATCCGAAGTAGGTTACAATTGAGAAAATATAGGAATAAATTCCTAATCCTTCGGCACCCAAAATTCGGGAAACATATGGGGCCGTCACCAATGGCAAAACAATCACTAACACCTGGTAGGCAACGTTATATGCCATATTCTTTTTCAACGAAGTCATACAGCCTCTTTATATTATGTTCACTCGTTATTGGTAATTGACCGCTCAATCATTTTAATGATTTCCGAATCTATATCTTCGTCAAACTTACGTGCAAACAGCATTCCACTTGCTTTGAGCATCGTATAGTCCTCTTTACGAAACACATATGGGTTGCCACGTTTCCAATCAATACAATATCGAATCGTCTTGTAACTATCATTGAAATTTGGGCGATATAGTTTTTTTTCAAACCCAGAATTTACAATTATTGTTTGTATAAAGAACTCATCACCACATCGAGTTCTATGGAATACTCGTTCAACTCTCTTACGTCGCGAAACAATATAACGAGCACAGTCATCGGTAATACTAAACCAGTTGGCACCCTTTTGATATTGAATGCCATAAAGACGTCCTCTATCAATCCAGAACTGAGCAAGCATCGTTAACCTGTACATCACTTTTTCAAATATGTTCTTTTCTCTACTTGAGAAAAATGCATACTTTGAAACACGCCCGTAGGTTTCGGGATCCACGCTCTTCGCATCAAAATGTACAAACTCTGTCCCCTGATATCTTTCAAAATAGGTATGTATGACATCCTGAGACTGTAAAGGAAGATCTGCACCAGACATCAGATGATAATAATCATAATGGCCAGGTATAGATGCTTCCAACAAGCGAAGCTCACATTCAATCTGAGAAAAATCTCCCCAGCGTACATCCACACGATTTGCGAGCACACAAAGCTCAGCATGCTTCAGTTGATCTTTAAATTGACCAACATCAACCGTGCCGAGCTTTGCATCAAGATGCAAATAGATGACATTCCGACCGTCATCTAAGCATCGGAGTAAGGCTCGTAACTGCTCAAAATGGTTATGAGCCATAATAAGATAAGCGTGGCGTGACATTATTCCAGGGAATCCACGACGGATTGAAGATAGTCAAACGAAAGTTTACGCAGAGGCTCAAGCTTTTCCGGCAAAGTGGAATAGTCAGCCGGGGCAAACAGGTCAATCTTCGACAATTCAGAAATCGTACGATACCGCGACATTAAGCCAAGCTGGGTCAGGAAGGAGCTCGCACGATCATCAAGAGACGTCTCGCTATGCTTGCTCCTGATATACCAGAAATTCTTCCGGTACAAGGTACCGAAAGCCGTACCATGGAAGGAGCTGGTGATGAACAGCTTAGCGTGCTTAACCATGTTCATGTACACATCGGGACCATAGGATTTAATCAAACGGATTCCGTTGCGCCAGCACATCTTCAATGTCCACTCCTTGGCCTCCATGAAGTACACAGGCATTCCAGTCTTCTTGGAAACCGACTTGAGAAACTTCTGGACCTCCTCAGTGATGCTGAAGCAATAGTAGAAGATATAATCTCCCGAAATCACAGGGCCATTACCGATATCAACGAGATTTTCCCATTCATCGACATCAATCAGCATAGTGGGATCAAGACAGATGGGCACCTCAACACCCGTGGCAGCTTTAATCCACTTCTGAGCGTTTTTCTCACGCACGGAAACCTTGTCAAATTTGGCAAAGTAATCCTCATAACGAGTAGAATCACCCTCCAAATCGAAGGGATTATTGGCACCAAAGCTTACTGCATAAGCAAAGCGAGGACGATCCTTCACAAAGGAGAGGTAGTATGCATCATCAGCATCGATACACTTAATGTTCCATACCTGGTCACTACCAGTAATGAACGCCTTATACTTGTCCGAAAGAGGAACAAGCTCGCTGGAATCCGAATATGAGCGATCAGAAAGGTGGAAGTACTTCTTCTGAAAGTCTTCATATGCTTTGTATTGACGCTTCATTTCCTTCATATTCGTAGCCCAGATAAGGCTTTTAATCGCCTGCTTCCAATTCTTGGGCTTAGGAATGGGAGCATACATGTTGCGCTGCCCACGGTTGGAAAAATCAATCAACTCGGTTTGTTGATGAAAACGATCCTCCAGCACATGCTGCAGAGCAAGAGCCTGAAGCATAGAACCATTATTGTGTGAAGCATGAAAAGTCATCATGCCGATCTTGCCATTCGAAGTCATTACTTTTCTCCTTATCTCTTTACATTATTACTTGAGATATATTGAATATTTTTTATCAAAACTTGGGTTATTAAAAAACCCGCTCAGCGCCACAAGGAATATGATCATATATATATAATTCTGCATAACACCGGCCCAAAACAATGTTGTCTCGAACATCGCAGAATACATATACATGATGGCCAAACTTAAGAAAACCTTTCTCAGAGCATGGTTGGCCACCCTGTTCAATCCGGCGAAAAGTATAATAATCATAGTAACATAAAATACACAACCAAGATACCCTGATGTGATTAATACGTAGACATAACTATTATCCAACCAATACGTCTTATACGGAGTTTGATTTAGACCATAAATTTCGTTCGAGGCCAATCCCAAACCAACAACCATACGCCCACTTTTCAAAAAGGTGGGGAGAGCAACTTCAAGCAGTGTTTCTCGATTGGATTGATTTAATAAATCAGAGAATGATAACCCGGTTAATCCATACGAAAAGAATAGAACGACAATAATTGCTATTGTACATTCAACAAAAAATCGAACCCTTTGACCTATTTTACTTTCCCTAAGCATCATGAAAAGATAACAAAGGGAAAAAATAATAAATCCCGAAATCGCATTTCTTGAAGCGCTGCCAAACAGCATTATGACACTTACAAGCAAGGTCAGATAATTAATCCACTTATTACCAAAGGGTATTTGGTCTCTTTTTCGCAGAATTATCCAAATCATCAAATAACATATGCAAAATGCACCTAAAGCATTGTAATGACTAAATCCATATGTTACTCGAGCCCGTTCAGAATCATTGAAAACAGTAGCCACATTCAACTGTGCTATATCTGTTATATTGGTGAGAAACTGGAAAAGAATGATAAAGGAAAAAACGTAATACGCTGTCAGTAGCACCCCATCAAAAAGATGATAGATACATATCACAGCTACCGTAGAAAACACTACCAAAAGGAATAGTGTCTGACGCATAAAAATACCATTTGTATATTGCGCCAGAGGAGGATTAATAAAAACCTTGCCAAATACGACTATATAGACAGCAAGAAGAATCGAAAGAAACGTTGATATATGAAATGTGCCAAACTTTTCATTCCTCTTGATCTTCTCAAATGCATACAACATAAACATACATCCGGAATAGGCGACCTGAACAACGGTTGTATTAAGAGGAATGAAATTCACCGTTGTCGTAATAGACGCACGGCTCAATAGCAAGAAAGCAAAGAGAAAAAGCGCGATTGTTTTTTCTGTAATGCGCGTGTATAGAAGCTTCTTCATAAGATCACCTCCTTCTACCCCTTTCTATGAGCAAAATCAAACCCTCTTCTTCTTCCTATAAAGAAGGAAGACCTTATCATAAAGAAGAACATTTAACGTAAACAATCTAAACTGAATCTTCTTGGATCGCGAAAGATAACTGGCATTACGGATGTAGGACCTATTATCCAGAATAATTTCTCGGCAATGATTCCGGAAGGATCCGGGACATTGCACCTTATTCTTCAAGTAGGAATCGTAAACAGTCAATGCAGCTGATGCATATGATACATGGCCAATAACAGCCAGATTAGGATAATTCTTATCCAGAAAGACCATCTGCTCATAGGCAGCATCAAGAAAATCATGATTAATCTTCTTACTTTTGGTAATGCTGTTGGCACGCTGAAAATAATTGTAGCATGCATCGGGAACGTAGGCGACTCCCTGAGCAAGGTCAAACAGTCGATACATAATGAAGAAATCTTCACTTAATTTACCGACAGGGAAGCGAATATCAGCAAATAATTCTCTTTTATAAAGCTTACTCCACGCTCCCATATCAAATAGTCTAAAGGTATTCATCTCCTCAATAGCCCGAGGAAACTCAAAAAACTGCTCTGGCTCGGTATTGGCCTTGGCGATAACTTCTCCATCATCAAATACATAGTTGATGCCGCATACCGCAATATTACAAGAATACTTCAAGATCGCTTGAAGAAGCTTCTCATACATATATGGCTCGATATAGTCGTCACTATCAACAAACCCTATATATGTACCTTTAGCAACGTCAATTCCCGCATTTCGAGCAGAGGCTAAGCCTCCGTTTTCTTTGTGAATGACTGAAATACGATTATCCTTTTTAGCATAATCATCACAAATCGTAGCCGAACCATCTGTTGAACCATCATCTACGACAATGATTTCTAGATTGGAATAAGTCTGGCCAATGATACTATTTAAGCATTTCGTCAGGAATTGCTTCACATTATATACAGGCACGACTATGCTAATTAAGGGTTGAACATCCATTGCACAATTACCTCTCACTCAATTGCCCTATACCTATTCTGTGGCCTTATACAAGGCTAAGGTTTGATCCACTACTTTGTCCCAATTGTATTTTTGGGTGATGTAGTTGGCGGCGGTCGCTTGCAGATCCGCCACACGAGAGGAATCGGCGAGTAAGTTGCTCAGTTTGGCAGTGAGATCTGCAATGTCGCTTTTATGGAAAGTAACGGCGTAGTCTTCTACTACCTCGGCGCATTCGGGGATGTCGGAAGTAAGGCAACAATTGCCATAGCTCATGGCTTCCAGTAGACTCATGGGCATGCCTTCGAGATCACTAGGCAACACATAGATATAAGCATTGCTGTACAACTCCGCAAGTTCCTGGCCCTCGATAAAACCAGTCAACACGATGCGAGGATCGGTAGCCGCAGCAGATTGAATCTGTTCATAGTATTCAGCGGAATCGGAAGATCCACCGGCGATGACCAGCTTCTTATCAGTATCCAATTGCTTGAATGCCTCGATAAGATAATGCACGCCTTTTTCCGGCACGATACGGCCTAGAAACAGCACATACCCGTCTTTCACCAAACCGTATTTCCGAGTAATCTCATCGGCTGGAACAGACTCATTGCGTTCAATGCCATTGGGGATGAATCGCACATCACGCCCATAGGTGTCTTTGAAATAGCGCTGCACGTTGCGGCTCAGCACAATCACTTCATCGGCACAGGTAGCGGCGGTACGCTCCCCTAATTTCAGATACGTAGAGGCGAATTTACCCCATTTGGCGCGCTGCCAATCTAGACCATGAATCGTGGCCACTGTACGAATACCGAACCAGTGCGCAAAACGCAACGGCACGCACGGCCCTTCCGCGTGGTAATGAATCACATCAGGGCGGGCCATAATAGCCTTTACTGTGGCAAAGAATGACGAGGTGAGCGCGGCCAGACCTTTTGCATCGATAGTGGTGACAGGTATTACCTTCACTCCGCGATACATGAACGGCTTGCTATTCTGGTTCGACGCATTATCGAACACCGCACCGGCAACATTATGGCCTTTGCGGTTAAACGCTATGACCTGCTCCCCGCGTGCAGCCATACGTGTAGCCAGTTCGTCCACAACAATCTCGATGCCACCTTCGCGAGACGGAATGCGTTTGTGGCCGATGAACGCGATCCTCATGGCCTCAGTCCTTCTTCATTTTCTCGCTCTTTTTGTGCTGGATTTGGCGCTTCCTGCCGTTGTCGTCGGACTCGTCACCGTAGTAGTAATAGCCACCCTTCTGGGGCTTCTCCGTCTCGCCGTAATTCATGGCCAAGCCCACGGGATCGATGCTCAGTGTGCCCAGTTCGCGCCCGGTCTGCCGGAGCAGTTTCTTTTCCGTCACTCCCAAGCCGGCCACCAGCAGCAGTTCCGGCCCTTCCTTGGCGAATACGGCGGCATCATTGGCCACCTGCATGGGGGCGGTATCGATAATCACATAGTCATAGGCTCCGGAAACCTGCTCAACCAGTGCCTTCATAGCGCGGGAATTCAGCAGAATGCTGGGGTTCATGGTTTGTTTTCCAGCAGGAAGCACGTGGAAGTTCGGCTTCCAGTAGCGTTGAATCGCATCATGCGACGATACACGGTTGGTAATCAGATGGGTCAAGCCCACTGCGCCCTCAATGCCTAGGGCCTTGCTCACCGAGGGGTTGCGCACATCGGCGTCGATCAGCAGTACCTTGCTGCCATTTTCGGCAAATGCAGTCGCCAGGTTCACGCTCAGCGTGGTCTTGCCTTCGGACGGGCCGGTAGAAGTCACCACAATTACATTGGATAACGGCTCATCGGGCAGCACGAACATCACATTGGTGCGCAGGCGTCGAATCTCTTCTGCCTCGCGGGAGGCCGGGCGGGAGATAATCACCGGCGACGTACCGGCATAAGCCTCATTGCGGCTCAGCGACCCCAGTACGGGAGCATCGATAACAGCAGTAACATCCGAATCGCGGCGAACACGGGTGTCCAGCAAATCCTTGATAAAGGCAACCACGATGCCGAGAATGACACCAACCGCAAGACCTGCCGCCAGATTGAGCTTGACGTTGGGTGAGCTGGGGGAAGCCGGAGCGTACGCCTGCTGCACCACAGTCAGGTTGACGGGAGAGATGATCTTATCGCCCTCATCGCTGTAAATCGTGGAAGTAACCTGTTTTCTCAGGTTTTCGGCAACCGAATTGGCAATGCTGGACGCCTGCTTCGGGTCTGGATTATTAACCGAAATATCCACCAGCATGGTGCCATCCGGGTTGGAAGCGGTAACGCTCGCAGCCAATTCCTTTACCGTGGTGTCAAGACCCAGATCGTCAATAACCGGCTGCAATACAGACTCGGTTTTTACCAATTGCGGATACGTTTGAATCTGGCTATTGATGTAATTGGCGCCAGAGCTCAGCTCGCCTGCATTGCTGGATGCGCCCGACGCAGCCGCTGAACTGCGATAAGTGGCCAAGAGTTCGGAAATTGCGGTGTATTGCGGAGTGCGGGTAAAGGTGTACGCGCAGATTGCCACCATCACAATAACCAGTGTGACTACTGCGGTAATCACATGCTTTCTTACCGCATTGAATAAATCGAGAATGGTGACTCCATTACCATCCTGCACCTGTTCAGCTTCATCCACGGCTATGCTCCGTTCTTCCTTATTCACGGTTCCACCTTAATGTATAGGGGTTGCCCCTTTAATCAACCAAGGGGGTCTGTCTCAAAATCATTTCATTTTCATTGGCCGCGGGACTGGCCAGCACATGCACCGTGGTCTCGAAACTTTCCCCCGGCCGCAATGTCACGGTTTTCACACCCACCGTCAGTCCATCGTGCACAGCGAACTGATCGAAATCCTGGGTCCAATCCACAATGCGCCCTTCATCGGGGGCGTAGACGTACAGCACCGTTTCGATCTCCCCCGTACGGGGGTTGCCGTTATGGTCATAGCCGCGCAACAGATCCGGAGCGGCATTCACCTCGGCGGCATCGGCCGTATTCGTCAGTTTGATGTGAACGGTGTATTGCTTGGCGCCACCGGGATAGGTTTTGTCATATGTACTGGTCACTTCACGCTTCAGGTACCAGTCCATCTTGCCCATAGTGGCATCGTTGAAGTACACACCCGTAACCGAATGAGCCGGTTTCGACTGCAATTCGCCGGCGATGGTCGTGCCCGAGATACGCCGCTGCTCATCTTCATGAGCACTCCATACATACAGATGGCCGTCGGATACGGACTTCTGGAACGTTTGCACCAGCTGCTGATTCTTGCCGTCCACATTCTTGAGCACATGAGCGAAGACCTCACTGGCCGCCATCGTAAAGAAGTCGGTTTGCTCCGCCTGCGTATCGGTATCAATATAAATCTGGTTCAGAATTCGCTGCTCGGCATTGTCGCCGCTCATCACCGTGCCGTCGGAGAGCGTCACGGGGCCGGCAACCTTCAATAACCGCTGCAGGAACACCGGGTCCACGCTGATGACGCCATCCACATCGTCATGACCGGCTCGGTGCCAGATCTGACTCGCGATATCAGCGACGCGGGGAAAATCGGGAGTGAAATTGATGTCCGGGTAGTCCGTGGCCATCTTGGTGGAGAAGAGATTGCGTTCTTCCGCCGTCAGTACGCTCGCGGCTTCATCCTGGCTGAACAGACCATTCCGAGGCGGATCGCCGAACGTGCTCATGCTGATTTTGCCTGTATCGACGGTGAGCGTGGCCCACGCAGTTGGAATGCCTCCCGTGGCACGCAGCTCAGCATTGTTCTGTGCCAGCACCAGGTAGGTTCGCGGGCCTCTGCCGCTAGCACCTCCATCGCTGGCATCCAGGTCAAACATCTTGGGCAGCACATCCGCCAGCCGACTGGCCGCATCCGTCAGGCTGGCAAGCTCCTTGAACTTGCTACGCCCCTGCTGCACCGCCTCGGTAATCTGCGGAATATGCGTATCGCCAATCTTGCCCATGTCTACGCTGGCATCCGCCACTACTCCATTGGCGGCGGCAAGATCCTGAGCCACGCTGGCCATATCCCCCAGCTGAATCGTGCCGTCTTTGATACCGATGCTGTTGAAATCCAAGGCCTGTGCCGCCTTGGCAAGCTTCGGCAATGCGTTGTTCGACACGTCTTCCAAAATGTGCACCATGTCTCGCGCGGCCTTCACGTCAGAACCGTAATAGGGCACCAATGTGGCCAGTTTCCATACCGGCTGCTTGGTCTGCGCATACGTAGCGTCGATATGCTGGGAGAATGCTTCAATGCTGGCTTGCGCTTTGTCGGTGTCGCCGGCTTGAACTTGTGATTGGATGCGGCTTGCGGCCTGAATCGCTGCTTCCACTTCATTTTTCGCTTTGAGCGCGGAAAGGCCAAGCCACGCCGCGAGCGCGGCAATAATCAACAGCAGTGCGCCGATTACAATCAGCACCATCCGAATGCGCTTTTTGCGCTTGATCCGCCTGATATGTTCATGGCTCATACGCCGGCGGTGCTTACGCCGTTCCGCCGCTCGGGCGTCTTCAGCAAGTACCTCAGGGTCAACATACGGCTGTATCACTTGGCGATCATCCGCGTTTTCCGACCGCTCGGAGGGTGCCGGCGGCTGAGGTATTTCTGGTATGTTCGAATCAGTCATAGATATATCGACTTATCTTTCTGTAATCACGTTCAAGGGCGGTGCGGCAAGGGCGCGGCAAAACTGTGACAGCGAAACGGGAAGGAATCAGTACGCTCCCTTATGGCTCAGCACTGCACCCACCGTGCGGAACAGCAGCACAATGTCTCCCATAATCGACCAGTTCTGCACGTAAGCCACATCAAGGGCCTCGCTTTCCTCGGCGGACAGATCGGAGCGGCCGGACACCTGCCACGGACCGGTGATGCCGGGCTTGACCAACATGCGGGTGGCGTACAGACGGTTGTAACGGGCATATTCCTCAGGCAGCGGCGGTCGCGGCCCCACTACGGACATATCACCCATCCATACGTTGAGGAACTGGGGCAACTCGTCAATGGAGAAGCGGCGAATGAAATGCCCCACCTTGGTGATGCGTGGGTCGTTCTTCATCTTGAAGATGAAGCGATCGGTCTGGCCGGTTTCTTTTGCGAGCTCCTTCTTGAGCGCGTCGGCGTTCACCACCATCGAACGGAACTTGTACATCTGGAACGGCTTGCCGCGCAGGCCCATACGGGTCTGCTTGTAGAACACCGGTCCGCCGTCCGTGACTTTGATGGCGATCGCCACCGGGATGGTGATAATCGACGAACAGATGATCGCCAGTGAAGAAATCACCAAATCAAACAAGCGTTTGGTCAAACGGCGGGCTGGCGTGTATTGCGCAAGACGCTGCGTGATAATCGTGGTGCCCTGTATGGATCGAACCTGAATCTCATGGTTAGAAGTGTCAGCGGCGGAAGCCAGCATGGCAATCTCCAGACCGAACGATTCCATGTGCACGGAGAAGATATCGTAATTATCCGAATAGCGACGCAGCTCGTCAGCCACCATAACGGTCTGCGCGTTCATGTCAATAATCTGTTCAGCAAGATTATGATCGCTGTACTCGAGTACGGGCAGCTGGCAGCCCTCGTTCTTTTGCATCTCCTCACGGAGTGTCTCATGGTCGGTGCTCTGTTCAATCAATCCGGTATCGGGATTGAGATGAATCGGGCATACTGCCACCGGGCGGTAGTTGAGTTGCCGACGCTGACCGAGGAATTGTAGCGTGCGACCAATGCCATGCGGGGAACCGATGATCACCGTGCCATAAGCGTAGGCGCCCTTGCGACGACTACGCGTAATGAATGCACGGCTGGCGATGCGTTCCACCATGGTGAGCAACCATCCGGCAATCACCACCAAGCAGAGCGACGTGAGGGTCAGACCCAGATTAAAGAAGTAGTTGAACGCGCACTGCACCACCCAGCACACAACCATGCCTTTGACCAGCAGCACATTGAGCTGGTAACCGTCACCCATAACATGGCGGTGATAAATGCCGGCAACATAGAGCGACCACACCCAGAAGCAGGCCACAATAATAAGGTAAACGGTGGAGTCAATCGTGAAATTGAATCTGCTCGAATAGAGCGGCGTTGCCTCATGGCGCAGATTGAGCACCGTGGCTCCGGCGATGATGTACATGGCGGCGTCGATAAGCATGAGGGCGAGATTGACGAAGAATCGCCAGTACAGCACGTGGCTGAGCTGCTTTTGGCGGATATCTCTGAGCTGAGCGGTGGTTCGGTCACCGCTATTGGCCTGTCTGCTGCGCGTAGACGGCTGACCGTTACTGCTCAGATACGACACCTCAGACACCAGTCCTTCCTTTTCGACCGTACACTGCAGGTCTCGCGGCTCTCACTTCTCTGGATTCCCCCGTGTACGGGTATATACAGGGGTTACCCCTTCAATATAGTACAGACATCACGCCCCTAACCGCTAGGGGGCAGAAAACCACATAGCGAACGTGATCGGATAGTAACTACGTTCATTTTGACGCCTCGAATAACGGGACTGATTTGCTCTGCAACCGGGCGGCCAGTCATCTCGGCATTGCATCTCGACGGACTACCCCACGGACTACCCTTGGGTGTAGCGTATTGGGGTTGCTTGAGAGACCGTCTGATGCGTTGTTGCGGTCGATCAGCGAGAGTGGAGTATGCATGTGAGTGGAATGAACGGAGCTCAGGGAATCAAGAATCATCGCGGCGAACTGCAGCGGGTGCTGAGCCGCGAGGAATCATATGTAGACGGCAAACTCAGCCGGGCGGCGTTTATCTCCATCGCGATATTGACCTTTATTACCTTCGTGGGCAACTTCACGCAGTTGCAGCTGAGTTCCGCGCTGCCGATTATCGTTTCCGAATTCCACATCTCCGTAACCACCGGGCAGTGGCTCACCTCCGTGTTCCAGCTGGTCATGGGCGTGATGGTGCCGCTGACCGCGTTTCTGACCCGGCGCTTCTCCACCCGCCAGATCGTCATCTGCTCGATGGCGGTGTTCACACTCGGCTCCGTGCTGGCATGGTTGGGGCCAAACTTCGTATGGGTGCTGGTCGGGCGCATGCTCGAAGCTGCCGGCACAGGCGTGATGTGGCCGGTGCTGCAAATCACCGTGTTCTCCATTTACCCGCTGTCTCGCCGCGGGTTTGCCATGGGCACGGTGGGCATGGCCATGAGCGTGGCACCAGCCATCGGCCCCACCTTGGGCGGCTGGCAGACCGATGCCAACGGCTGGCGCTCGATCTTCCTGACCATGACCATCATTGGCGTAATCTCGCTGCTGGCAGCCATGTTCGGACTGCATAATTTTGGTTCACACGACCCTTCGGCCCGCGCGGACTTCTTCTCGGTGTGCCTGTCGGTGATCGGCTTTGGTGGGCTGATGTTCGGCTTCACCAATTCGGAGACCTATGGATTCGCAGCACCGGTCACGTGGGGGCCGATGGTTGTGGGACTGGTCGGCATTGTCTGGTTCGTGCTGCGTAACCTGCGCGCTGGCAAGCGGTATCGTGAGGCCGTAGCCAAGGACGAGTCGGCACTCCCCCAGCCGCCGCTGCTGGATCTTGAAGTACTGAAGAATCGGTCCTTTACCGTCGGCACCATCACGGCATCTCTGGCGTTCTTTGCATTCAGTTCGATTCTGGTCATCATGCCGCTCTACATCCAGACCGACCGCGGCTATTCGGCCACGATGAGCGGTCTGATCATGCTGCCGGGCGCTATCGGCCAGTGCGTCTCCCAGTTCTTCGGCGGCCGCGCGATGGATCGATTCGGCGCGCGCCCGGTGGCTTTGTTCGGTTCGATTGTGTTGACCCTTGGCACCTTGGGCATGTCGCTGGTGGCGATGGATACGTGGATCTGGTGGGTATCGATCTGCCAGTTCATCCGTCAGATCGGCATGGGTTTCCTGCTGATGCCGATTACCACGTGGTCCCTGAATTGCCTGAACGGGCCGAGCGAAGTGTCCGCCGGATCATCGGTGACGAATACCGCGCGTCAGATTGCGGGCGCTGTGGGCGCACCCGTGTTGGTGATTCTGATGGAAACGTTTGCCGCTTTGCATAAGCAGGGCGGCGCCTCCGCCGTCGCCGCTTCGATTTTCGGCATTCAATGGGCGCTGCGCATCTCCGCAATGATCTGCCTGGCAATGGTGTTGATGGTGTTCTTCGGCGTCAAGGGCGACGGTGCCGGTCGTACGCGAGACATTATTTCCTTGCGCGCGCTGCGCGAACGGCGTGCGCGGCGTATGGCTGCGAACTGACGGCAGATTCAACCATTCTCAACATAATAAGAAACCCCGGTTCCAACACCGGGGCTTCTTATTATGTTGTGCTATCGCAGGATTTCAGCTGGAGTCTATTACGCCCTGCCCATCAGCGTCAGGACAATCAGCAGCACGTTGAGCGCCACAATCAGTGCCACCACAATCATAAAAATCACGTGCTTGACGGTTCCATCAGCCCACTTGCCCATGAGTTCCTTGTTATGCGTGTATCGCATCAGCGGAATCACGGCGAACGGGATGCCGATGGAAAGCACCACCTGGCCGATGACCAGCGCCTGAGTCGGGTCCTTGGCGAACCACAGCACAATCAGTGCCGGCACCAGCGTGACCACGCGGCAGGCCCACATCGGGGCGTTAACGTGCAGCAGACCGTGCATGATTTCCGAGCCGGCATACGTGCCGACCGATGTGGAGCTCAGCGACGAAGCCAGCAGGCCGATGGAGAAGATCGTGCCGATCACCGGGCCAAGCACCTGCGCGATCGCCCGCTGTGCGCCGTCGATGGAATCCGTGCCAGACATGCCGTGCAGCGAGTTGGCGGCGAGCACCAGCATCGCCAGATTCACGGTGCCGGCCAGCAACAGCGCCCAGACCACATCGATTTTCGAGCCTTTCAGCTGCGTTTTGATCGACGGCTTTTCGCCGCCTGCGTAATGGTCGTTCACCAGCGTGGAGTGCAGGTAGATGGCGTGCGGCATCACGGTGGCGCCCAGAATCGAGGCGGCCATCAGCACCGAGTCGGCGCCTTGGAAGCGTGGAATCATGCCTTTGACCACTTCGCCGGGGTTCGGCGGGTCCACGAACAGGCCTGCGATGAAGCCGAATGTGATAATCAGCAGCATCACGATGATGATGCGCTCGAACGTGGTTTGCGTCTTGCCGCCTTGGAACCACAGCATCACCGTGGAGATTGCGCCGATCACCAGACCGCCGATGAACAGCGGCAATCCGAACAGCAGGTTCAGGGCGATGGCGCCGCCGATCACCTCGGCCAGATCGGTGGCGATGGCGATGACTTCAGCCTGCATGAAGAACATGAAGCGGCCAGCATCGCTCATACGCTCACCCAGCAGTTCCGGCAGGGATTTGTTGGTCACGATGCCGAGTTTTGCGGACTGATACTGGATGAGCACGCTCATGGCGTTGGCGAGCACCAGCACCCACACCAACAGGTAGCCGTATCGCGCGCCGGAGGTGATGTTGGCCGCCACGTTGCCAGGATCGACGTAAGCCACGGCCGCCACGAACGCGGGGCCGAGGATGCTGGCCAGCGCATGGTCATGCGGCTTTTTCTTGCCGTTTGCCACGGTTCCAGCTCCGACTCCGGCAAGCTGGCGTTCCTTCTCGATTTCCGGTGTTTCCTGTTCGATGTCTGCCACGGCGTTCGTCATAGTGGTTGCCGCAGTGGCATCTGCTGCGGTGTGTGTTACTGCCATATCGTCTGTTCCTATTCCCTTCTCCCTTCATACCGGGCTCAGTTATAGCGCGGGCATGTTTCTCACGTCAACAGACGGACAATCTGCGGACGATTGATGGATGACTGGCGGACTGGCAGCTGGCATTCCCCGCCATCTCGCTCATGAAATGTGACAAACCGCCGAAAACTCGCTCATGAAATGTGCCAGACGGCAGAAAACTCGCTCATGAAAGTGTAAAATCATTGCTATAGCAGTAATTCGGAAAGGGGCTCCTCATGTATCTCAAACGCAAAGCCGATGCCTATCTCAATGCATGGAAATCCGACCCGAATCGCTCCCCGCTAATCATCAAGGGCCCTCGTCAAGTAGGCAAGACAGAGACTATCGATTACTTTGCCGCACACAACTACCGTTCGGTAGTGGAAATCAACTTCGTTGAGGAACCGAAATATCGCGCAATCACTGCGGACGGTTATGGCGCGGATACCATCGTCCGCAATATTTCCCTGATCGACCCAGCTAAAAAGTTCATTCCGGGCGATACGCTCATCTTTTTCGACGAAATCCAGGCCCATCCTGATATCGTCACTGCACTGAAGTTCTTTAAAATCGACGGCAAATATGATGTGATTTGCAGCGGTTCAATGCTGGGCATCAGCTATAAGCAAATCGAAAGCAATAGCGTGGGATATAAGACCGACTACGAAATGCGATCGTTGGACTTCGAGGAATTTCTGTGGGCTCGCGGATACGATGAGGCCGTCATCGAAAGCATGTTCACCCACCTGTGTGATGCTACGCCATTCTCTGAAGTGGAAATGAACGTCTTCTCCACGGCATTTATGGATTACTGCGTGCTTGGCGGCATGCCTGCGGTTGTCGCCTCCCATATACGCACTGGCACGTTCGAGGGAACACTGCAATTGCAGCGCCAGCTTATTTTGGACTACCAGGAGGATATCCGCAAATACGCGCAAGGACTCGATCAGGCACGAATTCTCAACGTGTTCAACCATATTCCCGTGCAACTCGCCAAGGAAAACAAGAAGTTCCAAATCAGCAAGGTTGCCAGCGGAGCGCGTTTCAAAGACTATCGAGGATGCGTGGAATGGCTTGAAACCTCGGGAATGGTGAATATCTGCCGATGTATGTCCTATCCTGAACTGCCGTTGAAAGGCAATTATGACGAAAACAAGTTCAAGATATATTTCGGCGATACCGGTCTGTTCGTAGCGATGCTTGACGACGAGGCCAGTGATGATCTGCGGGCCAATCGTAATCTTGGTGTCTATAAGGGTGCTATGTACGAGAGCATCGTCTCTGAAGCGCTACGGAAATCCGGCTATGACCTGTACTACTACAAAAAAGAGGATTCCACACTGGAACAGGATTTCTTCGTCCGCACGCGCGAATGGCTGGTGCCGGTGGAGGTGAAATCGAAAAAAGGCACCGCCAAATCCATGCGGACGCTAATCGCTTCGGATTCTTATCCGGAAATTCAGTTCGGCGTGAAACTATCCGCCGGCAATATCGGTAGTAGCGAACACGTGTTCACCGCACCATACTTCACCACATTTTTGCTCCGACGGCTCCTGCGCGCTTATGACGAGGGGCAGGCACCTATGCTCAACAATCCTGAGCGGTAGCCCCTATTCGTCTGCGGGCACGGCCTGGCCCGGGCAGGTGTGGAGGACGGCGAGCATGGCGTCCTTTTCTTGGGAGGTGACGGTGAGCTGGTACTTGTCTTTGACGCCAATCTGGCGGGCCACGTAGTCGCAACGGTAGTCGGCGTTGGTGGGTAGCCAGTAGGCGGCGGAAGCCGAACCCTTCTCCTGATTGGCCGGGCCGTCGACGGCCAGCAGGTTGTAGGGGTCATTGCCGAATTCATGGCGTTTGGCAGTGGACCAGTCGTGCGCACCGGATTGCCAAGCGTTTTCAAGGGCCACCACATGGTCGATCTGCACTTTGGCGCTGGTGGCGCGGCCACGTACAAAATGGATGATCTGAGCGGTGTACGGATCGGCCAGTGTGCCGGACTCGACCACACAGGAACCGGCGTATTTGTAGGTGATGTCCGTGAGATCACGGGCGAGCACGTCGTCGCGTACGTCGCAGCCATTGCCGTCGACGTCGGTGGTGCGGAAACCGAAGGAATCGCGGTCGTAGCCGGAGGAGCTTTGGTTGTCGTCTACGGCGAGCGCGTTCAAAGTGTCGGCGGCTGAACCGGTGGCAGTGTAGCCACCGGTGATTTTGGCCGCGTCGGAGCTGACCTGCGGCAGTAGCAGGCCGATGGTCACGCCGATTGCTGCGGCGAGAACGATGAGAATCAGCACGCGCTCCAGCGGACCAGAAGCGTTGAAACGACGGCGGAAGTGGGCGTTACGACGTGCCATCAATCACGCATAGGTGAAGGTGAGGGGGTCGTGGCCGGCGCGGGTGGGGCCGTCGAGGGCGTCGATGGCAGCGTGTTCATCGGCGGTCAGGGCGAAGCCGAACAGGTTGAGATTCTCCTTCTGGCGGTCAGCATGCACGGACTTGGGGATGATGATCGTGCCGTTTTCGATGTGCCAACGCAGAATCACCTGGGCCGGGCTGACCTCATGGGCGGCGGCGATCTTCTCGATGGTGCCGTCGCCGGCGTTGAGGTCGGCGCCACGCGCCATCGGCGAGTAGGCCTCCACGGCGATGCCGTGCTCCTTGCAGAACGCCACCACTTCGCGCTGCTGCCACGTGGGGTGCAGCTCAATCTGATTGACGGCCGGCCATGCGCCGGTCTCCTCGTGCAGACGCTTCAGATCGGCGGGCATGAAGTTGCATACGCCGAGTGTGCGTGCCATGCCTTCGTCGCGCAGCTTGACGAACGCCTTCCAGGTGTCGGTGCTGCGCCAGTCGAACGGCGTGGGCCAATGGATCATGTACATGTCCACGTAATCGAGCTGGAGGAGTTTCAGCGAGTTGTCGAAAGCTTTGAGCGCGGAATCGTAGCCCTGCTGGGAGTCGCGCAGCTTGGTGGTGACCCACAGGGTCTCGCGCTTGGCTCCCTTGTTGTATCCGGAAGCGGCGAGCGCGCGGCCCACGCCGGCCTCGTTGTTGTAGCCGGCCGCACCATCGATATGGCGGTAGCCGGCTTCCAACGCGGATTCGACGACGGGGACCACACCCTCATCGTCGATACGTAGCACGCCGAGACCGACTTGCGGAATGGAATGACCGTCTTTCAAGGCGATGTCCGGCACGTTGGCGGGGTTGATGTGTCCGTTGGTCATGGCTTGTGATGCTCCTTCATGTACTGCAACTACACGCCACTGTACACGGTTATGCAGGCGATGTGCGGGTGCTGCAACCAAACGGCATGATTGCGCCCGGCCTTCCGTGTGGGAGAGCCGGGCGCAATCATGACAACATCACGCTCTACTCCTGCGACCGGCCCTCGCCCTATTGTTCCCGGGCGCGAATTTGCCCCGGTACAGGCGTCAATCGATTGACGTTTGCACCGGGGCAGAAATCGTTGTCCCGGTACGCAATTTCGGGCCATTTTCGAGAACCAGGACAAGACAATCCCCAAAGTCCACATACCCCGACAAACAGAATCGGCGGAATACAGCCAATCCCGAAATCAACATACTGTCCCGGTTCTCACGTAGAACGATTGACGTGCAAACCGGGGCAACGGGAATTGTCCCGGTACGCGAAAAACACCCGTTTTCGCAAACCAGGACAGTGATTTCTGTCCTGGTACCCACATCAAACGATTGATGCACGAACCGGGACAGAATCGCATCGCTGCGCCGAGACAGACGCATCTGACAGCCGACAACCGATAAACGACAGCCGACAGATGGCATCTGGCAGCCGGTTGCCGGCTGCCGGCAACCGCATCATAATGCCGCATCAGTCTCTATCAGGAGCGCTTACGACGCAAAGCAAGCGAGACCCCGCCGGCCACGCCGAGAACGACAACCGCAAGACCCACGGCAGTCACCGCGCTACCGGTATTGCTCAGCACACCAGTGATCTTGTCGCCATTCGCACCGTTGGTCTTATCGCCCTCGCCCGTATCGGGATTGATAGTAGCCCCGCCATTACCCGCACCGTCCGAGCCGTTGCCGGAACCACCTTCGGCCCGAGCGGTAACCGCAACCGTATAGGTTTCGGTGACATTCGGATTCGACTTGAGCGTTACGGTAACCTTCGCCGCATCAGCGGGAGCGGAGAAATCGTAATCGAGCGTGAACTGGTCGGCGGAAAGCGTCACGTTGCCCATGCCTGCGGAATAGTTGCCCACGACCTTGAGATCATGGTCGGCATCGATGGCATCGCCCACCTGATAGGTGGTTTTGCTTGGCGTGACGGTCAGGCTGGAGACCTCCTTTTGGGCGAGGCCGGCAATGGCATCGGCAACAAGCTTGATCACATCGTTCACGTCCTGCTCGGTGTAGGTGCTGCCGGCAAGCAGCACGTCAGCGGCGGCAAGCGCCTGATCGAGTTTGGCGAGCGACTCGTTGGTGTACTCATCGCGATTGATTTTCCCGGCTTCGGCCACGGCCTTGTCCAGGTTCTCCGTGGATGGCTTCACCGGAGTTTCGGTCTTTTTGACGAGTGAGACCTTGTCCACATTGCCCCATGCGTCGGCAGGCAGGTTGCCCGTGATGGTGATGGTCGCTGTGCCATCAGCACCCACGGTGACAGGCACGGTGGCGGTATCGAACTTAACCCAACCGTTGAGTTCCAGCGCATCGGACGTGGTCTTGCCACCCGTTGTGGCGGAGAGGGCCACACCATCGGTAATAGCGGCGTTGTCCGCTGCCGCGCCTTGGCTCATGGCGGTCAGCACGTATTCGCCAGGCTCGAGTCCGGTGATGGTCTGCGTGGCGGAGAAACTGTAGGCATCGGATGCCCAAAACTTCAGCGCGCGCTTGCCGTCGGCGGCGTTGCCACTGTCTTCGGTGATGGACGCACCGGTGCCGGCAATGGTCCAGTTCTTATCGTTCTCAGCGTTCTCGAAGCTGCCGTCCGTTACGTAATCCTTGGCGGGAGTGGCGGTGACGGTGACGGTGACGGTCACGTCGTGGCCAGCGTTGGTGGTGCCGGTGATGGTGTATGTGCCTGCGCCACGAATCCAGTCAAGCGCAGCGGATTGCCAGGTCACGGTTTCGGTCTCGTCCACCCCATCCTGATAGTGTGCGGCCACCTCACTCGGCAATTGCGCTTTGATCGCGTCGATGGAATCCGAGTCAGTCGCGGTAATCTCCACTGGATCTATCTTGGTGAACACATGATCGGTGACGGCACCGGTGTGAATGTACTTGAACGTCGGCAGAGAGGCGAGCGCCTTGCCATCGAAATCGAACAAAGCTTGGTTGTCGACACCTGAGCCGCCCCAGTACAGGCCGGCGTCATTGGGATCGTATTCGCCGGCCGCTTCAGTGGCCCAGCCGCCACCGTACTTGTTCCACGTATCCACCAGTTCGGCGTTATCCTTGCCGCCGGTGCCCACGGGCACCCATGCGGGCTCCCAGTAGAACACACCCAGGCCGTCGTTTTCGCCATCGCCATCATTGTCGCCGATATTGTTCACGGCCTCGGCGACCGCGCGAATCTCATCGGCCTGGCCTTGCGGGCTGATGTCGTATTTCTTGAGGTTATCGGCGGTTACTTTACTGGGCACTGTGTTGGAATCGTCGTCGCCATCATCCAAGGTGTATGCCCACGACGTTTCCGCCACCATCACATCTTTCTTATAAGTGGAGGCCACGTTCTTGAGCACGCTGGTGAGGTTTTCGGTGGTGCCATGCCAGAACGGGTAGTAGGAGCTGGCGAACACATCGTAATCCACATTGTGGTTGCTCAACTGTTTGGCGTAAGTGGCGTAGGTGCCGGCTTTCTCCGGGTTGGTGAAATGAATGACGACCTTGGCTTCGGGGAGCACTTCGCGTATGGCTTTGGAACCTGCGGAGAATACTTTGGACATGCCGTCCCAGCCGGAGATGCCGGCGATTTTCGCAGTGGTTTCGTTGCCGACCTGCACCATGCCGACGTCCACGCCGGCTTGTTTGAACGTGGTCAGAGTCTGCTTGGTGTAGTCGTATACGGTGTCGGCGGTTTTGTCCGCGTCGCCTTCAAAGGATTTCCACGCCTTGGGCACCTGCTGCTTGCTGGGGTCGGCCCAGAAATCGGAGTAATGGAAGTCGACCAGCACTTTCAGCCCTGCTGCCGTGGCTCGCTTGGCCATGGTCAGTGCGCGATCGGCGTTGACGTTGCCGCCGCCATATCCTTGGCCGTCTGCGGTGAACGGATCGTTCCACACACGCAGACGCACATAGTTCACGCCGGATTCCTTGAGCAACGTGAACAAATCCTCGACCTCGCCATTGGCGTTCTTGAACGTGACGCCGCTTTCTTCCAGCGAGAGCATGGATGAGACGTCCATACCGCCGATGAAATCATCGCTTAAGCCTTGGATGGCCTTGACCGAGACGTCGGCTTTAACTGGTTCTTCTTCGGCGGCGTTTACAGTGAACGTGCCTCCTGCGCAGAGCATTATGGCGGCCACGCCGGATGCCATAATGCGAGTAAGCGCGGTATTTCGGCGCATGCTTTTTCTCCTTTGAATGGTGAACGCTCAGAACGAACGCCCAGTGATGCTTGGCGCTTCCTTTCCTTATGCGCCACGCGGTACAGCTGTGTACCACGCAATCGTCACCTTAGCACTTTATGCCGTGTTGGTCAACCGGTGTATCAACGCCTCGTACGGCCCAGTACAGCAACACCAGCATTACAGCAATGTCGTTCAGCGTGTGGAGGCGCGGGCGATGACCTGGGATTCGGTGGTGAGCAGTTCGGACTTGGTGATGCTGCCGTCGATGCGTCCGAGGATGCGATTCACTGCCGTGGGAGCCGTCCAGTCAAGGCGGGAATCCATGGTGGTCAGCGGAATCTGCAGGTAGGGGGCTTCCTCGTTGTTATCGAAGCCGATGACCTGCACCTGCACGGGCACCTCATAACCAGCGGTGCGCAGAGCGGTCAATGCGCCGATGGCCAACTGATCGTTCAAGGCAATCACACCGTCGAATGGCACGCCGGAATCAATGAGCCGCTGGGTCACACGGGCACCGGCTCCGATGGTCCAATCCTGATCGGTGTTGCCAATCAGCTGCGGATCCAAGGAGAGCCCACGCCTACGGGTCTCTTCGATGATGCCGCGCAGACGCAGCTGCGCGTTGCCTTCTACGGCATTCAGCAATGCATCTTCGTCGTAAACGTCACGGGCACCGATCACTGCAAGTCTGGTGGAACCGCGGTCATACAGGTAGCCTGCGGCCATGGCGGCTGCGGATACATCGTCTGGGGTCACGTGATCCACAATGCCCCACGTGGTACGCGCGCCAACGATGACCAGCGGAAAATCAACCTTCAGATCATCGGGCGAAATGTTTTCCACCTCGCTCATGGAAAGGATCATGCCATCGGACACCGTGGAGTTGAACTTCTTCAGCAGATCGCGCGCTCCTTTGGCCGAGCCCTCTGCATACGTGGTGACGTATACGGAGTAGTCGCGCTGACGGGCGGCGTCAATGGTGCGATTGGCCAACTCGGCCAGATATGGCGGAATCAGCGAAGGCACGGCAAGGGTGATGAAACCGGTGTGATCGCGATTCAGGTTGCGGGCGGCCACGTTGACTCGGTAGTCGAGGTCCTTAATGACCGACTCGACCTTGGCACGGGTCTCATCGGTCATACGCCCAGAGCCATTGATCACGTTCGACGCAGTTTTGAGCGATACACCGGCGGCCTGAGCGACATCGCGTAGCGTCACTCGACGCTTGGCTGTTTTCTCGCCGCTCATGCCGCACTCCTCTATCTGGACAACATTGCCATTCTAGCGCGGTCTAGCAGGACGCTTTAGCAATAAGAATGGCATTGCGGTTCAGCGTATAGCCGGTGGTGTCGGCCTCGCAACGGTAGGCGATGATTGGTTCTCCCTCAATGCCGTTGACGGCAACGGGCTGGTTTGAGCGGTTGAGGTAGAAATCGAAGCGGGTGGAGCCGTCTGCGGATCGGCGGATGGTGTGCAGGATGCGGGGATCTGTGGTGGGATAGGTTGGAGTTTGACCACTCTCAGTCGGCTGCGCCGACAACTCCTGCCATCGGGAGCCAAGTGCTTTGAGCAACTGGGCAATGTCGTGACGGTTGAGGTCGCAGCCCACGTAGATGGCGGTACCGTTGCCATAGGGGCGGCTGGTGATGGCGGGGGTGCGCTCCAGCTCCCAGTCGGCGGCGGACTCACCTGCGTAAGAGGCAAGCACTGTGGTGTCCGCGGCTACGGAAGTCACGTCGTTCTGCCACAGGCGGGTCGTCAGACCATTGGACAGGCTGATTTCGCTGGGCTCGCCTTCGGCTTCTTCACCGAGGATGTTGAATTCTTCGGAGCGGATGCCGAGCATGTCGCGTAGGAGCCCGTTGCCGGCGCCGGGGTAGCCGCCGAGGCCGATGTGGAAGTGCTCGTCGATCAGGCCGGCGGCATAGCCGACGATGACGGTTCCGCCGGCCTTCGCGAAGTCGGCGATACGGAGAACGTCTTCGTCGGACAGGCTGAGCACGGTGGGCAGCACGATGGTTTTGTAGCCGGTCCAGTCGTAGGCGAGCGGCACCACGTCCGCGCGCAGCCCGGCATCCAGGAAGCCGCGGTACCAGTCGCGCACGTCGTGCCAGTGGTTGAGTTTCATGCTGGGCAGGGTTTCGGAGCGTGTGGCCCATTCGGATTCCGCGCTGAACAGGATCGCCGTGCCGGCACGCTCGAGCTCAGTGCCCTGCAGCCCGGCGTCGGAGAGGGTCTTCAGCGCCTTACCGAGCTCGCATACGCCGCGGAAGACCTTGGAATCGGCACCCGCGTGGGGCAGCATGGCGGAGTGGAACGCCTCGGCGCCCGACTTGGATTGCCGCCATTGGAAAAAGCAGATGGCGTCGGCGCCCATGGCCACGTGGGCCAGGGAGTCGCGCATGAGTTCGCCGGCCCGTTTGCGTGTGTTCAGCGGCTTCCACTGCACGGCTGAGGTGGAGTGCTCCATCACGTACCACGGCTTGCCCAGCGCGAGGGAGTCCATGAGCGCGTCCGAGCAGGCGAGTTCGTCCAGGTGGGATTCGCCCTCATGGAAGTAGTGATCGTTGGACACGAAGTCCACCTCATCCGCCCATTTGGCGTAGTTCATGACGCACTGGTCGGTGGAGACCATGAAGTTCGTGGTGAACGGCTTGTCGGGGCAGATCTGCTCGATGGCGTCGCGTTCGGCTTTGTAGAAGTCGAGCAGCATGTCGTTGCCGAACCGCTCGTAATCCAACTGCTGCGACGGGTTGACCATGGCGTCGCCGCCCATGTGACGTGGCAGCAGCACCTCGTCGAAACTGTTCACGTGCTGCGACCAGAAGGCCGTGCCCCACGCCTCGTTCAACGCGTCGATGGTACCGTACTTGGCCTCGCACCACGTGCGGAACGCGGCCAAGGCGTTGTCGGAGTAGTCGTAGCGGTTGGT
>UMDS01017679.1_pt1 | contig 35697 bp, 36 predicted proteins | sample 1964551 | NCBI WGS metagenome assembly UMDS01 (sample SAMEA4836000, study PRJEB28245) | human gut metagenome | biome: gut microbiome; material: fecal sample | place: Denmark | collected 2008
AAAGATGGGTCCCAGACCTGCAATGTTCAGCAGCTGAACGAGAAACAGCTTCCACTGAGGCATCACAACGTAGTCAACGCCATCGTTGATGCGCACAGCAGGAGTTTCGCGGTCGTCCGGTCCGAACGTATTGTCAACGACCTTGCCATAGACAAAGTAGCCGATGATCAGGAGCGCCAGACAGAGTAAGAAACTAATCATACCAGAAACCTCCTTTTATCGTCCGTGCCCGGAGCCCCATTCTGCCCCGTCACGGCCATTCCTTAGCCCTATGTTAACACAATCTTCATAAATCTGGTAATATCCTTCCAGAATGGCCCTTATATCAAAAACTATATAAGTCAGCCGTTCCCGGGAATCCCGGCAAATATTTTTCAACGTATCCTCGGCAAAACTTCTTTTCCGAAATCGTTTCAGCGGGTGTTTTTTCGTTTTTAGTGCACCCTGCCAAACTTTTTAGTATATTTTTGTGCATCTTGTCTGCATTCCTGTTCTTTTTGCCGCAATTCGTTGTTTCTCTGCACAAGCAAAAGCCGCCTGCCGGACGGCCCGGCAGGCGGTTTTTGCGGTTGTGAATGGGTATTGAGAAGGTTGAAGAGGGGGAAATGTCAATTATGCAGTCTTTTTCACCGTCTGCTTTTTGGTTGCATAGAGGAACAGCGCCAGCATGGCGATCGCAAAGAGGATGCCAACCGGGTAAGCAACTGCGGTGTTATAGACGATAGCGCCCTCGGCAGTCTTATGGTTCAGCAAGCCGCCCAGGCACTCGGGAGCCAGCACGAAGTAAGTAGCGGACACGGCGCTCATAAAGGTGGCGGGCACTGCGGTGATCCAGTAGTTCTTTTTCTCCTTGAACAGGTACATGGAAGCGGCCCACAGAACGATCATGGCCAGCGTCTGATTGGTCCAGCTGAAGTAGCGCCAGATCACGGTGTAATTGATGAAGCCCAGCGCGTTGCCGATGCCCAGGAAAGCGCCCACGCCCAGCACGGGGATGCAGAGCTTCAGGCGGTTGCCGTAGCTGTCCTGATCGATCTTGAACCAGTCGGCCAGGGTCAGGCGGGCGGAACGGAAGGCGGTATCGCCGGAGGTGATGGGGCAGACGACCACGCCGATCATGGCCAGTGCGATGCCCACGCCGCCCATGGTCTTGGAGCAGACATCATAGATGGCCTTGGATTGACCCATTGCCAGTGCCTGGGCCAGACCGGTGTTCAGGCCATCGGTGACCTCGTACAGAGAGCAGCCTGCAGCGGCCCAGATCAGGGCAATGACACCCTCGCAGACCATGGCACCATAGAACACAAAGTGGCCCTGCTTCTCACTCTTCATGCAGCGGGCCATCAGAGGCGACTGGGTGGAGTGGAAGCCGGAGATCGCGCCGCAGGCAACCGTGATGAACATGAAGCTCCAGATGGGCGTGCCCGACGGGTGCATGCTGCCGAAGTGATCCCAGATCTCGGGGATGGTATAGGCAGGGTTGGTGAAGATGCCAAAGATGACACCGATGGCCATGATGATCAGGCAGATGCCGAACACAGGGTAGATCTTGCCGATGACCGCATCGATGGAGATAAAGGTCGCAATGAAGTAGTAGGTCAGAATGATGACCAGCCAGAACAGCAGCGAGGTCATCACGCCGGATGCGCCGCTCTGGCTGCACAGCTCAACGATCAGACCGGCAGGGCCGACGGCGAACACGGTGCCCACCATGATCAGCAGCACAACAGAGAACACACGCATGATGTTCTGCATCACGGGGCCTAAGTATTTGCCGGTGATCTCCGCGATGGAAGCACCGTCGTTGCGCTCACTCATCATGCCGGAGAAGTAGTCATGCACGCCGCCGGCAAAGATGGTGCCGAAGGTGATCCACAGGAACACCACGGGGCCCCACAGAGCACCCTGCAGTGCACCAAAGATGGGGCCCAGACCTGCAATGTTCAGCAGCTGGACGAGGAACAGCTTCCACTGGGGCATCACGACATAGTCCACGCCGTCATTGATGCGCACAGCAGGCGTTTCACGGTCGTCCGGGCCGAAGGTATTGTCCACGATCTTGCCATAGACGAAGTATCCGCCCACCAGGATCGCAAGACAGAGCAGAAAACTAATCATACCAGAAACCTCCTTTTTGCCCCTGCCGGCCGCGGCCCCATTCTGCCGCATACCCGGGGCTCTTTTCTGGCCTCATGGTAGCACACTTTTTTCCAGCGGAGAAATATCTTTCTGGCATGGGGCCATATGGTTTCCGATATAGCTGCAAAGAATTTTTGCCGCTTTTCCGTTTATTTTTTGACCATTTATCAGCAAAAATAAAACCGGGCGCTCATTTTCGCCCGGTTTTGCATCCATTTATTGGTTTTTTTGTCAATTTCAAAAGAAGCAACCTTTGCCGTGCCTTAGCCGGAAAGCCCCTTTATTTTACGGTGGAAGCCGCTTCCTTGTGGAGCAGATCCACAAAGGCCTGCTCCTCGGGGCGCAGGCGGCCCTTGTCCGGGTAGACCAGCACATCCCGCATCTGCTGGCGCTGGGCCGGGCACTTCTTCAGCACCAGATGGTACTGCTCCAGTGCCCTGCGGGGCATGGGCGATGCCCACATGTAGGCCGTGGGCAGCCGCTGCAGGATCGAGAACTGGCTGCACCGCTCATACACATGGATACGGCGCTCCGGGTTGACATGCCAGCGCACACCGTCGCCGCCCTCCTCGCCGGGCAGCTGGAAATCATCGTGGAGGATCTCCATATACTTGTCCAGCTCAGACAGGTCGCGGATCTCCTTCCGGGCCAGCGGGCCGTCCCGGTTGGTCAGCAGGCTGTATTCAAAATCCATAATGGGTTCCATTTTCAGGCCCCGCCGGGCGCAGTAATGGGTATAGTGCTCGTCATCCTCCACGGCGTACCGCAGCAGAGCCAGATGATACCCCTGCCGCAGGACATGATCCAGTGCCTCCATGGAGCCGCCCTCCCGGATGTGGATGTGGAGCCGCTCAATGGAGGCCGCCTGCTCCAGATAATCCACCGCCGCATAGGAGGCATAGGTGGCGTGGGGGATCATTACCCGCAGCTCGGCGCAGCGCTCCTGCGCCTCCTGCACGCTCTGGTCCAGCCGATCCACCTCCCGCAGCACCCGTTCGGCCTGCTCGATGAAATGCCGTCCCTGCTCCGTGGGGATCATGCCGGTGGATGACCGCTCAAAAATGCGGAGATGATATTCTTCTTCCAGATTTTTCAGCGCCTTGCTCACGTTGGGCTGAGCGGCATACAGCCGCTTTGCCGCCGCACTCACAGATCCGCATTCCATGATGGCGACAAGATACCGCAGTTCTGTAATGTTCAACTTTTTCTCTCCTTTTGGCGTTTTTTCCCTTGCGCCTAGTTTATCAGGCGGCACACGGGGCTGTCAAGCGTTGACGGGGCCCCGCTGCCGTTTTATAATGTAAGAAACAATCTGCCCGAAAGAGGTCGAAGAGGATGGAAGAAAAAAACTACCGCGTTCTGCGCATTGAGGAGCAGCTTTATGGCTGCGAGGAGCTGCCCGAGGGCCAGCCCGTGCTCTGTGATGTCCTGCTGGAGGCTGCCGACGGCACGCAGCGGGTTCTCCCCTACCCGGATGCCGAGCTGACCCGGCTGGACATCAACGAGGGCAGCACTGTCACCCTGCGGGATCACAGGCTGGCCAAGGCGGCGCACAAGGTCTATTTCACCCGCCACGGCGAGACCGTGTGGAACGTGGAAAACAAGATCTGCGGCATGACCGACAGCCCCCTGACCGAAAAAGGCCGCGCCCAGGCCCGGGAGCTGGGCGAAAAGCTCCGGACCAGCGGCCTCCGCATCGATGAGATCCTGTACTCTCCCCTGTCCCGCGCCGCCGACACCGCCCGGGCCATTGCGGAGGCCACCGGCATTCCTGCCCGGTGTGAGCCCCGGCTCCGGGAGCAGTGCTTTGGCCGCTACGAGGGCACACCCCGGGACGGCGAAGAGTTCCGCATCTCCAAGACCCACTTTGCCGACCGCTACTCCGGCGGCGAGAGCATGATGCAGCTGGCCCAGCGCATCTACAACCTGCTGGACGAGCTCCGGGCCGACACCGACAAGACCTACCTGCTGGTGGCCCACAACGGCATTGCCCGGGTGGTGCAGTCCTATTTTTACGATATGACCAACGAGGAGTACGCGGCGGCAGGCATCAAAAACTGCGCGTTCGTGGAGTTTACATTCTGAACAAAGAAAGGACCCGCCGAGGGTCCTTTCTTTGTTTGCGGTTATTCCGCCTTGCGGTAATGGAACTGCTGGTCTCTGGTGATGAACATGCCGATGCTGACCAGCAAAGCGGCCAGCTCGGCGGCTGTCACGGCCAGCCAGATGCCATCGATGCCCAGCAGGAGCGGCAGCAGCAGAACCGCCGCCACCTGGAACAGCAGGGTGCGCAGGAACGAGATGAGCGCACTGGTCACGCCATCGCCCAGGGCCGTGAAGAAGGAGGACGCATAGACGTTGAACCCCATAATGAGGAAGCTCAGGCCATAGAGCCGGAAGGCCCGGGTGGTCAGAATGAGCAGGTTTTCATCATAGCCCACAAAGAAGCGGGCCACATGGGGGATGATGAACATGGAGCCGATGGTCATCACCACCGCAACCACGCCGATGAGCTTCAGGCTCTTGCGGTAGAGGTTGTTGACCTCTTTGCGGTTATTGGCACCATAGTGGTAGCTGACGATGGGCGCACTGCCCACGGCGTAGCCCACAAACACTGCCACGAACAGGAAGGACGCGTACATGATCACACCATAGGCGGCCACGCCATCCTCGCCCGCAAAGCGGAGCAGCTGATAGTTGTACAGGATGTTCACCAGCGACATGGAAAGATTGGTCATCAGCTCAGAGGAGCCGTTCACACAGGCTTTCAGCAGCACACCGCCCTCAAACTGCGGGCGGCAGAGGTGGAGCAGGCTGGTGTTTTTCCGGTTGAGGAAGTAGAACACCGGCAGCAGGCCGCCCACCACCTGGCTGAGCATGGTGGCAATGGCGGCACCCTCCACGCTCCAGTGCAGGATACCCACCAGCAGCACGTCCAGCACCATGTTGGTGCAGCCCGCGCCCACCGTGAAGTAAAAGCCCAGATGCGGCTTTTCGGCGGTGACAAAAAAGCTCTGGAACATATTCTGCAGGATAAAGGTGGGCAGGCTGAGCATCAGCACCCGGCCATAGCGCAGGGCGTAGTCCAGCATCTCGCCTTCTGCACCCAGCATCAGGGCCACCGGCCGGAGCAGCAGCATCCCCAGCACGGACAGCACGATGCCGGCGATCAGCGCCGTTGACATAAACAGGCTGAAATAGCGGTCGGCACGGGCTTTATCGCCCTCACCCAGCGTGATGCCCACAATGGCGCTGCCGCCGGTGCCCAGCATAAAGCCCACTGTGCCCACCAGCATGGGCACGGGCATGATGAGGTTGACTGCCGCAAAGGCCGTTTTGCCCACAAAGTTTGAGACGCACAGGCCGTCCACGATGCCGTAAATGGAAGTAAACAGCATGGTGCCGATGCAGGGCAGCACAAAACGGATCAGCCGTGAATAATCAAAGTGATCCGAAAGTTGGATTTTCTGTTTTGACATAGATTCTCCTTTTTGCAGGGGTGGATCACATCATCCCGCCGGGCCGCCAGCCGGTGCAGTAGCGGGCGTAATCGCGGTCGGCCTGTTTGACGTAAAGAAGGAACTGTTCCCTGCCTTCCTTGTCCGTGACCTGACGGACTTTGGTGGGCAGGCTCTGGCGCTGGAGCAGCTCCAGCTCATCGTTGAGCTCTTCCTCGGTATCAAAGGCATCCAGCTTGGTCCAGTGGGTGGCAAAGAGCCAGATGTTTGCAAGGGTGTTATTCATATTCAGTCTCCTTTTCCGGGGCATCGGCAAGGGTGCCGGCCCGGTAGAACGGCGCAATGGCGTTGGCATCGCCGTGGCGCACGATGGAATAGGTAATGTCGCAGTAGGGCTGGATGGCCGTGCTCTTTTCCACAGTGGAGATGAGCAGCACCTGCAGCTGCAGGCGGCGGAACAGCTCCATCATGGGGCGGATGCGGTCACTGGTCATCTTGCTGAAGGCCTCGTCCAGCAGGACAAGGCGGATGCTGTTCTCGCTCTTCTGGTAGATCTGCAGCAGGCTGGCGCAGATGGCCACATAGAAGGGAGCCTGGTTCTCGCCGCCGGAGGAATCGCGGCTGACGCGGGAAAGATAGGCCTGCTGGCCCGAGACGGTGTTGGTCACCTTGATGTCATAGTCCAGATAGGTGCGGTAGTCCACATAATCCGAGAGGGTGGCACCGGAGGTGGTGCGGCCCTCCTGCCGGGCCCGGGTGTTCTCGTCCACATCGGCCATGATCTTTTCCATCAGCGCGTCCACCTGCCGCTCGTAGACGGGGTCAGCAGTGGCGGCAAGGTTGTCCAGCGAGTCGCCATCGGTCATCTGCTGGTTGCCCTTGTCCACAATGACCTGATAGAAGGCAGCCAGCTGGGGGTCACGGCTGGGCTCCAGCTCAAAGCGGTAGACTTCCTCGCCGTAGGTCAGCTGCTCCATCACCTTGTTCAGCTCCCGGAACTGGCGGCGGGCGTTGAAGATATCATCCTTCATCCGGAAGAGGATATCCTTGCGGAAGCGATCCTTGCAGTCCCGCTGTGCCTGCTCCAGCCGGGCGGCGTAGCGTTCCAGATCAATGCGGACAAGGCTGTCGTGCTGGGCGCGGTACTGCTCCACCCCGGCCAGACCCAGCGGATAATCGCAGACGTAGTGCTCGTTGTAATCCCTCTGGGCGGGTTCCAGCGTGGAAGTGAGATAAGCTCGCAGGGCATCGTCCAGCCTGGTCTGTGCCTTTTCGGCGGCCTGTACGGCGGCACGGGCCGTGCGCCCGCCCGTCATCAGGCCCTTTTTGCGTTCCTGTGCCAGAGGCTCCAGCAGCGGATGCTGTGCAAAGAATGCCTCTGCCGCCTCCCGGCTCTGTGCGGCGGTCTCCACCGCCTTACCCTGCTCTGCCTCGCAGGATGCGATCTGCTTTTCGCAGACGCGGATATCGCCGCCCACCTGCTCCACGGCCTTGCGGGCAGTCTCCCATGCGGCTTCCCGGGCTTCTTCCTCGCGGTAGAGCTGCTGCAGCATGGGGTTCTCGCGGCAGTCCGCCAGCTTCTGCTCCTGCGCGGCGTAGTCGGCACGGGCGGCATCCAGCGCGGCCCGGCTGGCCCAGAGTTCGGCCAGCTGTTCCAGCGCATGGCCCCGCAGGACGTTCTGGTACTGGTCGTAGGCAGATTTCAGGGTCTTTTCGGTCTGGGCGGCTTCGCGGCAGCGGTCGGCCTGAGCGGCAAGCTGTGCTTCCAGCGCATCGGCACGCTCCCTGCGGGCATCCAGACCGATATAGCGCTGGGGTCTGCGCAGGCGTTCCAGCCGGAAGGGATGGTGTCGCAGCAGGTCCCGGGTGGCGCTGTCGGGGAAATGTTCCAGCGTATCGGGGGTGTCGCAGCAGACAATGCGGCGCAGGATGGTGTCCGCATACTGTGCGGCCAGCGGGTTCTCGCTGGTGACCTGAGCGGCAAGGCTGTCGGCGGGGGCTGTCTCCGCATGGCGGTCCGCCTTGCGGATGCCCGGGGTATCCAGCAGGCTGATGGGCCCCACCCGGTCGCCCAGCGCCACAAAGGCGCTCTTGGCGGCGGCATAATGGGCAGGCGGCACAAGGATATCGAACCGGCGGTCACCCAGGCAGGCTTCCACACAGTCCTGCCAGCTCTCGTCGGCCACGGTCAGCAGCTCACAGAAGATCTTTGCATCCGCTGTCATGCCGCGGCTTTTCAGCTCGGCATTCACGGCATCCCGCACTTTGGTGGCGGCATCGCCGTGGGGGTAGACCCACTTGCCGCCGGACACGGCGTTCAGCTCGGCCTGCAGGGCCTCCTGCTCTTTTGCCAGATCCGCCGAAGCCTGCCGGGCGGCGAAATACTGCTCCTCCAGCGGCTTTTCGATGCGGGCCAGTGCCTCGGTCAGGGCGGGGAGATGTTCCGCTGTCAGGCGCTGGGGCCAGAGCTCCTTCTCCACCGCAAAGCCGCTGCGGTTCAGCTGGGTCAGCAGGCCGGTGATGGTATCTGCAGTTGCTTCCAGACCGTTCCTTGTCCGGGCCGCTGCATCCAGCGCGCTCTTTTTCCGGGCCAGCTCCTCGGTCAGGGCATCCAGCGCCCGGCCCGCGCCGCTGTCACCGGCCGCACCGTGGGCCGCCAGATAGGCCCGGCGGGCTTCGGCTTCGGCGTTCTTTGCGGCCTCGTATTTTGCGTTCAGGTCGGCCAGCTGGCGGCGGCCTGCATCCAGATGGCTCTGCCAGGAGGCATCCTCACCGGCATCCGCTTCGGCGCGGGCCAGCAGGGCCGCGCCCCGGTTGACAAGGGCATCCGTCTCTTTGGCAGCAGCTTCCCGGCCATACGCCACGATCTGTTCCAGCGCGGCGGCACGGGTCTGGGCCTCGGCCAGAACCGCGTGGAGGTTTTCCAGCTCCACCCGGTCGCCCTGCAGCGCTTCCAGATCCAGCTCAGGCTGGGGCAGGATGTACTGGTACAGGAACTCCCGGAAGTTGGGGATCTCGTCCATGCTGGTGCCCATCTGGAACACTTCGTTGAATTTTTTGCCCAGCGGGCTGGAGGCGCGGCCAATGCCCAGGGCGCGGCAGATGCGGTCCCGGGCCTCGCTGGGGCTGCGGGTGTAGGACAGACGGCCCACGGCGGGCTTGAAGTCCTCCTTGGCGCTGGGGGCACCGGTGCGCGGATCAAGGAAGGGCAGCTTTTCCAGCGTGATGCCGTCCTCGGAGATGTACCAGGTCTGGTCGCCGGGGTGAAGCTCCTGCATGGGGCCCTCGGATTCCACCCGGACAGCGATGACAAAGTTTGTCCGCTTGACGGTATCCCAGAACTCGGCTCCGATATATGCCACCGTGCGGCCCGGGCGGCGGTAGGCGTTCTCACCGCGCTGCTTGGCGTGGACAGAGCCCTGCAGGGTGCGGCCGCTCTTTTTATTGCCCAGGGCATTGAAATTGCGGTTGGTGGTCAGGCAGTAGCGGATGGCATCCAGAATGGTGGTCTTGCCCACCGCGTTGACACCGATCATATAAGTCAGACGGGCACAATCGAAGGTGACATTTTCAAAGTTGTGCCAGTTGATAAGCTTCAGGCGCTTTAATTCGATCATTCTTCTTCCTCCCCGCTGGCATCTCCGTCAGGCCGCTCGTAGAGGGCCAGTTCCTCCCGGGTGCGGCTGCTCTCGGCGGCGGCATCGGCAAGGTCTGCGTCCGGCAGAGCCAGCAGCACAGTGGGGAACACCTCGATGCGGCTGTCCAGACCGGTCAGCCGCCCCACCGGGCGGGCCAGATTGTATCTGCGCAGGGTGCGCATCAGCTCTTCCAGCGTGCGCTGGTCCAGCCGCCGGGGCAGGTTCATCTTCTGCAGCTCTGTCTGCACCTCTTCCACCGTGACCAGCACCTGATCGGCGCTGGCGGCAAGGCTCTCCCGCTTTTGCAGGTAGAGCAGGCGGAGCACCAGCAGCAGGATGCTCTCGTACTTCAGCAGCCGTGCCTGGCTGCCCTCATGCTCGTTGACCAGCGCCGCAGCCTGCAGCGGAGCCGGGTAAAGCGTTACCGCATAGCCCAGCGGCGCGAACACGGCCCGCACCTCGGGCAGATGATCCTGCACATAGAGGTATTTTGCCCGCTGATCCTCCACGCCGCCCAGCACAAAGCAGTGGTTGAGCAGATAGTTTGCGGTCTCTTCCAGCATTTTATTCGGTTCGGCCATGGTCAGCGTCCTCCCTGCGGGGTGTCAGAATAAACTCTTCAAACCGGAAGCCGCCCCGTTCGACCCAGTTTCCGGTAAGGGTGATATCGTAAGCCCGGCGCGGCGACTGCGAGTAGGTGTGCAGGCCGATGATGCGGGCAAAATCGCGGGGGTATTCCTCCGCCAGCGTGGAGGCAGCCACCGCACTGCGGGCGGCAAGGGCCTGTTTTGCCAGCAGGCCCACGTTCTCCTCAGTCACGGCCATCCGGGCGTAGTCCAGCAGCAGCTGCTGTTCTTTGCGCAGCTGCTCCGCATCCAGCCCGGCCTGCCGCACCGGGGCCAGCGGCGTTTCGCTGCGAGGCGCGGCGGGCGGGTAGAGGGGCTTTGCCCCGAACACCGCCGCCGGGTAGAGGTGCAGGCGCTTTGCCACCGGGCCGTCATCCGGCGCGAACAGCTGATCGGGCGTTTTGATCTCCTCGGCATAGCGGCGGAGCAGGGCGGTGACACTGCCCTGCGAGGAGCGGTCGCTCAGCAGCAGGAACTGTGCCCGCTGCACGGCCCGCTTGCGGTAGCGGATGTGGCTCTGGTCGATCTGGCGCATCAGGGTGCTCATCTCTTCCAGCGAATCCCGCAGTTTCTGGATGAGGGCACGCACGGCAGGGGCTGCCTCGCCGGGGGCACAGCGCTCCACCCGGGCGTAATCCAGCGCCAGCCGGGGCAGGTGTTCTGCCTCGCAGTCGTCCAGCTCCTCTTCCAGATAAGCGCGGTAGTTGAACAGGTTATCGCTGGTCTTGAAGCGGTGGTAAGCGGCGGCCACCACCTTTTCCTCGTACTGGTCGAAGAGCTCCAGCACCTCCTGCGGGGTGCGGTTGCGGGTAAGCCGGTCGATATAATGCCCGATGGATGCGTTCAGCGCCCGCAGGGACTTGTTCAGTGCTTCCAGATCAGAGGCCACCTCCCGCAGAACATTCTCATAGGGACTCTTTTCCTCCCCAATGTTCTGCAGCAGCTGCCAGGCCTTGTACAGCTTGCCGGTGTAGGTGACAACACGCGGGTTCAGGATCTCTTCCAGCGCTTCCAGCAGAGGAGCCACCTCGGGCACAAAGGCAAGGGCAGGCTCTTCCTCATAGCTGCCGGGCTGCTCTTCCAGCCAGCCGGTGCGGCGCAGGCGGAGCAGAAAGCCCAGCGCAAGGGTATGGGGGTCCCGGGTGGGCTGTTCGGCTTCGTCGCCCGCGTCATCGGCATCCAGTGCCAGCGGCTTTGCCAGCGCCGCAAAGTAATCCTCGGCCCGGCTCACCGCTTCTGCCCGGGAGATGGAGTAATCCGCCGTGTGGCGGCACTCCTCCCACAGCAGGAGCAGCAGCTCCGCATAAAACGCCCGGTTGGGCCCCGCCAGCGGGCGGAACAGCCGCGGGCTGACCAGTTCAAACAGCTGCATCCAAAGGTTCCTTTCTTTCGACAAAATCTATCTTTTATTGTACCACATTCAGAAGGATTTTGCCACAAATACAAAAAGCCCCGGAGGGCGGCCTTTCAGCCACGCTCCGGGGATAGGACAGGTTTAAATTACTTGTTGTATTTGGGGTTGAGGATCTGGAATGCCACTGCCATATAGCTGTGGCCGCTGTCGCTCTTGACCACGACACCCAGCTTAGTCCAGCTGCCCTTGCCATCTACGTTGATGTTGGTGCCGGGGAGTTTCCTTCCGAGTTCCTTTTCAATTGTACTCAGAATTCCACTCACAAGAGGACCATACTCGTATTTCGCCGTCACGGTGACAGTCAGATACCGTTCCTCCTCGCCATCCACGTGAACCTTGCCAAAGAACGATGCGCCAAAGAAATCGACTTTTGCCCGCAGATCTTCGTCCAAGTACTTCTCAGCCACAGCCTGCAGCTGAGGATCGTTGACATTTACTCCAGCTGCAACCCGATCATTTTTGGAGAAAGTTGCGAACGCCTTTGCTTCTTTTTCCGGCTCTCTGGTGCCGGTGCTGCCGCCATCACCGCCGCAGGCGGTGAACAGAACAAGTACCATGGTCGCCGCCAGAATCAAAGCGGCCAGTTTTTTCAGCATTTTCATGTCGGGACCTCCAGTCGTTTTGTTGTGTTTTTCATAATATGCAGGGTGCCTTTCCATTTTGAAGCAGGGCCCCTTCTGACTTTATTTTATCCAACGACTGTCGCTTTTGTCAATTGCCAGCTTCACCAAACATTTTCTCCTGCTTTTGTTATTTTTTCCAGAACGAATCTTCGCAAAGATCCTTTGCCATGCCCGGGGCAAAAACCGGAAAATATTTCCGGCGTTTACACAATTCTACCACGATTTGGTGCTAAACTTAAAGCAATGGGAACCGCCGGGTGCCGTTCCTGAACAAGGAAAAGGAGTTTGCCCCATGCAGCATGGTTCCCTGCGCGCTCCGGTGCGCGTTTTCATGGCAGCAGTTCTGCTGTGCCTGAGCTTTCTGGCCGCGCCAAAGGCTGCGGCGGCACAATTGCAGGATGTGAACGGCATCACGCTGCTGTCCTTCGACAGCCAGCAGATCGTCTCCATCGGCAACCAGACCTCGGGCCGGTGCAGCTGGTACGCCCTGCGCTACGCCCGCACCATTCTGGATGGCAAGCCCTGCTCAGGCAGCGGGATGTGGTCGAACGGCGCGGTATGGTCTGCCGCCGGGTACTACGCTTACAGCGGCTCTCTTTCCAACTGCCTTTCCCGCCTGTATGAAGAGCTGCAGGCCGGGCGGCCCGTCATCGTACATCTGAAAAACACCGCTGTCAGCGGCGTGTCCAAGCACACCAACCGCGTGACGAGCTATGAATACCATCTCTCCGGCTCTGGCTGGAAAGAGGTCAATTACCCCCACATCGCCACCAGCAGCACCTACGGACACTGGGTGTGCGTGGTGGGCATCTCCCCCACGGCAGACCCCGAAAACCTGCGGGAGAGCGATTTCTATGCGCTGGACCCCGCGCGGGTCAGCGTGAACGGCACACTGGCCGTAACAAAGCTTTTGGATGGCACCATCTGGACTGATAACTCTCCCTTAAAAGTCGCAGCCTGACGCTCCCTTACAAAACACAACAGCCCCCGGAACATGCAGGGTTCCGGGGGCTTCGTGTTTTGTATCGGGGGTTACAGCTCCTGATAGGCGCTCATCATGGCGGGGATGAACTGCTTTTTGCGGCTGACCACGCCGGGCAGCGTCCAGCTGCCGTCGGCGGCGGGCCGGCTCTCAAAGCCGTTGCTCAACACCTCGGCGGCGTAGCGGCCGGTGCAGATGACCACGCTCTCCTCCTTGGGCACATCGGTCAGCAGCATGTAGAGGTCCTCCACGTTCTGCTTGTTGCGGGCCTCCTCCAGATAGGGCTGGAGCAGCGCCTGGGCGGCCTGCAGGTTTTTGCGGGTCATGTAGCTGCCCTGCGCCACGCCAAAGCGGATATCGCCGCACATGAACACCTTGAAGTCCTGCAAAAAGACCTCTTCGGGGGTCTTACCGTCCAGTTTTTCACCGGCCTCGAACATTTCGGTGGAAAACTCTTCAATGTCCACGCCTGCGATCTTGGCCAGACGTTTGGCGGCGTTTTCATCCACGGGGGTGCAGGTGGGGCTGCGGAAGGCCAGCGTATCCGAGAGGATGGCCGCCAGCAGCAGGCCCGCGATCTGGGGCGGGATGTCCACACCGTTTTCATCGTACATCTGGGTGATGATGGTGGCGGTGCAGCCCACGGGCTGGTTGCGGAAATAGACCGGGCCGCTGGTCTCCAGACTGCCGATGCGGTGGTGGTCGATGATCTCCAGGATCTCGGCCTGATCAAAGCCCTCCACGGCCTGGGTGGCTTCGTTGTGGTCCACCAGAATGATGCGCCGCTTGCGCAGGGCAATGACGTTGCGGCGGCTGACCATACCGCAGTATTTGCCTTCCTCATCAAGGATGGGGAAATAGCGGTGGCGCACCTTTGCCATCACCCGCAGCACATCGGCCACGGGGGTGACGAGGGTGAATTTGAGGATGTTGTCCCGGGTCATATAATAGGAGATGGGGGCGCACTGGCTGATGAGCTTGCCCGCCGCGTAGGTATCCACGGGGGTGGTCATAATGGCAACGCCGGTCTCATCCGCAATGCGCTGGATGGTGCGGCCCACCTTGGCCCCATTGCAGATGATGAGCAGGGAGGCTTCCTTTTCAATGGCGCAGAGCTGGCTTTCGTACCGGTTGCTCAGAATGACGATATCCCCCTTTTCCACGCTGCTTTCCAGCATCTCGGGGGTGGCGGTGCCGATCTTGATGTGGCCGGTGGTGCAGACCGCGTCGGCATTGCCCACCACCATGGTGCCGTTCAGCGTTTCAAGGATGTTCTTATAAGAGGTACGGCTCTTGGCCAGCACCGCGGTATCGAACACGTCCATGTTGGCGGTAGCAAGATCCTTCACGGTGATGATGCCCTCCAGCTCGTTGTCCGCGCTGGTGATGGACAGGGTGTCGATCTGCTGGTCGCGCATGATCTTCCATGCGCGGCGCAGGCTGGTGGAGCCCGGGATGCCCGGCATCTCGCGGTAATCCACGTCCCGGATCTTGGGGTTCACGTCGGTGCACATCCGGGGCGGCGTGACACCGAATTTTTTCAGGACGAACTCGGTCTCCTGATTCATTTTACCGGCACGGCGCGGCTCGCAGACCAGCGTGCTGGTGCGGTTTTTGAGCTCCGCATAGGCAATGGCGGAGCAGATGGAATCGGTATCGGGGTTGCGGTGCCCGATGACCACGACCTTGTGTGCTTCTTTTGGCATAGGTTGTTCCCCTCTCTGGGTCAGATTCATTTACCTTCCGATCGGCCCCATGCCCCAAACCACCGGGCACGGCTGCCAGTTCCATTTTAACACAACCGGCACCGGGGGTAAAGGCGGCAGACATCTTTTTCTTGACAGCGTCCCAAAAATCGTCTATCCTTGACCTGAATTTTTTCTCTTTGGAGGTTACCCCATGAAAAAGCTGTTCCGCGCCCTTTCCCTCTGCCTGACGCTGGCCCTGTGCGTGTCCGGCAGCACCGCCGCGCTGGCCGAGGCTCCCGCCGCCACGCCCGCCCCCCAGGACGAACGTGTCATCACCGATGTAAGCCCCCTTGAGGATCAGATCCGCAACATCGTCGGTTTCACCACCAGCACCGGCGGCCCCTACGATTTTGAGCAGGCCGACCATAGATCTGCCGTGCAGGCCTACGGTGCAGAACCCGCCGAGGGTGCCGTGGCCCTGCTGCGCGTCTACGCCCGGGCCGAGGACCGGGGCGATGCCTCCATCAATTCCAGCGGCCACTCCTTCCTCTCGGTACGGAACGTTTCGGACCATGACATCGAGGTGGGCGGCCTGTGGATCGCGCCCGACACCGAGATGACCTTCAGCCCCCGCGGCAACCGCTGGGAGCACACCGGCATCTGGTACAATCTGGAGGGCTACTACAAGCGCTATCTGGCCGATTCCTACTACCAGAACATCTATGCTGTCCAGACCTCGCTGGATCAGGGCCAGCTGGACGTGGTCAACCGCAACCTTGCCAAATCTGACCACTGGTCGGCCTATTTCAACTGCGCCGCCTTTACCGAGGGCATGTGGAACGCTGTCTGCGCCGACACCCTTTCCGCCGGGCAGCCCTACACCCCGGAGAACCTGCGGAACGACATTCTGGCCAAGTACGGCGATCTGGCCGCGTACAATCCCCAGGTCCCCTACGACTACATTGTTTATTACGGCACCAGCCTGACCCCCAGCAAAGAGTTTGCCTGATTTTCAGGTTTGTTGGATACAACATCTTGATTTTCACGTCATTCCGCGCTATCATGGGTGTGTTTGAATCCACGCGCCAAGGGAGGACACCATGACAGACGCATCGACCACATCAAGACCGCTGTTCAACCGTCAACAGCTCATCTCACTTTTCCTGCCGCTGGTGGCAGAGCAGGCCCTCAGCATCTCCATCGGTCTGGCGGACACTCTGATGGTCTCCTCGGTGGGCGAAGCCGCCGTTTCGGGCGTGAGCCTGGTGGACTCCTTCAATGTGCTGATGATCCAGCTGCTCAGCGCACTGGCCACCGGCGGCGCGGGGGGCGCCAGCCAGTACATCGGCCACCGGGAGCCCAAACGGGCCAAGGCCAGCGCCGCACAGATCATGTTCATTATGATCTCGCTCAGCGTGGTCACCGCCGTCATCGTGGCGGTGGGGCGGCACGCCATCCTGCGGGGCATCTTCGGCTCCATTGACGCGGATGTGATGCGCTACGCTGAGACCTATTTTCTGCTCTCAGCCCTGAGCTATCCCTTTATTGGCGTGTACAATGCCGGTGCGGCTCTGTTCCGCGCCCAGGGCAACAGTAAGATCAGTATGCTTTCCAGCCTGGTGATGAACGTGGTGAACATTGGCGGAAACGCCATCCTGATCTACGGGTTCGGCATGGGCGTGATGGGTGCGGCCACCGCCAGCCTCGTGAGCCGGATGATCGCCTGCTTCACCGTGATGTTCCTGCTGCAGAAGCCGGACTGTGCGCTGCGCATCGACCACCTCACCGACCTGAAGCCTGACCTCGACCTCATCAAGCGCATCCTGAAAGTCGGCATTCCCGCCGGCATTGAAAACGGCATGTTCCAGATCGGCAAGCTGTCGGTCTCCAGCCTGACCAGCACGCTGGGCACCGCCGCCATTGCGGCAAACGCCGTGGCAGGCAACATCTCCAGCTTCCTGAACGTGCCCGCCTCCGCCGTTGGCATCGGCGCGCTGACCGTTGTGGGCCAGTGTCTGGGTGCCGGGGAAAAGGTACCGGCCAAGCGCTATTCCCGCCTGCTGCTCCTGACCGCCTACGCCGGGGACTGGCTGATGAACCTTTCCGGCCTGTTCTTCCTGAACAAGCTGGCGCTCTCCTGGTTCAACCTCTCGCCGGAGGCCTACGGCATGGCACTGGAGCTGATGGTCTGGTTCAACGCTGTATCGCTGATCCTGTGGCCCTCCAGCTTCACCCTGCCCAACATCCTGCGCGCCGCCGGAGATGCCGCCTTTACTATGACGGTCAGCGTCATCTCCATGTGGGTGTTCCGGGTGGCCTTCTGCTACCTGATGGTGCTCAAGTTCCACTGCGGCCTGCTGTTCATCTGGATGGGCATGTTCCTGGATTGGGCCATGCGCTCGCTGTTCTTCTGCGTCCGCTTTGTCCGCGGCAGGTGGATGGAACAAAAGGTGATCTGAGTTTCCGTATATCCGGCCCTCTCCGCCATTGCAGTTTTTGCGGGGAGGGCCTTTTTTGTGCAGGAAACCCGCATCCTGTCTCGTATCAATAGGCAGAAGCTTCTCTCCCCTGCATCCGCTTCCCCAAAGCATACCAAATTCCGCGCGGATGTGTTCACGATTTTGTCAGCTTTTTGTCTTGTTTTCTTCGTCTTTGCGCGGTATAATCATACGCTGCAAAGAACTTTAGGCGGGGCTGCGGCCCCCATTCCAGAAAAGGAAGTGTGTTCCATGCGCAACTGGTTTTCCCGCCATCCCGTTTCGTTCATGGCGTTTTATCTCCTGTTTTACCTTTCGGCGTTCCATTGGCTCGAAGTCCATATTGCCGTGCCCGATGTTCTGGTGCACTGCCATCTGGACGACCTGATCCCCTTTTGCAAATATGCCATCGTGCCCTACTTTGCGTGGTTTTTGTGGATCCCGTTCACCCTGTTCTACCTGCTGTGGAAAGCGCCCCGGGCCGACTTCTGGCGGCTCTGCCTGCCCCTGTTTGCGGGCATGACCATTGCGCTGGCCTGCTATGTCATCCTGCCCACCGGCCTTGACCTGCGGCCCTACCGGGTGTACGGCAGCGACCTCTTTGCTCAGGCCGTGCGGATGCTCTATGCCACCGACACGCCCCTCAACGTCTGCCCCTCCATCCATGTGTTCAACTCTGTCACCCTGATGATGGCCTATTACCGCAGCCGCATCTTTGAAACGCCGGGCCGCCGCTGGATGCGGCCTGCCTCCGCCGTGCTCTGCGTTTCCATCATTGCATCCACAGTCCTGCTCAAGCAGCACAGCTGCATTGATGTATTGCTGGGCATCCTGCTGGCTATGGCGCTGGATACGGCCATGACCGCACTGGAACGCAGCGAGAGCCGGATCCCCCAGCGGCTCTGAATCTGCATTGAAAAACACCCATGCCGGCGCTGGCATGGGTGTTTTGCATTTTGGGGCATTACGGAGCCGGGGCAGTGAACTCTTTCAGGTGCGCTGTATCCAGCTCTTCGGCATCTTTGGCCGCTGATGTATAGGAAATTTTCAGATATTTCAGGGCCGTATCGTTTGCCAGCAGTTTTTTGCAGGTTTCCGTATCAAACGTGATGTTGTTGGTCAGATCCAGCCAGATCAGCTGCGGCATCTGGGTCAGGGGAGTATAATCCATGTCCTTGTAGGCTTCCTGTGCACCCTGAGAGAGAGACATACTCAGATACTGCACACTGCTCTCCGCCAGCGGGGCAAAGCTGTCGATCTCCGGCCCTTGGCACAGCTGCAGAAAGCTCAGATTTTCCATCTGCTTCAGCGGTTCCAGCGAACCGATCCGGGTCACGTCCAGTCTCAGGACCCGCAAGTCAGCTCCGGCCAGCTGGGCCAGATCGACCTCACTGCCGGTGATCCACAGCATCTTCAGCGACTTCATCTGCGCCAGCGCCGAAAGGTCGGAGACATTGGAATCCGCCCGGATCCCGTCACTGCCATACTTCAGCTCTACCACAGAATCCAGCTTTGCAAAGGTCGGGAATGCGCTGCTCTCCACACTGGGCACACTCAAAAGCATCAGATTTTTGCATTCCTCCAGACCTGTCAGATCTGTAATGGGTGGGGCTCCCCTTCTATTATTGACCGACAATACCTGCAAGCTGTCAAAATGCCGCAGGTCTGCCAGAGAGGTCACCGGATCATACGTTCCCTCTACGCTGACTGCGCAGGCTGCCAGCTGCTCATTGCTGTTGACGTTTCTTCCAATGTCCACCCCATCCGGTGCATCTTTGACGATGAGATCCCCTACGCCGGTTCCGGAATTTATCGAGACCCGCTGATAATCCCAGACATCGCTGTGATAGATATCTCCCTTCGGGCGGTCAAGCCATTTCCGGACGTGCTTTTCCATCACAGGGTCCTGCCACTCAATGACATAATCCTCCCCATGCTCGGCGTGACTGGCCGGAACCGTAAGTGTCGTCTGCTGAACGAAAACATCCTGCATTTCCGAACGGAAAGGTCCCGGTCTCAGATTCAAAGAGCCTGCACATGCGCTGAACAAAAGCATTGCACAAATCAACAAACTCGACGCTTTTAACATTTTACGCATAACAGGCTCCTTTCTGTTTCGGCAAAATCTCTAGTTATATTTTACCATAGATTGTTTTTTTGTAAAGAAAAACCCACGATCTTTGCACAGACATGGCAAAAATCGTGGGTCTGCTTAAAACAGGCCTTCCGGCAGGCAGATATCCTGCTTTGGCACCTTGTCCCAGGAAAAGTCTGGGATCAGGCTTTCCGGGGTGCGGGGAGCCGGTTCAGGTTGGAGACCATAGGCAAAGGCAAGCCTGCCCACGATCTCTTCCGCCGTATACTTTGCCCGCAGGTTTTCCAGGCTCTGGTCACCGTCCCGTTTGGACAGGCGGCGGCCATCGGGAGCCAGCAGGAGCGGGCAATGGGCAAACTTTGGGGCGGGCAGGCCCAGCAGACGGTAAAGATAAAGCTGCCGCGCGGTGGAAGAGAGCAGGTCCGCGCCCCGCACCACTTCCGTCACGTCCATGCGGGCATCGTCCACCACCACGGCCAGCTGGTAGGCAAACACGCCATCGGCGCGGCGGAGGTAGAAATCCCCGCAGTCGTGGAGCAGGTTCTCGGTGTGGGGGCCCATACAGCCATCGGTGAAGGTGATGTCCTCATCGGGCACCATGAGACGATAGGCCGGGGCTTTCTTTTTGCGCTTTTCGGCGATCTGCTCCGCCGTCAGCCCCCGGCAGGTGCCGGGATAGATCACATTGCCGTCGGAGGTGTGGGGTGCGCTGGCGGCATGGAGCTGGGCACGGGAGCAGAAACAGGGGTAAACAAGGCCCTGTGCTTCCAGTTTGTTATAGCTCTCGGTGTAGATGGCGGCGCACTCGCTCTGGTAATAGGGGCCGTTGGGGCCGCCGCTGCTGCCGCCTTCGTCCCAGACAAGGCCCAGCCAGCGCAGGTCCTCTTCCAGTGCGTCGGCATATTTGCGGGGGCAGCGCTCGGCATCCAGATCCTCAATGCGCAGAACGATGCGCCCGCCCTGACTTCTGGCGCTGAGCCAGGCCAGCAGGCTGCAGGCCAGATTGCCCAGATGCAGCCGCCCGCTGGGGCTGGGGGCAAAGCGCCCGGTCACAGCGCTCACAGGCCCAGCTTCCACTCGCCGTCCACAGGCTGGGAGATGGGCGTGTTATAGAACTCGGCCACGGCCTTTGCCATGTACTCGGCATCCTTGCAGCTGGCGGTCTCCATTGCGGAATGCATGGCCAGCTGTGCCAGACCGATATCCACCATGGGGATCAGAATCTGGTGGCCCAGCAGGTTGCCCAGCGTGGAGCCGCCGGGAACATCCGCGCGGTTTGCGGCCACCTGCACCGGCACACCGGCCTTTTTGCAGATCTCGGCAAAGGCAGCGCCGGTAAAGCCGCTGGTGGTGTAGGTCTGGCGGGCATTGTACTTCAGCAGCACACCGCCGCCCATGACCGCCACGTTGGCGGGATCGCTCTTTTCGGGGTGGTTGGGGTGGGTGGCGTGGCCATTGTCGGCGCTCAACAGCAGGCTGTTGGTGCAGGCACGGATGCTCTGCTCCCGGGTGACCCCCAGCTTTTCCTCAATGCGGGCCAGCACGTTGGCCATCAGGGTGCCCTGTGCGCCCTGCCGGCTGGAGGAGCCCACCTCCTCGTTGTCGAACATGACCCACATATCGCCCCGGCCTTCCTCCTCGCCGCGGCCCTGCAGGAAGCCCCACAGGGTGGTGTAGGCGCATTCCAGGTCATCGATGCGGCCAGACATGAAATATTCGCCCTTCAGGCCCACGCGCTCGGCCTTTTCGCGGGTGCAGAGCACCAGGTCAGCGTCCACGATGTCCTCAGCCTTGACCCCGGCCTCCTCAGCCAGAGCATCCCGCAGGGTGGAGCCTGCCTCACCAAAGATGGGCTGCAGATCCACCTGAGGGTTGTACTTCATGCCGTTGTTCAGGTCATGGTTGAAGTGGATGCAGAGGTTGGGGATGACAGCCAGCGCCCGGTCGGGGTGGACCAGCAGGCTCCGGATGCCGTTCTCCGTGCGGACCAGAATGCGGCCCGCCACGCTCAGGGGACGGTCCAGCCAAGTGGGCATGATCATGCCGCCGTAGCCCTCGGTCTCCGCCTTGGCAAAGACTGCGTCCTTGCCGCCGTCCAGCTGCTTGATGCGCCAGGTGGGAGAATCGCTGTGGCTGGCGGTGACATGCCAGCCGGTCAGCTCGCCCTTGGGCATCCGCCATGCCAGCACGGCAGAGCCGTTGCGGGTGGTGTAATACCTGCCGCCGGGCACCAGCTCCCAGGCTGCGCTCTCGGGGCAGTTCTGGTAGCCGTTCTCCTCCAGGAGCTTCACAGCCGCAGCCGTGGAGTGGAAGGCGCTGACACCGGCGTTCAGGAAATCGAAGAGACCTTCGATGGAAAAGGTGTTATTCTGCATTTTATGTTCTCCTTTATTTTTAGGTTATCCGCTGCTAAACCTCTCCGTCATTACTTCGCAATGCCACCTTTCTTGGCTCCCCTGTTAGGGGAGCTGTCGCCGCAGGCGACTGAGAGGTTTCGCCACAATTATACCGTTTCTCTTATCAAAAAGCAATCACACCGGGGCCATCTCGGCAAGCTGCTGTTCAAGCGCATGGCGGAGCTGGGCGGCGTGCAGGCCGCAGACCAGCTGGACCCGGGTGCCCTGCACCACAAGGCCCTTATGGGGCAGGGAGAGCAGAGCCCCCATATCCAGCAGCGAGGCATCCCGCACCGTGAGCCGGAGGCGGGTGAAGCAGTTTCCCAGCTGGGCGATGTTCTCCGGCCCACCCAGCGCGGCAATGAACCGGCACACCTCCTGCGGGTCGGCGTACGGGGACTGGTCTGCGGAAAGGGCTGCTTCCCGGCCCGGGGTGGGCAGATCCTTTGCTTTGATGAGGATGCTGAACACGGCAAAGTAGGTCAGGATCTCCGCAAAGCCCAGCAGATAGAGCAGCGGCATGTTCTGCAGCTGCTCCCCGGCGCTCAGGTTGAACACCAGCGACCCCAGCAGGTTGGAGGTAAAGGCCCGGACATGCAGGACATGGAGCAGCACCATAAAGCCGCCCGTAATGACCGCATGGGCCACCCAGAGCAGGGGCGAAACGAAGCAGAACAGAAAATCAATGGGTTCGGTGATGGAGGCCACCGAGGCCGTGACCGCCAGCGGGATCATAGCGGCGGCGGTACGGGCACGGTTCTCCCTGCGGGCCGTGAAGATGAAGGCCGCTGCAATGCCCAGATAGCCAAAGGTCTTGGTGAAGCCGGTGTACATCCAGACGATGCCGTCTGAGAGGGGCAGGCCCATGGTGTACTCAGTCATGCAGACGGCGTAAGCACCTGTGTAGGTCACAGAGCCTACGGTCAGGCTGCCGCCCAGCGAAGAGAACTGGAAGGGCATATAGATGAGGTGATGCAGGCCGGTGGGGATGAGCAGCCGTTCCAGAAAGCCGTAAAGGAACACACCCGCGTTCCCTGAAGCCGCGATCCAGCCCGTGAGGGCGCTGACCGCCCGCTGCAGCGGCGGGCAGACAAAGCAGAACCCCAGCCCCAGTGCCACCGCCAGCGCCGACAGCCACAAAAACGACCACCGCAGGCCCGAATAGAGCTGGGTGATCATGCCATAAAACTGCTTTTCGCAGGTGCGGTTGAAAAGCCACGCCGCCGCAAAGCCCAGCACGATGCCGCTTGCCACGCCGGTGTCCACCACCTGAATGCCCAGAATGGTGGTCTGGCCCGTGCCCGCAAGGCCGGTCATCCCGTTCGGCTGGGCAAGCAGTCCCAGCGCTTCCAGTGCGGTGTGGTTGGCTGTGAGGAACACCAGATAGGCCATCAGCGCCAGCAGGGCGGCGTCCTGCTTTTCGGTTTTGGCGCGCACGGCTGCCACCCCCACGCAGAGAATGACGCTGAGGTTGTTGATGAGCACCATCATCCCGTTGTAGAGCAGCTGACCCACCAGCTGCAGCGGAGCCCACTGCAGCACCGGCAGCGCCTGACACAAGGGCTTGCTGGTGAGCAGCGCTCCCAGCACCAGCAGCAGGCCCGCCGCAGAAAGATAAGACAGCGGCGACAGCAGCGACTGTGAAAAGCGTTCCAGCCGCCGCAGAAATTTCTGCATCCGTTTCTCCTCCTTTTCCCGGTTCTTCACTCATTTCTCCCAGTTTAACCATGGCCGAATTATACGCGCCAGCGCAAAAAATGTCAATCCCGCCCGACTGAGAAAAAAACGACAAAAGTTTGTATAGTTTGCACAGCCGGGGTGAAAAATCGTCCTGCGCACGCCGATTGACAACAGCCCGGCAGAACAGTATACTAGAAATGTACCAGAGCAGTTTCTCCGGCAGATGGGCCGGAACACGATAAAAGGAGGCTTTCCTATGATTCGCAAGCGTATTCTTTCCCTGCTGGTCTGCGCCGCCCTGCTGTGCGGCGTGCTGGCAGGCTGCAGCACCTCTTCCGGCAGCACTGCCGCTTCCGGCTCTTCCGCTTCTGCAAGCGAGAGCATCCCCTCTTCCACCGTGACCGCCGACACTGGCAAGGTGGGCCCGCTGGACGCAGGCGAGAACTCCCTGTTCTCCCTCTCTGACCCGGACGATGCCTTTGCCCCCTGCCTCGGCTGGGGCCCCGGCGTGTCCGGCTGCTCGCTGAAATCCGTCATCGCGGCGGCTTCCCTGCTGAAATGGGCCGATGGCTGCAACATGAGCATCCAGCCGGTCAGCGACATCAAAGATGCCTATACCCAGTGGTTCGACAGCCTGAGCGCCGATGACCAGCAGAGCTTTGCCGATGCCTGGCCGCTCATCAAGGCCGATGCCGAGACCCTGCTGACCGACAAGGACAGCATGACCGGCCGCATCGAGGATGCCGGTCTGGATGCCAAAGCGCTGCCCGGCTGTTCCGAGGAAAACTGGAAAGCCCTGGCCGATGTCATTGACGTACTGGTCCCGGCTTCCAGCGAGTATTGATCGTTCCGTCTGCCCCTGAATGCAAGAGACATAAAAATAAGCCCGACGTTGTCGGGCTTATTTTTATGTTCAGATCTTCTTCAGGGTGTACTGGCGGGTGCCCATGCCGATCTTTTCGGCCTGCTCCAGCGTTGCCTTCCACTCGACATTGGGGTTGGAATCCTTGAAGTTGTCGTGGTGGCAGTTCCAGCCGGGCTTTGCAAGGTTCTGGCCCAGCTGACTGTTGGGCAGGGGCTGTGCGTTCAGGCAGGCATCGGCACAGGCCTGATCCAGCGCCACGGGGTCAAAGGAAGCGAACATGCCGATATCCGGCAGGATGGGGGCATCGTTCTCGCCGTGGCAGTCACAGTTGGGGCTGATATCCTGCACCAGGCTGATGTGGAAGCAGGGGCGGCCTGCACAGACGGCGGCGGCGTACTCTGCCATCTTGCGGTCCAGCTCCTCGTTGGCGCTGCTGTCGATGGAATAGATGGCATCGAAGTTGCAGGCACCGATGCAGCGGCCGCATCCCTTGCACTTTTCGTAATCAATGACCGCCTTGTTGTTCTCATTGTAGCGGATGGCATCGGAGCCGCACTCTTTGGCGCAGCGGTGGCAGCCGCGGCAGAGCTCCTCCTGCACGGCGGGCTTACCGGAGGAGTGCTGCTCCATCTTGCCCGCACGGGAGCCGCAGCCCATGCCGATGTTCTTGATGGCTCCGCCGAAGCCGGTCGCTTCGTGGCCCTTGAAGTGGGTCAGGCTGATGAAGATGTCGGCATCCATAATGGCGCGGCCGATCTTGGCGGTCTTGCAGTATTCGCCGTTGGGCACGGGCACCTCAAGCTCATCGGTACCGCGCAGGCCGTCGCCAATGATGATCTGGCAGCCGGTGGTCATGGGCCAGAAGCCGTTTTCCTGCGCGCAGCTCAGGTGCTCCAGCGCGTTCTTGCGGCTGCCCGGGTACAGCGTGTTGCAGTCGGTCAGGAAGGGCTGGCCCCCCTGCTCCTTGCACAGGTCTGCCACTACCTTGGCGTAGTTCGGGCGCAGGAAAGCCAGGTTGCCCAGCTCGCCAAAGTGCATCTTGATGGCCACGAACTTGCCGTCCATATCAATGCTCTTGATGCCCGCCGCAATGCACAGGCGGCGCAGTTTTTCGGTCAGGCTGGTGCCCACAGGACACCGGAAGTCGGTGTAATATACAGTCGATGCTTCCATAGGGATCTCCTCCGTTTTTGACAATTTCAGGCGCGGCACTCTCCCGCCGCCGGGTTCTCTCTTTATGGCTCCAGTATAGCACAAGGCCGGGGCCGGTGCAATTGCCCCGGGACGCAAAAAAGCCGCCCGGGCGGGCGGCTGGGGGGTTGGGATCAACAGGCTTCATCCCCAAAGAACGGCTTTACTGTATTCAGGTTCTCACCATTGCGGCGGGCCTTCCCCTGCTCGTAGGCCACTCGGGTGGCTTCTTCCACAAACGCTTTGACCTCAGGGGATGCAGAAGACCACGTAACATTGAATTGTCGGCATATTTTGTAAAAGGTTCGGTAAAACTCCTCCCGTTCCGGATCTCTCTCAAAATATTCATGTGCTGTCATCTTACAAACACCTCACTTCAAGTACATAACAAATACTTTCATTGCAGCTTCACCGGAAAGCTCATAGCGCGGAGCTCCGCCAAAACTTGGAAGAGGACTTGCACCATAATTCTGCACATAGTGCTCTGCCAGCTCCGGAACCTTTGCTTCAAAGGTAACCGTTCCACCGCACGCATGGTCAATAGACAGCTTGATACCGTAGGCAATCAGAACCCGCCCTATTCCATGGTATTTTCTGGCCTGTCCAACAATTGTCGGATTGCTCTGCGGCTGGCTCTCAATATAAGTGATGTGAACCATTACATCATTTTCCAATATTTCATACGCAGCCAGAGCAACCAGCTCCCCATCTGCGGTTTTCAGCGCATATTTTTCAAAGGAATTACTCTGAATATACTCCGACATCCAGCTTGTCTGCCAGTGTGGCTCTTTTTCCGTTTGTGCCGCATCCGTTTTTTTCATCCGCGTGATTTGTACGCCAATTTTCTGGTTATCACCGGCATCTACAATAAACGGAACAAATCTTGCCATAAGCGCCTCTCCTCCGAATCCCCTTCCGAACTGACAATATTATTATACTCGTTCATGTGCATTTTTTCAACAATGGCGCAAAAAAGCCGCCCGGGCGGGCGGCTGGGGTGTTTGGGGAGCGATTTACGCAATGGCGGTAATGGCGGCCACGGCCAGGACGATCAGACCCAGCACGATGCGGTAGAGGCCGAAGAACTTGAAGTTATGGCGCTTGACGTAATCCATCAGGAAGCGGATGGCGGCAAGGCTGACCACAAAGGCGACCACGCAGCCCACCACGAGAACAGCGATCTCGGTGCCGGTCATCGCAGCGCCGGAGAGGACGAACTTGACCACCTTGAGCAGGGACGCGCCCGCCATAACGGGGATGGCGAGGAAGAAGGTAAACTCGGCCACACAGGCACGGGACAGGCCCAGCAGCAGGCCGCCCACGATGGTGGCACCGGAGCGGGAGGTGCCGGGGATGATGGCCAGCATCTGCCACACGCCAACGATGAAGGCTTCCCGATAGGTGATCTGTTCCAGCCGGGTGACATGCGGGGCGGTGCGGCGGTTCTCCACAAGGATGAAGAGGACACCATACAGGATCAGCATGGCGGCGACCGTGATGTAATTGTAGAAGCGGGCCTCAAACCAGTCGTCCAGCGGGCTGATGATGAGCACCGGGATGGTGGCGGCCACCACCTTGAACCAGAGCTGCCAGACGGCAGGTTTGGAGCAGACGCGGCCATGGCGCAGGCCGAAGGGCCAGAGCTTATTCCAGAACAGCACCACCACGGCCAGAATGGCACCCAGCTGGATGACCACGCGGAACATGGACATGAATTCCTCGCTGGCGTTGAACTTAACCACCTGCTCCACCAGGATCATGTGACCGGTGGACGAGATGGGCAGCCACTCGGTGATGCCCTCCACAATGCCCATCAGGATGGCTTTCAGTATTTCAAGAAACATGGGTTCTCCTCCCTGCAAAGCGGCACAGGCGCTCTGCACACATTCAGATTGGGTTCGCTTTCCAGTATATCATATTCTGAGAGCCTGCGCACGAAAAATCACAAATTTTATACAGGAGCACTGTCTGCTTTTTCTGTATTTATCTGCCGCGGGAAATATGCTATACTGAACACAACGTTTTTCCCTGTGTTTCCTTCTGACACGGAATGCCGGGCCAGATAAAAACAGATTTTGAACAATGAGGTGACATCCATGAATATTCTGGTGATCGGCTGCGACCAGGTGGGCGCGGCACTGGTGCGGGATCTGGAACGCATCGGCCATGATATTTCCCTGATCGAAAAGGACCCCGAGCAGCTCAAGCGGCTGGACAGCTTTGATGATTATTCCTTTGGCGGCACAGCCCTTGTGGGCGACCCTACCGATCCCGACATCCTCAAGCAGGGCGGCGTGGAGAACTGCGACGCGGTGGCCGCTGTGTGCGAGGATGACTCCGTGAACCTGATGGCTGCACAGATCGCAAAGAACATCTTCCGGCGCGAAAAGGTCATCTGCCGCGTCTCTGACCCGCATTTGCAGGTGCTCTATCACAAGACCTACGAGCTGGACACAATCTGCCCCACCATCCTGACAGAACAGGCCGTGTTCCGTGCGCTGGCGAAGTGAGGAGTAAAACCTCTCCGGCAATACGAAGCATTGACGGAGAGGTTTTATCCCAAAATAGTTTTACCCAAAGTAATACGAGGTATCAATATGAAAGTTTGTATTGCAGGCGGCGGGCGTGTTGGGCGGTATCTGGCCCAGAGCCTGCTGACGAACCACCATTCGGTGGTCATCATTGAACCCATCGAGGCCCAGTGCCGGATGCTGGCAGATTCGCTGGACATCCCCGTGATCTGCGGCGATTCCATCAGCGTGGACACCCTGCGCACCGCCGATGTTGGCAGCTGCAACGCCTTTGTGGCCGTGACCGGCTCGGACGAGGACAACCTCGTGGCCTGCCAGATCGCCAAGCGGGAGTTCGGCGTGGACCGCACCGTGGCCCGGGCCTCCAACCCCAAGAACCGGGAGCTGCTGCACACCTTAGGCGTGGACACCGTGGTCTGCGGCACCGACAACCTGAGCCACATTCTGGAACGGGAGATCGAGACGGATACCATCCGCCAGCTGCTTAGCCTGGGCGGCGGCACGGCCAGCCTGAACGAGATCCTGCTGCCCGAGAACTTCAAGTTTGCGGGCAAGGCCATCATGGATGTGCCCATTCCCGGCGATGCCATTCTGGTCAGCATCACCCGCGACACCGAGTTCATCATCCCCCACGGCAACACCGTTCTGCTGCCCTGGGACCGCATCCTGGTGCTGACGCAGGACGATACCCTGCACCTGCTGACCGATGCCTGGGAGCTGAACAGCAAGTGACGGAGCGGGAGCTGCGCCGCACGGCGCTCATCATCCCGCCCCGGGGCCGGGCTGTGCTCTGCTGCTGGGCCGCCATCCCGGGCCTGTTGGCGGCTCCCTTTGTGTTCTGGCAGAGCCTGCCCGCCGGGATGGTGTTCTGCCTGCTCTGGGCCGCACTGGTGGCGGTGGTGTACCAGCGCGCCTGCAGTTATGCCGCCGCGCTGGGCGCGGAGACCCTGACGGTGTACTCCGGCATCGTCTTCCCGCTGCGGCGGGCGATCCGACGCAGGGCCATAACAGGGCTGTTCCGGCTGCGCACGCCGCTGCTCCGGCTGGCAGGGGGATCGGTGGTCGTCATCACGGCACCGGGCACACGGCTTATTTTACCGGCGGTCCCAGCAGAGCAGGCCGCTGCCCTCACCCATGCCCTTGCGGAGGAGATCCGATGAATGAACGCCGCCTGCACCCCTTTACCGTTCTGCGGTTTCTGCGCAAAACGCTGGTGGTCTATCTGCTGCCGCTGGTTCAGGTGCTGTTTGAGCGGAACTGGACAGCCCTGCACACGGCTCTGCGGCAGGATGCGCTGCTGTTCCTTCTGCTCTGCGCCGTGAGCTGGGGCATCCTGCATGTGAGCAGCTGGAGCATGGATGACACCGGAGTCTTTCATCTGCACTGGCGGCTGGGCATCCGGCTGGATCGTGCCCTGCGGGGCGAGATGCTGGCGGCATTGACCATCGACCGGCCCCTGCTCTACCGGATGGCCGGGGCAAGCCGCCTGACCCTTTACCCGGTGGGCGCGGCGCAAAAGCACACCCTTTCGGTCTGCCTGCCCAAAGCCGATGCCGAGGCGGTGGCAGACCAGCTGATGCCTCTGGTAAAGCCCACCCTGCACCGGCCCGCCGGAGGGGAACGGGCGGCGCTGGGTTTTCTGGGGGCCAACGGCCTCTCCACGCTGGCTCTGTTCGTGCTGGCCGTGCGCCAGACCCGGGATGTTCCGGACTGGAATCCTGCCGTTTTTGCCCAGATCCAGGTGAGCTTTCTGGCCCGCTTCGCGGCGCGGTGGCTCCCTGCAGGCGCGGCATGGCTGCTGGCGGCTGCAGGCTTTCTGCTGGGGGCCAGCCTGATGCGCAGCTTTGCCCAGACCGTGCACTACACTGTCTGGCACACAGCCGACCAGATCGGCAGTCAGGGCGGCTGGCTGGGGCACTTCGAGTGCCGGATGCGGACAAGCGAGATCAGCTTTGCAGATGTCCGCATCTCCCCCGCCGCCCGGCTGATGAAACGCTGGCCGGTCTTTGTAACGGCGGGCGGCTGCTCCCCCGAGCTGCCGCTGTTCGTCTACCGCAGCGGCGAGGAAGCATTGTTCCGGGAGCTGCTGCCGGAGTTCCGGATGCCGCCCGACCTGCTGGCCCGCACCGAGCAGCGCAGTCTCATCTTTTTTGCACCGGCAGGCATTCCCTTTGCCCTCTGCCTGCTGCTGACGCTGGTCTCGGCCACAGTGCTGCCCCAGTTGACCGTGACCCTGCTCATCCCCACGCTCTTCTTTGGGGCACTGCTGGCCGGAGCCGCGGCCGGCTACCGGCGGGAGGGTCTCTGGCTGCGGGAGGACCGCATGACCCTGCGGCGGCAGCAGGGGCTCTACCTGCACTGCATCTGTGTGTTTCACCCGGATGTCTGCCTGACCGCAGCACAAAGCCCCTGGGCTGCCAGCGTTGGCCGCACCAACCTGACCCTGACCTTTCCCGGCTGGGTAAAGCTCAAGGTGAGGAGCGTGCCGCTGCGGGATGCGGAGAAATTTTTCAGATTTATGGAAACGAATTAAACCTCTCAGCCGCCGATCGGCGACAGCTCCCCCAATAAGGGGAGCCCTTGGCATAAAGATAAAGCTATTTGTTCTTAGGGGAAGTAAAATTGTTATGATTCATACGGTATTATTTGATTTGGACGGCACTTTGCTGAACACCATCGACGACCTGGCCGATGCAGGCAACTGGGTGTGCGCACAGCATGGGTGGCCGGAGTTTACGGTGGAGCAGTTCAAACACATGGTGGGCAACGGCATCCCGAAGCTCGTGGAGCGGTTTTCGCCCGCCGATGCCCGCACACCGGAGCAGCTGGCCGCTACGCTGGCGGAGTTTACCGCCCGGTACGATGCCCACAAGGAGGACAAGACCGCGCCTTACCCGGGCATTGCTGCCCTCATTGACGCGCTGAACGCCGCAGGCGTGCAGTGCGCGGTGTTCTCCAACAAGGCTGACCCGCTGTGCGGCAAGATCATCGAGCATTATTTCGGGGCAGGTCGGTTTGTTCTGGTGCGGGGCAGCCGTCCGGGCGTGCCCACCAAGCCCGACCCCACCGGTGTTTACAGCCTGATGCAGGACCTGCACGCAGACCCTGCCAGCACCCTGTTTGTGGGCGACAGCGATGTAGATATTCTGACCGGGCACAATGCCGGTCTGCCTGCCATGGGGGCGCTGTGGGGCTTCCGGGGCCGCGCAGAGCTGACTGCTGCCGGAGCCGATGCACTGGCCGGCGTGCCTGAGGATATTTTAGAATACGTTAGAACACATTAAAGGAACAACCCTCTCCGGTGCTGTGAAGCACGGACGGAGAGGGTCGATTTTTATTTGCAGACTGTTCACAGGATGTTTCTTGCATAAACTCCACTGTTTTCCTATAATATAGTTCCTATTTGAAACAATTGAGAAACGGAGGACTTGCCCATGGCAGCTGAAAAGAAAACTTCCCCCAACGTAGAAAGCCGCCTGCGCCACAACATCCTGAAAATGCCCCAGGAGGTGTATGCCGCCAGCGGCATCGTCATCAACGGGCGGCGACTGAAAAGCTTTGTATTCACCACTGACCTTGCCATCATCCGCAACTGCGACGCGGACGCGGTGTTCGCGGTCTATCCTTTCACGCCCCAGCAGGCCATCAGCGATGCCATCATCAAGGCATCCTACATCCCGGTGTTCTGCGGTGTGGGCGGCGGCACCACCCACGGCGTGCGCACCCTGAACCTTGCCCGCGACGTGGAGAGCCAGGGTGCCATGGGCGTGGTGCTCAATTCCCCCATCTCTGACCTGAACCTGCTGGCGGTCTCGCGGGTGGTGGACATCCCGGTCATCATCACAGTGACAAAAGAGGGCACCAACATCCAGAGCCGCATTGATTCCGGGGCCTCCATCCTGAATGTGGCCTGCAGCACCGACACGCCCCGGGTGGTGGCAAAGATCCGGGAGCAGTTCCCGGATGTGCCCATCATCGCCAGCGGCGGCAAGACCGGCGAGAGCATTTCCGCCACCATTGCGGCGGGTGCCAACGCCATTACCTACACGCCGCCCTCCCCGGCTGTGCTGTTCAAGGAAATGATGGAGAAATATCGGGAATGATTTACGCAAGACGCTGTAACTTTTTTCTGTTACAGCGTCTTTTTTACGCCATGGAAGGAGATATTTCAGAAATTTTTGAATTTTTGGCTGAAATTGTAAAATAAACGCAAGAGAAATCCAAAAGATTCTCCTGCGTTTATTTTTTTGCGCATTTTTTTGGGAAAGGGGTGGAACAGATGGCAAAGCACATGGAGTTCGACGACCGAAAGAAGCTGGAACGCCTGTACAACTCTGGAATGAACGGTATGGAAATTGCCCCGCTGATGGGTTATGACTACTCCACCATTTATAAGGAACTGCGCCGCGGTGATACTGGCCGGATGGATGAGCGTGGCCGGGCTGGGTACAGTGCAGACCTTGCGCAGAAGCGGCTCTACCATACGAAGCAGCGGTTACGGTATCGGGCGGAACACCACGGCGGGCTGAAAGAATGAAAGCACAGACGTTTGAGTTGAACCGTTGCTACAATGCAGACTGCATGAAAGCAATGGCCGCTTTCCCGGATGGTTACTTTGATCTCGCTGTGGTAGACCCGCCCTATTTCAGCGGACCTGAACGCCGCGGGTTCTACGGCTCAAGGGTCAGCCGAATCGGAGTGCATCGGGATTACCCGGTTTCTCCCGTGTGGGAAGTGCCGGGAAAAGAGTATTTCGACGAACTGATGCGAGTGAGCCGACACTATATTATATGGGGCTGCAACTATTTCAGCTATGGCTTTGCTCCGGGGCGTATCGTATGGGATAAGTGCAACCAAGCAACAAGTTTTTCCGACTGCGAGATTGCGGCAACAGACCTACTCAAGACGGTCAGACTATTCCGCTATATGTGGAGCGGGATGATGCAGGGCAAGAGCATTTCCGAAGGGCATATCATGCAGGGAAACAAAAGCCTGAATGAAGTACGAATTCACCCAACGCAGAAGCCGATTGTTCTGTATGACTGGATTTTTCAGAATTTCGCAAAGCCTGGACAGAAAGTTCTTGATACTCACCTCGGAAGTGGCAGCAGCAGAATTGCCGCCTATGAAGCGGGTGTTGACTTTATCGGCTTTGAAATCGACCCGTTCTATTTCAAGACGCAGGAAGAACGCTTTGCGAATTACACGAACCAAACCAGTTTATTTCACATGAGGTAGAAAAATGCTTGAACTTGCAATCTGGCTATATCACATCGGCACCCCTGATCTGGCGGTGAGGATTGCGACAGATGTGGCGACGGCTCTTTTTCTTTTGTGGGGCATCCTGAACCACTACGCCAAAAAGGAAGCTGAGGAAGCATTTCTTGAGGTGTCCAAGGAGGCACATTACTGGAAGATGGTGGCGAATCACAGACGGGATATGTTGGATAAGACCCGGGAGAATTTATACAAATGGCATGGATCAAGGAAATCGTGATGGCTGGGATTATTACGGTGATTGCCTGCGCCGGAATCTTTGAGCTGCTGGAACGCCGTAAGCGGGCAGCGTTCAAAGAGCAGATTCACGATCTGGCGCAGAAGTACATAGACAAGATGAAACAGGAAGAACACGTTAAAGAGTGAGCTTCCGGGCATGGGCAGACCTACCCGCCCACCATGCGGCTAGTCTATCTAGGGGGCGGCCGCCCGGCTACCGCAAGGCCGGGGCCCTACCTGCTGGGGGCAGAAAGAATACAGCGGGGCGGCCCGCATGGGTGGCGGCTACCTGTCCGATGCCGCCTTTTTATCTGGTACGGCCAGTGCAGGAGGGGGGCGCATTCCCTTCCGCCCGGTGCTAACCCCGGGGCGTACCGCCAAAGACCGAACATCCACCCACCAAAGAAAGGACTACGATATGAACGACGAAAAGAAAATTGGCTTTTCCGTAGAACTGGAAAACAACCATGTTGACCTGTGGGCACATGGTGACGATGAAACGCTGGTGAACCTTGCCGTTGCAGCGACAGCGAACATTGTTGCTGCGGCTTGCGGCAATGACGTGAAGGAGGCCGAAAAGCTGCTGCAGGATGTGAAGATCGGGCTGGATGCAGCACTCGATCAGGCGTTGGAGCATCCTACCCAGGAAATCAACCCGGAAGACTTCAAGGCTATTGGTCCCGCTGATCTGCCTGCCAAACCTCTTGGCAAGGCTTGATTTCGGAGGAACACGGCATGGAAGGACAAGGCGTATATTCCCCGAAAGAACAGTACAAGCAGATGTTTATTGAGGCGGTCGGGAAGAGATCTGGTAGCATGGTGATGTGGCAAGTGCTTGACGAAATTGGCTTTTTCAACAGCCCGGCCAGCGCAAATCATCACCTGAACGTACCGGGCGGTCTGCTGATCCACTCCCTCAATGTGGCAAAGGCTGCAATGGAGCTGTGCGAGGCAGAACAGTTTGCACAATGCGATAAGAATGTTGTGCTGACCGCGGCCCTGCTGCACGATGTCTGCAAGGCTGGGAAGTACATTGCAAAGCCGGAGGGTGGGTATCGGTACAGAGACACCCGGATGCTGGGGCATGGTGAAGAATCGGTCATCCTGATTCAGCACTGGATGTACCTCACGGAAAAAGAGACGCTGGCGATCCGCTGGCACATGGGTGCCTACACCGGGCAGCAGGACTGGGATACCCTGAGCAAAGTATATGACAGTTGCCCCGAAGCACTGTGCGTTCACATGGCGGATATGATTGCCACGCACATTATGGAGGTAGAAAAGTGAGCGGGTGTGCCGCCTATCTTGAACTTCCGAGCGGTGAGCGAATAGAGCTACCAGCAACCATGCCGGACATTACAGAGGCAGACAGCCCTCTATGGGACGGAAAATTTGAACTGCCAGAAGCCGTAAAAGAAATGCTCAAGCGGGCAGATGAAGCGGCTAAAGAATGGGATAGTGATCTTTACTTCCTCGAAGGTTGGTTGAAACCTCGGCGGCGGATCAACTTCAACCCGCCGGAGCACTGGGAGGCGGTGCAGGACAAACGCTGCAACACATCCCCGCTTGGACGGTGCAGCTACCTATATAAAGCAAGGAGGGTCAAGAGTTTGGCAAGGAGCGTACATATCGGAATTGCCCCACACAGGGGCACAAAGAAGAATGACGTAGAACAGTGCAAGCACACGTTCAAGATCACCGCTGCGCGATGCGCTCCGTGCAGCGGCTACAACGTGGAGTGCAAGCACTATGAGGGAAACGATGCTGCTGATACAAAGCATTGTCCCCGGTAGAACGATAGGCAGCCCTGCCCGCAGAAACGGGGCTGCTTTTTATGTGGCGCGGGGTGCCTTTCTGGTACAGGGGCACTGTGAATGGGGCCGAACCCCATCTGCGCCTGCTTAACGCTTTCCATGAAAGCCGGGCACGGCCATGAAGTCAGCCGCCCGGCACGGCGGAGCGGTGCTGTACAGCAGCGTCCTCCTTTCCGTTCAAGCCCGATGCAAAACCGGGCTGCCGTTCTTGCCGAAGCCGCACCCGCATGGATATGACGGGAACGGGTGCGCCGCAGTGTGAGCGCAGAAACACCCTGTTCAACTTGCTCAGGCCAAAAGCAACAGGCCATTGCAGTGGCCGTCCCGCTCTGTACCTCTCTTACGGAGCGGGTCTGATATGCGAGCGCAGGGTGCCGCCTGTTTCCGATTCCCCATCATCAACAGGCGGGCCGGTTCGATGCCGGCCGTTCGCACAAGAAAAGAGGACAACTATGGAAATCAAATGCTTGACCCAGGACTTCCCGCAGGGAAAACGGGTATACGATGCGGACGGCGTAGCTCCTTCGCTGATGCACACCGCCAGCACCATGCGGTCGCAGGCCATTCTGGTTCGGGGGGGGGGG
>UMDS01036376.1_pt1 | contig 25274 bp, 21 predicted proteins | sample 1964551 | NCBI WGS metagenome assembly UMDS01 (sample SAMEA4836000, study PRJEB28245) | human gut metagenome | biome: gut microbiome; material: fecal sample | place: Denmark | collected 2008
CATCTGCCCTGCTACATCGTCATCATTGCAGGCTTCGTGACCATCGTTCAGATGGTGATGCACGCCTACATGGACAGCCTGTACACCGCACTGGGCGTGTTCCTGCCCCTGATCGTTGTCAACTGCATCATTCTGGGCCGTGCCGAGATGTTTGCCTGCAAGAACAATGTGGTGGATTCCGCACTGGACGGCATCGGCATGGGCATCGGCTACACCCTCACCGTGGTGCTGATGGCCTCCATCCGTGAGATCCTGGGCAGCGGCACCTGGCTGGGCTTCCAGGTCCTGCCCGAGAGCATGGCCAAGATGAGCATTATGACCCAGGCTCCCGGCGCATTCTTCTGCTACGGCGTGCTGATGGCCGGCTGCGTTTGGCTGGAAGGCAAGCTGGATGCCCGCATCGAGCGCAAGAGCTGCTGCGACCTCGACAACCTGAAGAAGGAGGCAGAATAAGATGTTAGTCAAACTTGCTGCGATCTTCTTCAGCATGATCCTGGTGAACAACTACGTGCTGGTGAAGTTCTACGGTATCTGCCCGTTCCTGGGCGTTTCCAAGAAGCTGGATTCCTCCATTGGTATGTCCGGCGCTGTTATCTTTGTTATGCTGGTGGCAACGGCTGTCACCTTCCCCATCCAGATCTTCATTCTGAACCCCGCTGACCTGGACTACCTGCAGACCATCGTGTTCATCCTGGTCATTGCAGTGCTGGTGCAGTTCATCGAGATCTTCCTGAAGAAGTATGTTGTTGCACTGTACAATTCTCTGGGCGTTTACCTGCCCCTGATCACCACCAACTGCTGTGTGCTGGCCGTGACCATTCTGGTCGTGGACGACTACGGCGCAGACGTTGCTACCCTTGGCTTTGCCGCTGCCTACATTGAGGCTCTGGTCTGTGCCGTGGGTGCAGGTGTCGGCTTTATGCTGGCCATGGTCATGTTCAGCGGCGTGCGCAAGCGTGTGGAAGCCTGCGATCCCCCGGCACCCTTCAAGGGCCTGCCCATCACCCTGATCGCAGCAGCCATCACCAGCCTGTCCTTTATGGGCTTCGGCGGCCTCGTCGAAAACCTGTTCAACGTGACGCTGTAAGGGAGGAACAGGATTATGAATATTGTATCTGCTGTGATCCTCTGTACCATCGTGGGCGCGATCGGTGCCGTTGTTCTGGTGCTGGCCGCAAAGTTCATGGCGGTTGAGGAAGACCCCCGTATTGAAGAAGTTTCTGCCTGCCTGGCCGGTGCAAACTGCGGCGGCTGCGGCTACGCCGGCTGTGCCGACTACGCAAAGGCCGTTGTTATGGACGGCGTTCCCTGCGACAAGTGCGCCCCCGGCGGCCCCAAGGCTGCTGCCGCCATTGCCAAGATCATGGGCGGCGAGGCAAGCGCTGTGGAGAAGAAGGCTGTGGTCCAGTGCCAGGGCAACTCCGAGCACTGCAAGCCCAGCTACGAGTACAAGGGCATCCAGACCTGTGCCGCTGCCGCGACCCTGTACGGCGGCCCCAAGACCTGTACCTTTGCCTGCATCGGCCTGGGCGACTGCACCAAGGTGTGTAAGTTCGATGCCATCCACATTGTGGACGGCGTGGCCAAGGTGGACAAGGACAAGTGCACCGGCTGTGGTGCCTGCGCCAACATCTGCCCCAAGCACGTCATTATGATCGACGCAGGCGGCCCCCGCAAGCCCGTGGTTATGTGCTCCAATCAGGATAAGGGTGCTGTGGCAAACAAGCTGTGCACCACCTCCTGCATTGCCTGCGGCATGTGCGAGCGCACCTGTAAGTTTGATGCCATCCACGTTGTGGACGGCGTGGCCCGTGTGGACTACGACAAGTGCAAGGGCTGCGGCATGTGCGCCCAGAAGTGCCCCAAGCACATCATCCTCTTCCCGCTGAAGGACGATCCGAATCCCCCCAAGCCCGTGGTGAAGCAGGCTCCGAAGCCCGCTGCCGCTCCTGCCGCTCCGGCAGAGCCCGCCGCAAAGGCTGAGGAGGCAAAGGCTCCCGAAGCCCCCAAGGCTGAGTAAGCGGAACCCACTGTAATATGGTAAAGCGCCCCCATTGCTCCTTTGAGTGATGGGGGCGCTTTTTGGTGGGGCAACCCCCCAGTCGCCTTGCGGCGACAGCCCCCGCTAGTAGGGGGGCCCTTGGCATTTCGTGAAGCCTTATGGTTTTGCCAAGGCCGCCCCTATTAGGGGCGGTGGCATTGCGAAGCAATGACGGTGGGGTTTGACTTCAGCAGCTTGCGGCTTAACCCCCCAGTCACCTGCGGCGACAGCCCCCCTAATAGTGGGGCCCTTGGCATTTCGTAAAGCCTGACCTCTTTGCCAAGGCCGCCCCTATTAGGGGCGGTGGCATCCCGAAGGGATGACGGTGGGGTTTTCCATCTCCCCCGAAAACTTTTTTCAAAAAATCTCGAAAAAAAGTGAAAGGAATCTGCGTTTCATGTATTATAGAGAGTGAAACTGCGAATGTACAACACAAAACTGCGTGATATATCAATGCGGCGGGCGTGCGGATAAGTCGGACTGTTCTACTCCCCGCAATGATATTGCGACGGTTCATAACGTGCTGTATATCGCAGAATATTTTGTCTGAAAAGGGGAAGGGAAAATAAAATTTCACTATTGAAAATACTGGATATACATGCTATAATTACGATAATGATGTGTCTGGTAAAAATAACCTGCCAAGGGAAAGAAAACCGACAAAAGTTGGATATCTTTTCCTCCGGTTTTGCCAAAAATACTATGATGCAGGGAGGGCTCCACTGTGCGGAAAAATCATCACGGAAAAAAAGATAGGCTGGTGAAGCGCGTTTTTGCGCTTTGTCTGGCGCTTGCGGTCATCTGCACCTGCCTTGTGCCGGTGTTTGCAACGGAGGGTCTGATCGATCCTCAGGTTAATCAAGAGGCTTCCCGGCCCGTAGATGACGGCGAGGCATCCTATCCTGACGACGAATTTGCCGGTTTCGGCGAGGAGGAAGCCACCCGGCCTGTAGACGGCGGTGAAGCTGCCGGTTTCGGCGAGGAGGAAGCCACCCGGCCTGTGGAAGGCGGCGAGGAGGAAGCCACCCGGCCCGCAGAAGGTGAGGGCGGCGAGGACAACCCCGGCGAGGGTGGCACTGTTAAGGAAACAGAGTGGGGCACCGTCATTGAGTACGACACCAGCACCAGCACCAGTACCGACCCCAGCTCCAGCACCGAGACCCAGTGGTCCGGCGAGGACGACGTGGTGGAAAAGCCTGATGACAAAGTGGTCGTTTCCGGCGACGAGATCAAAAAGCTGCAGGATATGGTGGTCTACCGCTTCTGGCTGAAGGAGCTGAACACCCTTGACCTGCAGGACATTACCGCTCAGGCACAGATCAACAATATGACGGAGAGCGAGTATCTGGCCCGGAACGGTGAGGTTCTGTGGGGCCTGTACTTTATTCAGGCTGTGCCCCGGGCAGAGACCATCGCGGACTACAGCAGCTACATCGAGAACCCCTCCTCCAACCGGGACCCCAAGGGCGAACTGCGGCAGTTTGACTACTGGTACACGCTGGACGAGTTTGGCAACCGGGTGCGCCTGAACCTCACCGACCCCACCAGCAACATTCTGGACGACAAGACCACCACCGTGAACGTCTACGCCGCATGGAAGGACGGTACCGTTGGCTCCGATGAGGAAGAGGACGTGGATCACGAGGATCTGGTGGACAAGAACCCCGTGCCTGTGAATCTGACTGCCAAAGCCGCTGCTTCCTACGTGGACGAGGACGGCAACACGAAGAGCGTCAATCTGCCGGTGGAAGTGAAAAACCTGCCCTCTGCCGCCCATAGCCTCAGCGTCATCCACATGGGTTATGATGATGTGGGGAACTTCTACGAGAACCACTTGGATGCTTTTGGGGATATGGCTCCCATTCTGGGCCTGAAGATCTCCCCCAAGAACGCCAAGGGCGAAAAGGTGCAGCCTGCCAAGGGTGAAAAGGCTACCGTTACCGTTTCCGGTCTGGACAAACTGCCGGAAATTGCGGCAATGGAAGAAGAGGGAGCACTCACTGCCGATGCGCTGAAGGTGCTCCACCAGAAAAACGACGGCACCGTGGAAAAACTGGATGTCCTTACTTATACCAACGGCACCCTGACCTTTGAGACCTCCAGCTTCAGCCCCTTTGTGGTTGCACTGGAATATCCGGATCAGGAAAGTGAAGACTTCGATGATGACGGCATTGAAATCGTCAGCATTGAGATCGATGGCGTTGAGTACCCGAATGTGAATGATGGGATTGCTACGATCAGCAGCATTCAGGGTGATACAAAAGTTCCGGTTGGTGCAACGATTACACTGCATTCCAATAACGGAAAGAGTAGTTATTATCATAAATGGATAGTTACAAAAGGTACAGCTGAGTTTGTTGGTTCAGTTGAGGGATGGGGCGATAAATATAAAACCGTGAAGCTAAAGCTTACCACGGCAGGCCATGTGCAGATTAAGCATTGCTATGGTGAAGCTGAGAGTAAGCTAACTAATGCTGATACACTGGATGATATTGAGGTTGTGAACACTACAACGACATCTCCTTACGATCTTTATGTTTACACACAGATTCGGGATTATTCGCAATCTCAGGGTGTTTATTACAAGCCACATGTGGAAAATAAAGCTTGGAACGGCATGGCTGTTGGCACAATTCTGAATGTGCCTGACCCGGAAACCTATAAATGGAAAGAACGTCCATACAATCAGCTTTATGACACAAACAGTACCGAAAATAAACTTGGAACAGAAATTTTGGTTGATTCCGGACAGTTTCCTGTGATTCCGATTAAACAGGCGGATGGTTCTTACAAGGATTACTATTATAAGGAGCCCCCGAGTAGTTGGGAGTCAAATGCCGTAAAGAAGAATTATGGCGGTACATACACAATTAAATGGTACGAGGTGGTTGGAGTAGGCGGAGCTAACACTGGTAAAAATGGCACGCAGGGAGATTGGACAGGAGAAGAGAGCCTGCGCAAAAAATACACGAGTGGCGTGTATGAATCTCCGATTACGTATGTCGGCGATAAAATAATGACGTACCATCTGGATGGTTTGCTATTGATCCATGATGCAACGCACATCAACGTCCAATTTATGGTTCAGGATGCGGGTAAAAATACTTTTGATCTAGTGAATGATTATGGCGGAGCATATACAGTCCAAAAGCAGGGCGATTCAATTCAGTTGAATACAATTGCCCGCCCGGATGTCAAACGCGATGATCAGACTGAAGCGGTGTGCCCGGAAACTAAAACAACAGCAGATGGTACAGTTTACACCTTTAAAGGTTGGTATACGGATGAAAATTGCACCCAAAAAGCGGATTTTGTAAATGGCACCATTTCTGCGGATACAACTTTCTACGCAAAGTATGTGCCTGCTTCCGCCAACCTGACCGTTACCAAAACTGTTACTGGTAAACTTGGCGATACCAATAAGGCTTTTACCTTCCAGATTCTCGATGCAAGCGGTAAACCTGTGGAACTTACAACTGGTAGCTATGAGTTCGGCAATGCAAATGGTGCATTGCTGAATGATGGCACTGATGGCAAGTTTACTCTGAAAGACGGAGCTTCGATTATCTTCAAGAATCTGCCGAGCGGCCAATACAAGATTGTAGAGGACGATTACACCGGCGAAAAGTACGAGACCAGCTATGTGGTTGATTCTGGAACACCTGTGAATAGGCAAGAAGCAACTGTAACGATTGGTACGGACGCTAAACAAATCGACTTCACCAACCATCGAACTCTCGAACCTGACCTTGGTGTCCTCCTCGACACGCTGCCTTACATTGTCATCCTTGCTGTGGTAGCTGGCGGCGTTGCCCTGCTGATGCTGCGCAAGCACCGTAAGGAAGATGACTAAAGGGGGCTGACCGCATGGCGAAGAAGAAAGCGCCCCAGCGGCTGGCCGGTGCAGAGGAAAGCTGTATCAGCCCGGAGCAGGAAGCGATCATCCAGTGGTTCCGGACGGTGAAATTCCGTAAGAACCTGCTGGGCGGCGTGGACGAAGCGGCAATGTGGAAGAAGCTGGAAGAGCTTTACGCCCTGTACGAAGCCGCCATCCGTGCCGAGCGCACAAGGTACAATGTGCTGCTGGAAAACTCTCCGTCAAAGCCTGACGGCTTTGCCACCTCCCCTGATAGGGGAGGCAAGACAGGTGCTGCGCAGCCGGAAGCATCCGGCACCGGTGAACCCGGGAACGTAAACCTGGCTCCCACTAAAGTTGACAGTTTTGCCAAGGGCTCCCCTACTAGGGGAGCTGTCACGGCGAAGCCCGTGACTGAGAGGTTTAACCCGGAATCTGACAGCTCTGACCCCCAAAAGGAGGCGCATTCCGATGCACCCGCTGGACAATGAAGCCCTGAAGCAGGGGGCAAAGGCGGTGCGCCGCCGCAGGCTGGACGCTGAGAACCGGCAGGATTTTATCAGCCTGCTGGGCCGCGTTGTGGTGATCCTGCTGTGCGCCTGGGTGCTGTTCACGCAGGTGTTCCTGCTCACGCAGGCCAAGGGCAGCAGCATGTTCCCCGCGGTAAAGGATGGCGACCTGCTCATCTGCTACCGCCTGCAAAAAACCTACGCAAAAAACGACGTTGTGGTCTACACCCAGGGCGGCAAGCTCCGGGTGGGCCGCATTCTTGGGCGCGAGGGCGACCTTGTGGCTCTGGACGACAGCGGCACCCTTGTGGTGAACGGCGCGGTGCAGAGCGGCGAGATCCTCTACCCCACCTACGCAAAAGACGCGCTGGAGTACCCCTACACGGTGCCGGAAGGCTGCGTTTTTGTGCTGGGCGATTACCGCACACAATCCGAGGACAGCCGGGACTTTGGCCCGGTTCCGCTGGAGGATGTGCAAGCAAAAGTAATTACACTACTGCGGCGACGCAGTCTGTAATACCACGGAAGCCGGAAGAAGCTGCCGGCATCCTGCCTGTGAACTGCGGAGTTTGGGCCGTGGCACAGGAGTACGAACTATTTCTTACTAGGGAGGAATAACAATGAAACTGAAGAAATTCTTCGCGGGCGTTCTGGCTGCCGCCATGATGCTCACCGTCGGCGCAACCGCAGCGTTTGCGACCGAGGGGAATAACCAGTCTGACAATGTCACGAACTCTTTTCCGGGGGCTACTATTACTTCGGCAAGCACTTTGGAACTGACTAAGAATTACAAGGTGGAGAGTGGCAAGGCTCCGTTCGAGAAGTTTGAGTTCACTGTTAGTTATGTTGGTGCAATTAAGAAAGATACAAATGTCACAGCAGAACCTACGAATCTGAGCTTTACGAAATATGCTAATTTTACAGCTAATACCGCAGAGGTGCCCGAAGGTGCTACGGGTTTGCCTGCAAGCAAAACATATAAGGAAAAGTTTGAAATTGCCATGAGCGAGTTGAAGATCCCTACTGGTGGCACTGGTATCTATGTTTATAAGATTACCGAGGCCGATAAGGGAACCCCAGCTGTGGCTTACAATACTGATGGCGGCAACCTGTATCTGATTGTTACCGTTACTCATGTAACAAACGGTGATGGTGTTATTCAGGACGGTCAGTATAATTATGCTGTAGCTCTGCGTCGTAGCGATGCTGACATTACTTCTGCAAATGTTGCTGATGCAGCTAAGGGTGTGAAGGTTCTTAATACCAACGCATTCAACAACACTTACGGTGCAGGTACTACGGTTAATTCCGTTGAGCTGAAAAAGACTGTTCATGGCAACTTTGGCGATTTGGGCAAGGACTTTACCTTTAATGTGACTTTCCATAAGGCTGCAAATACTACCAAGTATGCACCTATTGCTTTTACTGTTGAGAGTCAGAATCGTAAAGTTTATGAAGTAGATACTGATGGTAATGTTACTACTACCGCAGTTACTGAGTTGGAATACGATAAGACTTATAATGTTACTCTGAAGCATGGTGAAACTATTACCTTTGGCAACCTGCCCGCTGATGTTACCTATACCATGACGGAGAACGGTAAAGTTCTTACTGATGGTGTCTATAAGGTCGATAGCATTTACAATGTGACCGGTGAGAAGACCGAAGACAACAAGGGTACTGTTACTGCTAGTGCAACGACTGCAAAAGAGGAAATTGTGAACACCAATCAGGAATCCCCCGACATGGGCGTTGTGCTGGACAATGCACCTTACATTGCAATGCTGGCCATCGTTGCCATTGGTGGTGTAGCCCTGATGCTGAACAAGCGCCGCCGCGACGAGGAGTAATTGCTCGCGGTAGATTAAACCCCACCGTCATCCCTTGCGGGATGCCACCGCCCCTAGTAGGGGCGGCCTTGGCAAAACCGTGAAGCTTTGCGCCATGCCAATGGCCCCCCTATTAGCGGGGGCTGGCACGCGAAGCGTGACTGGGGGGTTATCCCAGCACAAACCTAACGAATAACCACTTATTTGAATTTGCTTAACCGGAGGTGGGCTGTATCAACTGGCAGAGAAAAGCGTTGAGGGCAGCCGACTTTCTGGTGAGCACGGTGGTCGTGCTATTCCTGGTGGTCGCCGGGGCGTATTCAGCCTATGCCCTGTGGGACAACTCGCAGGTGTACGCCGCCGCAGACAATGTTCAGGCAGAGCTTCTGCAGTTCAAGCCCAAGGCGGGCGCGGATAACGGCGCGAGCTTTGAGGAGCTGCTGGGCATCAACCCGGATGTCTGTGCGTGGGTCACACTGGACAACACCGCCATCGACTACCCTGTGGTACAGGGCGAGGACAACTTTACCTATGTGAACACCGATGTCTACGGTGATTTCTCGCTGGCAGGCAGCATCTTTCTGGATGTGAACTGCGACAAGAACTTCACCGACCCTTACTCTCTGCTGTATGGTCACCACATGGAAGAGAGCAAGATGTTCGGTGATCTGGATCTCTACAAGGACGCAGAGTTCTTTGCAGAGAACACCACCGGTGAGCTGATCCTGCCCGACCGCACCTATGATCTTCAAACCTTTGCATGTCTGCTGGTCCCTTCGTCTGAGAGCGCGATCTTCCAGCCCCAGCGCTGGGACAGCGACCTGCAGGGGTTGTACACCTTTGCGCAGGAGAACGCCCTGAACCTGAACACCGAAACGCTGGCCGCCATGAAAGCGGCGGGCGATGACGCTCAGGTGCTGGCGCTGTCCACCTGTTCAACGGAGTTTACCGATGCACGCACCATTCTTCTGGCGTGGATGATCCCGTCCGCGTCGGATTCATAAAGGAGAGGATGAAATGAGGTTCCGTAAAATCGCGGCAGCACTCCTGACGCTTGCGTTGGGGTTCTGCCTGTGTCAGCCGGCGGCGTTTGCGGCCACAGCGGCTGATCAGCATACACAGCTGCAGGAGCTTCCGGTTTCCATTCAGTCCACGGGGGAAACACCTCTCCCAAAGGAAACACTGACTGTGGAACTTGAGGCTGTGGACAATGCGCCCCTGCCCGAGGTGGCCACTCTGGAGATCACCGACGGCGAGACCGGCAGCTTTGGCCCCATCAGCTACACCAAGCCCGGCTATTACGTTTACACCGTGCGCCAGCGCGCCGGTGTCAACACCCGCGGCACCTACGATGAAACCGTGTACTATCTGCGCGTTTCCGTGGTGTGGGACAACGATAAGCTGGTGGCCCGGATGGCCGTGCACACACAGCCCGACCTGATGGACGAAAAGGTGAGCAGCATCACCTTCAACAACAGCTACAAGGCCATCGAGACCCCGTACTACCCGGACCCGTATGACCCTGATCCTGTCACCCCGCCCACCCCTTCCACGCCGGAGAACCCGGCCCCGGCAGATGCCCGCCCGACCGTGACTGAAACCACCACCCCTAGTGCACCGGAGCCCACCGCCCCGGCCAGCGTGGTGGCGGATGCCCGCCCGGCCGAAGGTCCCAAACTGATCCAGACCGGTCAGCTGAATTGGCCCATCCCAGTTCTGACGGCAAGCGGTCTGGTGCTGGTGGCCGTGGGTGCCTACCTGATGGAGCGCAGCAAGAAACGTGAAAAGAATGCGTAAAGTATCCCCCGGGCTTGTCTGCATCGTGCTGGGTGTGGTGCTCCTGCTGGCGGCTGGCGGCCTGTACGCCTACAACCGCTACGAGGATGCCCACGCCGGTGCCGAGGCCCAGACCGTGGTGGCCGACCTTCAGCAGAAGGTGGAGACCCCGGAACCGGAGGCAGAGAGCGGCCCCCTGGACCCCGAGCTCCCGGTGGTGGAGATCGACGGCAACGAATATGTGGGTGAGATCTCCATCCCTGCCATCGGCATTGACCTGCCGGTGATGAGCGAGTGGAGCTACCCCCGCCTGAAGATCGCCCCCTGCCGCCAGTTCGGTTCTTCCCGCACCGATGATCTGGTCATTGCGGCACACAACTACGAGAGCCATTTCGGCAAGCTGACCTCCCTCACAGCGGGGGACAGCGTCACCTTCACCGATATGGACGGCATCGTGAATGAGTACGTCGTGAACAAGGTCGAAGTGCTTGACCCCCACAGTGTGGAGGAAGTGGAACACAGTGGCTACGCCCTGGTGCTGTACACCTGCACCTATGGCGGCAAGACCCGTGTCACCGTCTTCTGTGATCGTGCATCGTAAAAATCAAGGCTGAAAAACAAAAAGAAGCCCCGACATTCGTCGGGGCTTCTTTTTTACTATGTGGGAACTCTCTCCGTCATTGCTGACGCAATGCCACCTCCCTCTCAGAGGGAGGCTTTTCGCTGCCGTAAGGCTCCCTCTGAGAGGGAGCTGTCGCCGGAGGCGACTGAGGGAGTTACTGTTTTTTCCACCGCCGCATCACGCCCATGCCCAGCGCATAGGGGCCGGTGTGCACGGCAATGGTGCAGCCGATCTGCAGCAGGACCACATTGCACTCGCAGGTGGGGTACTTGGCGCGCAGGGCGGCGCGGGTCTGCATCCAGAGCCGCTTGCCCTCGTCGGCATCGTAGCCGTAGCCCACCGTGATGCAGTAGTCATCAGGTGTGCCGTTGTGTTCGGCCAGATAGGTCATCAGCAGGTCGAGGGCCTTCTCAAAGCTCTTCTGGCGGCCGCGGGCCACGCCAGCGGAGAAGATCTCGCCCTCCTTGAACAGGATCATGGGCTTGATGCCCAGAATGTTGGCGGCACGGCCCGTGACTTTGCCGATGCGCCCGCCCTTGATGAGGTAGTCCAGATTACCCACCGTGAAGAAGATCTGATTGGTGATCTTTTCCGCTTCCAGCCAGGTCACGGCTTCGTCCAGCGTACAGCCTGCATCCCGCATGGCCACCGCGTTTTCCACCACGATGGATTCAGTCACGGTGGCGGCGGTGCTGTCAATGACCTCGATCTTAGCATCGGGGAAATCCTCCAACACCAGCTCCCGGGCGTTGCGGGCACTGCCCACGCAGCCGCTCATCTTGCTGGTAAAGCAGATGCAGAGCACCGGGCGGCCCGCCTCGGCATGGGCCCGGAAGGCGGTCTCAAAATCCTCCAGAGAAGGCAGGCTGGTCTTGGGGTAGGCCGAGGGATTATCTACCATGAACTGGTAGAAATCGCGCACGGCGATCTCCTTGCCCTCCTTGCGGTAGTGCTCACCGTCCAGCGAGACATAGAAGGGGATGATCTCAATATTCAGCGTTGCGGCCGTCTCAGGGGTCAGGTCGCAGGCGCTGTCCGTGATGATATCAAACATAGTCACGTTTCCTTTTCAATGCGGCGGGTTCTGTGGCGCGGATCAGACGTTGTGGTGGATGTAGGCCTCACGCTCGGCACCCACGGAGATGTAGGTGATCTTGCAGCCAATAGCCTTTTCCAGATACTCAACGTAATCGCGGGCTTCCTGGGGCAGATCCTCCCACTTGCGGGCGGCAGTGATATCGCAGTGCCAGCCGGGCAGATACTCCACCACGGGCTGTGCGGTGTCCAGAGCCATGCCCATGGGGAAGCGCTTGGTGATGGTGCCGTCGGTCAGCTTGTAGCCGGTGACCATGGGGATCTTCTCCATGTAGTCCAGCACGTCCAGCAGGGTCAGGGCAACCTCATCGCAGCCCTGGCAGAACACGCCGTAGTGGCTTGCCACCAGGTCGATGGGGCCGACGCGGCGGGGACGGCCGGTGGCTGCACCGTACTCGTGGCCAGCCTCACGCAGGGCGTGCTTCTCTTCCTCGGTCATGGCCAGCTCAGTGACAAAGGGGCCGTCGCCCACGCAGGAGGAGTAAGCCTTCATCACGCCGATGCTGTTGGTCAGCTTATGGCCCGGGATGCCTGCGCCGATGGGAGCGTAAGCGCCGATGACGTTGGAGGAGGTGGTGTAGGGGTAGATGCCGAAGTCGATGTCGCGCAGAGCGCCCAGCTGGGCCTCGAACAGAACCTTCTTGCCGGCGGCATCTGCGTCAGCCAGATACTGGCCCACGTCGCAGATGTAATCCTTGAAGATGGCGGCATACTTCTCCAGCCATGCCCACATCTCGTCCACGCTGATGGGAGCGGAGTGGTAGCTGCCCTCCATCACCAGGTTCTTGGAATCCACCATGGTCACCAGGCGCTTCTTCACGCTGTCGTCCAGGTGGAGCAGGTCGCCCATGCGCAGGGTCTTCTTCATGTACTTGTCACCGTAAGTGTAGGCGATGCCGCGCTTGGTGGAGCCGAACTGTGCGCCGGTCTTGGCCAGGCGGGCCTCTTCCAGGCCGTCCTGATCGACATGGTAGGGCATGGTGATGGTGGCCCGGTCGGAGATCTTCAGGTTATCGGGGGTGATGGAAATGCCCTGCTCCCGCAGATTGTTGATCTCGCCGTCCAGATGGTGCGGGTCGATGACCATACCGTTGCCCATCACGCAGACAACGTTGGGGCGCAGGATGCCGGAGGGCAGCAGGTTCAGCACGAACTTGCCGCGCTCGTTCTTCACGGTGTGGCCTGCGTTGTTGCCGCCCTGATACCGTGCAACGATGTCATACTCCTGGCTGATCAGATCGACCATGCGGCCCTTGCCTTCATCGCCCCAGTTGATACCCGTAATTGCAGTAAGCATAATAAATGACCTCTTTATCACTTTTTCAAAAGACAGCCTTTTCCGTGCACCTTGCCCGGGATACGCCACCTTGGGAATCTGTACCGCCCGCGGAAATATCCGCAACAATACAATTATAGTATAGCACGAAACGCGGAACAAAAAAAGAGGGAAGAAATACTTTTCTCTCAAATATCCGCCAGGCGCTCCTCTTCGTGATGCTGCTTTAGTTCTTCTTCCCCAGCTTGTGGACCGTGCCATCCGGCTCTTTGATCGAGGTGTTGTTCAGCTGGGCGCGCAGGCTGGCCTTTACGTCCGCAACATACTCCTGCCGCAGGGCCTGCTGCTCTGCCTTTTCGGCATCGGTCAGGCTGGTGGTCTTGCTTTTTTTTGCCAGCTCGTTGATACGGGCAATCTTCTCGTTTGTCATCGCAGTTCTCCTATTAGATAAAATGTGATATAATATGACCGGGATGCCCCTTCCGGCAGCTGCGGCTCTTTTTGCGAGGCAGCAGGAGGGAGCTATTTGAATCAAGGCAAGTATAACAAAGGATGAAACCGATGTCAAAACAGTTGAATTTTGCACAGCAGATGGACGAAGTGTTGAAAACACTGGGGCCGCAGCGGCCAAAGCTGCTGCTCCATGCCTGCTGCGGGCCCTGTTCCAGCGCCGTGCTGGAAAAGCTGTGCCGGTATTTTGAGATCACGGTGCTTTACTATAACCCCAACACCTGGCCTGCCGAAGAATACTACCGCCGGGGCGAGGAGCTGAAAAAGTTCGTGGCGCAGGCGCACCCGCTGGGGGTCACGGTCATCGAGGGCCGCTACGACCCGCAGGAGTTCTACACGGCTGTGCAGGGGCTGGAAAACGAGCCGGAGCGGGGCGGGCGGTGCACCGTCTGCTACCGTTTGCGGATGCGCCGGGCTGCACAGTACGCAAAGGAGCACGGCTTTGATTGGTTCACCACCACGCTTTCCATCAGCCCCCACAAGGATGCTGCCCGCATCAATCAAATCGGGCAGGAGCTTGAAGCCGAATTCGGCATCAGGCACCTGCCCTCGGATTTCAAAAAGCAGAACGGCTACCTGCGCTCCCTCCAGCTCTCGGAGGAGTACGGGCTTTACCGTCAGGATTACTGTGGGTGTGAGTTCAGCGCAAAGGCGAGGGGATGAACCGCTCAGTCGCCTGCTGCCTGCCTCTCCTGCCAGGAGCGGCGGCATTGCGAAGCAATGACGGAGAGGTTTATTCCTCACGCATTCTGGACACCAGAATCGCAAAGATGATCAGCCCCACGCAGGGCACGATGTTGGTTGCCATACCAACAGCAAGACCGGCGCTTTCAGCTACCTTGCCGATGACCCAGGGCATCAGGATCGCGCCGCTGGATGCCACCGGCAGCATGATGCCCATGCTGGTCACGGTGGTCATTTTACCGGCGCTGGCCACGGCGGTGGGGTTCATACCGGCCATGGAGAAGGCAAAGGCGAACAGCAGCAGGATGGCAGGCAGTTGGCTGTGGGTCTGCATCATGGCAAAGTAGAAGGCAGTGCAGAAAACCGCCATAAATACCATGGCCTTGCGGGGCTGCCGGAGTGGGAACACAAAAGCGATGAGCAGGCGGCCGATCAGGGTGGCACCCCACATCACGGTGACGGTGTAGGCCGCCAGCGTGCCTGCAATGATGCCGCTGTCCTTGAAGTAGGTGACCATCCAGCCCACAACGCTCTGCTCGGCGGCGTTCTGGCAGAACAGCAGGCCGGTGAGCAGCCAGAAGCGGGAGGAGCGCAAAAAGCTCCAATCGGTGACAGCTTCTTTGGCCTTGGCGCGGCCTGCCATGGGGGTGAACAGGTATACCAGCCAGAGCACCAGACCCAGCGCTGCCAGCGCCAGCACGGCCAGCGTGGTGCTGACCTTGGCAGCGGCAGAGATCAGAAAGGGGCAGAGCAGGGCACCGCAGGCGTAGCAGGCGTGCATGGTGTTCATGCCCCGGGTGCGGTCTGCGGAGTTGCCGCTGACAAGAATGGTGCAGGTGTTCAGGACACTGCCCTTGGCAATGCCTACAATGAAGAAGGCCAGCGCCAGCAGAATGGGCAGGCCGGTCAGGCCCATCAGGCCGTAGCCCACCGCATAGCCGATGGTCAGAAGCAGGACGCTGGGCTTCATGCCCATTTTTCCCACCAGCGCACCGGCCAGCAGGCCCGCCAGCAGGTTGCCGATGCTCAGCAGGCTGAGCAGGGTGCCGGTCATGCCGTAGGCAAAGCCGTATTCTTCCTGCAGCAGGCTGACCACCACACCGCTGGAAATGGTGCAGATGCCGCTGAAAAAGAAGGTGACGAAGCCCGCGTTCCGCAGGCGGGTGTTCCGTTGTTCCATAGGGTTCTCCTTGCAGTATTCGGGGGCGCAGTGCCCGTAGTTGCTTTTATTAAAGCATATTCTGGTCAGAAAGCAAGGGATGTTGAGCCAACAGAAGCAAAATCAGCGCCCAGTGGAAGCGCCCTGCCGTTCGGTGGGGCGCTTCTGAATTTTATTTTGCGTCTCCTATTGACAATGATCGAATCGTGCGTTATGATATTGTACGGCATCAAACAGTTCTAAAGAAAACAGTCCTGTCACAAACAATTCAAAAGGGAAACCATTATGCACGATGAAAGCACCAAGCAACCCTGCTGCAACCCCCCATGGGAGCCACCGCAGGTCATCCCGGCACAGGTGCGCCGGGTGAACAACCTGATCTTCCGCAAGATCAACCAGTTCCATCGGGAGAACAACGTGGACAACGTGACCCCCATGCACGACTGGATCATGAGCTACCTCTACTGGCACAAGAACGACCCCGTGTACCAGCGCGATATCGAACGGGAGTTCTCCATCACACGCTCGACCGTGACGAACATCCTGCAGCTGATGGAGCGCAAGGGCTACATCGAACGCCAGAGCGTGCCGCAGGATGCCCGGCTCAAACGGCTGATCCTGACGGAAGAGGGAGGCCGCATCCACGAAAAGACGATGCTCTCCCTGCACCAGACCGATGAGTTTGTGGCCGGATTGCTGACGGAAGAGGAAAACGCAGAGCTTCTGCGGTTATTGAACAAGCTGCGCAAGGGGCTGGAATGACCCCTGCAAATAAACTTCAGGAGGATTACAACAGATGATCAAAAAACTTGTGTCACATCTGGGCGAGTACAAGCGCGCCGCGATCCTGACACCGATCTTCTCTGCTCTGGAAGCCATCATGGATGTGCTGCTGCCCACCATCATGGCCTTTATCATTGACCAGGGTATTGAAAAGGGCGATATGAACGCCGTTGTCAAGTACGGCCTGCTCACCTTCCTGGTGGCGGCCATTGCCCTGCTGCTGGGCGTGCTGGCCGGCAGGTTTGCTGCCACGGCATCCACCGGCTTTGCAGGCAACCTGCGCGATGCGATGTATGAGAACATCCAGCATTTCTCGTTCTCCAACATCGACAAGTACTCCACGGCTGGTCTGGTCACCCGTATGACCACCGACGTGACCAACCTGCAGAACGCGTTCCAGATGATCGAGCGCATGTGCGTGCGTGCCCCCGTCCATCTGGTTTTCGCGCTGATCATGGCCTCCATGGTCAGCCGCTCGCTGACCATGGTGTTCCTGGTGGCGATCGTGTTCCTGGTGGCAGTGCTGGCAGGCATTATGGTCCCCACCTTCGGCATCTTTGATAAGGTGTTCAAGAACTACGATAACCTGAACGCCTCCGTGCAGGAGAATGTCTCGGCCATCCGCGTGGTCAAGAGCTTTGTCCGGGAGCACTTTGAGAACGAGAAGTACACCAAGGCCTGCGAGAGCCTGTACAAGCAGTTCGTTCACGCCGAGAGCCGCCTGAGCTTCAACAATCCCGCCATGCTGGTCTCTGTGTACGGCTGCAACATCGCCCTGAGCTGGTTCGGTGCACATTACGTCCTGAACGGTGCAATCACCACCGGCCAGCTGAACGCCCTGTTCGGTTACATTATGAACATCCTGATGGCCCTGATGATGCTGAGCATGGCCTTTGTGATGATCGCCATGTCCGCCGCTTCTGCCCGCCGTATCGTGGAAGTGCTGGATGAGACCACCGACCTGCCCGCCCCCAAGGCACCGGTGCAGCAGGTCAGGGATGGCGGCATCGAGTTCGAGCACGTCACCTTTAAGTATAAGCACGGCTCCGGCCAGCCTGTCCTGAACGATGTCACCTTCAGTATCCGGCCGGGCGAGACGCTGGGCATCATCGGCGGCACCGGCAGTGCAAAATCCAGCCTGGTGCAGCTGATCCCCCGCCTGTATGATGCCGAGACCGGCTCTGTCAAGGTGGGCGGCGTGGACGTTAAGGATTACAGCCTGGATGTCCTCCGCCGGGAGGTCTCCATGGTGCTGCAGAAGAACGTTCTGTTCAGCGGCACCATCCTCGACAACCTGCGCTGGGGCGATGAGAACGCCAGCGAGGAAGAGTGTATCCGGGTGGCCAAGCTGGCCTGCGCCGATGAGTTCATCGAGCGCTTCCCCGACAAGTACAATACCTGGATCGAGCAGGGCGGCTCCAACGTGTCCGGCGGCCAGAAGCAGCGCCTGACCATTGCCCGCGCGCTGCTGCGCAAGCCCAAGGTGCTGATCCTGGACGACAGCACCAGCGCCGTGGATACCGCCACCGATGCCAAGATCCGCAAGGCCTTCCGGGAGGAGATCCCCGGCACCACCAAGATCATCATTGCACAGCGCATCTCCTCCGTGCAGGATGCAGACCGCATCCTGGTGCTGGACAACGGCCAGATCAACGGCCTGGGCACCCACGAGGAGCTGCTCAAGACAAACAAGATCTATCAGGAAGTTTACAACAGCCAGACCCAGGGCGGCGGCGATTTTGACAAGCAGGGAGGTGAGCAGTAATGGCACAGGTGAAAGAAGTAAAGGGCCCCGGCCCCCGTAGGATGGGCGGCCCCAAGCCGAAGGTCGAGAACCCGGGCAAGCTGCTCAAGCGGATCATGGATGAGGTGTTCAAGCACTATCTGCCCCACTGCATCCTTGTGCTGGTCTGCATCATCGTCAGCGCGCTGGCAAATGTGCAGGCAAGCCTTTTCCTCAAGACCCTGATCGATGATTACATCGTCCCCATGACCAAGCAGGCCACACCGGACTTCGGCCCGCTGGCAGGCGCACTGGTGCGCATCGGCTGCATCTACGCCATCGGCGTGCTGGCCGCATGGCTCAACGCCCGTATCATGGTCAACGTGACCCAGGGCACCCTGCGCAACCTGCGCGTCCAGCTTTTCACCCACATGGAAAGCCTGCCCATCCGGTATTTTGACTCCCACCCCCACGGCGATATCATGTCGGTGTACACCAACGATGTGGACACCCTGCGCCAGATGATCAGCCAGAGCATCCCCCAGCTGGTGTCCAGCGCCATCACCATCGTGTCCGTGTTCATCAGCATGTGCCTGATGAGCTGGCAGCTCACCGTTGTCACCATGCTGATGGTGGCCCTGATGCTGTTCTGCTCCAAGAAGATCACTTCCATGAGTGGCAAGTACTTTGTGGCCCAGCAGAAGGATCTGGGTAAGGTGAACGGCTACATCGAAGAGATGATGGAGGGCCAGAAGGTCGTCAAGGTGTTCACCCACGAGCAGAAGGCTCTGGATGGCTTCCGGCAGCTGAACGATAAGCTGAAGGAAAGCTCCAAGCAGGCCAACAACTACGCCAACATCATCATGCCCGTTACCGCACAGCTGGGCAATATCAGCTATGCAGTCTGTGCTCTGGCAGGCGCAGCCATGGCCGTTGGCAATGTCGGCGGCATGACCCTGGGCACCGTGATGGCCTTCCTGAGCCTGAACAAGGGCTTCAATATGCCCATCAGCCAGGTGTCCATGCAGGCCAACAGCGTGATCATGGCACTGGCCGGTGCGGAGCGTATCTTCAAGATGATGGACGAGACCAGCGAGGCCGACGAAGGCTATGTCACCCTGGTCAACGTCAAGTATGGCAAGGATGACGAGCTGATGGAGACCACCGAGCGCACCGGCATCTGGGCCTGGAAGCATCCCCACCACGGCGGCACCACCACCTATCACAAGCTGGCGGGCGACATCACCTTTACCGATGTCGATTTTGGCTATGTGCCGGAAAAGACCGTTCTGCACGGGATCAACCTCTATGGCCGCCCGGGCCAGAAGATCGCCTTTGTCGGCTCCACCGGTGCCGGCAAAACGACCATCACCAACCTGATCAACCGCTTCTACGATATCGCAGACGGCAAGATCCGGTATGATGGCATCAACATCCGCAAGATCAAAAAGGACGACCTGCGCCGCTCTCTGGGCATCGTTCTGCAGGATACCCACCTGTTCACCGGCACGGTCATGGAGAACATCCGCTATGGCCGCCTGGATGCCACCGATGAGGAGTGCATTGCCGCCGCAAAGCTGGCCAATGCCGATGGCTTTGTCAAGCGTCTGCCCGATGGCTACAACACCATGCTGACCAACGACGGTGCAAACCTGTCGCAGGGGCAGCGCCAGCTGCTGGCCATTGCCCGCGCCGCGGTTGCCGATCCCCCGGTGCTGATCCTGGACGAGGCGACCTCCTCCATTGATACCCGCACCGAGGCGCTGGTCCAGCGCGGCATGGACGGCCTGATGTATGGCCGCACCAGCTTTGTCATTGCCCACCGCCTGTCTACTGTCCGCAATGCAGACTGCATCGTGGTTCTGGAGCAGGGCCGCATCATCGAGCGCGGCAGCCACGACGAGCTGATCGCCAAGAAGGGCAAGTATTACCAGCTCTACACCGGTAATCTGGCTGAAAATTAAAGAAAAATCGTAAAAAACGGAGCCGCTGTACAAAATGATGTGCAGCGGCTCCGTTTATTTTCAATTTGTTCAAATTCCTCACAAAGAAACTCCATTTTTATCCTGTACAATAAGGGTGCAGTCAGGGAGGAACAGAAAAACATCCTCCCAAGATGCCATGCAGGCAATGAAAACCGCGCATCTCCGGCAGAAACCGGGCGGCGCGGCCCCTTTAAAAAAACACTGTCCCCTGCTGATGCGAGGCAATAGCCAAGGCGGCGGACAGACTACCAACCATCTCCTGACAGCCGCAAATGTTTGGGAGTTCTCATACACAGCCAGCGCCGCTTTCTCCTCCTTTCCACGGCGCTGGCTGTTTTTGTTTGGCTCCCGCCGCCATCTCAGCGGCAGGGGGCTATCCGATCAGCGCGTTCAGCTCAGATTCCTTTAATCTGGGCAGAGCGGAGACAGGGAGCATCATTTTCTCCATCCGATACAAGACCAGAGCGGGGCTCTGGTCTTTTTTGGCGGCAGAAGCCATAACACTGCGTGTAAAGGCGAGAATCCTGTCCTTTTTGTAGAAAAAGATCAGCTGCACATGGCCGGTGAACAGGGCAAACAGGGCTGTGCGCAGCTCCCGGGAGCCGAAGAGGAGGAGCAGATCGCTCTCCTCTAAAAAGAGAACGTCTGCCCGGTCAAGAAACTGCAGGGAGGTCTGGCACAGGGCCTCCCGCTGCGGCCAGTAGGGCGCGGCCTGCGCCAGCCGGGGAAGATAGCAGCAGAGCGCCCCGGCATCCCGGGCGGCGGCAAGGGCTTTGAGGTGAGCCAGCCGCAGGGGGCTGTCCACCAGCCCGGCGGAGGAAAAGCAGAAGGCAGAGGAGCCCCGGAACGGGACGGTTTCCAGCTGTTCCGGCCCAAGGGCCAGCCCGGCGGTGTGGGCACGGTAGGGCAGAGCGGTGTCCTCTCCGGTGAACACCACCGGTGTGGGGAAGGCATCCGTGAAGCAGAGCAGGGAGCAATCCACACCATCCCGGGCAAGCCGGGCCGCCAGCTTGCGGCCAAAGGGGTCGGCTCCCAGCTGGGCCAGCAGAGCCGCCTGCCCGCCCAATGCGGCGTACTGGCGGCAGAAGCCTGCGCCCCAGCCGCCGGTCTGCGCCCGGAACGTCTCCGTCAGCTCCGGAGCCGTGGCAGCGTTCAGCTCCAGCCAGACTTCGCCCAGACACAAAACGGACATGTGCACCCCTCCCTCCGCAAATAAAAATCGGGTTACAGTATACACGATTTGCCCACCGGATGCAACCGATCCGGGGTGAATCCTGACGGAATAAAAGTGCCCTCGGACAGGAAAGGCTCGATTTTACAAAGACCACCTGTTTTTTACCAATGCCTGTTTTTCATTGCCCAAGGTTTACCTAAGATTTGCCTTACCATGGTTTCCCCTCTTTCTCCGAACGGGTACAATAGAACCGTTCCCAAGAAACATTGCAACAGGGCCCGGGAGGGCTCAGGATAAGAGAGGAATTGTCGTATGAAAGAACATAAAATGTCCCGCCGCAACTTCCTGAAAGTGGGTGCTGTGGCATCTGCCGCCGGTCTGATGACTGCTGCCCCTGTGGCTGCAAACGCTGCCGCTCCGGCTGCTTCCACCGCAGCTGACGAGGAGAACTGCTTTGGCCTGTTCCAGAAGAAGCCCAAGTACATCTTCCTGTTCATCGGCGATGGCATGGGCACTGCCCAGATCCAGTCTGCCCGGTTCTATCAGGGCACTGTCACCAACAACGGTGCCATCACCGAGGCAGAGCTGAGCTTTACCCAGTTCCCGGAGGTGGGCAGTGTGACCACCTACGACAGCACCTCCTTCTGCCCGGACTCCGCTTCCACCGCCACCTCCATCGCTTCCGGCAAAAAGACCGAGAGCGGTGTCATCAATATGTGCCCCTGGACCCGTGATGTGCCCTATGAGACCATTGCAGAGAAGCTCCACAAGCAGAAGGGCTACAAGGTTGGCATCGTTTCCACGGTGAACATTGACCATGCCACCCCTGCTGCCTTCTATGCACACCAGAAGACCCGCAAGAACTACTATCAGATCGGCGTGGAGCTGGCAAACTCCGGCTTTGAGTATTTCGCAGGCGGCGAGTTCCAGAAGGTGAACGGCGATGGCACCGGCCCCAACAACCACGAGGTGGCTGCACAGGCTGGTTACAACGTTGTCACCACCCAGGCCGGTGCTGCTGCCCTGAAGGCCGGGGCAGGCAAGACCCTGATCATTGCCGAGAATCTGGCCGACGGCAAGGCCATGAACTACGCCATGGATGCCGCTCCGGGAGAGTGGCAGCTGACCGACTATGTCCGCAAGGGCATTGAGCTGCTGGACAACAGCAACGGTTTCTTTATGATGGTGGAGTCCGGCAAGATCGACTGGGCCTGCCACGCCAACGATGCCGCTGCCTCCATCCATGATGTGATCGAGATGCACAACGCAGTGCAGGCCGCTGTGGAGTTCTACGCCCAGCACCCCGATGACACCCTGATCCTGGTGACCGCTGACCACGAGACCGGCGGTCTGGGCATTGGCTACAAGACCACCAACTACGACACCTTCCTGACCAACCTGGCCCACCAGAAGATGTCCTACGCAAAGTTCGATTCCACCTATGTGAACAACTATGTGAAGAATCGGACTCCTTTTGAGACCGCCATGCAGGACGTGAAGGCAAACTTCGGCCTGACCCTGCCCACCGACCCCAATGCCGCCAACGCAGGCAAGCTGCTGCTGACCGACTACGAGGTGGAGAACCTGCGCACCGCTTACGAGCGCACCCTCAAGGTCGGCTCTTCCAGCCAGAGCAAGATGAGCCAGCAGGATTACGAGCTGTATGGCACCTACATCCCCTTCAGCATGGCCATCTGCCACACCATCAACCACAAGTCCGGTGTGGATCACACCACCTACGCCCACACCGGTGCCATGGTGAACCTCTACGCCCGTGGTCAGGGTGCAGACAAGTTCCGCGGCGTGTATGACAACACCGAGATCTTCCACAAGCTGGCTGAGCTGACCGATGTGCAGTAAATAACCAGCCCACTTGTACCCCAAAGCCCTCCGGGACGAGACGCACCGGAGGGCTTTTTGTGTAGGCCCGGAATTGTGCACCCCCGCCAAAAATCTGCCCCGCGAATTGGGAAAGATGATGGGAGTTGTGGTTGCAATGGGCCGGAAAAAGGCATATAATAAGACCATCAACAGAGTAAGGCCATGCGCGTTAAGTGCCGCATCAACGGGGAGTTGTGCTGCGGACGAAGGTAAGACCCGCGGTGCATGGCCTGCATCCCGCTGCTGCATGGACTTGGGTGCAGACGGGGCCGTCTGCGGCCCCGTCTGGATGTGAACCGTTGAATCACGCCCTCCTTTGTGCGGTTTGTCACAGGGGAGGGCGTTTTGCATTGCCCGCCCCGCGGTTCCCGAAACAGGGGAGGACAATTGATATGAACCATTCCAGAAATTCCGTCCGCAAGCTCACCATGCTGGCCCTGCTCACTGCCATGAGCATCGTGTTTGCCCGGGTGCTGAGCATTTCCACCGGCTTTGTCCGGTTCAACCTGGGCAGCCTACCCACCCTGCTGGCCGCTGTGCTGTTCGGGCCGGTGGAGGGCTTTGCCGTGGGTGCAGTGGCCGATATGATCGGCGGCACCCTTTCCGGCTACGCCATCAATCCGCTGATCACGCTGGGGGCAGGCTCCATCGGCCTGACGGCGGGCCTTCTCTGGCGCGCCCTGCCCAACCTGCGGCTGGGCCTGCGCACCCAGATCAGCGTGTTTGCCGGCCATGCGGTGGGCTCCATTGTCATCAACTCGCTGGCACTCCACCTCTTCTATAACTATCCGTGGAGCGTGCTGGTGACCCGCATTCCCAACGCGCTGGTCCTGGCGGCGGTGAACACCGTGCTGGTGCGCCTGCTGCTGGAAAACAAAACGATCCGAGGCATTGCACAATGAACTATGAAGAAGCGCTGAACTATATCCACGCCGTCCAGTGGGCGGGGCACAAGCCGGGCCTGACCCGCACCCGGACCCTGCTGACCGCACTGGGAGATCCGCACAAGCAGCTGAGATTCATCCATGTGGCGGGCACCAATGGCAAGGGCAGCACGGCGGCCATGCTGGCCTCCTGCCTGCAGGCGGCGGGTTACCGGGTGGGCCTGTATACTTCGCCCTTTATCAACCGGTTCAACGAGCGCATTCAGGTAAACGGCCAACAGATCCCGGATGAGGCGCTGGTGCGGCTGGTGGAGCGTGTGAAGCCTGCTGCCGATGCCATGACCGATATCCCCACTGAGTTCGAGATCATCACGGCGTTGGGGATGCTCTGGTTCGCTGAGACGAAATGCGACATCGTGGTGCTGGAGGTGGGCCTGGGCGGCACGCTGGATTCCACCAATGTCATCGACCCGCCGGAGTGCGCGGTCATCACGGCGCTGGGCATGGATCATGTAAAGGAGCTGGGCCCCACCCTGGCCGATATCGCATCGGCAAAGGCGGGCATCATCAAGCCGGGCAGTCCGGTGGTGAGCTATGGCGGTGTGCCCGAGGCCGATGCCGTCATCGCCCGTACGGCGGCAGAGCGGCACGCGCCGCTGACTGTTGTGGATCTCAGCAGGCTGACCATCGAGGACGGGGATCTGGATGCTGTCACCTTTGATTTTGATGGCCTGAACGGCATCCGCCTGCCCCTGATCGGCAGCTATCAGCCCCGGAACGCCGCCACGGCCATTACGGCCCTGCGGGTGCTGCGCAGCCGGGGCTGGAACATCCCGGACAGCGCCATCCGTGCCGGTCTGGAACAGGTGCGCTGGCCGGGCCGGTTCGAGCTGCTGCGGCATTCGCCCGTCTTTTTGCTGGATGGCAGCCACAACGCCCACGGAATGCGGGCCACCGTGCAGAGCCTGCGGGACCGCTTTCCGGGGCAGAAGTTCGTGTTCCTGCTCAGCATCATGGCGGATAAGGATGTGGACGAGATGCTGGCACTGCTCCTGCCGCTGGCCGGGCAGTTCGTCACCGTAGCGGCCCATACCCCCCGCGCCATGCCCGCTGAGACGCTGGCCGAACAGATCCGCGCCCGGGGCGGCAGGGCCGAGCCTGCTCCCACCATTGAAGCCGGTGTGGCCCGGGCGGTCGCCCTTGGGGGCACCGGCCCCGTGTGCGCGCTGGGCACGCTCTACTTCTCCGGCGATGTGCGGGAAGCGTTTGCAAAATTGAACCAGTAAAGAAGAGGGGCTGCGGCACACGGAAAAACCGGTGCGGCAGCCCCCTTTTTGCGGACTGGCTTACAAAAAAATGCCCCGCTGTTTTGTGATGCACAGAACAGCGGGGCAGTATCATTTATGGGGCGGGAATGTGCTCAGGAGATGCGCTTCGGCTCAGGCCTTGCCTGCGCAGCCGAACAGCTCGATCTTCTCCTTGCACTT
>UMDS01034849.1_pt1 | contig 24992 bp, 16 predicted proteins | sample 1964551 | NCBI WGS metagenome assembly UMDS01 (sample SAMEA4836000, study PRJEB28245) | human gut metagenome | biome: gut microbiome; material: fecal sample | place: Denmark | collected 2008
CAATAATTTCAAAGAACTATTTATCCACTTTTACGGGACAGTAATGATATCATTTAAACTTTCCGGTGAATCATATTTCTGTGCATTCAGGTCAAAGTGTAAAATAGGATAAGAATTCCAGTCTCTTTCCACTTCATTAATAAACAATCCTTGGAATAATTCTTTACGCTCTGAGTAATAAGCCTCCAATGTGGAAATTAACAAGCTCTTTCCAAACCTTCTAGGACGACTAAAAAAGTAATACTTTCCGGTTGAAATTAAGCGATAAATAAGTTCTGTTTTATCTATATATAGATACCCTCCTTTACGAAGGCTTTCAAAGCTTTGTATGCCTACAGGATATTTTCTCATTTTGTAAAAGTGTTTATTCACAAAGTTAGTTTTTTATCTTATAACTAATTCAAAATTAAGAAATATAAGTTTTGTAGGTTAATAGATTTTTTAATACAAAGAGTATTTTCAGTAGAACTTGGGTAGAAAAGTGACATAAAAAATAATCCATAATTTATTATGCATCTTGAATAGAATTAGTATGGATTTCATATTTGATTAATTATCAGCACATTGTAATATTTTATAGTTCCGCCGGAACTTTGGTCATTTCTTTCATCGGAATGCAGTCGCAGGAAGTGAAGATTAAGCCTATCGTAAAAGTGGTGTTGACGTCTGATGCGGAAGTACTTGATGAAGTTGTGGTAACTGCGTATGGTACTTCTACCAAAGGGTCATTTACAGGTTCTGCAGCAGTGATGAAAGCTGATAAGATTGAGAAACGTCAGGTGTCAAACGTATCAAATGCATTGGCTGGAGCTGTAGCAGGTGTGCAGATTTTGAGTAATAACGGTCAGCCGGGTGAAGATGCAAAAGTGCGTATCCGTGGTGTCGGATCAATCAATGCCGGAACAGACCCGTTGTATGTAGTAGACGGTGTGCCTTATGATGGAGATTTGTCATCTATCAACTCTGCAGATATTGAATCAATGACAGTGTTGAAAGATGCGGCTTCTACAGCGTTGTATGGTGCGCGTGGTGCAAACGGTATCATCATGATTACTACTAAAAAAGGTACTTCTGGTAAGGCACGTGTAAACTTCGATGCAAAATGGGGTGCCAACTCTCGTGGAGTAAAGAACTACGATGTGCTGACAAGTTCAAAGAATTATCTGGAAAAAGCTTACGAAGCTATCTATAATGGTTATGTACAGACCAATGGCATGACTCCGCAGGCTGCCAATGTAGCTGCAAACAATACTTTGCTTTCTGCTGGAAATGGTGGTGTAGGTTATCAGATTTATACAGTACCTGAAGGTCAGTTGCTGATTGGTAGCAACGGTTTGCTGACCCCGAATGCTACATTGGGCTATACAGATGAATATGGATATTATTATACTCCGGATAACTGGGCTGATGAAACATTTAGAACATCTCTTCGTCAGGAATATAACTTGAATGTGTCTGGCGGTAACGATAAGTCTACTTTCTACATGGCTTTCGGCTATTTGGATGATCAGGGTGTAATTGAAGGTTCTGGTTTGACTCGTTTCAGCGGTCGTTTGAAGGGTGACTACAAGGTAACAGACTGGTTGAAAGTGGGTGCCAACATGAACTATGTAAACTCAAAGAGTAACTATCCGGGCGATCAGGATAATGCATCATCTTCCGGTAATGCTTTCTATATTGCCAATAACATTGCTCCGGTTTATCCGATGTATGTACGTGGAGCTGACAAACAGATTATGACACTGAACGGTCGTAAGGTGTATGATTACGGTGATGGTGTAAGCAGTCCTTCATCACGTGCATTTATGTCTATTGCCAACCCGGCAGGTGACCTTATTTATAATAAGACTGAATTTTTGGCTGACGTGCTGAATGCAAACTGGTTTGCTGAATTGACTCCGATTAAAGGTCTTACCATCAGCGCACGCTTTGGTATGAATATCGACAATACACGTTACAATGATTTGGGTAACGCATATATGGGTCAGAGTGCTTCTTATGGAGGTAATGCTTATCAGGCTGCAATGCGTACTTTCGGTTTCGACCAGCAGTATGTAGCTAACTATCAGTTTGCAGTGAAAGATGTACATCATTTTGATATTACTGCCGGTTATGATGGTTATTCATACCAATATACAGAATTGACAGGTTCTGGTCAGAATCTGTATGACCCTGAAAGCTTCTATATTAGCAATACAATTGATAAGAAGACTGCCAGCGGTATGAAATTGACTTATGCTACTGAAGGTTTCTTTGGTCGTGTCAACTACTCTTATGACGATAAATACTTTGGTAACGTTTCTTACCGTCGTGATGCTTCTTCTCGTTTTGCTCCTGAAAATCGTTGGGGTGACTTCTGGGCTGCAAGTGTGGCTTGGATGATTACACGTGAAGATTTCATGAAGGATATCACTTGGATTAACATGTTGAAACTGAAGGCTTCTTTCGGTCAGCAGGGTAACGATGATATCTTGTTCCCAGGTGGATATACTGTAGGAGTGATGGAGACAGCTAAAAACTATTATCCATGGATGGACCAGTATAACATGACTGGTGCAGACGGTGTGTTCTCTGACGGTACGATGATTGCAAAGGGTAATCGCGATTTGACTTGGGAAACTTCAACTTCTTATAACGTAGGTATTGATTTTGCCTTGTTCAATAACCGTTTGAACGGATCGGCTGAATACTTCGGTCGTAAGTCAAGTGATATGCTTTACAACAAACCGGTTGCCGGAAGTGTGGGTTATACTTCTATTCCGATGAACGTAGGTTCTATGACCAACTCTGGTTTTGAATTGGATTTGACTTATTTGATTTTCAACCAGAAGAACTTTACTTGGGATGTGAATTTGAATGCCACTTTCATCAAAAATAAAATCAACAAGTTGCATCCGGACTTGGATGGTCAGTTGATTGATGGAAACTACATTTACGAAGAAGGTGAATCAATGTACCGTATGTATTTGGTAGATTATGCTGGCGTAGATCCAGAAACAGGTTTGGCTCAGTATTGGGCAAAAGATGACAAGGGTGAGTTGTATAAAACAGACAATTATGCATTAGCTCAGACTACAAACAAGGTGGCCACAGACAACTTGATGCCGAAGGTATACGGTGGTTTGGGAACTTCTGTACAGCTTTACGGTTTTGATGCTTCTATTCAGTTGTCTTATCAGTTGGGTGGTCAGATTTATGACTCAGGTTATCGTTTCATGATGGCTGGAAAAGGTGACGGACAGAACTGGCACAAGGATATTTACAATGCATGGACTCCGGAAAATAAATATACGGATGTACCTCGTCTGAATGCACAGGATAAGTATACAAACTCTACTTCAACTCGCTGGCTTGCAAGTTCTAACTATCTGAGTGTAAATAATATCACTATTGGTTATACACTTCCGTCTAACTTGGTTCGCAAGATGATGCTGGAAAAACTGCGTGTATATTTCACTGCCGATAATGTAGGATTGCTTTCTGCACGTAAAGGTCTTGACCCACGTCAGAGCTATACAAGTGCTACTACATCACTTTATACTGCCATCCGTACAATTTCTGGAGGTATCAGCCTTACATTTTAATTAAAATATAAATAAGAAACAGATATGAAAACAAAATATATTTTTGCTTCATTGCTTGTATCTTCACTGGCTGTGACTGGTTGCCAGGATATGGATACATTGCCCGATGGAGGAATCGTGACAGACTCTCAGAAGGAGACCGTTTCTACACTGAATCCTGAACGTGGAGTGGCAAAGGTAAATGCGATTTTCTCTACTTTCAACCAGGCTTTCCCTAACTCAAGTGCATTGGGAGCTGAACGTCATAATGATATTGGTTATCCTACTGTCATGTTGTGTCTGGACTCTAATACAGAAGACGTAATAAGTGATAACAACGGTTATAACTGGACTGGATATGACTTGACATTTGAAGACCGTGAAAATACTTCCTTGGAAGGACAGATGGTATGGAATGACTTGTATTCTATCGTTTTTGCTGCCAACAATGTAGTAGGAAGCATTGATGAAAAAACAGAAGACGCCAATGAACAATTCTATCTGGGACAAGGACTGGCTGCACGCGCATTCTCTTATTGGGTAATGGCACAACTGTATCAGTTTAACTATAAAGGTAATGAGGACAAACCTTGTGTACCGCTGATTACAGAAAAGAATTCGGCAGATGCTTCTGTGAATGGTTGTAAACGTTCGTCTGTAAAAGACGTGTATACACAGATTGAATCAGACTTGAACAATGCTATTGATTTGCTGACTAATGCAGAAAAAGGAAAGGTAAAACGTGCTGACAAGCGTTATATCAGTCTGTCAGTAGCATACGGACTTCGTGCACGTATGTATCTGTCAATGCATGAATACGCTAAAGCAGCTGATGATGCGGCAAATGCTATCAAGGCGGCAACAAGTGAAGGTATTGCTATCGCTTCTCGTACTGCGGTAGGTAAACCGACATTTTGGAGTGTAGATGAGGTGAACTGGATGTGGGGTATCATTGTCAGCGAAACAGATGACGTGGTAGATACAGGTATCTGTAACTGGCCTTCTCACATGGGATCACTGAGCTATGGATATGCAAACTATTCAGGTGGTCGTCAGATTAGTTTGAAATTATATAAGGAGATTGATGATGCTGACATCCGTAAACAATGGTGGTTGGATGCCGCTGCAGAATCTGATGGTTTCTTAAGTGACGAACAAGCTGCTTTTGTGGCAAAACAGGGTTACAAGCCTTATACTCAGGTAAAATTCGGTCCCTATAATGATGTGGTAGGTACTACTATCAATGCCAATGATATTGTATTGATGCGTATTGAAGAAATGTATCTGATTGCTGCAGAAGCATACGCTGAAGCTGGAAATCGGGCTGAAGGTGAAAAATATTTCAAGGAATTGCTTAACAACCGTTTGTCAAGCGGATCACAAGCTTATTTAACTGACTATGCTTCTAATCCTCAGGAAGCTGTTTATTTCCAGCGTCGTATTGAACTTTGGGGTGAAGGAGTAATTTGGTTCGATGTAATGCGTCTTAACAAGGGAGTAGACCGTCGTGGAGCTGGTTTCCCGAATGCAGAATGTGTATTTAATATTGCAAAAACAGACGATATCTTGTTGTGGCGTATACCGGAAGCTGAACTTCAGGCTAATAAGGCATTAACTGCAGAAGATAGTCCGGCATGGACTTTACCGAAACCAGTTGCAGATGAATAATAAGTTAGATTAAAGTTAAAAACTAAGAGTATTATGAAATTAAATAAATTCTTTTTCGGATTATTGATGACTCCGGCCGTAATGATGGTAGGATGCAGCGATTATGAAGATACGGAAGTGGCAAGCCCGGAAGCAGATGCGGATGCAATTGGTGCTTATTTTTAAAGCAGTGCAGTTTCTGAACAGTTGTCACCGGGGCAAACATCTTTTAAGATTGTGTTGAATAGAGCTTCTTTTTCTGAAGCTGTAAATGTACCGGTTAAGGCAACAGATCCAGATAACTTTTTCTCTTTGTCAGATAATCAGTTTGTGTTTGATGCTGAGAAACAGGTTAGTAGTCCGATAACTGTTACTTTCAATCAAAGTGTAGTAGAGCTTCAGAAGACATATTCTTTGAAGTTGCAGGTTGCAGACGGAGTGAAAGATCATTTGTATGGTGCAGGTTATACAGATGCAACCTATTCTATGGTGATTGATTATGCCTGGAAGAGTGACTCATTGGCATCTACTATGGTGAAAGATGAGTATGCAGGTACATTTGATAAAGAAGGAGCTTTGGCTGCAGTAGAAATTGCAAAAGATTTTGAAGTAGACGAAGAAAAACCATCACCTGATTATACTAAGAATTCTTTGGTGCGTATCTCTAGTTTCTTTGCTACTATTGGTAAGTCGAAGGCAGCTGGAGAAGACCACATTCAGTTTGTGGTAGATAAGGATCATAAAAATCCTCAATTCTTAACAACTGATTACCTGGCTAATAATGAAATTTCTCTGAAAGTCAATACAACAAAATTGGCTACAGGAATGACTCAGAAATTTGCTGAAGAGAAGGAGTATCCTATCTGTATGGACTTGGTAGGTATTAACGTGGAAGCAGCAACTGCTGAGGCTAAAACGGACAACGTGACTTATCAGGTAACATATGAACTTTATGCATTTGATGAGAAAGCTGATAAAAAATATCTGCTTTCAACAGAAGATGATACTGTACCAGTAGAAGGTAATACTCAATATAAAGCTAAATTTGAAGTGAAATTCGTAAAAGCTTCTGCTGAATAATCGTTATTATAGCTGAAATAATAAAAGAGGTATGTCCTGTGTGGATGTACCTCTTTTTTCGTCTTATTCACTTAAAAACTGGTCTTTTTGTTAGAATGAACTTCTTAATAATACAAAATAATTGCAATTTTATTCTATTTGTATTCACTTTTTATGCGGTTGAAGAAGTGAAAGCAAGTTCTTAAAAACCATCTGTTTATCTATTTTGATATCGTTTTACTCCTTATAAATAAATTTTAGTGTAAAATTGCCCGCTGTTTTATAATTTCTCTTTATTTTCTTACATTCGCGCCCCGTTTGTGATAAATGTATTAGACTAACTTAACTAAATTAAAAGAGAGATTTTATGAAACAAAGAATGACGTTGTTCATGGCCATTCTTCTGATAGGGATTGGTCTGTCAAACGCCCAAGTTTCTCAAGTGACCGGTAATGTGATGTCGGAAGAAGACGGATTGCCGGTAGTGGGCGCATCGGTGTTGGTAAAAGGTACTACTGTAGGGACAGTGACCGACATTGATGGAAACTTTACAATTTCTGGTGTGCCGGCTTCGGCAAAAACTTTAGTGGTTTCTTTTATCGGTTTGCAGAGCCAGGAAGTGGCTGTAAAACCGGTGGTGAATGTAGTGTTGAAATCGGATGCACAGGCTTTGGAAGAAGTGGTGGTTGTGGCGTATGGTACGCAGAGCGCACGTACGGTGACAGCTTCAGTAGCTTCAATCCGCAACGATGTGTTAAAGGACGTGCCTAATACAAGCTTGGACCAGATGATGCAGGGACGTGCCTCTGGTTTGAATGTAACGACTCCTTCAGGAGGAGTAGGTCAGGCTCCTGTGGTACATATTCGTGGTGTAAACTCGATTACTTCGGGTACTTCTCCTTTGTACGTAGTGGATGGAATGCCGATTCAGTCGGGTGATTTGGGCGGAGGATTGGGTAATGCCAATGCGTTGGCTGACATTAATCCGGCTGATATTCTTTCTATTGACGTGTTGAAGGATGCGGCGGCAGCAGCTTTGTATGGTTCACGTGCGGCAAACGGGGTCGTGCTGATTACTACCAAGCAGGGAAGCAGCGGAAAAGCAAAAGTAACGTATGATGCTTCTGTCGGTTTCTCCAACCGGACGAAGTTCATTGATATGATGAATGCACAGGAGTATGTAGACTTCAAGAATATGGCGGTTCGTAATGCATACGGAACAGATGTAGCAGCTGAACTGGCTGCTATGGATAAGACATTCATCGCTAATCCTGCTTATGGTGATAAGGCATTTAACTTGATGCCGGGAGTAGACTCTAACTGGGCAGATGCTATTTTTCAGAATGGGTTTACACAAGACCAGACTGTAGCCGTAAGTGGTGGAACGGAAAAAGTGAAATATTATATGTCGGCTAATTACAATACGCAGAAAGGTATTGTAGTGGGCGATAACTATAAACGTCTGGGCGGTAAGGCTAACATTGTGGCTAACGTAACAGACTGGCTGAAGATTGGTATGAACTCGAGCGTGAACGTAAGTTCTACATCGCAGGTGGATGCGGCACGTAACGGTTCAAACTTTGCAGTAGGTGGTTTCCCGCGTATGGCGCTGGCTAACTCTCCGAATATGCCTATCTATGATGAAAATGGCAAAGGTTATTATGAACATTCGTTAGGTGTGTTGGGTTATGGACCTAATGCGGTAATGAATACATTTTCGAATCCGGTGGCATTGGTGGAATTGGGTAATAAGACCAACGTGGATGTAAACCGTATTTTGAGCAGTTTCTTTGCAGAAGTTACTCCTGTGAAAGGTCTTACATTGAAAACCCAGTATAATATTGACGATGCACGTATCGAAAACTCTCGTTTCTGGTCACCTAATCATGGAGATGGAGTAAATAAAGGCGGGTATGCGTTCAATGCGGCAGTGCATAGCAGTATCTGGACCTGGACGAATACGGCAACGTATGATTTTACGGCTAATCGTCATCATTTCAATTTCCTGGTGGGTATGGAAGCTACTGAAAGCAGCTACAATGAATGGGATGCTTCTCGTACAGAATTGCAGGATGATAAGTTTACGAACTTCCAGGGAACTTTTGCCAATGCCACAGCTTCGGGTAGTATTTCCAAGAGCTCTATGGTTTCGTATTTTGGACGTATCAACTATGACTTTGCATCGAAATACATGTTCTCTATCAATTTCCGTCGTGATGGCCTTTCTGCATTGAGCAAGGATAATCGCTGGGGTAACTTTGGAGGTGTTTCAGCGGCATGGCGTGTGTCGGAAGAAGCTTTCTTTGAACCGCTCAAGCATGTGATTGAAGACTTTAAGATCAAGGGTAGCTATGGTGTGGTAGGTAATACGAATATCGATGACTATGCCTCACGTTCGTATTATTCTCCTTACTATTACGGTTCTCAGGGAAGTTATCGTTTAAGTAAGATTGCCGACCCGAATTTGAAATGGGAATCTTCAGAAAAGTATGACGTAGGTTTCAGTGCACGTGTGCTTGATCGTATCGATATTGATTTTGATTATTTCTATACGAAATCTTCAGACTTGATTCTGGATGTGCCACAGGCTCCTTCGAAAGGTCTTCCTGGAAATATCCTGACAACCAACGCCGGAAAGATGACGAACTCAGGTATAGAGTTGACGATTTCTGCGGATATTTTGCGTGACGGTGCATTCAAATGGAATACAAGTTTTAATATTACGACTACTCGTAATAAGGTTGTATCTCTGGCTAACGGTCTGGATAATATTATCAAAGGTGATGCCACTGGATTGGAAATTACAAATATCACAGTACCTGGCAAGTCTATCGGTCAGTTGTATCTGACACCGACAGGTGGAGTAGATCCGGAAACCGGGTTCCGTGTGTTCTATGGAGAGAATGGAGAACGTGTGCTGTATAATCATGCCTCGAAAGCAAAATGGATGCTTGAAGATGGTACGCCTTATGAGGGCAGCTTGAAACCGGTGATTTGCGGAAATACACTGCCGACATGGTATGGTGGATGGAGTAATAACTTCTCTTACAAGAATTTTGACTTGTCTTTGTTCTTCCAGTTCTCAGGTGGAAACTATATTTATAATGGTACGAAGGCGACGGTAAGTGACATGCGTTACTGGAATAACTCGAAGGAGGTACTTCAGAATTACTGGACTCCGGAAAGAAAGAATGCCATGTTCCCGAAACCAGTGTATGGCGATAACTATTCTAATGGTTCGGCCATGCCTATCAGCGAGTGGGTGGAAAAAGGTGACTATTTGCGTTTGAAGAATATCTCATTGGGTTATACCTTCAATACGAAGAACTGGGCGAGTGCCATCGGTATCAGCAAGTTGCGCGTATATGCACAGGTGCAGAACTTGTTCGTAATTACGGGCTATTCGGGTATGGATCCGGAGGTGATGTCGAATACGACCAATGCTACTCTGGCTCCGGGTACGGATAAAAATACTTTGCCACAGGCACGTACATACACATTTGGTGTAAACTTGGCGTTTTAATTGTTGAATTTTTAAAAGCAGATTCGAATGAAAAAATATATTGTATATGCTATATTGATGGCTGGAACCACGTTGAGTAGTTGCAGTAGCAGTTTCTTGGATCAGGAACCACCTTTGTACATTGAGCCGGGAGATATTTATAATGATGCAAATCGTTTGGAAGCAGCTGTATTAGGCTTGTATGGTTCGATAAAAAATGATGCGTCGGATTCTTTCATGGGAGGAAAAACCTATCTGGTGTTTGATAACCGTGGAGAAGATATTGTAAATTCTGACCCGAACTTGATTACGCTGGCCAATACTTATAAGTTTAATGTGGGCAAAACAGATGCAGAAAATACGGTGACCTGGAGCATGGCATACGCCGCCATTAACCGTGTCAATATTTTCTTGGATGAGTTGGAAGGTGCTAAAGCTACTGCTGGAGAAAAGTATGAGCAGTATAAAGCGGAGGCAAAGTTTGTGCGTGCATTTGCTTATTACTATTTGAATAATCTGTATGCTACGCCCTACGTAATTAATCCGGATGCGAAATCAGTGCCTTTACGTTTGACTCCGGAAAAGAACGGTGAGCACAATGCGTTGAAACGTGCTACAGTGAAGGAGGTTTACGAACAAATTCTTTCGGATTTGGAGAATATCAGTGCGTTGCCGGTAAAAGCAAAAGCAGATGAACCGACTGTAACTCGTGCTACACAGGCGGCTGCCAATATGTTGAAGATGCGCGTGTATATGTCCATGAATAACTGGACAGAGGCGGTAAAAGCAGGTAAGCTGGTGACAGGCTATGAACTGACTCCGAAGTTTGGAGATATGTTCAAGGCTCCTTATTATACGGATGAAACCATATTCTCTTTGCCAATGAAGGAAACAAACCGCCCGAATACCCAGCAAGGATTGGCAGAATATTATTACGCTAAGAATACAATTCTGTGGGTAGACGTGGAAAACGGTATCATGGGCAAGCCGAATTACAATTCAGCTGATGATGCTCGTGTACAGATGAAAAATGAAAAGAATCAGCTGCTGAAGTTTACGGATGCTGCACAGAAACTGGATTGGGCACCGATTTTCCGTTATGCGGAAACATTGTTGAACTTGGCCGAATGTTATGTAAATTTGGGTGGAACTGAAAATGAAAAGCTTGCCAGAGAATGTTTGAAACAGGTGAGATTCCGTTCATTACCGGAGACAAGCAATCAGCTGGATATTGATCATTTGTCTGGTGAAGATTTGAAGATGGCAGTTTACAACGAGCGTCGTCTGGAGTTTATTGGTGAGGCGATGCGAGGCATTGATGTGTTGCGTCGTGGGGCAAACTTTGAACGGAAAACACAGATTACTCCGCAAAGTAGCGGATATGTCTGGCCGATTCCACAAAGCGAAGAATTGATGAATCCGGATTTGAATAAATAAGAAAGAAATAAAAGAGCGTATCTGTAAAGAGATGCGCTCTTTTTGCTTATATTTGTGCCGTATAGAAATTAGATTTACACTGAATGAAAGAATTTGTAATATCAGAAGCACAGACTGAAAAAGCTGTGCTGGTGGGTTTGATAACCCAGACTCAGAATGAACGTAAGACCAATGAATATTTGGATGAGCTGGCTTTCCTCGCTGAGACGGCTGGGGCAGAGGTAGTAAAACGTTTTACACAGAAACTGGATACGCCGAACTCGGTGACTTATGTAGGTAAAGGTAAGTTGCAAGAGGTGAAAGAATACCTGGAGTTGCAGAATGAGAGCGAGGAGACGGAAATCGGGATGGTGATTTTCGATGATGAACTTTCGGCCAAGCAAATCCGTAACATTGAGAATGAACTGAAAGTGAAGATTCTGGACCGTACTTCACTGATTCTGGATATTTTTGCGATGCGTGCGCAGACAGCCAATGCCAAGACGCAGGTGGAACTGGCACAGTATAAGTACATGCTTCCGCGTTTGCAGCGTTTGTGGACGCACTTGGAACGTCAGGGTGGTGGTTCCGGTGCCGGAGGTGGTAAAGGTTCTGTAGGTTTGCGTGGCCCGGGTGAAACTCAGTTGGAAATGGACCGCCGTATCATCTTGAACCGTATGGCTTTGCTGAAGCAGCGTTTGGCTGAAATTGATACGCAGAAGTCTACTCAGCGCAAGAACCGTGGACGCATGATTCGTGTGGCCCTGGTGGGATATACCAACGTGGGTAAATCGACCTTGATGAACCTGCTGGCCAAGAGTGAGGTCTTTGCGGAAAACAAATTGTTTGCTACGCTCGATACTACCGTACGTAAAGTCATTATCGAAAATTTACCTTTCTTGCTTTCGGATACGGTAGGGTTTATCCGGAAATTACCGACTGACTTGGTCGATTCGTTTAAGTCTACGCTGGACGAGGTGCGTGAGGCGGATTTGCTGGTACACGTAGTTGATATTTCACATCCCGATTTTGAAGAGCAGATTCAGGTGGTAGAGAAAACAATTGCTGATTTGGGTGCGGGTGGAAAGCCTGGCATGATTGTATTTAATAAGGTAGATGCCTATACGTATGTAGAAAAGGCAGAAGATGACCTGACTCCGAAGACGAAAGAAAATATCACGCTGGAGGAACTGATGCATACTTGGATGGCGAAACTGAATGATAATTGTATCTTCATTTCCGCACGTGAAAAGACTAATATTGATCAGTTCCGTGATTTATTATATAAAAAGGTAAAGGAACTGCATGTGCAGAAGTATCCTTACAATGATTTTTTATATCAGACATACGACGAAGAATAACGACAAAAATATGACACAGCACTATCGTTTACTGACAAGAGAAGAAATCGCACGACTGGAGGCGCAACATTGTATTGCTTCCGACTGGAGTGGAGTTGAAGTAGCTGATAATTTTCGTACAGATTATATTCATCACGCCCGTTTCTCAGGAAAAGTGCGGCTGGGCGTCTTTGAAAAGGAGTTTACCTTGGCTGGTGGAATGACTAAGCATTCTGGTGTGTATTATGCTACTTTACACAATGTAACGGTGGGTGACAATTGTTACATTGAGAATGTAAAGAATTATATAGCTAACTATGAGATAGGGCATGATACGTTTATCGAGAATGTAGACATTATTTTGGTAGATTGCCATAGCCGTTTTGGGAATGGAGTAGAAGTCTCAGTTTTGAATGAGACTGGCGGACGTGAGGTGATTATTCATGACCGTCTTTCTGCTCATCAGGCTTATATCATGGCTCTTTATCGTCATCGCCCGGTACTGATTGAGAAAATGCGGAAGATTATTGAGTCTTATGCAGAGTCACATGCGTCAGATACGGGTACTATCGGGAGTCATGTAATGATAGTGAATGCCGGTTACATCAAGAATGTACGGATTGGAGATTATTGTCAGATTGAGGGTGCCGGCCGTTTGAAGAATGGAAGCATCAATAGTAATGAGCATGCACCGGTGCATATCGGTTACGGAGTGATTTGTGATGATTTTATCATCTCAAGTGGCTCACACGTAGAAGATGGCACGATGCTTACACGCTGTTTTGTGGGACAGGCTTGTCATTTGGGACATACCTATTCGGCTTCTGATTCATTGTTCTTCAGTAATTGTCAGGAGGAAAATGGAGAGGCTTGTGCCATTTTTGCCGGACCTTTTACCGTAACGCACCATAAGTCTACATTGCTTATTGCCGGCATGTTCTCGTTCATGAATGCAGGTTCAGGCTCTAACCAGAGTAACCACATGTATAAGTTAGGGCCGATTCATCAGGGGGCATTGGAACGAGGTGCTAAGACCACTTCTGATTCTTATATCCTGTGGCCCGCCCGTATTGGTGCCTTCTCACTGGTGATGGGACGTCATGTCACTCATCCGGATACTTCGAATCTGCCTTTTTCTTATTTGATAGAGGAAAAGAATACAACTTATCTGGTGCCGGGTGTCAATTTGCGGAGTGTAGGTACAATTCGTGATGCGCAGAAGTGGCCTAAACGTGACCAGCGGAAAGACCCGAACCGTTTGGACCAGATTAATTATAACTTGTTGAGTCCGTACACTATTCAGAAGATGATGACTGGCCGACAGATTTTGAAGGAACTGGCTCGTGTGTCGGGGGAAACTTCCGAGATTTACTCTTATCAAAGTGCGAAAATCAAAAATTCGGCACTGAATAAGGGAATCAAGTTTTATGAGACTGCTATCCATAAATTTCTGGGAAACTCTGTCATCAAGCGTCTGGAAGCCATTCGTTTTGCTTCTGATGAAGAAATTCGTGCTCGCCTGATTCCAGATACGCCGATTGGAACTGGAGAATGGGTGGATATTTCCGGACTGATTGCCCCAAAGAGTGAGATAGAACGCCTGATGGAAGATATTGAGTGCGACTGTTTGAACAGTGTGGATGAGATACACGACCGTTTTGCGGAAATGCACGCCAATTATTATACGTATGAATGGACGTGGGCGTATGAAAAAATGCTTGATTTCTATGGCCTGCAGGCTGATAAGATTACAGCGGCAGACATCGCAGCTATCGTACGTCAGTGGCAGGAAGCCGTAGTGGGACTGGATAAAATGGTGTATGAAGATGCCAAGAAGGAATTCTCGTTGACTTCCATGACCGGATTCGGGGCAGATGGAAGCAGTGAGGAAAAGGTGCGCGACTTTGAAGAAGTACGTGGCGTGTTCGAAAGTAATCCGTTTGTGACAGCGGTGCTGGAACATATAAAGGTAAAAACGGAGCTTGGAAACGAACTGATAGAACGTGTAAAGAATTTATTGTAAAATGGGAGGTACTGCGTATGGAAAGAATATGCAGATATATATGTTTGCTTTGCGTTTGCTTCATGGTTTTGCAGGTGCAGGCCAATAGAAGAAAGGTGATGGAATGTCCGGGTTTCGTCTTGTCGAATACGACGGAGATAGAATTCAAACGGATTATCCAGACCAGTGAACAGACTCAGGTCGATGCGGTGATGTATGGTAAGCCGGGAACTCCGGTTGTCATTTCTTCAAAAGCAGCATTGAAATGGGCTGATGGAGGGATGGCACAGCTTCGTGAGGCGGAACGTATTTCCATTGATGGAGTGACTGAGCCGGAGGTAATCGAAGAGAATGGAACCTTGGAAATAACTCTTTCTTTTTCGCCGGTTCCTTCGGATGTGCATGAAGTGGACTTTATCGAGCCGGAGATGGGATGGAACATCTTTGGTATCCAGTTAAGTCGGGAAGAACCTTATGTGTATGTGCCTAATTATCTTACAACAGACAAGCCGGAGCGGAGTAATGAAATTCCAGAGCCTGGACTGGCAGTAGGAAAGGCTGTAGTAAACGGTTATATTTTAGGATATGATTCGAGAATGTCATTGTTCACGGAATTGGAATATGAAGACGGTCTTTTCCCTAAGGAATGGAAGCAAAGCATTAAAGTCCGTCAGGATGGCTCGTTTCATTTGGAAACAGAGTTGTTGCAACCAACTTTGACGGCATTGCGGTTGAACGAAGCGGTCTTGAAGCTGTTTCTTGTGCCCGACGAAGAGGTGACAGTATATATCAATCTTCCTCGCCTGAGTATGTCCGCTTCCCGTTTGCTGGGTAAACGTTACGAGAAAAAACAGAAGGCTTGGTTTGACGGGGCCGCTGAGACTATTAACCGGGAGTTGGCCAGTTCCCCTTCTTCTGCTGCACTGAATGCCTATCGTGCCGTAGAAAAAGGCTTGATGGAGAGTCCGGAGGTCGCTTCCAAGTTGCAATCTGACTATGAACAGGTGATACCCATCTGTAGTCGGCTTACTGCTTCCTCTTCTATATCTTCAGATGACCGGAAGGTGCTGAAAACGGTGAATTTCCCAGAAATTCGTATGTATGTGGAAGCTGTGGCAGAAGCACTTCAGCAGAATGCCGAACGGATGGAGTCGGTAAAGGAAGCAGTGATTGCTTCGCTGGATGCGCAGGTAGAAGGAGCGGATATTCTTCCTAAGATTATTGCTCCTCATAAAGGGCGTGCCATTTTGATAGACTTCTGGGCTACGTGGTGTGGTCCTTGTAAAAAAAGTATGCAGTCTATGGTACCTCTGAAGAAAAATCTGTCATCAAAAGACATCGTATATATTTATCTGACGGGACCTTCTTCCCCTGAAAATATCTGGAAATCAAATCTGTCCAAGATGACGGGAGTGCACTATCGGCTGACTGACTCACAATGGAAGTACTTGTGTACTTCTTATGGAGTAACTGGAATTCCTGCTTATCTAATTATCAGTCATGACGGAAAATTGCAGGGACGTTATGTGGGATTCCCCGGAGTAGATGTACTGCAAAAGGACCTGATTCGTGCAATAGAAGAGTAAGAAGAATTACAGATAACTTTTTGTAGGAATTAAGGAAAAATTTCAATAATACTTTGTAACTTTGTGTCCACTAATAACTCATAATTAATTTAATGTATTATGGCAACACCCGAATTCAAGTATCAGCCAATGTTTGAACATGGCAAGGATACAACTGAATACTATTTGCTTACAAAAGATTATGTATCTGTAAGCGAGTTTGAAGGAAAACCCATCCTGAAAATCGAAAAAGAAGGTTTGACTGCGATGGCCAATGCGGCTTTCCGCGATGTTTCTTTCATGTTGCGCCGCTCTCACAACGAACAGGTGGCAAAGATTCTGACTGACCCGGAAGCAAGCGACAACGACAAGTATGTAGCTTTGACTTTCCTGCGCAATGCAGAAGTTGCTGCCAAAGGCGTACTTCCTTTCTGTCAGGATACCGGTACAGCAATTATCCATGGTGAAAAAGGACAGCAGGTTTGGACTGGCTACTGTGATGAAGAAGCGCTTTCTCTGGGTGTGTACAAGACTTATACAGAAGAAAACCTTCGTTACTCTCAGAACGCTCCACTTACTATGTACGAAGAAGTGAATACTCGCTGCAACTTGCCGGCTCAGATTGACATTGAAGCTACTCAGGGCATGGAGTATGAATTCCTTTGCGTAACAAAGGGTGGTGGTTCTGCTAACAAGACTTACTTGTATCAGGAAACAAAAGCCATCTTGAATCCGGCTACACTGGTTCCGTTCCTGGTTGAAAAGATGAAGACTTTGGGAACTGCAGCTTGTCCTCCTTATCACATTGCATTTGTAATTGGTGGTACATCAGCTGAAAAGAACCTGTTGACTGTGAAATTGGCTTCTACTCGTTTCTACGATAACCTGCCGACTACTGGTAACGAATACGGACGCGCATTCCGCGATGTAGAACTGGAGAAACAGGTATTGGAAGAAGCGCACCGCATCGGTTTGGGTGCTCAGTTTGGTGGTAAATACTATGCACACGACGTACGCATCATCCGTTTGCCGCGTCACGGTGCTTCTTGTCCGGTAGGTTTGGGCGTATCTTGCTCTGCCGACCGTAACATCCGTTGTAAAATCAACAAAGACGGTATTTGGATTGAAAAACTGGATTCAAATCCGAGCGAACTGATTCCGGAAGAATTGCGTCAGGCTGGTGAAGGCAATGCAGTGAAGATTGACTTGAACCGTCCGATGCCGGAAATCCTGGCTGAACTGGATAAATATCCGGTAGCTACTCGTCTGTCTTTGAACGGTACTATCATCGTAGGTCGTGACATTGCACATGCCAAACTGAAAGAACGTCTGGATCGTGGTGAAGACCTGCCTCAGTATATCAAGGATCATCCTATTTATTATGCTGGTCCGGCTAAGACTCCGCAGGGTATGGCTTGTGGTTCTATGGGCCCGACTACTGCCGGTCGTATGGACCCGTATGTAGACTTGTTCCAGAGTCACGGTGGTTCTATGATTATGTTGGCTAAAGGTAACCGTAGCCAGGCTGTAACAGATGCCTGCAAGAAACACGATGGTTTCTATTTGGGTTCTATCGGTGGTCCGGCTGCCATCTTGGCTCAGAACAATATCAAGAGCATTGAATGTGTAGAATATCCGGAACTGGGTATGGAAGCTATCTGGAAGATTGAAGTAGAAGACTTCCCGGCATTCATCCTGGTAGACAACAAGGGTAATGATTTCTTCAAACAAATCAAACCTCGTTGCACTGGCAACTGTAAGTAATTGACACATCTGATATGCTTCTTTCTGTAAGATGTGAGAGGCATAAGACCATACAAAGGATTTGCAAACCGTAGCCTGTAGATGGCCGGAGTTGCAAATCCTTTTTCTTTCACTCTGCGCTGGCAGGTTTGTTTCACCATAGTGGATTAACAATGAATATTCTGCGTTTTTGTAAAAATTGGACGTTGCCCATAGCCATGGCAATGGGAGTCATTCTGTATTTTGTGTATGTCAATATCCCTTTTCTTGCACCTACCAAGCCCTTTGTGGCTCATGCCATCGATATTGTACAGCCGGTATTGATTTTCCTGATGCTTTTTCTGACATTCTGTAAAATCAATGTACACGATTTGAAGTTGTGTGCCTGGCATTGGCGTTTGCTGCTGATTCAGGGAGCAAGTTTCTTGCTTTTGGGATTACTCCTGGTGATTTTCCCAGATTTCTCAGCCCGTATATTGGTGGAAGGAGCCATGATTTGCCTGATTTGTCCTACAGCAACAGCGGCTGCGGTGGTTACACGCAAGTTAGGAGGAGATGCAGCACATCTGACCACCTATACCATTTTAGCCAATTTGCTGGCAGCTATTTTGGTTCCGCTGGTACTTCCGTTGGTACACCCGCATCCGGAACTGAATTTTGGCAGTTCGTTTGCGCTGATTTTGGGAAAGGTGTTCCCTTTATTGCTTTGTCCGTTCCTGGCAGCCATTTTACTGCGGGCTTTGCTTCCGAAAGTACATGCCAAGTTAGGACAGTATCATGAACTTTCTTTTTATCTGTGGGCTGTGGCGTTGACGTTGGCCATTGGGGTAACGGTAAAGAGTATTGTACACAGTGACGTGTCTTTTTGGTACCAGGCCGGATTGGGAGGCATTTCTTTGGTCTGCTGTGCCCTACAGTTCTATTTCGGGAAAAAGATAGGACGTCGTTACGGCGATTCCATTAGTTCCGGACAAGCCTTAGGACAGAAAAATACGGTATTTGCCATCTGGATGGGCTACACTTTCTTCACTCCTGTGACGGCCGTTGCGGCAGGATTCTACAGTGTGTGGCATAATGTAGTCAATTCCTACCAGTTGTATTTGCAGCGTAAATCGGAGGGAGAGTCCGATGCTTTGAAAAATTAACAGCTTGTCTGTCATTGCTGTGCTCGGAAAGTTGTAACTTTGCCGTCACTTTGTAATGTAGAAGAATAAATTCGCATGATTTCAATAGAAGGACTGAAAGTGGAGTTCGGAACTACTCCGCTATTTGAAGATGTATCGTTTGTTATCAACAAAAAAGACCGTATTGCACTGGTAGGAAAGAACGGTGCCGGAAAATCGACTATGCTGAAAATCCTGGCCGGATTGCAGCAGCCCACAGAGGGAGTGGTAGCCGTACAAAGAGGTATTACCATCGGTTATTTGCCGCAGGTCATGATTCTGAGCGATACACGTACGGTAATGGCTGAGGCCGAGATGGCCTTTGAGCATATTTTTGAGATGCAGGAAAAACTGGAGAAAATGAACCAGGAACTGGCCGACCGTACGGATTATGATTCTGAAAGCTATCATGAGCTGATAGAGCGGTTTACCCATGAGAACGAACGTTTCCTGATGATGGGAGGAACCAACTACCGTGCAGAGATAGAACGTACGCTTACAGGATTGGGATTCAACCGTACAGACTTTGATCGTCCTACTTCTGAATTCAGCGGGGGATGGCGTATGCGTATTGAGTTAGCGAAACTTCTGTTGCGTCGTCCCGATGTGCTGTTGCTCGACGAGCCGACCAACCACCTGGACATTGAGAGTATCCAGTGGCTGGAGAATTTTCTGAAGATGAGTTCCGGTGCGGTAGTACTGGTAAGTCACGACCGGGCATTCATTAACAACGTGACCAACCGTACCATTGAAATTTCCTGCGGACGGATATACGATTACAAGGTAGCTTACGATGAGTTTGTTGTGCTGCGTAAGGAACGCCGTGAACAGCAGTTGCGTGCTTACGAGAATCAGCAGAAAGAAATAAAAGACACGGAAGATTTTATCGAACGTTTCCGTTACAAGGCTACGAAGGCTGTACAAGTGCAGAGCCGCATCAAGCAGCTGGAGAAAATCGTACCTATTGAAATTGACGAAGAAGATACTTCTACGCTTCGTCTGAAGTTCCCTCCTTCCATGCGCTCCGGTAACTATCCGGTGATTTGTGAGAATGTGAAAAAGGCGTATGGCGACCACGTGGTTTTTCACGATGTGAACCTGACCATCCATCGGGGTGAAAAGGTGGCCTTTGTGGGTAAGAACGGTGAAGGTAAGTCTACACTGGTGAAGTGTATCATGGACGAGATTCCCTATGAAGGAAAACTGACCATCGGACACAATGTACAGATTGGCTATTTTGCACAGAATCAGGCACAGCTGCTCGATGAAAACGTGACTGTCTTTGATACTATCGACCGTGTGGCAAAAGGAGATATCCGTCTGAAGATTAGAGACATCTTAGGTGCCTTCATGTTTGGAGGAGAGGCTTCCGAAAAGAAAGTAAAGGTGCTTTCAGGAGGTGAACGCAGTCGTCTGGCTATGATTAAGTTGCTGCTGGAGCCGGTGAACTTCCTGATTCTGGACGAGCCGACCAACCACCTCGATATGCGTTCGAAGGATGTACTGAAGGAAGCTGTGAAAGAGTTCGACGGTACGGTCATCGTGGTATCTCACGACCGTGAGTTCCTTGACGGACTGGTGACCAAGGTGTACGAATTTGGTGGCGGACTGGTGAAGGAACATATCGGCGGAATCTACGACTTCCTGCAAAAGAAGAAAATGGAGAATCTGAACGAACTTCAGTTGTCCCAATCTCCGCAGACTGCTTCGCTCAAGAAAGAAGAGCCGGTAGAGAGTGAAAGCAAACTTTCGTATGAAGCGCAGAAGGAGCTGAACAAGAAAATCCGCAAGTTGGAGAAGCAGGTGGCCGACTGCGAGGCAAAGATTGAGAAACTGGAAGAGCAGGTGGCACAACTGGAGGAACAGATGGCTACCCTTGAAGGTGCTTCCGATATGAAGCTGTACGAGCAGCACCAGCAACTGAAAAAGCTGATTGCGGAGGCAGAGGAGGAATGGACACTGCTGCTGTCGGAACTGGAAGAAATGAAATAAATAAGAGAGACTTGATTAAAATAATGCATTTATGAACAAGAAGAATTATGTAGCCGTAGCTACGTTGGCATTTGCTATGTTGACAAGCTGCGCCGGACAGAAGGAAGCGAAAAGCACTTCTGGCATTGATTTGGCAAACATGGATACTACCGTGTCTGCCGGTACGGACTTTTTCCGTTACGCATGTGGAGGATGGAACGATGCACATCCGTTGACTGCCGAATATTCTCGTTACGGCACGTTTGATGAACTATTTGAAAACAGCCAGAAGCAGTTGCGCGAACTGATTGAAGGATTGGCTGCGCAGAAAAATAATCAGGCTGGTTCTGCCGCACAGAAAATCGGTGACTTGTATAACATGGCAATGGACAGCGTAACCCTGAACAAACAGGGTGCAGAACCGGTAAAAGCCATGCTCGATAAGATTGCCGGCATGAAAGACAAGAGTGAAATTGTGCCAATGATGACTGAAATGGCTCATATCGGTATCGGTACCTATTTCCGTAGTTATGTATATGCTGACCCGAAGAACAGCTCGCTCAACATTTTCCAGATGGGACAGGGTGGTATCAACCTGGGTGAAAAGGAATATTATCTGGATACTGACAGCATCACTCAGAATATTCGTGAACAGTATAAACTTTACATCGGCAAGTTGTTCCAGTTGGCTGGTTTCTCTGAAGCAGATGCACAGCAGAAAGTGGCTGATGTGATGGAAATCGAAACTGCCATTGCTAAAGTATCACGTAGTGCAACAGAACTTCGTGATCCGGAAGCTAACTATCACAAAATGTCTTTCGATGAGCTGAAAAAGACCATTTCCGGAATCGACTGGGATGCTTATATGAAAGGTTTGGGTATTCAGGTTCCGGCTGAACTGAACGTAGAACAGGTAGAGCCGATTCAGGAAGTCGCTCGCCTGATGAATACACTTCCGTTGTCTAAACATGTATCGTATCTGGAATACAACCTGCTGGATGCAGCAGCTTCTTGCCTGAGTGATGATTTTGTAGCTGCCCGTTTCGATTTCTATGGCAAGGTATTGTCAGGACGCCAGGTAAATCAGCCGCGCTGGAAACGTGCTGTAAACTCAGTGAACGGCATGTTGGGCGAGCTGGTAGGCGAAATGTATGTGGAAAAATACTTCCCGGCTGCTGCCAAAGAACGTATGGTGAAGTTGGTGAAGAATCTGCAGACTGCCTTGGGTGAACGTATTGACGCACAGGAATGGATGAGCGACAGCACCAAGATTAGAGCACACGAAAAGTTGGCTACCTTCCATGTAAAAGTAGGTTATCCTGACAAGTGGAAAGACTATTCTAAACTGGAAATCAAGAACGATTCTTACTGGGCTAACGTATGCCGTGCTTCAGAATGGGGATTCAATGATATGTACAGCCGCATTGGTAAGCCGGTTGACAAAGATGAATGGCTGATGACTCCGCAGACTGTCAATGCCTACTATAATCCGTCAACTAACGAAATCTGTTTCCCTGCTGCTATTCTTCAGCCGCCGTTCTTCAACATGGAAGCTGATGATGCTGCCAACTATGGTGCCATCGGTGTAGTAATCGGTCACGAAATGACGCATGGATTCGACGACCAGGGCCGTCAGTTCGACAAAGACGGAAACCTGACCGACTGGTGGGCTCCGGGTGATGCTGACCGTTTCAAGGAACGTGCACAGGTAATGGTGGATTTCTTCAACAAGATTGAAGTATTGCCGGGCCTGCAGGCTAACGGTGAACTGACACTGGGTGAAAACTTGGCCGACCACGGAGGTTTGAACGTAGCTTATCTGGCTTTCCAGAATGCAACTAAGGATGCTCCGCTTGGTGTAGTCGATGGCTTCACTCCGGAACAGCGTTTCTTCCTGGCTTATGCTACTTTGTGGGCTGGTAACATCCGCGACGAACAGATTCGTGTGTACACTAAGTCAGATCCTCACTCATTGGGTAAATGGCGTGTAAACGGAGCGTTGCCTCACATTCAGGCTTGGTACGATGCCTTCCACATCACACCGTCTGATCCGTTGTATGTAGCTCCTGAAAACCGTGTGAACGTGTGGTAAACTACAGACGATAATTCACAATCTCTATAAATGGGGGTATATGAACTGTTGCAAGGTTCATATACCCCTTTTTTGTTCTTAAGATGGAGAATCTACGGGGTAGGTGGACTGTTCTTTCTTTTCTCCTGAAATATTCTTTCAAACGCCCTTGTTTATTCTCTGTTTCACACAGTGAAATTTGTATCCCACACTGTGAAATATATATCCCACACTGTGGTTTTTGTATTTCACAGTGTGAAACAGAGAATTTGTCCTGAAGTTTGGAAGAATGGATAAGGCAAATTTGTGGTTTGCGAGGGAGGAATTCACGGTTTCCGGTGATGTATACCTTAAATGAAAAACTTTTCTTTGTAAAAGAAAACATTCAAAAATGAGAATTATGAAAAACAAGTTAAGTTTTTTATTGTCAGTTGTTTGTCTGTGGGGAGTAATCTTAGTTTCAGGATGTAGTGAAAAGGATGAGGCTCCCACAAATCTGACCTTGAAAGAAGGTACACAAACTACTCAGGTGGTTTATGCCGATGAGGTAACGAATCAGGGTGGAATCAGTTTTACAGCTTTGTCCGACTGGACAGCCACAGTAACAGAAGTTGCGACAGAAGCTGCAACCAAGGCTACTTCGGGAAAAGTGGAATGGCTGGAATTGAGTGCCTATAGCGGAGGTCCTGGTGAATATACTTTAACCTTGACATTGATAGAGAACCTGACCGGAAAGGACCGGAAGGCTACCATCGAAATTCGTTGTGGTAACGATGTGATAACCATTACCGTAGAGCAGAAAGCTACTACAGAAGCAGGGGAAACTCCTGCCCCGAAAGAAAAGCGTCTGGTTCGTTATGAGATTACAAATTCAAGCAGTTTGTATCCGGACAGCTATACTAAGTCTATTGGGGAACTCACTTATAATGAGAACGGAAAGCTGGCAGCCTTGAAAACCATTAGTTACCAAGGCGATATGCAGGGATATTTCACAGAGAGAATCTATCAGTTCACCTATCAGGAAAACCAGATGTGGATTGACTTGAAAACACTTTCCGGATATGAATCGGATGAATCGTATGTGGTTACATTGAACTCAGAGGGTTATGTATCACAGTTGTATAAGAAAAAGGAATCTTCTTCTGAGCAGCATACATTGTGGATGTTTATTTATTCCGACGGTTATCTTCAGCAGATACAAGAAGATTATGACTATTATCCAGGTGACCATGAAGATGGGGATGAGGAAGATGGAAATGTGGCAATCGATCCGGGAGTATCTTCTGGCAGGATGGGACGTGCTTCGGATAGGTCTATTCTGCAATTGAACTGGCAGAATGGCAACCTGATGTCGACGGAGGGAGAATTTTCGGATGAAAGCTATATGAGTTATGCATATACTGAATATCCGAATGTAACGCCTTACTTTGATTTTAATGTAGTGGTTCGTCCGTTGTTCGGCAGTCATACTTATGAATATGATGACATGGTGTCCATGCTTTATATGTTGCGTATGATGGGTAAAGGTAGTAAGAATCTGGTAACGAAAGATGTTGTGGACTGGGGATATCGTATGCCGGAACCGGGAGAACCGGAAGTGATACATGAAGATACATGGGCTCCTTTTGCATATAGCTTTACGGAAGATAATTATCTGGATGTAATTACTGGCAAGTGTACTTTGTATTCATACCAGGAGGATGAACATGGAAATCATGTTTCAGAGTCTACATCTTATTACAATGATGAATACCGCTTTGTGTATGAATAAGTAGGGATATTCAGTAAATGTCCCTAAAAAATAAGATGGCATATAAAGTCGATAGAGTATAATCACTTTATATGCCATTATTATTGCTCTTTTTCTGTGTTTTTTCACATAATCCTATCTGTTGGACATGACGTTTCGGAAGAAGTCTGATGACCTCTTCTGCTCCTGTCTGTAAATTC
>UMDS01060535.1_pt1 | contig 24763 bp, 19 predicted proteins | sample 1964551 | NCBI WGS metagenome assembly UMDS01 (sample SAMEA4836000, study PRJEB28245) | human gut metagenome | biome: gut microbiome; material: fecal sample | place: Denmark | collected 2008
ACTCCAGACAGATCATTCATTTTCTGAAAGAACAGCAGGTGAAAGCAATTGTGATTGCCTGTAACACAGCAAGTGCATTTGCGCTTGATGCGGTACAGCATGAACAGAATATACCGGTTCTTGGTGTGATTGGAGCAGGAGCAAAGGTTGCTGCAGAAGAGACGGTCAATAAAAGAGTTGGTGTGATCGGTACGGTCGGCACAGTTGGCAGTGGAATTCACGAAGCTTATCTGAAGAAACTGGATCCGGAAATTACGGTGATCGGTAAGGCCTGCCCACTGTTTGTACCTCTGGTAGAGGAAGGCTGGCTGCATGATCCGGTGACCGTAGAAGTTGCAAACCGATATCTGCAGGAACTGAAAGATAAAGATGTGGATACACTGATTCTCGGCTGTACGCATTATCCGCTGATTCGATCTACGATCCGGGAAGTTATGGGAGAAAAAGTAAGACTGGTAAATCCGGCGTATGAGACGGCTTTGGAACTGAAGAATCTTCTGCAGAAAACAAATATGCTCAGTACCGGACAGCAGGAAGAGGAATTTCCTTATCGATTTTATGTAAGTGATCTTGCAGATGAGTTTAAGGAATTTGCCAATTCGATTCTTCCGTATGATGTGGAAATGACTAAGAAAATTGATATTGAAAAATATTGATAATTATCAGAATCAGGAGAGATATATGAAAAAAGATGTACTTATACATGTACGCGGACTTCAGATGATGGATCCGGAAGAGGAACAGGAACCAATCGAGATCGTTGTCCCGGGACAGTATTATTATCGAAATGGAAGTCATTATCTTCGTTATGAAGAAATGATGGACGATACGGCAGAACCGACGGTCAACTATATCAAGATGTCGGCGCAGGGAGTGGAAGTCCGCAAGCAGGGGCAGGTAAATGTACATATGGTTTTCGAACAGGGTAAGAAAAATATGACATTTTATTCTACACCGTTTGGAACACTTCAGATGGGGATTGCAGCAACCGGTTTGGAATTGCAGGAAGAAGAGGATAATATTCATCTGAAAGTTGATTATGCACTGGATATGAATGAGGAACATGTGGCTGACTGCTATCTTACGGTTCAGGCACAGTCCAGAGATTCGGAGAATCTTATATTGTAATAAGTATTGATAGAACTAAAGAGAAAAAAGAAATGCCTGGGAGATGATTCTCTCAGGCATTTTGCATGTGTCCTTATTTGTTGAGTAATCTTTTGAAAAAGCCTTTTTTCTTAGGAGCCGGTGTTTCCAGGGAACCACGGATTCCTTTAACGCCAACGATATATAAACCGCTGACTTCGGCCTTGACTTCTTTTTTGACCGGAATCTGATCAAAAACTTTTTCATCTGCGATCAGAACGGAGATCTTTGGTCCGACTTTTGCTTTAACGATTGGCAGTTTGGAACGGCGCATCAGCTTCGGTGCCTGGTCGATCACCATCTGAGGAAGACCGGATTCTTTTAACGGAAGTCGCTTCTTATCAATAATCAGCATAGAAACGGTTTGCTTAGCAGCTTCAATCTGGGCCTGCTGTTCTTCTTGTTTCTTCTGAGCCTTTTTTCCAAAGAAATAAAGAGCTATCAGAGCAGCGATCAGAACGACCAGGATCACAAGAAGGACGATGGTAAGTGTACTCATAGATACCCTCCTCAATATGTAATTTACAAACTTATGTCATGCGAATTATATTCTAACATCATTTATTACAAAAGGCAAACAAATTCATAAAATTCCATAAAGAACAGGAAAAGTTATAGCAAAGGTACAGAGAAACAGGTATAATAAATTTACGGTTTTTAGAAAAATCTGAAAGATAAATTTATTTGTGGGTACACTAAGAATTACAGAACAAAGGCCCTGGAGAGTTAGTATGGAGAAGAAAAACGACAGAAATAAAAATACCAGTCAGAATAAACTGTATTCAGATGAAATAAAAGAAATGGAACGTTTGTCAGAAGAGCAGGAAAAGGCACTTCGCGAGAGACGCCAGGCAAGAAAACACCGCATAAAAAAGCAGGAACGAAGAAAAAAAATGATCGTATTGGGAAGCATGGCCGTTGTTACCGTAGTGGTAGCAGTGAGTGCAGTCACCGGAATCGTCAGTTTTGTGACCAGAGAAAGCAGGCAAAGTCAGGTTTCATCAAAAAAATCAGCAGAAAAGGACTCATCGGAGCCGACTTTGACAGATACGGTGAAACAGAGTCGTTCAGATCTGGAAGTGGATGAGAGAACCCCGGAGGAAATTCTGGCAGATGCGAAGCTTCTCGCAGTACAATATGATTATGACAAGGCAATCAGCCTGCTTCAGAAATACAGTGGCTATAAAAAGAATACAGAAATGCAGGATGCGGTAAAACAATATGAAGAAATAAAAGCTTCCTGTAAGTCCTGGCCACTGGAAGAAGTTACACATGTTTTTTATCATACACTGATCAAAGATCCATCTAAAGCATTTGATGGAGACTATAAAGAAGCTGATTACAATCAAGTTATGACAACGATCGATGAATTCAACAAGATTACAGAGACTATGTATGAGAAAGGCTATGTCATGGTCAGTATCTATGATATGGCTAAGGCAGATGCTGATGGCAATATAACAGAAGGAGAGATCCTTCTCCCGGAAGGGAAGATTCCGTTTGTTCTTTCACAGGACGATGTCTGTTATTATCATTATATGGATGGTGATGGATATGCATCGAAGCTGGTTGTTGATGAGAATGGAAAAATCCGGAACGAATATATAGAGGATGATGGAAGCGTTTCTGTCGGAGATTATGATATGGTTCCGCTGATCGACCGTTTTGTAGAAGAACATCCGGATTTTTCATACAGAGGGGCAAAAGGAATTGTGGCACTTACCGGTTATAATGGTATTTTAGGATATCGTACAGACCAGAGCTATGAGACACGTCCGGATGATCTGGATGCCAATAAGGTTGAATGGCTGGATGCACATCCTGATTTCAGCCTGACGAAAGAAAGAGAGGGCGCCAAGAAAGTCGCAGATGCCATGAAAGCAGAGGGATGGCTTTTTGCAAGTCACACCTGGGGGCATCAGAATGTAGGGCAGATAGGACTGGAAACACTTCAGACCGATACCCGGAAATTCAAAGATAATGTAGATCCGCTGATCGGAGGTACAGATATCATTATATTTGCGTTTGGTACAGACCTCTGTGGACCGGAGGATTATCACGGCGATAAATTCGAATATTTAAAAGGTGCAGGATACAATTATTTTTGCAATGTAGATTCAAGTAAATATTATGTACAGATAAGAGAGCAGTATTTCCGTCAGGGGAGAAGAAATTTGGACGGATACCGTATGTATTACCACCCGGAGCTTCTGGAGGATCTTTTTGATGTAAAGAGTGTTTTTGATCCGGTAAGACCGACACCGGTGCCGCCAATGGCATAACTGATAAAAGGGGATAAAGAATGAAAAAAAGAGCATTAATACTTACAGCAGTACTTACTGCAGCAGCACTGACAGGGGGAAGTGGTTATCTGCCGGTTACAGACGGCATAAGATCTAAAATGATACAGAACGTTTATGCAGATGCAGAGGATTCAAAAGAATCTGCAGACACAGAAACTTCTGATTCTGTGCTTGATCAGGCAACGATCATGTATCAGCAGTATAATTATGATGAGGCAATCAAATTGCTGAAAAAGCAGGATGATTTTACAAAAAATAAAGATTACATGGATCTTGCTGCAAAATGCCAGATTGCGAAAAAATCACTGGTTGAATATCCTCTTGAAAAAATCACACATGTATTTTTTCATACATTGATTGAGGACACATCCAGAGCATTTGATGGAGATTCAAAATCCGGAAATTATAATCAGGTCATGACAACAGTCAGTGAGTTTAATAAGATCATTCAGATCATGTATGACAAGGGCTATGTACTGGTAAGTCCACATGATATGGCAACGGTAAATAAAGACGGTACGATGAGCAGGGGCAAGATCATGGTTCCGGAGGGTAAGATTCCGTTTGTCCTTTCGCAGGACGATGTCAGCTATTACCATTATATGGACGGCGATGGCTGTGCATCCAAACTTGTACTTGACGAGAATGGAGAGGTAAAGAACGAATATGTTGATGCTGACGGAAATGTTTTAGTCGGAGATTATGATCTGGTACCGCTTCTGGATTCTTTTATCAAAGAACATCCGGATTTTTCCTATCATGGACGTAAGGGAATCCTTGCGATGACCGGTTATAACGGAGTACTGGGATACAGAACAGACAGTGCATATAAGACCGGCGAAAACCTTCAGGATGACCAGAAGAAATTCCTGGAAGATCATCCTGATTTCGATTATGACCAGGATGTAAAAGATGCGACCAAAGTGGCAGATGCCATGAAGGCAGAGGGATGGGAATTCGCAAGCCATACCTGGGGACATATGAATGCAACAGAGCGTTCTGCTGAGGATCTTAAGACAGACGATGAGAAATGGAAAGCAAATGTAGCCCCGATCCTTGGAGATACAGATATGATCATCTTTGCGTTTGGTGCAGATATTGGTGACTGGGAAGGTTACTCTTCTGATAATCCGAAATTTCAGTATTATAAGAATGCAGGCTATGATTACTTCTGTAATGTAGATTCCAGTCAGTACTTTGTACAGATCACAGATCAGTATTTCCGACAGGGAAGAAGAAATCTGGATGGTTACAGAATGTATTATAACCCGGATATGCTGAGTGATCTTTTTGATGTATCTGAGGTATGGGATTCTTCCAGACCGACACCGGTACCAGAAATGTGATATGCAGATTTGAAAGGAGTTTTATTATGAAGAAAAAAACAGTTGCAGCGATGTTGGTAATGTGCATGGCTTTATCTGCTACAGCATGTAGCGAATCTGATACAAAAGAAACCAAAACCGAGACAACACAGGATACAGGGGATAAAAAAGATTCTGCATCCTCAGATAAAAAAACATCTGCTTCGGCAGTCAGACTGGTGTCTGTTTCTGATGTTTCAAAATATGTTACGATTGGAGAATATAAGGGACTGACACTGGACAGATCATCGGTTACTGTAACGGATGATGATGTACAGGCAGAGATCGATTATAATCTTGAAGAAAACGGAACAGAGGTAAATGACGGAACAGTAGAAGAGGGCGATTCGGTAACGATTAATTTTACCGGAACGATAGACGGAAAAGAATTTGATGGGGGTTCTGCAGAAGATTATGATCTTGTGATTGGCGAGGGCGGAATGATCGATGGATTCGAGGATGGAATCATTGGCATGAAAAAGGGAGAGACAAAAGAACTGGACCTGACTTTCCCGGATGATTACTATGAAGAATCTGTTGCCGGTAAACCGGTTGTGTTTAAAGTTACGCTGCAGAAGTTCACGCGGCCTTCCGAACTGAATGATGAGTGGGTAGCTGCCAATACAGAATACAAGACAGTTGACGAGTATCGTGCAGCCGTCAAAAAAGAACTCGAAGAAAATGAGACAAAATCGGCAGATTATGATCTTTACAGTAATGCCTGGAGCGAAGTACTCGCAAATTCTGAAGTAAAAGAATATCCGGAAGAAGATGTGGATAAGGCGGTTGAAGCATACAAAAAACTCAATGAAAATTATGTCAAAGAAGCAGGTATGGAAATGTCTGATTTCCTTAAGGCTCAGGGAATGTCTGAAGAAGATTATGAGGAAGACTGCCAGCAGTATGCAGAATCCAAAGTGGAACAGAACCTTATTGTTCAGGGAATCATGGATGCAGAAGGACTCAGTCTTGACGATGACGATATACAGACATTAAAAGACGAGCTGTTATCAGAATATGGCTATGAGAGTTTTGATCAGCTGGTTGCATATTATGGTGAACAGGAAGTAAATGAATCACTGGCACTGATGCGTGTGGAACGTTTTATAGTGGATAATGCGACAGTAAATGAAACTTCTGCAACAGAAGCTGATGTGGCAAATGAAGATGCAGATCCGGAAAGTGAAGACACCGGAGTTGATGCTGTAGAAGACACTACAGAAGATAATGCGTCAGAGGAAGATAGCAGTGACACTGCAGAAGAAAGTGAGGAAACTGCATCGGAAGATGATGTGGCAAATGAAGGATGATCATAAAAAATGGAAATGTTTTTCAGGAAGATGGAAGTTTTTGCAGGGAAACACTTTATATCAGAAATCACAGACTGACAGAGGCATTTGAAGAAACATCTGAAGAGGAAGTTATAGATGCCGAGGGTCTTATGGTCATTCCAGGTCTTGTGGATATTCACAGCCATGGAGCATATGGGGAAGATTTTTCTGACGGTGATCCGGAAGGCCTGAAAAAAATCTTAAGATATGAGAGACAAAGTGGGATAACATCATATTGTCCGACTTCCATGACACTTCCGAAGGAACAGCTTAAGAAGATTTTCAAAGGGATCAGGGAAGCAGAAAAGTCCGGCGATGGAGCAACGGTTGCAGGTATCAATATGGAAGGACCGTTTCTGGATCCTGTTAAGAAGGGCGCACATGTGGAAGAATGGATCACAGAACCGGATGCAGATTTTGTAAAGGAATTGAATGAAGTATCAGGTGGAAGAATCCGACTTGTAACACTGGCACCGAATGTAAAAGGAGCTATGGACTTCATACGGGAAATGAAGGAAGAAGTACAGATATCTCTGGGACATACAGCGGCAGATTATGAATGTGCGGCAGAAGCAATGGCACTGGGAGCACATCACGTAACGCATCTTTATAATGCGATGCAGCCGTTGGCTCACAGAGAACCGGGACTGATCGGAGCGGCTTCGGATGATCCGGAATGTATGGTTGAACTGATCTGTGATGGCTATCATATTCATCCGGCTGTAATCAGAGCGACATTCAGAATGTTCGGACCGGAAAGAGTCATTTTGATCAGTGATTCCATGCGTGCAACAGGGATGAAAAACGGTACATATGAGCTTGGCGGACAGGAAGTAACTGTGAAGGACCGCAAGGCAGTGCTGAAAGACGGAACACTTGCAGGATCTGCGACAAATTTATTTGGCTGTATGTGCAAAGCAATAGAATTTGGTGTGCCTGTAGACCAGGCAATTTTTGCAGCCACGAGAAATCCGGCAAGAAGTATTGGGATTTATGACAGAACAGGGTCTGTTCATACAGGTAAAGAGGCAGATATTCTTCTGTTAACAGAGAATTTTGAATTAAAAAGAGTTATCTGATATACCTGCTGAAGTATTGGATCATCATTCACAGAATAACTTGATTTAGTTCAGGAATTGTGATTGTATTTCAGAATTAAATGCGTTATGATAATAAATAGACAAAAAAGTTATAGAAAATACAGCAGGTGGAGTAGATGGATAAAAGGGTATTGCGCGAACGAATGCGCAAAAAGCAACAGCAGATAAGACGTCGTCAGATGATGAAAAAAGGCGCGTATGTTGTGGCTGTGATACTCGTATTCATATTTGTAATACGGGGAATTATTCTTCCGGTCATTAATCGGGTCGGAGGGAAAAATACAGATAAACCGGCACAGGTACAGGCAGAAACAGATACGAATACGGATACAGGTGATTCCGGAACAGAGTCACAAATTGAAACAGATACGACTGCAGCAATTCGTAAACCGCTGAAGGGTGCGAGTGATCTGACAAAGGCTTCTCAGCTGACTGCTGGCTGGCATGAGGATGAGAACGGTAAATGGTATCAGAATGTGGATGGTACATATTATGCAGGCGGCCTGCAGGAAATAGATGGTTCTACATATTATTTTGGAGACAATGGTTATGCACAGACCGGCTGGGTGAGCGTTGGATTTGATGATTACTATTTTAATGATGACGGTACTTATGATCCGAGCCAGCATAAAACCAGAATCGCATTTACCTTTGATGATGGCCCTGGAGAATATACCAATGAACTTCTGGACTGTCTGGAACAGAACAATGCACATGCTACTTTCTTTATGTTAGGTCAGAATGTAGGCAGCTGGGAGTCAGAAGTTCAGCGAATGGTGGACATTGGATGTGAGGTCGGATCTCATTCCTGGGATCATCTGAATCTGTATGATCTTGATATGGATGCAGTTGCCAAAGAGTTTTCAGATACAGATGCAGCTCTGGAGAAGGCATGTGGACAGAAGGCAAGTGTTGCCAGAGCACCATATGGAAACTGGAGTGATGATATCATTTCTACAGTTAATAAGCCATTCTTTACATGGTCACTGGACTCTATGGACTGGAGTTATCTCGATGTCAGCAAGGACTATGATGCTGTTATGAACGGAGATCTTACAGACGGTTCTATCATTCTTATGCATGATATTCATGAGCCATCTGTACAGGCAGCGATCAAGATGATTCCGGAACTGGTAGCCAAAGGCTATAAACTGATGACAGTCAGTGAGCTTGCAGCAGCCAAGGGAGTTACTTTACAGAATGCAAACTATTCTGATTTCTGGGACAGTTCACTTCAGAAGGGTATCGTTGCAGGATATAACAGCGGTTCTTCTGACGGAAGCAGTGATGGTACAGCGGTATCAGATGGTACTACCTCAGATGACGGCTCAACAGATAGTTCTGATGTAAGTGATACAGGCTCTTCGGACAGCAGTGATGTCAGCGATGGAAGTGATGATAGTTCAGATGATTCTTCCGAAGATGACAGCTCAGGAGGCGATGACTCTTCCGGGGATGGAAGTTCATCAGATGACAGTTCCGGAGATAACAGCTCAGACGATGGATCTTATGATGACAGTTCCGGAGACGGAAGTGATTATGCAGATGAGGACTCCGGAGATGGGTATGATACAGGATATTAATTCTATATAAAATAAGAATCCACAAAAGAGGACAAGTTCGAAAGCGCAATCGGACAAGTCCTCTTTTTGTGTACTTGTAATTTCTTATTTTAATTGACGGGAACATTATGGATTGGTATAATATGTCTATAAAAATGCAAAATATCAGCATAATAAATGTGCATAATGCTGATGGGAGGCGCAGAGTTGTAAAGAGTGCCGGAATAAAATAGCTGTTAAGGGAGGTACGTTTGAATGGGAGAGAAGTTGCAGTTTACAGAGCTGGATCAATATCTGTTCGGACAGGGAACCCATTATGACATTTACAGGAAATTAGGAGCCCATCCGACGATACAGAGGCGTAAGAAAGGTGTATATTTTGCTGTGTGGGCACCAAATGCCAGATCAGTTTCTGTTGTTGGAGAGTTTAATAACTGGAATACACAGGCAAATCCAATGAAGAAAGTCGGACCAATTGGGGTATATGAGACATTTATACCCGGAGCAAAGGTTGGAGATCTTTATAAATTCTATATTATCGGCTATCATGGCGAAGAATTATACAAAGCTGATCCATATGGCAATGAAGCAGAACTGAGACCTGGCACTGCATCCAGAATTGCGGACATTTCTGATTATAAATGGAAAGATACTACCTGGATGAAAAGACGTCCAGAATTTGATGAAATCAGAGATCCTATGGCTATTTATGAGGTACACCCCGGTTCCTGGAAGAAACATGAAGCAAAAGATGAAGATGATCCGGGATTTTATAATTACCGTGAACTGGCACATGAACTTGCTGCCTATGTAAAGAAAATGGGTTATACACATGTAGAACTTATGGGAATTGCCGAGCATCCGTTTGATGGCTCATGGGGATATCAGGTCACAGGATATTATGCACCAACCTCCCGTTATGGTTCTGTTCAGGATTTCAAGTATATGATCGATTATCTGCACCGTAATAAGATTGGAGTTATTCTGGACTGGGTACCGGCACATTTTCCGAAAGATGCACAAGGCCTCGCAAATTTTGACGGTACAGCAGTATATGAACATGAAGATCCGAGACAGGGAGAACATCCGGACTGGGGAACCAAGATTTATAACTATGGCCGTCCGGAGGTCAAAAACTTCCTGATTGCCAATGCACTCTACTGGATTGAAGAGTGTCATGTAGACGGACTTCGTGTTGATGCAGTAGCATCTATGCTTTATCTGGATTATGGAAAGAAGGATGGCGAGTGGGTTGCTAATAAATATGGTGATAACAAAAACCTTGAAGCAATTGAGTTTTTCAAACATTTGAATACCGTTGTACTTGGAAGAAATCATGGAACGGTCATGATAGCAGAAGAATCTACCGCATGGCCACAGGTTACCGGAAAAGCTGAAGATGGAGGACTTGGATTCTCTTTGAAATGGAATATGGGATGGATGAATGATTTTCTTGAATACATGAAATTGGATCCATATTTCCGTAAGGACAATCACAATAAGATGACATTTTCTATGACTTATGCATACAGTGAAAAATATGTCCTTGTCATCTCGCATGATGAAGTTGTACATTTGAAATGTTCTATGGTTAATAAGATGCCAGGCTATCCGGAAGAAAAGATTCGTAATTTGAAAGCTGCGTATGCATTTATGCTGTTCCATCCAGGCAAAAAACTTCTGTTTATGGGACAGGAATTTGGACAGCTGCGTGAATGGAGTGAGGAGAGGGAGCTTGACTGGTATCTTCTGAATGAAAAACCACATCAGGATCTTCAGGAGTTTGTAAAGACGCTTTTACATATGTATACAAAGTATCCTGCATTGTATGCAGGGGACAACGATCCTGACGGATTTGAGTGGATCAATGCAGACGATGCATACAGAAGTATTTTCAGTCTGGTAAGAAAATCTCCTACAAAGAGAAATAACCTTCTGTTTGTTGTAAACTTTACGCCGGTTGACCGCCCGGATTATCGTGTCGGTGTTCCAAAGAAAAAACAGTATAAACTGATCATGAATGAACATGGACTTTTGGAGAAACCGGAGGTATTTAAAGCAGAGGCACAGGAATGTGATCACAGAGAGTTTTCGTTTGACTATCCACTGCCAGGATATGGTGTTGCGGTGTTTACTTATTGACAATTCCATTGTAAAAATTAACCAATTTTGCGCATCGATAATTATATAAATTTAACAAATAAAATCGTTGCAATTTGAGAAAATATAGGTTATACTGAACGCGACTGAGGAAAATCATTTGGAAACTCAGTATTTACATGAAATGCAGTAAGTTGAACATAAAAAAAGATTTTGAAAGGAGATTTACAATGAAAGTATCTAATATTAAAGACATCGAGAAATTTTTTGAAGTAGTAGACAGCTGCCAGGGCAAAGTTGAACTGGTAACAGGTGAAGGTGACAGACTAAACCTCAAATCCAAACTGTCCCAGTATGTATCTCTTGCAAACATCTTCTCCGGCGGAGAAATTCCGGAACTTGAGATCGTAGCATATGAGAAAGAAGATATCGACAAACTTCTCAGCTTCATGATCAACGGTTGATTTTAGAGAGTATAGAGTGGGGACGTGACTGGTTCATGTCCCCATTACCCATATAAAGGGATAATAACCAGGGGGTATTTTATGCCTCCTGGTCAAATTGCGTTATAAGTTAGTGGTATAAAACAAATAATATAAAGTAATTTAGCAATCATTTTGCCCATGGGCAGAAAGAGAGGAAATGCAATCATGGAAAAAACTAAAATTGACATTATCTCCGGTTTCCTTGGAGCCGGTAAAACAACACTGATCAAGAAACTTCTGAAAGATGCCTTTCAGGGGGAGCAGGTCGTACTGATTGAAAATGAATTTGGTGAGATCGGCATTGATGGAGGATTTCTGAAAGAAGCCGGAATCCAGATCCGTGAAATGAACTCAGGATGTATCTGCTGCTCACTGGTTGGTGATTTTGGTGCATCTTTGAAAGAAGTTATCAGCAAATATCACCCGGACAGAATCCTGATCGAGCCATCTGGTGTCGGCAAATTATCTGATGTCATTAAAGCAGTACAGGGCGTAGAAGAAGAAACAGGACTGGTTCTGAACAGCTACACTACTGTTGTTGATGCAAAGAAATGCAAAATGTATATGAGAAATTTCGGTGAATTTTTCAACAATCAGGTTGAATATGCCGGAGCGATCATCATGAGCCGTACAGATATTGTTGACGAAGCAAAAGCACAGGCATCACTGGAACTGCTTCGTGAGATTAACTCCAAAGCAGCGATCATCACAACACCGATCGAGAAACTGGAAGGTAAAAAACTTCTGGAGGTTATGGAGCATCCGGTATCTCTGGCAGATGAGCTGATGGAAGAAGAGGAGGTATGCCCGGAATGCGGACATGTGCATGAACATGGCGAACATCATCATGACCATGATCATGAAGAACATGAGCATCATCATCACGATCATGATGAAGAATGCGGATGCGGACATGACCACGCGCATGAAGAACATGAACATCATCATCACGACCATGATGAAGAATGTGGATGCGGACATGACCACGATCATGAAGAACATGAGCATCATCATCACGACCATGATCATGAATGCGGATGTGGACACGACCATCATGACCATCACCATCATCATGCAGATGAAGTATTTACAAGTTGGGGTCGTGAGACAATTAAGAAATATACAAAAGAAAATCTTGAGAAGATGCTGGAAGCTCTTTCTGCATCTGATGAATATGGAATCATTCTCCGTGCAAAAGGAATGCTTCCGGCAGAAGATGGAACATGGATTTATTTTGATATGGTTCCGGAAGAAACAGAAATCCGTGAAGGCGCACCGGAATATACAGGTCGTCTCTGCGTGATCGGATCTAAACTGAATGAGGACAAACTGGCTGAGCTTTTTGGCCTGTAATCATAGAGGAGAATACGGACAATGGATGAGATCAAAGTACCGATTTATTTAATGACCGGTTTCCTGGAAAGTGGCAAGACTTCTTTCCTGAGTTTTACCATACAGCAGGATTATTTCCATACGGATGGAAAGACACTTCTGATCCTCTGTGAGGAAGGGGAGGAAGAATACGATCCGGCAATTCTTGAAGCCAATAATACTGTTGTGGAGGTAATTGAAAATGAGGAAGACTTTACAACAGACAGACTGGTTGCCATGGATATTCTTCATCAGCCGGAGCGTGTTATCATAGAATATAATGGCATGTGGCTGGTAAGCAATTTTGAAAAAATGCAGCTGCCGACAGGCTGGGGAGTAGAACAGCAGATTACCTGTGTAGATGGAAGTACTTTCCAGATGTATATGGCGAATATGAAATCCATTTTTATGGATATGATAAAAAATACAGATATGGTTATCTTCAACCGTTGCAAAAAGGAAGATCCACTTCCGACTTATCGACGTGGAATCAAGGTCGCAAATCAGAGAGCAGAAGTTATTTTTGAGGATGAAGAAGGCGAGCTGGGTGATATTTTCCAGGATGAAATGCCATTTGATATGAATGCGCCGGTTATCGAGATTCTTCCGGAAGATTATGGCATCTGGTTTGTGGATGCAATGGATCATCCGGAAAATTATGAAGGCAAAACAGTCAAGTTTAAAGCAAGAGTCATGAAACCTCGCGGAATGGGAAGTAAATTCTTTGTTCCGGGACGTACAGCCATGACTTGCTGTGCAGATGATACTACATTTCTTGGTTATGTATGTAAGAGCGCATATGCGCCGAAACTGACGCCGGGAGAATGGGTAGAAGTTACAGCCAAAGTCGGCATTGAGAAACGTAACGAATACCAGGGTGAAGAAGGTATCGTACTTGCTGCGGAGCATGTAGAGCAGTGTGATCCACTGGAAGACGAAATGGTTTATTTTAATTAATACAGCGAGGAAATTCTGATGTATCTGATCGTAGGTTTGGGAAATCCCGGAAGGCAGTATGAAGCCACACGCCATAATATGGGATTTGATGTGATTGATAAGCTTGTGGAGGAATATAATGTTCCACAGTCTGGCGTGAAATTCAATGCCATGTACGGAAAGGGAAGAATCGAAGGACAACCTGTCATTCTGATGAAGCCGCTTTCTTATATGAATCTCAGTGGTGGTCCTGTCCGGGATATGGCAAACTACTTCAAAATCGATCCGGAGACAGAGATGATCGTTATTTATGACGATATTGATCTGGAACCGGGACAGCTTCGTATCCGTAAGAAAGGCAGTGCCGGTGGGCACAATGGAATCAAGCATATCATTCAGCAGCTTGGTACACAGACGTTTGTTCGTATCAAGGTTGGTGTCGGAGCCAAACCAAAAGGATGGGATCTGGCAGATCATGTACTTGGCAGATTCGGAAGCAATGAACGTAAGCTTGTGGAAGAGGCGCAGGAGAGAGCCTGCAAAGCTGTAGAGATGATCCTGGCTGACAGTGTGGATGCGGCCATGAACCAGTTCAACAAGAAAATGGAGAATGTATGAAGACATTTTTGCAGCCTCTGCAGAATCTTGCAGAGATGGAAGAAATACAAAAACAGGCAAAAAAGAATCGTGGAATTCTGGAGATCAGTGGTTGTATGGAGTCCCAGAAAGCTCATCTTATGTATGGGCTTTCCGGGCTTTTTCCATGTCATCTGGTAATTGCCGCAGATGAAAAATCTGCGAAAGAACTGTATGAAGATTATCGTTTTTATGATAAACGTGTTTATTACTATCCGGCAAAGGATCTTCTTTTTTTTCAGGCAGATATACATGGGAATCTGCTGATTCGTCAGCGAATGCAGGTGATTCGCGCTCTTCTGGAACGTGAGGATGAGATTACGGTCGTTACCAGTATTGATGGCTGTATGGACTATCTTGCACCTCTGGAAAAAATAGAAAAACAACTGATTCATTTTCGCAATGACAGCACCCTGGATATGGATAAACTGACAGCTGCGCTTGTCCATATGGGGTATGAACGTGTTGGACAGGTAGAGATGCCAGGACAGTTTTCCATCCGTGGAGGAATTATTGATATTTATTCTCTGACAGAAGAAAATCCCTGGCGTATTGAACTGTGGGGAGATGAAATTGATTCGATCCGCAGTTTTGATGCACAGAGCCAGCGTTCTCTTGAAAACCTGGATGATGTTACAATTTATCCTGCAGCAGAACAGCCAATGGAGAAAAATGGTGTCTCATTTCTCGATTATTTTAAAGAAACTGAAACTCTGTTTTTTTTGGATGAACTTAATCATCTGGAGGAAAATGCAAAAGCTGTGCAGGAGGAATTCCAGCAAAGTTGTGAGAATCGAAAGGAAAAGGGCGAGATCAGTCTTTCCGGTGACTGGATGTGTACATGGGAGGAATTGTGTCATAAGATAAATGACAGAAATTGTGTTGCCATGTCTTTGCTGGATCCGAAGAAATCAAACTGGAAAATTTCAGGTCAGTTTAATATCACAGTAAAATCTATGAGCTCTTATCAAAGCAGTTTTGAACTGTTGGTAAAGGATCTGAAACAGTACAAAAAAGAAGGATATCAGATCGTTTTGCTGTCCGGTTCCAGAACCCGTGCAGAACGTCTGGCAAAAGATCTTCAGGAAGAAGGTCTGAACGCATTCTACGGACAGGATTCTGATCGTATTCTGCAGCCGGGAGAGATCATGGTGGCGTATGGCCATGCACGGAGGGGATTTGAATATCCGCTGGTTAAATTTGCAGTCATCACAGAGACAGATATCTTTGGAAAAGAGCAGAAAAAGCGTAAAAAGAAAAAAGAATACAATGGAAAGAGAATCCAGGACTTTTCGGAACTTTCCATTGGAGACTATGTAGTGCATGAAAAGCATGGACTCGGCATTTACAAAGGTATTGAGAAAGTTGCAGTAGATAAAGTTGCAAAGGATTATATCAAAATCGAATATCGTAATGGAAGTAATCTGTATATTCTTGCAACACAGCTGGATGCACTGCAGAAATATTCCGGGGCAGAAACAGCAAAACCGCCGAAACTGAATCGGCTTGGTGGGCAGGAATGGAAAAAGACGAAATCCAGAGTCCGCGGTGCCGTGCAGAATATTGCAAGGGAACTTGTGGAGCTTTATGCAGTCCGCCAGGAAAAAGAAGGTTATGTCTGTGGACCAGATACCGTCTGGCAGCGAGAGTTTGAAGAGATGTTTCCGTATGAGGAAACAGAAGATCAGCTGGCTGCGATCGAAGATACTAAGAAAGATATGGAGAGCACCAAGATTATGGACCGTCTTGTGTGTGGGGATGTCGGATATGGCAAGACAGAGGTTGCGCTGCGAGCTGCGTTTAAAGCAGTTCAGGAAAGCCGCCAGGTTGTTTATCTTGTACCGACCACGATTCTTGCACAGCAGGTTTATAACACCTTTATTCAGCGAATGAAAGAGTTTCCGGTGAGAGTAGATCTTCTTTGCCGGTTCCGTACGGCTGCGCAGCAGAAAAAGACGATCGCAGATCTGAAAAAAGGTCAGGTGGATATCGTAGTCGGTACACACAGAGTACTTTCGAAGGATGTGGAATATAAAAATCTGGGACTTCTTATCATCGATGAAGAACAGCGTTTTGGTGTGGTTCATAAAGAAAAGATCAAACAGCTGAAAAAAGATATTGATGTACTGACGTTAACGGCAACACCGATTCCGCGAACACTCCATATGAGTATGATCGGTATCCGCGACATGAGTGTCCTGGAAGAGCCTCCGATGGATCGTGTTCCGATTCAGACATATGTTATGGAGTATGATGAGGAAACGGTAAGAGAGGCGATCAACCGTGAGCTTCGAAGAGGCGGTCAGGTTTATTATGTTTATAACCGCGTGAATGATATTGCAGATGTGACGGCAAGGATCGCGAAGCTTCTGCCGGATGCGAGAGTGGATTTTGCCCATGGACAGATGAGTGAGCGAGAGCTGGAAGCAGTCATGTATGCATTTATTAACGGAGATATAGATGTACTGGTTTCTACAACGATCATTGAGACCGGGCTGGATATTTCCAATGTCAATACGATGATCATTCATGATTCTGACCGATATGGACTTTCACAGCTGTATCAGCTTCGTGGAAGAATCGGACGTTCAAATCGGACTGCTTATGCATTCCTTATGTATCGCAGGAATACGATGTTGAAAGAGACTGCAGAAAAAAGACTTTCTGCGATTCGAGAATATACAGATCTGGGAAGTGGATTCAAGATTGCAATGCGTGATCTGGAACTCAGAGGCGCCGGAAATCTTCTGGGAGCAGAACAGCATGGGCATATGAATGCAGTAGGGTATGACCTTTACTGCAAGATGCTCAGTGAGGCAGTCAAGGAGGCAAAGGGTATCCATACAATGGAAGATTTTGAGACAACGATCGATCTGAATATGGATGCATTTATACCGGATTCTTATATCAGCAATGAGTATCAGAAACTGGATATTTATAAGAGGATTGCCGGAATTGAGACACAGCAGGATTATGATGATATGCTGGAAGAATTGCTGGATCGCTTCGGTGAAATGCCAAAAGCAGTTCTGAATCTTCTTGTGATCGCCAGAATGAAAGCACAGGCACACCGATGTTATGTGGTGGAGATCAAACAGATCGCTGGGGATATGAAGATTACATTGTATGAACGGGCCAAACTGAATCCTGCAGGTATTCCTGTACTGATGCAGAAATATAGAAGAGGGCTGCAATTCAAGAATGAACAGGAACCCAAATTTATTTTCACTCCGGAGGGAGCTGGAAATACACTGACAGCTCTGACAGATTTTCTGACGGAACTGGAATCACTTGTAGAAGAATAAAATCCATATAGTCTGATTAAGAGGAGAATCTGTGAAATATCCGTGAAAAACGGCTATTTTTATGATTCTCCTTGCTCTTAAAGGCAAAAAAGTTTATACTCTTATTTATATGCTAGAATTGTAAAGCAATGGAGGAAGAGATGAAAACAATGACAAAGAGAACAGCTGTTGCAGCTCTTACAGGCGTAATGGCAGTGGGGATGCTCACAGGCTGTGGAGAAAAGAAATTAGATGGAACAAAAACAGTTGCAACAGTGGATGGAACAGAAATCCCGCTTGGAATCGTGAGTCTTTCTGTAAGAGAAGGACAGGCACAGACAGAAGCAATGTATAAGAGCTTTATGGGCGGACAGGATTATTCTATCTGGAGCATGGATGCAGAAGACGGAAAGACCTATGGAGAACAGGCAGTAGAACAGTCTCTGAAAGATGTAGAGCTGATGTACATCATGAAAGAAAAGGCTGCAGACTATAATGTAGAAGTTACAGATGATGATGAGCAGAAGATCGCAGATGCAGCAGCAGCATTTATGGCTGCCAACAGTGAAGAGACACTGCAGGAGCTTGCGGTAAGTGAAGATCAGGTCAAGACATATCTGGAGCTTCAGACTTATAAGAGCAGAATGCATGATCCGCTCATTGCAGATGTAGATAAAGATGTTTCTGATGAAGAAGCACAGCAGTCATCTTTTGATTATGTAAGCATCAGTACAGCAGATCTCAGCGATGATGAGATCAAACAGAAAAAAGAAGATGCACAGAAGATCCTGGATGATCTGAAAGCAGCCGGTTCCGATGGGGATCTGAATGAAATTGCAAAATCAGTGGATGATTCTTATTCTTCCGTAAGTGGTACTTTTGATGTGAATGAAGATGCGGCAAAAGAAGATTCTGATGAAGAGTCCGACAGCAGTGCATATCCGGATGAGGTTATGAAAGTTCTCAGAACTCTGAAAGACGGAGAAATCGGTCCGGACGTTATTGAGACAGATACTTCTTACTATGTAGTAAAACTTGATAAAGTAAATGATGAAGAAGCTACAGAGACTAAGAAACAGTCAATTATCTCGACAAGAGAGAATAAGCTTTATACAGACACAACAGAAAAATGGCTGGATGATGCAGACATCAATGTTGAGAAAAAGGTTCTCAAGACTCTGAAGGTTACGGATAATCACAAATTCTCAATCGCAACTGCAACACCTGAACCGACAGAAGAGGCTGCAGCAACAGAAACACCGGAGGTTACAGAGGCAGCAGAAGAAACAGAGGCAACGGCTACTCCGGAAGCTACAGAGGAGACTGAGGCTACAACAACTCCGGAAGTTACAGAAGCAGCTTCCTATAATACAGATTCTTCTCTTGAAGTTACAGATGGAAACAAGGTCAATATTGATTATGTAGGAAAGATTGACGGAGTTGCATTTGATGGTGGAAGCACAGATGGTAAAGGAACAGATCTGGTAATCGGTTCCGGTACATATATTGATAATTTTGAAGAGCAGCTGATCGGTGCACATCCGGGAGATAAAGTAGAAGTAACTGTTGTATTCCCAGATGATTATCAGGCAGCAGATCTTGCTGGCAAAGAAGCAGTATTTGATGTTACTGTAAATGGAATTTATGAATAAATGACATGTAATAAGCCCTCGCATTTGCGGGGGCTTATTGTTTGGAAATCTTAGGATTCTGTACTTTCGCTGTTTCCACTGGAAACATGGATACCATTGATCTCTACATCACCTTCCATTGGAATAACAATGCATTTACGCCCATCGATCACCTGCGTTTCGATCAGCGCGGCACGATCAGGATCAATGTGAATTACAACATCCGGTGTTTTGATCTCAGTACGTCGTGTATTGGTAATATTGGCAGCCATAAGTGAAGCGTTTTCACCGGCAATTGCTTCATAGGTCTGATCAAAAGTTTCGAGTTTTTCATTTTCAACACCGCATTCTTCAAAGAGACGTTTCACTTCCGGTTTAGTCAGTACAGCAGGATCCGGGGAATCCTTCTGAGAATCTACCCATTCATTCAGTTTCTCATGGATATTCATGACAGTGTCGTAGGCACAGTCCTCGCCAAGGGTTTCTTCTACAAGTGCGTTGAAAGAATCGCGCTGGCCGCCGGCAGAAAGTGGAGTGGTACAGCCAAACATTTCATCTACGAAAGCACTTCTGAGCTGTTCGGCATTTTTAGTGTAATAAAGAAGACTGTGAATATCCGTGCTACGGTCATTAAATACCGGGAACAGGAATCCCAAATCTGGCATTTCTACGATCCAGTCACGGATACGGTCTTCGATGTTGTTGGTTTCTGCGTTGTAGCACAGGCCGGCTTTGGAAAGATTGACCGGACAGATGCTGCAGAGGATATGGTCATAGATTTCATCGGATGCATCGAACATCTCCTGACCATCGGAAGATTTTCCGGGAATATCGTAAACGGCATGAATGAGAATGATATAGTAATTCTCACCATAATCATAATTTTCGATGATCTTATCATAAAATTCCTCAAGTATAGCATTATCCTGAAGTTTACTGCCACGGAGTTTCATGAGAAATTCCTGGGTACCACCTTCTTTTTCCTGTTCAAGCGGAAAGTCCATGTTGATCAGATTTTTTCCAATTGTGCCGGATAAAGTCTTCTTGAAGATTTCAAAGTATTTAAACATTTCTTCTTCCGAAAGAGAAAGAAATGCTTCTTTCAGTTCTGTTTTTTTATTTTTCTCGCCATCCACATAACAGCCGCAGATTCTGGTGATCGCACAGTTGTTTGGAGAAAACTGTTTCTTAATTTCTGAGATTTCTTTTTTGTTCATTATGTAATGCTCCTGTTTACAGAATTTCTGTACGGAATGCTTCTGCGATTCCACTTAAATTGTAACGCTCTGCAAGGTCCTGAATTCCCATCATGATCTCCTCGCGGCTGAAATTACTGGCCTCCAGAAATTCATCGTCTTTGCCATTAAGGTGGTAGTAGAACAGAAGACCAATTTCAAGATTCTGACGGTCGCCATCGCAGGTCATTTCGTATAACTGATTTTCTGCCTCGTCAATTTTACCATTGTCTGCCAGATCTGTAAGATTTGTAAGTATCTGTCTGGCATCTGTATCTTCAATCACATCAGGTGTCAGTTCGACTGCACTTACCTGGAACAGCATTTTCATGACTGCACGTACCATTTCGCGTATCTGACGCAGTATATAATCATCCTGAAGCATTTATATTCTCCCTTCCAAATTCATGATTCTGAACAATAGAGTACCACAAAAAAAGAGTTTCTTCCAGATAGAAATCTGCACTTTTTTGGTTATTGTTGTGAATATTAAACTTTACGCAATATGCGCAGAATGCTATAATAAAAACATTAAATAAGTTACGTTGTATATCGGCTGTAACGGGCAGCAGTGGCTGGCAGCGCAGGAAGGACATGAATGAATGACGAATGATACTGCAATGACAAAGCAGGAATCCGAGGTAATGATAGAGCAACTCAAAAAAGTATTTGAAGTGGTTCGGTTATTGGATGTGGATACACTGGAAATGGGAAATCTGAAAGGTGTAGAAGATGTGGATGGATTTCCTTGTAAATGCTATGATTTCTGGAAAAAAGGTACACGTTGTAAGAACTGTACATCCAGAGAAGCATTACAGAAAAAAGAAAAAGTACTGAAGCTGGAATATCTGAATTCCAATATCTACCAGGTAATTTCCAAATATATAGAAATAGACGGCAAACCGTATGTGATTGAACTGATCAATGCCATGAAGTCAGATGCGATCATGGATGATGATGGACGTACGGAACTGATCAAACAGCTTTCAGGCTATAATCGGGAATTATATACAGATGCGCTTACCGGAATCTACAACAGACGCTATTACGAAGAACGAATCAAAAATTCTGATATGACAGCAGGCATTGCAATGATCGATCTGGATGATTTTAAGATATACAACGATACATTTGGACACGATGCAGGTGACCTGGCACTGACGACAGTTGTAGGAATCGTAAAGGCGAATGTACGTCGTACTGATATGCTGATCCGAATGGGTGGTGATGAATTCCTGCTCGTGATGCCGGATATTACGGATCAGATTTTTGCAGATAAATTAAAGCAGATTCAGGAAAAAATTCATGATACGAAGGTTCCGGGATACTCACAGCTTCGTCTGTCGGTGAGTATCGGAGGTGTGCTTTCCGCTCCGGGAAGTACTGTGGAGAATGCAATCCATAAAGCAGATCAGTTCATGTATCAGGCCAAAACATGCAAGAATATGGTAGTGACTGAACATGATGAAGAAGTTCAGGACAAAGCAGAGGGCGGTGAAACATCCAAAACCTACAAATACAGAATTCTGATCGTTGATGATTCTGAGATGAACCGTGCAATTCTGTCAGAGATCCTCAGTGAAGAATATGATATCGTGGAAGCTGACAGTGGTGAGTCCTGCATCGATAAACTGAGACAGTACGAACGGGAAATTTCGCTGGTTCTTCTGGACATCGTCATGCCGGGAATGGATGGATTCGGAGTTCTTAATTATATGAATCGTCATCACTACCTTGAGGATATTCCGGTTATTATGATTTCCAGTGAGGATTCTACTGAAGTCGTCAGACGTGCATATGAAATGGGTGTTTCGGATTACATTAATCGACCGTTTGATGCAGGAGTTGTGCATCGAAGAGTCTATAATACGATCAAGCTTTATGCAAAGCAAAGACGCCTGATCACTCTGATCACGAATCAGGTTTATGAAAAAGAAAAGAACAACCGTATGATGGTTGAAATCTTAAGTCAGATCGTAGAATTTCGTAATGGTGAAAGTGGAAGCCATGTACTGAACATCAATATACTGACAGGAATGATTCTGGAGAGTCTTGTACAGAAAACAGATAAGTATAATATCACATGGTCAGAAAGACTGCTGATCACAACAGCGTCTGCATTACATGATATCGGCAAGATTGGCATTGATGATAAGATCCTGAACAAGCCGGGTAAACTGACTGATGAAGAATTTAAGATCATGCAGAATCATACGATCATAGGAGCCCGTATTCTTAAAAATATGGAAGGATATGAGGATGAGGAACTGATGATGGTTGCTTATCAGATCTGCAGATGGCATCATGAGAGATATGATGGCAGAGGATATCCGGACGGGCTTAAGGGAGATGAGATTCCGATTTCAGCGCAGGTAGTTTCTCTTGCAGATGTGTATGATGCACTTGTGGGCGAACGAGTTTATAAGAAAGCATATTCCCATGAGAAAGCGGTTCAGATGATCCTGAATGGAGAATGCGGTGCATTTAATCCGATTTTGCTTGAATGTCTGATCGATATTCAGGACAGGATCAAACGCAAAGTAAAAGGCAGTACACAGGAAAACAACCCTCTGAAGAAGAAAGAGAAATCAGCAGAACTCAAAGAGTTTGAAAATGCAAAAGAAGATTTTATGGATTCTGTTTTCAAAAATATGGAAAAAGAATATACGGACCTTGGAAATCCGGAAAATGCCGATTTTTCCAGGGGGGGGGCAAAGCCAAAATGCTGATGAATGATATGAGAAAAAAGTTTTTTGAATAGGAGATAAATGATATGACAGTCAGAGAATGTTATGAAGAATTAGGATCTGATTTTGATAAAGTACTGAGCAGACTGGTGAGTGAAGCGCTTGTAAAGAAATTTGCGCTTAAGTTTCTGGATGATCCGAGTTTTGGACAGTTGGAGACAGCACTGGCAGATAAAGATGCAGAGACAGCATTTCGTGCAGCACATACACTGAAAGGTATCTGCCTGAACCTTGGATTTGATAATCTTTTTGCACCAAGTCAGGAACTGACAGAAAAACTTCGTGGAGCGACCACGATAGAAGGTACGGATGAACTGTTTGCAGCAGTAGAAAAAGAATATGACAGAACATGTGAGGCACTTCGAAAGATTGCCTGACAGATTTGAAAGAAAGAATTTAAGATAAAATCCCCTGTACTTTGTTTTTGCAACAGAGTGCAGGGGATTTTTTATGAATCAGCGAAAAACAGTCTGGACCAGTATCATATACAGGACGGTGCCGCCACCGATACTCAGCAGGGTGTTTTTTTTCCACTTGTGGAGCAGTACGATGAAAACAATTGCAATTGCTTCAGGAAGTCCATGTGTACTGCTTGCAGGGACATCTTTCAGACAGTAGATGACAAGAAGTCCGATTGCCGCATACGGAAGTACGGTTCCGAGATATTTGATAAATTCCGGTGGATTTTTACCCTCCGGGAAAATAATGAATGGGATAAAACGCGTTGCCATTGTTCCAAGGACAACTGCCGCAATGGTGATGATAGCTTGTGTTGTTGTCATAGTCATTTTGCAGCCACCTCCGGTTTCTTACTGAATCTGCGCTCGGCTGTGAAGGCCACGATGATAAAGATCATGGACGGAACAATAAAATTGCTGCTTCCGAAGATCAGAAGACAGATGGCAGAACAAATCAATCCTACCAGAGCTGGAAGATGATCTTTGGATTCTTCCCATTGGTTCAGGAACATAACGACAAACAGTGCGGTCATGACAAATTCGATTCCGGTTGTATCAAAATGAATCACATATCCTAAGAGTGCACCCGCTGTAGCAGCGAATACCCAGTAAATCTGGTTTAACAGGTTGACAAAAAACATAAACCATCCACGGTCTACATCATCTGGCGGTGTTACTGTACAGTTGACAGTAAAAGATTCATCACACATGCCAAAGATCAGGTAGAACTTCTTCCAACCGGTATTTTTATATTTATCCAGCATGGAAAGGCCATAAAATAAATGTCTGGCATTGACCATCAGTGCCAGAAAGAAAGCTGCAACCGGACTGAATGCCGACAGTAGAAGATTTGCCGTTACGAATTCCATAGATCCCGCAAAGATAAACATACTCATAAAGAATGGATACCATACAGAAAAGCCCTTACTCTGCATCATAAATCCATAGGACATTCCCAGGAAAAGAAAGCCTATACCAATAGGAATCGTGTATGGAAACGCGGCTTTGAATGCTTTTTTCTTCATTTGTGAAAAACTCCTTGACTTTTAGAATGAATATGTATATATTTTATAT
>UMDS01016895.1_pt1 | contig 23305 bp, 26 predicted proteins | sample 1964551 | NCBI WGS metagenome assembly UMDS01 (sample SAMEA4836000, study PRJEB28245) | human gut metagenome | biome: gut microbiome; material: fecal sample | place: Denmark | collected 2008
AAAAAGCGGCAAACCGTTGCAGAACGCCTTGCATTTCCGCGCCGACTACATGAACCCCCACAGTGGAGACGACATCACCGTATGGGGTTCCATCGAAGCGAAACAGTACGGGACGCAGCCGGTCAAGGCACGCAGGGAGTTCACCACCAACGAGGAATTCCAAGACTATACGCGCAAGGTGCAAGCAGTCCGCGAACGGGCGGCCGCACCATACGTGGATCCGCAATCCCCACAGGCAGCCGCGAAACTGCTGCGAGCCAAGTATGGGACGAATCGGTTCTACAGCAGCGACATCCAGATGCGCGACGGCAAAGAGGGAGTGGCCTTTGCCATCAACACTCCCGGCGGACACGCCCGCATGCTGTCCAACGGGAACGGTGTCTGCATCGGCAAGGAGCCGGCCGATGCGGAGGGCTTCGCATCCATGTTCAATAACGGCAAGAGTCCGGCCAATCGTATCACCGCCGACAACGTGAAGGTCTTGTCGGATGGTAATTTCCGCGTCCGGAAGAACGGCCGTGAGTCGTTCTACACGCCATCCATGTCCACTACCCGCGGGACTCGTAGCCGCAACGGAAAACTTTACGGCTACAACGAGGCCGGAGATTTCATGGAATTGCCGAATCGCTGACCCTAGGAAAATGCCGGGTGGTTTTTTACTTCCCGGCATTTTACCTGTTATACTGAATCTGTCCACATAGAAAAACTGAAGTCAGGAGACCCAAATCCACCATGCCCATCATCGAATTCGACACGAAGATGCGAGGCTACGATCCTCAACAAGTCAATGACGCCGTAGCCAATTTCCAGAACACCATCAACAAGTATGAGCAGGCAAACACTGATCTGAAGAGGACCCTGGACACGGTCAACAACCAGTTCACCCAGGCAAACCAAGACATCGATCAGCTGCAAGCCGAAAACAAGAAGCTCTCCGAACGGATCGAAGAACTCGAAAAGCAGAACAACGATCTGGAAGCAAAAATCAAGAACAAGTACACGAGCGTGGGCGACGATGTGAGGAAACTCCTCGAAGACACCCAGACCGTTTATCATGCTGCGGAAAAGAACGCAGCCGACATCAAGAACAAGGCGCTGCAGGAGGCTGACAGCATTCGCAAGCAGAGCCAGTCCGCCGCGGAGAAGACTATGGTGGACGCGCGGCAGGTCGCCGAAAAGAACGTGAAGGAATCCCAAGCGAAGTCGAAGCAGATCATCGAATCCGCGCAGCAGTCCGCCGCACAGTTGCGTAAGGAAGCCGACTCGTATGCCACTGGACGGCAAAACATCGCGGAGCAGGCCGATGCAAGGGTTCGTGCGATTCTCGGCCGTCTCCAGGAAGCAAGCAAAGTGCTTGACAACGCCTACCAGTCCGGACGCAAGCCTAACGCCACTACAGTCCAGTCAGCTCCGAAGGATGCGCCAACACCGGTCATCGCCGGCCAGGCCACTAATCCGAACGAGGCGGATCTTGAAGACGATAGGACCATCGCCTTCGCTCAAATCCATGCGAAGAACACCGCATCCGCACCCGCGACCCCTGTTGACGCCCAATAAGACCATTCCCGGAACGTGAGAATCTTGATCCTCCAATACGTAATGGTTATGACCGGAGGATATGCCAGTTCATGGCTTATCCTCCATGTCGGCATGCTGTTCGGGCAAGGCGCGAAGAACGCCGCTTCTCTGGACCGAATCAAGGAAGCCCGCTGTTGGAACATCGCATATTATCTGTGCGTCATCCTGACGTTCCTGTGCGTCATTGCCGGATCATTGGGTCTCATGCTCCTGTTCAAGGAGCTGATCATTGACTGAAAAAACATCCCTCAAGCAGTCCCGTAATCCTTTCCTGACCATCGGACGCTATGTCCGGCAGGTAATCGATGAAACCCGTAAGACGGTGACTCCAACCGCCCGCGAATGGCTGGCCTGGAGTATTGCCGCATTCGTGTTCGTCATCCTGCTCATGATATTGGTCACGGGCATGGATTTCGGGCTCGGCAAACTCACTCTCATGGTGTTCGGGTGACGGTCACACATCCCGTGACCCTTGCCATGCTGCTATGGACGGGTATCGCCCTGCTCACGTTTCTTCTCATGAGCGTATGGACGGATAATCCACAGCATCGCAGCACCTATCGCCATTGGGCTGTCGCATACCTGACAGCCCTGATCGTCTTCATCGCCATCTTCTATTCCGAAGGAACCCTATGGCCGTTCTCATCATCGTTTTGAAAACCATCGTCGCCGTCCTGAGCGTCCTGCTATCCCTGCTGATTCTTCTGCACAAAGGCAAGGGCGGGGGATTGTCCGACATGTTCGGCGGCGGCTTGACCGCAAACGCGGGCACATCCGGGGTCGCGGAGAAGAACCTCAACCGTTGGACGGTCGGCATCGCGATCCTATGGGCCGTGCTGATCGTCTCGATCAGTCTCATCGCAAAAACCATCTGACGAAACAGGAGACCTCATGCTAATTGCCATCATCTGCCTATTTACGGGCTTCTTCCTTGGCTTCTTCACCGCAGCCCTATGCCAAGCAGCATCACACTCAGATTCTGACAGAAAGGACAACCAATGAAAAACAACTGGTTCTGCCCCAACTGCGGGCAGCCGATGGAAGCACAACGCCACGTGGACAATCCCACCGGCCGTATCACATGGACAATCGGCTGCCTCAACCCGAAACACTTCCACACGCGCGGCTACATGAACGCCGCCATCGCCGAAATCCAACTCGAAAAACTCCTCCGCCAGTGAAATACGTCAGCATCTTCAGCGGCATTGAAGCCGCCACCGTCGCATGGCATCCACTGGGATGGGAGCCGCTGGCCTTCAGCGAAATCGACCCATTCCCCTCAACCGTCCTGCAACACCATTACCCGAATGTTCCCAATCTCGGGGATATTACGAAAATCGACTGGAACCCATATAAAGGGCAGGCCGATTTGGTTGTGGGCGGTTCGCCATGCTTCCCATCGGGCACCCTCATATTGACGTCGGAACGCTTGAAACCCATCGAGGAAGTCAAAGTCGGAGACATGGTGCTCACTCACCTGAACCGGTGGCGGAGAGTTATTCAAACTGGCTCCAAGATTTCGGACACTATTGTTCTGAAAGGCCAAGGCGTATCTTCTTTGGAATGCACTCCCAACCATCCTTTCTGGTCAACGGGCAAAACCAAAAACAAGCATTTGGGCATCAGACAACTGGAGGAACCGAAGTGGCTTGAAGCTGAGAATATGCCCGGACGCATGTGGCTCAATATGAATGCTACAGGTGCTTGTTTGCCTATCCCCGACCCGAATGAAACTGAAGCGCATGTGCGAATCAGCTTATCGACCCCTTTCTTCTATTTTGTAGGCCGATGGCTGGGCGATGGATGGGCAAACTCTCACAAACGTAAAAACCGGATCAATTCGAATATGAAACGGGTATACGTCTGCTGTGCTCATGAACTTGCGGATGACCTAGAGAAGAAGCTGGAAGATACTGGCCTTCATTTCGGGAGGGTGGAGCAACCTTCAACCACACGCTTCACCTGTTCCTCTATGGCATTATTCGACTGGCTCACCACCAATTTCGGCATACATGCAGCGGGGAAAAACCTACCATCATGGGTTTTCGGTATGAAACGCGAGTGGCGGCAAGCGTTATTCGACGGGTATCTTGAATCGGATGGCTGTATCCTGTCCAACGGAAAGAAAACGACATCCATAAGCTTGCCCCTGACCACAGGCATGAAAATCCTCGCTTCTGGACTAGGAAAAGCGTCCAGTGTCACCTATTCGATGCCGAAACGTAAATCATGCGTAATCGAAGGCCGTATTGTCAACGAACACGGATTCTATTCGCAGACGTACTACAACAACAGCCGTAGTGCGCTCATCAGCAAAGACGGTTTCTGGGGGTTGGTGCGCAAAAAGCTTCCCGGACGGAAGAACATCAGAGTCTATAACCTGGAGGTTGAAGATGACCACAGCTATGTGGCAGCCGGAATTGCCGTTCACAACTGTCAGTCCTTCAGTGTCGCCGGTAAGAGAGAAGGGCTCGCAGGAGCTTCCGGACTCATGTTCGAATACATTCGAGCGGTACGTGAACTCCGTCCACGTTGGTTTGTCTGGGAGAACGTCCCAGGAGCGTTCACAAGCGAGCGGGGGGAGGCTTACCGCCAGCTCCTGTCAGAGATGGATGCGCTCGGGTATGGTCTGGCATGGCGAGTATTGGATGCGCAGTTTTTCGGCGTGGCCCAAAGACGCGAGCGTGTGTTCCTTGTTGGAAGTCTTGGAACCATGCGTTGCGCGGAAGTACTTTTTGAGCGCGAAAGCTTGTCGTGGGATCATCAGTCGAGCCGACAGAAGAGGCAAGCCCTTGCCGAAGAGGCTCAGGGATGCGTTGGAGAAGCAGATCATGATTCTGGCTGCTTGACTCCCGGTGAAACCCAGAGTCGGAGGGTTTATCCGGCTTCCGGCGTGTATCCGACGTTGTCCACGAGAGAAAAGTCAGGGCAAAATCAGGAAAGCGTTTTCACTCAGTTCGGTGATGATGTCGCCGGTACTCTCACCTCACGATACGATAGTTCCCCCTGCGTTGACCGTGGAGCGAACGTCGTCGTTGACGAACGGGATAAAGTATTCCTTTGCCAGACGGCGCAAACCGGCAGCAACGGGAAACTCGTCAAACAGGACGATGTGATGAACACGTTGGATCGGACGAACAGCACCGCAGTGGCCGCATTGGACTTCAATCCGACCGATGCCAGACTCCGGTATGCGAATGATGACGTCAGCCAGACATTGACCGCACGGGCCAGAACCGGAGGCAACCAAGTCCCATTGGTGCAGGTGCAGCCGCTCGTGTTCAATCCGAATGCGGGAATCACGGAGAAAGGCGGCGGTTTCGCCTTGTCGGAAGACGTGACGCCCACGTTGAAAACCGACCATAATCCGGCTGTCGCATTCGCTTCAAATCAGCGTGACGAGGTTCGTGAACTGGAGGTCGCAGGCGCATTGGCCGCGCAGCCTGGCATCAAACAGCAGACGTACATCTGCCGGGCCGATGGTCAGGCGAATGCGATGACCAGCGTGGATATGGCTCCCACCTTGACTTCTCATGCGAAGAAGGATCCGCCGCTCATCTATCCTGCTGAGGATTCAATCGGGGAAGATGCCTTGATTCAACGGGATATGAGCGCCACATTGTCCACTCACAACACCCAGACGCTGATAACAGGCGGCCGCGAGAAGAGAAGTCTCACCGTCCGTCGGCTGACCCCACGAGAATGCGAACGCTTGCAAGGATTTCCCGACGATTACACCGATATCCCATATCGGAACAAGGAACACGCTCCGGACGGTCCCCGTTACAAGGCGTTGGGCAACAGCATGGCCGTACCGGTCATGCGATGGATCGGAGAACGCATTCGGACGGTCGAAGAAGCCGCCGAAACAACCGATTAGACAACAGAAACAGGTGGATCGTCGCAGAAGAGGGGGTGACGTTCCTCAAAAAAACAATACAGCGATAGGCCACGATCTTGTTCAGGATTTCCTTTTGTCCGGCGAAATCACCAGAAGCAAGAAGAATCATGGCCGTCGCTCGACTCCGCAAGGAAAATCAAGTGGACAACACCCTCCTAGGAGATCAAGATAGTGGCCTATCGGTGTAAATGTATTCACCGATAGGCCACTATCGTTCGTTCTCGTTCTTCCTGCTATAAAAGAGTATGTCCAGTATGTAGTATGACTATAAGCACTGCCCGTCAGCCCTTACAGGAGAAGCGGTTTGAGCAGATTCATTACACCGATAGTCCACGGATTCGGCAGTGATATTCCACGGAAACGACACTGATAGGTCACTAAAACAGCAGCGATAGTCCACTATCATTGCAGGGATACTCCACGTTGCAAGACCATCGTCAAAGACGATTGCACCGATAGTCCATCATTGGATGCACCGATAGGCCACTATCCGCGAAAAGTGCCGGATAGTGGCAGTATACAAGGCATGGAACCGTCGGATAAGCAACGCAGTAATACTGCGGAAGAAAGGTTTTTGCACCGATAGGCCATCAACAGAGACAAGAAAACAGCATCGATAGGCCATCAACGAATCGGCGGGATTACACCGATATGCCACTATCCGATGCAACGGGTTCTGCACCGATAGGCCACTACCTCAGAAAAAGATAGAACGTCAGCCCGTTCTCGAAGCCGAAAAGCTCCCATATACAACCAAACTGCACCGATAGGCCACTACGTGTGGGATGAAATCCACGAATCAACTTCAAAAAAATTGGGAAACTGCACCGATAGGCCACGTGTCGATACAGCGATATGCCATCAGCATCAAAAACCGACTGCATTAAGCACTGATCTGCATCAGCGAATAAGGTGGGACGATTAGTGGCCTATCGCTGCCAATCGCCCCGCCCCTCGTCCAAAGCACGCCGTTCCGCCTTGGGTGGGACGGACGTTGGCGACGGGTGCAGGATGATGCCGTCCCGGGTGGTTTCCACGTTCGCGGCGGGATACACGTCGTGAATCTTCTTCAATGCTTCACGGAACTTGGCTTTGAACACGCGGCGTTCCTTGATGCTGTCGCCGAAACGTCCGTGCAGCCAATCCCAATCCAATGTGAGGTCGTGATGCAGGTTGCGGAATGTTCCGGTCAGCCACACGTACACGTCGTAGGGGAGCACTGATTTGCCGGACAGCAGGTAGTTGGTGGCACGAGTGTCGAATGGTGCCGACTCCTGGGCGAGCCTGTCCCACACTTCATCGGTGAGGATGAACTTGGCGCCGCTGAAATCCTGATTATTGTTATCGTTCAGGAAGCTGACGGCCTTCACCATCTGCATGTTCACGGAGTCGAACCGATCCCGGTTGCCCGCAAACCCGGTTTTCTGCCTGATGCTGATATGACAGTACAGGAGACGGCGCAACTGTTCCTGCAAACGTTTCGATGACTGTCCTCCACGGGGTATGCCGAGCTCTTCGGACAACTGGTACATGCTGGGAATCGTGATGGTGTGCTGCGACGGGTCAACGGTCGGGGTTTTCCTCGTTCCCGCAGAGCGAATCTGCTTTGCCATCCACGCCATCAACAGTCGAGGGTATTTCCCATAGGGGAAGTCCCTTGACCTGGTGAGACTATCGATACCGGCTTCAAGGATGTATTCGACGGTACTGTTGTCTTTGCTGACGAAGTCGGTGCCTTCCGCCGGGGGAGTGGCGGGGAAAAGGGTGCTGGTGAGGATGCTGTGCCCGTACCAGATTTCCTTACTGTCCGGCAAACGGTTTTCGATGTCTGAGATCGTGGCTACCCGGTCGAGCACAAGGTCGGTTGAATGGGTAGCTGGTTTCGTGTTGTCCGGACTGTTGTTGGTCATGGTTCTCTATGGTACCGGCATTCAGCGGAATACGAAAAACGATGTTTGGTGGTGCTTGTCCGGGTTTTTCCCGGTGCGACACGCCGTATATCAAACATATTTTTTTGTTATTAACCGTTGATATTTCAACATTTTGGCTTGTTTATAGGGTTTCTCTTTTTGACAGCATCAAAATACTTGTTATACTGAATGTGTCCACATAGAAATGAAAGAGGTTCAAGGATCCATCAAATCGGATCATTTCTTCAACTTCTCTCAAGACTGCAATCCGACAAAAGCGGATCATCCCGGAGCAAGACCGGGGCAGTCGCGAAGCATCCTGCGTAGGAAGCCAACCACTACACCACGCACGTGATGCGGACGCTTGAAAACCGAAGAGAGACACCAAAAAACATTCTTGTCCAAGGCAACTCTAGCCCGCATGGGCGTGAGGACAAGACCTTGGACCATACGCCACCCTTGCAAGGTGGCAGCAGTAAAGACATGGGTTGAACGGCTGAAGTTCACGCCGTTCAACCCATATCACCTGTTCAGTTCGGCCGGTTCTGGTTTCGGATGTACCGCGACTACAATGCGGCCCTGAACATTCTCGACGCGGCAGGGCTTGCCGAGTCGTTAAACGCGCATGGAGACGGTATAAGACTGCGCTTGGCTTCGGCCAAGCGCAGCAGCCGTCAGGGAAGTGCGAACCCTACAGGCGGAACGCTTGCGCGTTCCGCGCTGGGAATCCCGGTGCTAAAGCACCGGGAGGAAGTCAATGGGGCTGACAGGCTTTCGATAGCCTGCCGGAAACCATTTGCTACGTGCCGGAGGCCGGTAAGGACAACCGTCATCAACCTTGCCACAAGAATAGACGCCAACACCGTTTCTTCTTCCCGTTTCACCCTCGTAGCGTGAAACCCGACTTTGATCCCATTGCCGATTAACGGGTCAAAGCCGGAAAACTTTGAATCGGACTGGTCGGACAGTCGGACGATGGATTCGCCCGACCAGTACATGAACATCGTCTACAAGCCGTGCGGGTTCGCCGAACGCACCCGTCCACGGATGATCTTCCCCACGCAAGTGGGGATAAACCTACGCACGTGACAGCAAGCAAAGGTTGACAGCAGGCCAGATCCGAGTTCGATTCTCGGCAGCTCCACGACCCTGATCCATCTCCCATGAGCTTGTGCAGACTCACGGTCTGCGGGGACAGATGAATCGGGCACGGTACGCATCGCACCGTGACGGGCAGAAGCGATGCACCGGTGGCGTGGCCCAGCGGCGACGGCAGCAGACTGTAAATCTGCGACAAGGAAACACCGGAGGTTCGAGTCCTCCCGCCACCACTATCCGCCTGGTTGCAAACAGGCGGATTAACAGGTAGCGGCGCCTTCAAGGCCGTGCTGTGGTTTTCGTTTGTACACAGTATCTAAACAACAAACGGATTTTATCCGCTGTCAGGCCAGTCTCATTAGACTGACAGCGAAAGGTAAAAGCCGGAATGATACGCGCCATGAGACGACTCGTTCCGGCCGGCTTCGTAGCTCAAACGGCGGAGCATGCATGGTTGGTGGTTCGAATCCACCCGGAGCCACGTTTTTGACAGGTCTTACAACCGGAGAGTCGAGGACTGTGAAGAAAAACTGGAAGAGCGTGCAAATCCTAGGTCGCACGCTTGGAAGGGGAGGTTTCGCAGGAGGTTAGGAAAACCGGTGGAGACAGTCTAAACACGCGAAAGAATCAAGATGAAAGCATCGTGGTACTGCTTAAGACGGTGCCAGAATCTGAGGAAATCGCGTTTAATAGGGCACGTACGTAGCTGGTAAGCCACGGAGTCCTGTCAAAAATATCGGATTGTGGCGCAGTTTGGTAGCGCACGTGCTTTGGGAGCATGGGGTCGCAGGTTCGAATCCTGTCAATCCGACTCGCATGGGAATATCGCTTCCCATGGATCTCACCCGGGCGGGAGGATGCCCGGGCAGTACGACCGGCAGCGCCGGCCGGCGGAATCAACACATCCGTGACCACTGGCAAGAAGGGTCGAAGAGCGTTGGCGAACGCAGGCATCCAAGCCCCATCCGGCGTGCAAGCCCCGGACGTTCACTCGGAAGCCAGCCATCCCTCTTTCGGCTGGCGGACTATACATCACCGCCGTGCGACGTATCCGAAAAAGCACGGCCATGCGGATGTGGTGCAGTGGTAGCACGCCTGCTTCCCAAGCAGGAAACCGCGGGTTCGAACCCCGTCATCCGCTCTATCCGGAAAAAACCAAAACAATGGATCTGATCCAACAATGGGACTCGTAACCGTCCTTTCCATGTGGACGCTTCCGGAGAAAACATGGACGAACAGCCTCGGCATGGGCACGCATCGTCAAGGACGGGAACATGCCAGTCGCCTCGGTAGCTCAGAGGAAGAGCAGGTGCCTTTTAAGCACTGGGTCCGGATATCGTAATTCCGTCGGGGCACGATGCTTGGTAAATCGCCGAGCATAAGCGCATCAATCTATTATCGGATAGGCTGCGGCAACTTCTTCTTCCGGCCGCGCGCGAAACAAGGGAAGGAAAACACACAGTGCGACGGACCAGGGAAGGGCCTATAACCCAGATCCCATAACAGTCCGTCGTACGGAGCCTCTGTAGCTTAAATGGTAGAGCAACGGTCTGAAGCACCGTGGATGCTGGTTCGATTCCAGACGGAGGCACGAAGCAATCCATCCGATCAATGGACTGCTTTTCAGGGAGTGATCGAACAATCGCATCGGAAACGAGGCGATAAGATGAGCCGGGCCCGGCAGGGTGGTTTGCGACCGAACCGGCGGCACGTCCAGAGGGGATCTGACATGATCTCGTTTGTCCTCGACGTTGCTGGTAAAACCCAATCCAGTCTCCCGATTCCCCTCCATCTGTCATTCAGGGCGGATGGGGAGGGCGCTCTTTTTGCAGCTATGGTCTCCGGAGCGACATCAATGAGGACCATGCCGAACACGGCCCGGCACAGGCGTACGTCGTTAAAGGAACGAAATGTGCCATCGCCCTTGTAGCTCAATCGGATTCAGAGCGTTGGTCTACGGAACCAGAGGTTGCGGGTTCGAACCCCGCCGAGGGCACTCGGAGCAGGAAGCTATTCCGCTGCCTATCTTCGGCTTCCTGCTCCTCATGCGTCGGTAGCTTAACGGCAGAGTCACGGTCTCCAAAACCGTGGGATGCTGGGTCGAGACCAGCCCGACGCGCGAAGACGGTATTGCTTGGCTCCTTTCTCACTCACGGATTCAGTCAAGTCAAGCGATACCGTCCCAATGGTTCTGGGCTGCTTTTCGAAATTTTCCTTATTTCCTTTCGGAGCCGTCCAGTATCAATGCCCCGTTGGCGGAACTGGTAGACGCGCTCGGCTCAAACCCGAGTTCCCTACGGAGTGAGGGTTCGATTCCCTCATGGGGCACGAGCCGTGAATAACATGTTCTCAGTAGCCGGGCATGATATTCACGGCATTTCAGCTTCCAGCTCGTATCCGGTTTTCTTTTTCCTCTTCTATTCATTGGCCGGACACGGTAGCGGGACACCGTTTCTAGGGATTGTCGGCCGGAAGAAAACAATCCCCTCACATTCTTCCCCCATGACCGGCATTCCATTCTTCCCTCTCTCTTTCGGGATGCTCAGGTTGATGTCAGCCACGAAGGTCGACCGTGGTGAGGGAAAGCCGGCCAAGTTTCCGTAGCCCAACCGGCAGAGACACGCCCCTAAACGGCGTTCAGCGCAGGTTCGAAGCCTGCCGGGAACACGATGCATGGCACAAGGCCATGTGTAAGCGCAACATCGCAAATATGGTGGTATCCGCAGACCACGCGCGAAAAGAAGGCGGAAAACTTGGATGCCTAAGTAACAACAATATTCCAAAAAAACGAATTATTCCTTTGGAAAAGGGTTGTCGCTTTTCTTGAACCGAAGTAGGCATCCACCTTGCTCCTGTAGCTCAGTGGATCAGAGCAGAAGAGTTCTAACCTTATGGTCGTGGGTTCGAATCCCACCGGGAGCACGAGATCCATACGAATACGTCAACCAGTTTGTTTCTTCGTGTGGATCAGTGGAGTAGTGGCAGAGCGGTCGAATGCGACTGTCCCGAAAGCAGCAGGGGTGCAAGCCCCCGGAGGTTCGAATCCTCCCTACTCCGCGAACCCCGCATGAAAATCGTTCCCATGAGGGGTCTATCGAGGCTTAGCCGGTGTGCCCCGTATTGAAAACACTGGCATGGATGGTGGGCCGTGCGGTAAAGGCGCAGTCCTGCTAAGACTGTTGGGGCGGAAGTCCCTGGCGAGTTCGACTCTCGCACCATCCGCTAGCCGATCTGCAGTGATAGGCCACGGGATAGGGCCTGGAATCCAGTCAGCAAAAACGGGTTGGATCGGCATGGCGGAACGCAGTCGGGCATACGTGTCCGATGCGTTCGCGCACATTCCTCCTTGGTGTAACGGCAGCACACGGGTCTTTGGAACCCATAGTCCTGGTTCGAAACCAGGAGGAGGAGCTTAGCGGCAGCACCTCGAATTGATTTTCCCTCTACACTCGATTCGACGTTTGTTGTACCGGACATACAGGAGGTAAGGCGTCAACCCAAGCCGCGAAAACGACGCCACGCCCTTGTAGCTCAGTGGATAGAGCGTCCGTCTCCGGAACGGAAGGCCACGAGTCCGATTCTCGTTGAGGGCACGCACGAAACTCCGCCAACCATAATGCACGGAGCCCTTCTTCTCTTCTCTCTCAAACCGTCGCGCCTCGTACGGCTCGTGCATCACGAGGCAACGCCCTTGTAGCTCAACGGATAGAGCGCCGGTTTCCTAAACCGGGCGCAGCCGGTCCGACTCCGGCCGGGGGCACGGCGTCTTCCATCACACGCCGCAGCAATGCGGGTCGCATCCAACGGGATAGGGCGTGCCGCCGCCCCGATGCGACATGGATGACGCAGGCGGCCCGAACGGAACGTGGCGCAGCTGGAAGCGCACCCGGCCCTGGCCGGTGGAAGCGGGTTCGACCCCCGCCGTTCCGACGAGGCGCCCCCGCAGGCTCTCTCGTTTTCCCTCTCGCCGCGGGAACGCCACACAGCCGGTCGCCGACAACGGAGAACAAGTTCCCTCAATCACAACACAATCTGTTTTCCGACGTTTTCTCAAGTCACACAACGAGGCCGACGACCGGCCACGCCCCTCTAGCTCAACGGTCAGAGCAAAGGTCTTTTAAACCTTGGGTTGTGGGTTCGAATCCCACGGGGGGGCACCTCTGCGGTCCGATGGATCCGCGGGTAATCGGGTGGGATTCCCGATGCGCCGGACGGGGTGCCGTCTGGGAGAGCACATAAATCAAAACATCCGCGTGGAACGCGCGATAAACACCATCATCCCGGTAGGCGAAAGCCGTGGCAATCGCAACGCCATGGCGACTGGCGAAAGGATGACGTGAATGCCGTCGAATCGGAAGACGAGTTGCGACGCCCCCGCGACGAGACGGCATACGCCCCTGTAGCTCAGTGGATAGAGCGACGGTTTTCTAAACCGTGGGCCGTTGGTTCGAATCCAACCGGGGGCGCTAGGCTTTTCGGAGCCGTCTCATGGCGGTTCCAGTTTTCAGCCGACCCGCCCAGTCGCGGGAACGGTCTCCCGGGCCGCCGCGGCGACCCGTGCATCGCCTGAATAGCTCAGCAGGTCAGAGCGGCGCCCTCGTAAAGCGCAGGTCGCGGGTCCGAATCCCGCTTCAGGCTCGCGGAACGTCTCATGAGACGTCATCAGGGCTGGGTTCCCGAACGGGAGCAGGCCATGCCGGGACGCATGGGCCGGCATGGAGGTAGCAATCCTTCGCCGACGTTGTTCCGTCATACGCCGTCCGCCCATGCGCGGATGGCGGCCCGTGCCTGGAGGACAGGGCGCGGTACTCAATATGAGCCGCCCCGGGTGGTTCGATTCCACCATCGGCAACGAACCTGCCGATGGGTTCTCCTTTAACGACACCGTCCCGCCAGGGGCTTCACGCCCGGGCGGGACACCAGCCCCCGTAGCTCAGAGGACCGAGCGCCGCTTTCCTAAAGCGGGCGTCGCCGGTTCGAGTCCGGCCATGGGCACGATGCCTTGTTAGCTCAGTCGGTTAGAGCGCGGAGCTCATAACTCCATGGTCGTTGGTTCAAGCCCAACACGAGGCACCAGGATACCGTCGTCAACGTCACCGCCTGTTCTCTCGATCCATGGGGAATGGGGATGGAGCGATGGATGGCATTGTAGCTTTTAGTCCTTTCAGCTTAGGCTAAGCCGTTCAGCGTCGGCATCCGATAATCGCATTGCTAGCTCAGTAGGCCAGAGCACCCTGCTCATAACGGGAAGGTCGTTGGTTCGATTCCAGCGCAATGCACGAGTGCCGTATTTTGACGGTTCCCGCACTCGGTAAAAACGGAACCGTTGGACAGTCAAGGAGCCTGAAGCCGACCCGGCGGAAGGCTCCTACCCACGGGGACGAATACCGCGCCCCCGTTCGATGCGCGCCGCATCACATGGCTGTAGCGGCGAAAGGGGCATCATGCGAACACGGACCGCGTGATGCGGGCGACGGAGTCCATGGCCGGCCTCCACCCTGACGAATCACGGCTAGGCGAACGCACGGAGTTCATGACCCGTGCGGGGCGTTGGTGTAATGGCAGCACGCCACCCCCTGTGGGTGGAGATCCGGGTTCGAATCCCGTGGCGTCCGCTAAGGAATCCGCTTCTGATACGGTGTGCGGATTCCTGTTTGCGGTGTTAGCACAATGGTCAGTGCTTCAGTCTTCCAAACTGATGATGCGGGTTCGATTCCCGTACACCGCTCGATACGATTCCATGCCCGTTGGGAGTTCCCGGCGGGGCAGTCATGACCATGCGGGTCGTGTCCGATGGTCCACGCCTCCGTTTGTTCGACGGACACGCGGACCATCGTCAGCGCCCATCATCCTATGAGTGGATGATGCGAACAGCTCTCTGTCGGAAGGGTTGGTGCGAATCCGATAAAGCCTATCCGCCCAGTGCGGGAAAGGTTTCCTGGAACGCGGGCGACCGCGTTTCTTGTCAGCCGAACCACAGGATGTGGAAACGGTCTCGAGGAGCATGGGGTTTCAGCCCCCGTGATCCCTGTCATGCCTCGTGTTGCAGTATGCGCGTCCACCGCAAGCATGAGTGCAAGGATCCGACACGAGTGGTCGAATCCACAGTGGACTGCGCGGGCATATCCCTGCGGATTGCCTGCGCATGCTTTCGTAGCCCAACCGGTAGAGGCAATGCGCCAAGGACGCATCCAGTCCGGGTTCGAATCCCGGCGAAAGCACTGGCGGAAACGCGGGCGTCAACGCCGCCCATACAGGTCTTGAACGCTTGCCTGTTTTGGGAACGATGCATTGCCGGGCCTTCGCGCAACCGGGGCCGATGACCAATGCAGCGTCCGCTTCCGCACCTAACTTGCGAATACGATGTCAACGCCGCCACCCGCCCGCTGCCATATTGGGGCGGAGTGGAACGATGGTCAAGGCGCGGACCTTGCACCTCAGTGGTCTGAACAGAACCGCCTTTCCAGCATCGTATCCGCAACATGGCTTCGTCTTCCAACCGATAGGATGCCCTTTTAGGGTGATGCGGGTTCGAATCCCGTCGAAGCACGATGGGCCCAGTGGCCACATGCGAAACGCTGGGTTCCGAATGGGAGCAGTCTGTGGCCGATGGCATGAACCGGTCGCAGGACAAGCATTCCTTTGCTCGCATGGCCCATCCGCCGTTCCTCATGCCGGAACGGTTCCGCCGTCGTAGCTCAGCTGGCAGAGCAGCGCCCTCGTAATGCGCAGGTCACCGGTCCGAATCCGGTCGATGGCTCTTTCTCCACTAAAAACCGACCTGTTTTTCCTCCTTTGTCTGGCTGGTTTTTCGGGAAGCCTGCAACCGGACAGGCGTGGAGGATTCCGGTACCGCTGCCGTAGCTCAGCTGGCAGAGCAGCCGCCTTGTAAGCGGCAGGTCGTCGGATCATAACCGACCGGCAGCTCGATTGGGGTTGTAGCTCAGTTGGTAGAGCGTTTCGTTCGCAACGAAAAGGTCACGGGTTCGACTCCCGCCAGCTCCACTTCTTTTTGGTGTCTTTCTTCAGTTTTTCGTATGCCTATGGTGGTTTGACTTTTCTCTTTTACTTGTTATACTGAATATGTCCACATAAAAATGAAAGAGGAAAACCAATGAACATCGCATACTCCCGTTATCTGCAAAACGCGCTCGAACATAGCACCCTCACCGATGAGGAGAAGCAAGGCGCACACGCCTTCCTGAAATTCCTGTCAAACTACAAGCCCAAGGGATTAAGCCTCCGCGAACCGGACTTCTACGGTTACGGCGATGCGTTCGGACAGTACGGCGTCACCTACTTCGACAAGGGAAGCCTCGAAGACAACGGCATCGACCCCGGCAAGCTGGATGCGCTCCAGTTCGACCAGCTCATGACCCGTTGGACGGAAGAAGCCCACGACATGCTCGGAAGCGATGGCTGCGACATCATCCCCGACTCTCTCGACAACGCAATCCAGGCACTTGGAATCGACCGTGAAAGCATCGAGGCATGAAATCATGATGAACATCGAAGACTTCAAGAACATGTTCCGCGCCCACCTGAGCCATGAAATCTGGGACAAGTGGCGAAAAGGACAACTCGACGTGTCCATGCGCCGCAACACTTCTGACGGATGCAAATACGAGGAACTTCCCAAGGAAGCAGCAGACAAGATTTTCGACGGCGGGGAAATCCATTCCTGCGAGGATCTGGCAGACCCCACCGAGGTGATTTCCGACCGTTACGCCTGCTCCCTTTATGGCATCACCACGTTCAAACCCAGCGGATATGCGATAGAAGAAGACTTCCCGAATGAGGTGGTTCTCCTCGTCCGTGGCTGGAGCGTCGCCGATTTCATGAGCGACTGGACGAAATTCGACGCGGTCGACGACTGAGAAAAAGAGAACACGAAATGTATGAAATCAGAAGCACAAAAGACGGCGTGGCTGGCGCATACGAGTATTCGACACCAGTACCCGCAGACTACAGCTTCAAACAGATGCTCGCCATGGCACGTGACATCGCCAATGCGAACGGGTATGAGGCAAGCATCTACGACGACGAAAACGAGATGGTCATCACCATCTCGCCGAAACAATACAGCATGGGAGTAGCGGCATGAGCAACAGGAAACTCGTCAGCGTACAGGAAATCACCAACATCGAGCCCATCGAAGGGGCCGATCGCATCGAAGTAGCCCGCATATTGGGGTGGCGTGTGGTCGTCGGCAAGGATATGCATCTGAAGCCGGGGGACAGGGTCGCCTATTTCGAGACGGACAGTCTTCTGCCCGCCTACGATCCGCGTTACAAGGCGTTCCAGGCTCGCGGTCAGAAGACCATGATCGTCGGAGCCAAGGAAATCACCGGCCATGTGCTGCGCACCATGAAACTGCGCGGAGTGTATTCGCAGGGCCTCATCATGCGTTTGGACGAGCTCGGGTTCCGGTACACGCCCCCTGTCGGCACGGACATCACCACGGAAGCGAACGTGCTCAAATACGAGGAGCCCCTGCCGATGGGCGGTGCTCAGATTGGCCGGTTCGACGCGCCCTGCTCCAAGTCGGACGCGCCACGTCTGCAGACGCTCACCGACCACTGGGATGAAATCAAGACGTTGAAAGCCGTGCCGACCGTGAAGGTCGATGGCACCAGCACCACGCTCAGCATGGACGAACGCGGACAAGTCCACGTGTATTCACGCAACTGGGAGCTTGACTCCATGTCCTCGAACATGCAGCTCGCCAAAAGATTCCAGTTGGACAAGATGCTATGGCCCGGCATGGCCGTCCAGTTCGAGCTATGTGGCCCCGGTATCCAATCAAACCGTTTGAAACTGCCGGCCCAACGTCCGTTCGTCTTCGCCGTCTGGAAAGACCATCACAAGATCGACCGCAACCAGTGGCCGACGGGAATGCCGAATCTTGCCGTTCCCGAACTCGACGAAAACGAGTGGGCATTGACAGGGAGCGTGGACGACATGATCGCCAAAGTAGACGGGTTGCGTGGCAACGTCACCAAAGACCGTCTGGACGAGGGCATCGTCTGGCATCTGCACGAAGACCAGCAACTGTCCGAAGGATTGGCGAACGAACTGGGATCCAATCGGTGCTTCAAAATCATCAACAACAAATACCTGACGAAGAACGGACTATAAGCATGGCATACCCGATGTTCCCGCTCGTATCGGCTCCCGCGTCCTACATGCCGGTCCCCGTCGACCTGGCACAGCGCCTCGCCTCGTTCACCCTGGCCCACCCCGGGGAGCCGGGAGGCCTTACCGCCGACGAGATCAGGCATCTGAACCTGCCCTGCGGCTCCTACGGGTATGAGAGCGAAGCCGTCGATGCCTGGCTCGACGAACTGGCAGACCAGCTTGAAAAGAGGTGACAGCCTTGCCCAAGACAATCATGGTGGACATCGACAACACGATCGCCGACTATACGAACGGTCTGCGCGACTACATCCGCGAATGCGGACATGGCGAGGACGAATGCCCGTGCCCGGAGCCGACGGCCTACGATTTCACGCTGACCGACGGATGGCCGTTCAGCAGGGATTCGAAAGCGTTCATGTGGTGGCATACGCGCGCCGTCGCCGACGGCTTGTACTCCAGAGAAGAACCGTATGCGGGAGCCGCCGAAGCCTTGAACCAGCTGCACGATGCGGGCTGGAACGTCATCATGGCGACCAGCCGCGCGGATGACTGGCGCGGCGAAAGCCAACGCTGGCTGCACCGCAACGGCTTCCAGTTCGACGGCTACTACAACGGCGACAAGACGCTGCTCACACCGGACGTGCTCATCGACGACAGGCCCGTCACATTGGAGGCGATGGCCGCGAAGGGCGTGACCGTACTGCATCCCGATCATGCGTACTGCACGGCCGCGCCGGGCCAAATGTTCCACCGGTGGGCCGCGGTGCCGCTGATTCTGGGAGGCGTGCGTTGAAGGCGACGGAGGGGATGGACGTGGAGATCGAACGACGGTGCGGCATGGTCACCGGTGCCTCCTGCGGGCATGTGGCCCTGAGTTGGATTCCCGGAGACGGCCGAAACGGCACCCGCTCATGGGTGCTGGCCACCCATGACGGCGACAGCATCCGCCGCATCCGGTTGAGCTGGAACGAGCTCGGCGACCTGGCGGCCATCCTCCAATCGATCACGAACAAGAAGAGGGAAAGGAGGGGATGATGGCGAATCCTCTTGATGTGAGCGCCGAGGCCGCGACCCGGTGGATCGAGAACACCCCGGATGCCACGCTACAGGCCTGCGGACTCGTGAACGCCTACCAGCTGGGCTGGATGGACGGGGCCATGCGATGCGCGGACAAGCAGGCGACCAAACGGGTCCGCCGCGCATTGGAACGATACCCGTGGCTGACCAAGAGTCAGCGGGAAGACATCGCGACCATCGCGGTCAGGGCCGCATACGGCATGGCATGGGAGCAGGATGACGATGAATGACGATACCGGGGTCTCGACGGCGGTATTCGCCCTGAAACCCGAATGGGCGGACCTCATACTTTCCGGCACGAAGACGGTCGAAATCCGCCGCAGTCGCATGAAACGGATGATCGACCGCATGCTCATCTACCGGACCGGCACCGGACTCATCGTCGGCGAGGCACGGGTGAAAGGCATGCACGCCGCCCCGCCGGAGATCATCTGGAGGGGGTACGGCACCGAATCCCGCATCCCGAAAAACCTGTTCGAAGAGTATGCGAAAGGCGCAGACAGGCTGTACGCATACCGTTTGGAAAACCCCATCCGCTACGGGAAGCCGAAGACTTTGTCCGACATCGGACTGAAACGGGCACCCCAATCATGGTGCTACCTGCCCGAAACGGGCCGGCCGTCAGAGAACCCGTGTCCGACCATCCGGCCGAGGCGCGACGACTATTGACGGCAGCGGCCGACCAGTGGGAGCTGCACCGGTCCACGACCCGGGACAACGGTATGGCGGCGCGCGACATATCACGCATGTTCGGCGGACTGCTGGCCTGTATCGACGAATACGGGAGGGGGGGGAAAGGGCTTAGCAAGGAATGACGATGACAAGGAAAACGGATCTGCGAGATCATGCGCATGCGATGCCGCATCATAACGGAAGGACTGAATTGATTTACGACATTACACCCATCACCTTCAACCAACTGGATCTACTGTCAGCCGGACACCCACAGGGCGGATTCCAGCAGACCGGGCACATGGCTCATCTTGCCGAACCGGACGTGGACGACATGGATCTGATCGGCGTGACCCGCAACGGCGTTCTATCGGCCGGCTGCCTGATTGCGTGGACACGAGGCCGGCTTGGCTTGGAAGGCAGCATCTGGCTCGGACCGTTGTGCGCGCTCGATGATCCTAAACTCCTCGAACACATGACCCGTGGAATTCGTCTCGCCGCACGCCGCCGTCATGCCGTGTCCGTCACATGCTGGCCGAATATCGAATACCAAAGGCATGACGCGGATGGGAACCCGATCGGGGCCCCCGACACGATGATCCTCGACGCCTACCGGTCATGCGGCTGGAAGCATCAAGGATTCGACACCGGATACGGGAAAGTCGTCAACCGTTGGAATTGGATCAGAACCTTCGACGGGATCAAGGATGAGCGGACGCTGCTCGCCTCCTATAAGCCGCGCACCCGGTGGAGTGTGAACAGGGCGAAAACGTCAGGCGTGCAAATTCGTGAGCTCACCGCGAACGACCTAGGAATGTTCGCGAGTATCGAACAGAAGACCGCACGACGGCGCGGATTCACGGCCCGCGACGAAAACTATTACCGACGGTTCAAGGAAACATTCGGAAGCCGAGCCCATTTCATGCTCGCCGAGATCCACGCCGGGGAACTTCTGACCAGACTGACCGCCGAATACGACAAACTCGCCGAACGGCTGGACCTGCTGCGAACCCAATACGAGAATCATCCCACATCTCGAATCAAACGACAGGAGGACGACATCACCCGCAACCTGACCGCCATGGAACACCGCCTCAACGAGGCGCGCGCACTGGCTTCCCGCGGCAGCGTCATTCCTGTGGCATGCGCCCTGTTCGTGGAACACCGGCGTGAAATCGTGTATCTGACAGCCGGCGCGCTCCCCGAATACCGTTCGTATCAGGCTCCCGCCTTGTTGGTCCATGAGGGAATGCTCCGCCTGTGCGTCAACCGTAGCCGGATGCCACGCTTTAACATGTACGGCATCACCGGCGTATTCAACGACCCGGATGACGAGGGTCGTGGGGTGTTGGAATTCAAGCAGGGGTTCGACGGGCATGCCGAGGAGCTGGTTGGAGCATGCACTCTACCGACCAGCACGATCCGATACAAGCTCGTTGAAGCCGTTCACGCGATTAAGCCGCTGAAGAAGGCCGGCCGATGAATCTTCTCGATGAAAGCGCCAATGCCGCTACCCGATGAATCGACACCAGCGACGGCATGGCGGTGGATATCACCTGCGAGAGGACGGCGACGGCCGCCGCAATGCTAGAGGATCTACGAGGCCTGCACATCCGCATCGGGAAAATCAGCGAAAGGACACTACGCATCTTGGTGGATTTCGAGGGAACTTTCCCAGTCCGGAATTAAGAATGGGGTCCACCTGTCGCCCCTGAGATTTAGCTCTCAGGGGTCTCTAATCGGGTGTGAATGGTCCTCGATAAAACAGCTCTGTATTCTTCTGACAGTTTTGGTGGTCGCCACATGCATGTTATACTGAATATGTCCACATAAAAATGAAAGAGGAAACCATGAACAAACTGACCAAAATCCAGTTCACCACATTCATCGACATCATCAGCCAAGACAACTACAGGGCATCGCTCTACTACGACTCCACAGAACAAGGAATCGAAAGAAAAGGCCTCATCTCCCTACACAAGGACCGCAGCGTCCGTCTCACAAAGGCCGGAGAACAGCTAGCCAACGAAATCAACAAACGACGCGAAACACAAGACCTGGCGCACATGAGCATCGACGAACGACAGCTCTTCCTATCCAATATCGCCGAACAGGATCTCAAAGACGAGGCGGTAATTCAGCTTTCCAAGGATCGCAACGCTGAACTTCGTCTTCGCGGAGTCCGTCTTCTCATCAAACGTGGCCTACTGGATCAGAAGCAAGCCACCAAGTTCGCCCACGACAAGTCCAGCGAGATTCGCGCCCTCATGGTAGGGAAAGCCGATCTCATGGAGTTCATTAAAGATGAAAGCTATGAGGTCCACAACGTAATCAGAAAATACATCTCCGAAAACAACGTGAATACCAAACCTTTCGTCGATAAAATCGCTCATAGCCCTCAAATCTATCAGCGTCTTTTCGCAGTTGATCTGGTAGGGGAAGAATATATCCCTCTCCTGCTCAACGATTACAGCACGAATGTCCGTTGCGCGACAATCGATCGATTTGCGGACTCTCTGGATTCCGCAACCATCGATCATCTGATTGCGGATTCTAATCCGGTTGTTCGTGAGTATGTCGCCCGCAAAGTCAACAATCTCACCGATGCTCAGATTCAAAGACTGTTGCATGATAGGGTCGCTGGGTTCTGGATGCAGGACCGGTTGGATGAATACTGCAAAACCTATCGCAGACTGTTCTACCTCGAAAAACTGTTTGCCGACGTGAACGGCGACATGGCGTGCTCCCGGCGAGAGGAATCCTTGCAGCGTTAAGTCGACCATCTTCTGTTCGGCCGGGTATCAATGCCGATCGGCCGAACAGAAGCTGGTCGATAAAAAATCAAACTGAGCATATACAAGTTTGACTTGTTACGTACAAATGCCGTACGATTGATATATGACAGAAACCACGAACAAAGCCAGCCGTTTCGAGATGCGGCTCACGCCGTCACAAAAGGAACGTCTCGACCAAGCGGCCGAAATCAAAGGTCTCAGCACATCCCAATGGGCGTTGTCCAACCTGCTCGTCGCCGCCGACCGTGACATCCAAGAATCGCACGTACTCTATCTGGATGACGAGCAATGGAACTCATTCATAAAAGCCTTGGATGAACCCATGCCGGCGAAGATGGTGGAGCTGCTTGAAAGCGAACCTATCTGGAAATGACCGATTTCACTTTTCCACGACGACTGACCATGGAAGACGACATCGATGGGTTCGACTGCGGCTTGCCGGTCGTCAACAACTGGCTACGAAACCAGTTGAAGAACGCCGGCAGACAGCATACAGCCATCGCCTATGCGACATTCTCGAATGGAGTCCTGGCAGGCTTCTACACGCTTAGCGCATACGGTATCAATCACGCCGAGGCGAACGGATGGTTGAAAAGAAACAGTCCGGATCCGATTCCGGCGATACTCTTGGGCATGCTTGGCGTAGACATACGCTACCGAACCATGCACATAGGTTCTCAACTGCTAAGGGACGCGACCTTGCGCGCTTCCAATGCGGCTGAAATAGTAGGAGCCAAGGCGCTGCTTGTCGAGCCCGCTTCGGATTCGGCGGTAAGATTTTATGAGCATTATGGCTTCCGGCATATTGATCACTCCGGAAAAATGTTCCTGCCGTTGAACGTACACTGATTTTTCCGTCCACTATTTGCGAAGTTGATCGTCGCCACCGTCCAAGCCGTCCGTGACCATCGATAGTGCCACATCCGCGACAACAAGCCCCACCCAGACGATGGCGACGGTTATGCCGGGCAAAGCCCAAGCCATGGTCATGGTGCTACCGGTCAGCAGGTGAGCCATGAGTTCGATGAGGAATCCGACCACGCCCAGCAGAATTATTACTGCTGGTAATGGTTTCTGTATCTTGTCGAGAATTTCTATTGCGTGTTTCATCCGACGTTCGTCTCCTGTTGTGTGCT
>UMDS01037788.1_pt1 | contig 22501 bp, 16 predicted proteins | sample 1964551 | NCBI WGS metagenome assembly UMDS01 (sample SAMEA4836000, study PRJEB28245) | human gut metagenome | biome: gut microbiome; material: fecal sample | place: Denmark | collected 2008
TGCTTTTCACCGTGCGCCATCGCGTGATGGGATGCTTCTCTTGGGAACGCTATTACTATCATTGCCGCAAGGGCGAGCGGCCTATCTCTCCCGAAGAACAGCAACGGATAGCCCGGGTATTCAAGGCGGTAGGCATAAGCACCAAGCCTAAGTTCGACCGCTACGAGTATGCGGTAGCTTGGTGACCGGCTGCAAAGTCATTGCACGCCTTTTGCAGCGTCACTGCAAACCCGTTGCAGTCGCGCTGCAAAGCAGTTGCAGTATCACTGCAAATAGGTATGCAGTGGCACTGCAAAAAGCATGCACTCACTTTGCAGTGAGAAGTCGCTGTTGTTCACGTTGTTAAAGTATGAATACAATGAGGCCTTATCCTCCTTTTTCGGCCCGCTGTTTACAGATTGCAGAAGAAGGATACGAATACCGGTACACTCATATCAATTAATATTCCGTGGAATATAGCGATAGGAATCACATCCTTTCCGGAATATTGGGTGATGGAGGGTAGAAGTACATCCATCGAATTGACCCCTGCCGCCGATATAGGTGCCAGTTTGCCGAAATATTTCCGGATGAGCGGTGCACCCAGCAAAGCCATCATTTCACGGAAGATATTGGCAAGCAGGGCGATGGTGCCCAGTTCCGTGGCGAGTTGCAGACCTATGGAAGGTTCCTTGAATTGCGTAATCAGAATGGAGGAAAGCGAATAATAAGCAAATCCGCTACCCACCGCCATGCAGTCGAACACACTCCATTGGCTCAACAGCAGACTGGCGAAGGCGGAGAACAACAGTGTTCCCACAATGGTGGCCATCGGCACCAAAAGCATTTTGGGCCGCAGACTCTTGACCAGCTCCTTCAATTGCTTGTTGCTCCCGATGCCGATGCCCACCTGGAACATCAATGCATAGAGCACATACATGGATAAGTCGTGCAGGTCGAACTGAAAATCATTGGCTACTCCCATCAGGCAGCCGGCACAGAAAAATGCAACAACCATCAAACTTCCCTTCATCTCTTCTCTCCTTTCTTAAAAAATAGGTGAAACACCATCAGTGAGGCTAGCATGCTGCCTGTAATGCTCAGTGAGGCCAGTACGGCGGCCTGCCACCCGAATCTTCCCAGATTGTCAACAATCAGACGGTTGGAACCGATGGATACACCGAGTACAAAGAGCAGCAGTAAGATGGTGAGCGAGGCGCTTTTCTCCACTTTTTGCAACATCTGTACATTACGCATTAGGTATCCGATACCGATTCCTATAAACATGATGGATATAATTGTAAACATAAGTTTTTTTCTTTTTTGGGTGAATACATAGGTTAGTCCGGTTTTTCCGAACGGAAACTCCATACACGGCATCTCTCCCTCCTTTTCTCGGTAAGGGAAGTGCAAAATAGTAAGATGCAAATTGCAGGATAGTTAAATGAATCCGCTGAACCAATGTACGTGCACTATAAAGTGGCCGCATAAGGTCTTGTTGCCCCATGCAGCATTGCGCGTATTGTATCTTGTAGTTAAGTACTGGTTCATATCGTTTTTGAATTTCGGTACAAAGATAGTGGTATTTTGAATAAATTCAAAATAAATATTCATAATTTGTCCGAAAGTGGAATTGGATAGCTAGAACCATATCATTGTTTTGCAACAATCTTGAAAAATGGAGGATGGGCTATCATTTTGCTTAAGTAATATATCTATAAAGATACTATGAACTTGAAGACAACTAGGAAAAACATCTGAACATCAGTTAGCAAATATTCTATCATTACCGGCAAATATATGCAATGCTTGATATCTTTTTTTGAGCGTTATTTGCAATAATCAAATATATCATTATGAAAAGTCTTTTTTATTTTAGTCCTCATATATCTGTCAGTAAAGCTGATATGTTACATGTGATGCCTCATATCGAAGAAATTCTGGCTAATATGGATGAATTGGAGCAAACAATTCATAAAGCACAGAATATGTTGTCTCCCTATTGTGTCTATGCTGTTTATAAAGATGTTAATCTTTTCAATGATTATATTCAAGTTGGTAATATTATTCTGCATTGTGGAAATAAAATTGTTCATCTACTTCAAAATAGTAGTCAAGCAGCCATTGCTGTATGTACAGTAGGTCAGGAGATTACTTATCACTATCAATATTGTATTGAAAAAGCGGATTATCTGAAAGCTTATATATATGATATTATTGCCAACATAGGTGTAGACAAAACAATGGAAGAGTTGAAAAATAGTTTGCGGCAGGAACTCCTCCAACAAGAGTTGGCGATAACATCTAATTTTTGTCCAGGATATTGTGACTGGGATATAAAAGAACAAGAGAATTTATTGTCTTTGATTCCTGCTGAAAGATGCCCGGTCACGCTTACGGCTTCTTCGTTAATGCAACCCATAAAGTCACTAAGCTCCATTATAGGCATAGGTAAGGATGTTGAGTATAAAAAGAGTAATTGTAGTATTTGTAATTTGTCTCAATGTGCCTACAAACACCAATAAAAAATTGAAGAATATGCATAAAGTTTGTTTAGAGCCAATAGGAAAAGAACTTGAGGTAAATCACAATACTCCTCTCCGTGATATTGTTACTGAATTGGGTCTTGAATTTCCATGTGGAGGAAATGGCTTCTGTGGAAATTGTAAAGTAAGGATAATGGCTGGAGATATTGAAGTGAGCGAGCAGCATGCCCGAATGTTACAAAAAAAAGGATTATCTTCTCAATGGCGCTTAGCATGTTACAGTCATGTTACAGAGGACGTGACATTGTATATAGACCAGTGTGAATGTATTGTTCAGACAGATCAGACCTTATTCCCGGTGCAGCCCGAAGATGGATATGGTATTGCTGTTGATCTAGGTTCGACAACTATCGTTACACAACTTATCAATCTCTATAATGGACATATTGTGGCTGTATCTACCTCCCTCAATCCGCAAAGTGCCTATGGCGCCGATATAATATCTCGCATCTCTTATGCCTTGTCTTCAGAAGAACATTTGCAGCAACTGTGCCAACTTGTACGGCATGCTGTAAAAAAACTTATTTTGGAAATGGTTGGTGACCACTATTACGATATACGTAAGGTAGTGATATCCGGTAATAGTGTCATGTATTGTCTATTCTGTGCACTGGATGTTTCTACGCTCGCTGTATATCCATTTCAATCTCGGAAAAATGATATGCAGGAGTTTACTCCGCAAGATTTAGACTGGCCTTTGCCTTCGGGATGCCATATCTGTTTTCTTCCCAATATCGGTCATTTTGTTGGAAGCGATATTCTTTCAGGTATTGAAGCCATCCAAATGCATACGAAAAAGAAATTTCAAGCATTGATAGATTTAGGGACTAATGGAGAGATAGCAATAGGTAATAGGGAAAGGATTCTTTGTGCCTCGACTGCTGCTGGTCCTGCTTTTGAGGGGATACATATCTCTCAAGGAATGAGGGCCTCTGCTGGAGCTATTTATCAAATAGACGAACATAATAATTGCCCTAAGATTATAGGCAATGGTAAAGCGATAGGTATTTGTGGAAGTGGGTTGGTAGACGCCATGTATTTATTTCTGAAGCAGCGGAAAATAGATACTTCAGGAGCTATTACCGGAGGTGTCCCTTTTTTAGCTGTAGCCGGCAAAATAGGTATAACAGACAAGGATATACGGGAATTTCAGTTGGCAAAAGCTGCCATTTGTACTGGTATTGAAATTCTTACAAAAGAATTGAATATATCAATAGATGACATAGAGCATTTGTATATAGCAGGAGGATTAGGTAATTATTTAGACATTGACAAGGCGATAGCTATAGGCCTTCTTGAGATTAAAGACAAAGTAAAGGTTATTAAAGTGAATAATTCTGCTCTATTAGGTACCCGGATGTTTTTATTTCAAAATACGATTCATGACAGAGCGACCATTCTGAATATTGCACAGCACTGCTCTTTGGAATCGCACGTGAACTTTCAGGATATTTATTGTGAGAAGCTTTTTTTTCCTGACTTATCGGAATAATTGTTTTCAAGTTTGATTTGTTGTATTCTCTTCACGGTTTAGCAGTTTACAATATTCGCTGGGAGTTTTACCTGTAATACCTTTAAACTGTCTGTTGAAATGCGACAAATTATTGTATCCGCAATCATATGCTATCTGGCTGATAGCTATATTTTTATTCATTAATAATTTTACTGCGTATGAGATACGCAATTCAGACAAGTAACTGAACAATGTTTTTCCTGTATTTTTTTTATAATAACGGCATAGCGCACTCGCATTCATACCTACGTGTCGGGCTATATCTTCCAAACTAATGTTTTCTTGATAGTTTTTATTCATATAATTATAGGCACGTTTTATTACCACATCATTTTCATCCATTGCTTGGCTTCCTCTGTATTGTGCACTGGTGAGAAAGGTATAATCGCAGTTTTTCGATAATTCATATAATATCTTATATAATTCTACCAGTTTTTCAAAATTATCATAAGATGGCAGTTTCCTGAAATGTTCTTGAACTTTCAGTTGTGTTTTTCCAGTAAACAATAATCCTTTTTGGGATTTGCTTAACAATAAATGTATGGAATCGAATTCCGGTATTTTTGTGTATTCTGAAGGAAAAATATCCGTGTTAAATTGGGAGTAAACGGAGCTGGATACCAGCGTTGTATTTTTTTCATAATATTCATCAGCACTTAACCATAAATGGGGTAAGTTCTTGCCAATCAACATAAAATCTCCAGGAGACATTTTGCGTACGGTGTCGCCCACAAAGGTAAGGCCTACTCCTTTTTCTATCAGGATCAATTCATATTCAGGATGTATATGCAAAGGGGCGGCGAAATATGCGTTATGATAAGACACCGCACAAAAAGAAGAGTTGACAGGTTTTACCACATTCTCAAAAGAAACTGTATTCATAGCACTATTTTATTTTAATACATGGTTAATGCAAATATAGTATTAGTTAATGCAAATATATATAAATAAAAAGATAAGTTCAATTGATAACTTTGCCAAAAAAGATTAATAATTAATATTTTAATACTATGACACCTAAAGAAAGAGTAATCAAAGCCTTCAATCATGAGGAAACGGATCGTCCTCCTTTTCAGGCAACCTTTACTCCAGAGTTTGCTGAAAGATTACGTAAAGAGTTCAAATTGCCTGAAATGTTTACTGAACCTCATCACCGCCAATGGTATGGATATGACTTGGAAATTTTGACTGGACAAGATGCGTTGCAAGCCGGAGTGGGATGGTTCACAAATTACTACCTTAAAAAGGAGGCTTATACGGATGAATGGGGCGTTAAATGGAAAATAGATCCCTATGCCACTCCGTTCGGTATCGGTCATTATACTAATATAGAAACAAATCCTTTGCGTGATAATGATGAAGCTGCTATCAGTTATAAAGCTCCGGATCCCGACCGCCCGGAATTATATACCCATGTAGAGCGACTGATTAAGGAATATGGAAGCGAGTATTTTATTATAGGTAGAATACATTGTACCATCTTCGAGTCGGCATGGGCGCTGCGAGGATTAGATACTCTGATGACTGACTTTTATATAAATCCGGATTTAACCAATCATCTTCTTGATGAAACATGCAACTATCATAAGGCAGTGGCATGTAACATGGCACGTTTAGGAGTGGACATGATTTGGTTAGGAGATGATATGGGAGCACAATCATCTCTGATGATAGATCCTGAGCTGTGGAGAGAGTACTTCAAACCTCGAATGGCAAGTATTATCCAAGCAGCCAAAAGCATCAATCCTAAATTGAAAGTGGCCTATCATACGGACGGCTGTAATTATGATATTATTCCCGAATTGATAGAAATAGGGTTGGATGTACTAAATCCTATCCAAACCGAGTGTATGGATCCGGAAATTCTTCAAGAAAAGTATGGTGAACAACTCTGTTTTTTCGGTGGAATAGCTGTACAGTCGACTTTACCTATGGGCACAGCGGAAGAAATACGTAAAGAATATCAGTGGCTAAAAAATTCCATAGGTAAAAATGGGGGATGGTTATGTGCTCCTACCCACCATGTTCAATTGGATACTCCTATTGAGAATTTCTTTGCCATGCTTCAAGCTATTGGTATACCAGATAATAGGCGACGATAATCTATTGTATAATTACCTTAAACCATTTTGTATCATGAAACACATTATTATGATGCTTTTACTTTCATTTTCGGCAGTGTTAATCCATGCGCAGGAATATCGGGTAAAAGGGCAAGTGAAAGATGCCAACGGAGAAACTATAATTGGTGCCTCCGTTCGGGAAACTGGAACTACAAACGGAACAATTACTGACCTAAAGGGCGAGTTTTATCTTACTGTAAGGAAAGGAGTGACGATTGAAATCTCTTACATTGGTTATGAATCTCAAACTATGGTTGTAAACAATGCTCATCCGCTGGAAATTATTCTTAACCAAGAATCCTTGTTACTTGACCAGGTGGTTATTGTGGGAACTACCATGAATAAAAAGGATTTGACTGGTGCCATTTCTCATGTCACAACCAAGGATATTGAGAATATTCCGGCTACAAGCATCAACCAAGCGATTCAAGGTAAAATGACCGGTGTGCAAGTCAGAATGAGTGACCCACGCCCTGGAGGCTCTACCAGTATTCAGGTTCGTGGAAACAACTCTATTCAGTACGGTACCAGCCCTATTTACGTAGTGGATGGTGTTGTGATGGAGGGAGGATTTGATTTGATTAATCCAAATGATGTGGCCAGTATAGATGTACTTAAAGATGCATCAGCTACTGCTATATATGGTTCGCGTGGAGCCAATGGAGTTGTGCTCATTACGACTAAAAAAGGCAAAGGTCAAAAAAGTCAAATAGAATATAATGGCTGGGTTGGGATACAGGAATTTGCTAATAAAATGGATTTAGTCGGTACGAAAGATTTGTATCAGTTACGTGAAGATGCTGTGTTTAATCATTTGAAAGCCAATAATCCGGCATTGTCGGATGCGGAAATACAAAATCAGATACATGCTTCTGGTAATCCATATTTTGGAGAGTACGAAGATAAAGCGTATCGGGATAATCAGACTTATAACTGGTTGGATGAGGTTACACGGACCGGTTTCCAACAAAATCATAATATATCTTTCGCTAATTCCTCAGATGGAAACTCTACTTACATAAGTTTCGGATATACGAACCAAAAAGGGTTAATAGATGTTTCTCAGTATAAACGCTATTCTGGTAAGATAAACACAGAACAACGTTTAAAGAAATGGCTTAAAATAGGTACAGCTACTTCTTTTAATCGTTCAGAGGATGACCGTGTAGAGGGGCAATTATTCTCTAATGCACTTTATGCTAATCCGATGTTACCCATTTCCAAGGAACCGATGGTGCTTAAATGGGGAAATGTGGACGACTTAGATGCGGCCAATCCTTTGAGGAGTTTGGATGTGAAATGGACTGTGAATACAGATCGTGTTTTTTCTAATAATTATATTGACATTAATCCGATACCTGGATTGACATTCCGTTCCTCTTTCGGTATCGATATAATGAATACACGTTCAGCCTATTATCGCCCGAAATCTACTTATGAAGGAACTCATAACGATCAAAATGGAGAGGCTAATCAGAATAAAGAGAGATGGTGCAATTGGCAATGGGACAATACAATTACTTATAACAAGTTAATTGCAGAGAAACATAATATTTCTGTAATGATGGGTACTTCTGCTACAAGAAATTTGTACGAAGCTTCAGCTGCTACTACTTATAATTTCCCTGTGGATGATTTCGGATATGATAATATGGGAGCAGGTGCTGGTGAGAAGTTCACTACTTCCACCGCATCTGAATATTCCTTGATTTCTTATCTGGCGCGTTTCAATTACAATTATAATCAAAAGTATGATTTGACACTTACTGCTCGCTACGACGGTTCTTCCAAATTTAGAAAAGGTAATAGGTTTGCTTTGTTTCCTTCTATCGCCGGTGCTTGGACTCTATCGGAGGAAGAGTTTATTAAGAAACTACACTTCTTTGATTTATTAAAGCTGCGTGTGGGGTATGGTATTGCTGGTAATCAGAACATTCCCGATTATAGCTATTTGAACCAATATACTCCTGATGGAAGTACAGGGAATCTTACATTTATCCGTTCCAGCGTGCTGGGTAACCCAGATTTGAAATGGGAAAAACAAAAACAATTCAATGTAGGGCTTGATTTTAGTCTGCTGAAGAACCGTTTGAATATAAGTGTTGATTATTTTCATATTCTAAATGAAGACTTATTGATGTCAAAACCGTTGGCAACCTCTTCTGGTTTTGCCAGTACGATAGCTAATGTCGGTAGGCTAAAGAATGAAGGGGTAGAAATTAGTATTTCGTCACAAATCATCAATAATAGAGATTTCCAATGGAACTTACAAGCGACTTTGTCACATGACAAGAATACCGTTGATGCTTTGTATGGCAATGTGGATGCAATATACAATATCTACTATAACGGAATACAACGTACAGGTAATCTTTTTGTCGGAGAATCGTTGAATACAGTCTATTCATATAAATTCCATAAGATATGTCAACAAGAGGATATGGACTATGTTAATGGCATTGATTATGGTGGCAAAATTGTACAACCCGGAGATATGATTCCCGTTGATGTAAATGATGATAAAATTATCAATGATGAAGATCGTATTGTAGTGGGTAAACTTGATCCTAAAATATACGGAGGATTCAGTACTGAATTTTCCTGGAAAGATATCACCTTGAGCGGAGTTTTCAATTATTCAGTTGGTGCAAAACGTATTTCCAACTTATATGAAACAATGATGAATGGAACCGGTTCTAATATTGCACATAAGGATATCTTAGACAGATGGACACCTGACCATACAAATACTGATATTCCGAGAGCCTTTTATGCCAGTGGACGCTACAATTATAATGATGTAGACTGGGGGATTCAAGATGCTTCATTCTTGCGTTTGTCAACTTTGTCTTTGAGTTATAATTTCCCTCAGAAGTTAGTACGGAAAATGTCGATAGACAAACTCAGAGTCTATTTTACAGGAAGCAATCTTTTCTGCCTTACAAACTACAAAGGATTTGATCCTGAAGGTGGGGATAGTTATCCTACTGCCAGAATGTATGTCTTTGGACTTAATTTCAGTTTTTAAAAAATTACTATTATGAAAAACAAACTATATACCGCACTTCTCGGTGCAACATTACTGATAGGAATGCTCTGTTCGTGCAGTGACTTTCTAAATAGTGATCCAAAAACATTCCTTAAGGAAAACGAGGTTTATAGCTCATGTGATCGTATAGAGCCATTGGTATCGGGGCTTTATATGAATTGGCGGGCACAACAAAAAGACCGGTTATATCTACTGCCAATGATGGGTAATGACGAAAGTGCTGAAAGTGAAGCACAGATTGTATGGGAATCGCAACAAGCCGGACTGGATAAATATAATGGAGAGTTAAATTCCCGGCATTCATTACTGACTCAATATTGGAACCAATACTGGGGAGTAATATCCAGTGCTGCCGAAGTTATCAATGGTGCTCAGTATGTGCAAGATGACTTGGAGAAAAGAGATATTCTGAAAGCGGAGGCCTGCTTTATACGTGCAACTCAATATTTTTCACTGGTTCAATATTGGGGTGCTGTTCCTATTATTGACTATTCCCGCCAGATTGAATTAGGAACCCGGCGCCAGCCTATCGCTGATGTCTGGCAATTGATTATCAATGATCTGACTTTTGCAGCAGAACATCTGGAGAAAAGTGTGGAAGATAAGAATAGAGTAACCAGTGGTGCCGCCAAAGCCTTATTGGGTAAGGCTTATTTGCATGCTGATCCGTCTACTGGTTTAAGGGATTATGGGAAAGCAGCAGCTTTATTTAAAGATGTTATTGATAATCATGGCTATCAACTTGTTGGAAATTTTGCAGACTTATTTGATTGTAATAAGCCCAATACGACAGAGTCGATTTATGAATTTCAGTTCTCGCATATCTATCCTAACCAGAATCAGATTCAATATCAGTTAGGTTCTCGTGCTTGTACCCATCAAGGAAGTTATTGGGGAGGATATGAAACAATCTTGCCTACTGAGTATTGTCTAAATATTTTTGAAGAAGGTGACCAACGTTTTGAAGCCAGTATACGCAAAGAAGTGCTTTTTAATGAGGCAGGACAACCGGTAAACTGGGTATTATATCCTGAGGAATTGGGACCTCATATTAAAAAGTACGAAGACCCCCGGGCCAGTAATAATACATGGCAAAGCGGAAAAAATGTATTTTATCTCCGTCTGGCTGACATCATTCTATGCTATGCAGAATGTTTGAACGAACAAGGTAACACAAACGAAGCTGTAGAGCAAGTCAATGTTGTTCGGAGGCGTGCCTGGGGAGGTGTATTGCCTGATGATAAAGTATGGAAGACCACTATGGGGCAAAATGAGTTTAGAGAAAAAATTCTTGATGAGCGTATGCGTGAACTATGTTTTGAGAACTGGAGGCGTATGGACTTGCTGCGTACCGGTAAATTGGTAGAGTATGTAAGAAGCCGTAATCACTGGGCAAAAGCTGAAGGAAAAATTCAGGATTATCATCAATTATATCCGATTCCTGATACTGAAATCAAAAATAATGATGATATTACTCCCGAAGAACAAAACCCGGGATATGTTAACTAATATAAAATTTCCTGATTATGAAAGTTATATATCTATTTTTTATATGTATACTTATGATATCTTGTGCTCCGGAAGGAGCACAAGTTTATATCAGTACAGATGTAGCCAACATAGAAAATGAACAAGTAAAAGTTTCATTTGATCTTAAAAACGGCTATCTCCAAATAATAAATAAACAGGAAAATAGAGTAATAGTGGACAGCGCATGCTTTTCTGCTAATCAATATTATTCTACAGATTTTAGCTTATTTAAAGCACATGCTGAGGATACGCATACTGGTAAAAAGTTATTTGTTACAGCTTGTAGTCCGGAAATAGACCTTACTGTAGAAAGCACGGTCATGAATAATTCTCCGGAAATTAAATTTAATATGCAGATTTTTAATCATCGAGATGTTCCACTTCATATCAAACAATGGTCACCGGTACGTGGTGGCCGCTTGTTCGCTTCACTCGGTGATGTTGAAGAATTCCATATCCTCGACGGAAATGCGGGGGGGGAACCTACGTGGACTTATCAACAATTGCCGGTGTATTGTCGGAATAACATGCTTGTCACAGCAAAGTCTGGCAACAAACGGCATACATTTGTTGCAGGTGGATTGACCTATCAAGAATATGAGAAATTTGTAGAGGTAACATCTGCTGCTCCCCGCCGAGAACAACTGGAGAAACTATATCCGGAGATGTCTCTGTTTGCATACATGAATGTTCCAGTTATGCGGGAAGATGGTCTGGATACCTATATTAGTTTAGGAAAAGGATATGATTATGAGCAACCGTCTGCTCCGGCATTTGAGATTCGGAAAGCTGTATATGACAGTCAAGAAATCATAGTGAATTTGATGAATCCGGAAAAAGGGAAAAAATACGCTATGGGAGTCGCCATTAGTAGTGATAGTAATAATCGTAAAGAATCTCTCTGGGCAGACAATGGGCCGGGAAGTATTGCCTATGAATTAAGTGGGAAGATTTCAATAGACAACTTTAATGAGGGAGGGAAGTCTACTCAGGTTATAGTGAACTTGCCGCAAGAATTGACGGATAAAGGTAATGTCAGGTTACTTCTCAAGAAGGATGAAGGTCCTAATGCTGTACTAAATGAGGTTTGGGCCTATGAAGGACATATCTCGGGCAATGATTCAGGAAAAGCATCTACTTTTAATTATGTGCCAAATAAGGCTGGTGAATTCAGAGTGAGTTTATTTGCCCAAGATCCATTAGGGAAGCTGATTGACAGTCAGCAGAACTATTCATTCAAAGATAAGTTCTATTTAGATATTACTACTCATAGCTACTTTGAAGCATTGGAGAAATATGCCTTTGCTGTGAAAAACGAACAAGGCATAAACATAAATTACTACGACTTTCCCTCTGTCTGTTTGTGGTATGCCATGCATCCGTACTATGGTATGGGTCCCGGTATGAATAGTTCAAAAGGCGCGGTGGAAGAAATGGAACGAATCTCTCGAAGTGGTTTTCTCAAATATGCAAAAGCTGCCGTTCGCCTGGTGCCTGATTGCTATGAAGTGAATAATGAGCAAGGCTGGTGGGACGATAAGCATTTCCAAATGCATGGTAGTGGAAATGCTGTTCCGGGAGAGGTAAACGTGAAGCAACATTATGAAAAGCCCTATGAAACCACGGTCAAATGGGCTACAGCGGTTGAGAGACTTGGAGGCATTCCTTTATTATATGTACAGACTGGTAAGCGCTCGCAAGATTATGCTGAAGCATATCCAGAACACATGTTATTTAATCAGTCCGATGCTTACATTCCTGATTTCACTTGGACGGTTGGCGCAAAGGCTAGTTATGACTTTACAGATAAAGGATTTGTTACCCACATGAAAGAAGTGTACAAAAACTTTAAGGAAGGTGGCTTAAAGGGATTGATGTTCGATTATACTAATACGGGATGGCCGCAATACGGGGGACTGGATGATCCCTATAGTACAGCTGCTGCTGCCTATCGGAAGATATATGAATTGGCGTATGAGGGAATGGGAAAGGATAGTTATATACATGAAAGATGTTTAGAGCGTGGTAGTGATATAACATTGGGTACAGTATCTTCCCAGCGTATCTGGGGGGATACGGATGATGTAACTCCTGAAATGGTTATGCGCGGTGGACTCAGATGGTATAAAAACCGGGTAGTGGTGAGTTATGATATGGATGCAAAAAATTTGCTCAAAGCTAAACCTGTAAATCATCCGGATGGAAGGCGCAAGTTGTTGACTATGTGTTATGTTACAAGCGCCCGATTACTGTTGGCTAATAGCTTTGAACGCTATGATAGTCTCACTTTATGGGACTTGGGAAGGATTTATCCTTTCCACCATACTGCACAAAGTGCACGTCCTATTGACATGTTGCAGCAAGACATTCCACATATTTATGATTTTAAAGTAAATGAGGATTGGCATCAAGTTACCTTTTATAACGACCAGAATGACAAAGAATTGAAAATAACAGTAAATCTCTTTGACCCACAAGAAGAAGGAGGGCTGGGACTTGATTCTGTTAAAAGCTATTATGCTTATGATTTCTGGAATGATTGCTTTTTAGGGAAATTGGCGGGTAAGGAGTTACAACAAGTTCTTCGACCCGGTGAAGCTCGGATGCTATCTATTCGTGCTGTTGCCGATAATCCGCAAGTTGTATCGTGTAATCGTCATATTATGCAAGGATATTTAGAATTGGAAGATATAAGTAGCACGAATGAATTACTGGAAGGAAAAATCATGTTGCCTAAGGATGAATTTGTGGAGATTGCCATTGCCTTAAATGGTAAGGAGATAAAGAATGCAATTTGTAATGAAGCACAGTTACAAATACTGCCTATATCAGAAAATCTCGTGAAACTTCAATTCTATTCTATCAAAAATCAGCAAGTGGCATGGAAAGTCCACTTTCAACCTTCGGAAAGATAACTGCACAATAGCTCGTTTGTCAGTGATTATAAACATCATTGATAAACAAGCTATTTTTTATAGTATTAAAAACAGTACTGTGAAATATGAAAAACTTATTCTGTATTTTATGTATTCTGTTTACTTGTCAACGGGGATTTTCCACAAATAATGTATTAGAAAACGAATATTATAAACTTATTTTTGACATTGATACGGGGAGTTATACTATTATTGATAAGATACATAAAGAGGTATGCTTGGAAAATGCTTATTACCAATTGAATCAGTGGAAAAGTAATGACCCATTGTTCTCTCATGAAATCAAAGAGAAAACAGCTTCTTCCCTTTATATTGTCAGCAAATCTATGCAGAGTCCTGAATTACATCTAAGAATAGTTCTGGAAAGTGGCAATTTTTTCTCATTCCAATGTGGAGTGAGAAATACAACAGGAAATTTTCTTCGCTTATTGCATATTAGTCCTACAGCAGGAGGAAGTGTTTATCCCTATCAAGAGAAGGCAGACAACTTGAATATATTAGATGGTTTTGGAGGGGGAGAGCCTAATAGGATTAGTAAACAGATACCAGTATATAGCCGCAACAATATAATGATTCATTGGGAAGAAAACCAGATTCCGTATAGTATTGTAGCGGGTGGATTGACCTATACAGATTACGAAAAGTTTGTGACAGTGGAGAACTCGGAGAGTCGACGTACACAGTTACAGAAGGAACATCTCTTAAAAGCATACTTGGATTTGGGCTTTGTTCAACAAGACGGTTTTCAAGAAGTATTAAGAATGGGTACTGGGGAACCTCTTCGTTATGATTTGATAGATGATGTTTTACATACCGCTATTTATGGATGGAACTTTGTGCTCGTGGAGGCACTTCAACTTAATCCTGATAAGGACTATTACTGTGGTATCAGTTGGTGTGATAATGGATATACAACCGAACAATCGATATATGCAGATAATGGCCAGAATGCCTTGCCTCGAGCATTTACAGAATTCAAACCATTGGAATATTACTTTACAGATTCTTTGGTAAAATGTTTGGTCCCTGCTACTCGAATTCCTAATATTGCCAATTGGGAATCGCCTGAACAGATTTTTTTCCCGTTACCTAAAGATATTTATAAGGATGGGGCATGCCGGTTGCTTATAAAGCATAATAAAGGTCAAAAGGCTGTTGCTTCCGAACTGTTTTTATGTGAGGGTAAATTGAATACCGTTTCAAAAACCGAATACGCTGTTTCATCTTCCCATTCCAAAAGTATGTTACTTAATCTTTATGCCTATGATGAAGTTGGAAAGGGAATAAAATCTGATGAGACCTATCTACCAGAAGACCGGTTTTATCTTGATTTTTCAGAATCACATCCCTTTGAGGCATTGGAAAAATATGCTTTAAATGTAAAAGAGGCACAAAAGGTATCTCTTTCCTATTATCCATTTCCTACTACCTGCATGTGGTACGCCTATGAGAAGCAATATGGTAACACAGGGCTGGATGGTACTTCATCGGCATGTGTTACTGAAGTAAAGAATATCAAAGAAACTGATATGCTCAATTACTCTCCTTTAGGTATAAGATTGGTTCCGGTTTCCTTGGGGTGGTTTGATGATGTACATTCACTTTATGGAACATACTCCAAACCTTATGAAACCACCCGGAAATGGGGGGAAGCTTTGCTGAAGGATAGATGCATTCCTTTCTACTATTTTACCAACGTGCGTATCCCTCATGAGCATAATGATTATGCAGACATTTATCCACAACACATGCTGTTTAACCAAAGCAGGGCCTATATTCCTTGTTTTGATTTCATGCAAAATGCTTGTAGCGGATACGATTATACAGATCCCGGTTTTATCCGCCACTTGACAGAATATGCGTATCCACGTCTGAAAGCGGCTGGCATAAAAGGGGGAATGTGGGACTTCCCCTATACTACTTGGCCGAAATTTGGAGGGATGGAAGACAGTTGTTCTACGGCAGCTGCGGCCTATGTAAATGTATATAGGGTAGCCCGGAAAGGATTAGGGAAGGGAGCTCTTTTGCAGGAACGAAATTTGGATAGGGGGGCTGATGTTACTTTAGGTAACATTTCTTCCCAACGGACAGAAGGAGATACAGACTTGTTTTCTGCTTCTATGGCAACAAAAATTGGATTAAGATGGTACAAAAACCGAATTTTGTTTAATTATGATGCCGATGCTAAGAATTTGCTTAAAGTCTTTCCGGACAATGTAGATGGTAGGAGAAAAGTATTGACGATGTCCTATGTGGCAGGGAGCCGTTTGCTACTGGCCAACAGTTTTAAACAGTTAAATAAAGGAATTATCCATGACTTGACACGCGTGGTACCTTTTCATCAGTCTCCTGTGAGTGCTCGTCCTTTAGACATGTTTATCCGTAAGAATCCTCAGATTTATGATGCTATAATTAATAGAGGATGGCACCAACTGACTCTTTATAATACGAATGATTTAGAGTCTGATACGATTACTGTTGATTTGGGAGGAGAGAATCGAAAAGGCGGAATGGAATTGGATAAACAAAAGGAATATCATATCTATGATTTTTGGAATAGGAGGTATCTGGGCATATATAAAGGAGATGGCAGTTTGAGACAAGTCATGCGTCCTGGTGAGGCGAGAATGTTGTCTGTTCGCGAAGCTTTGCCATATCCGCAGATTATTTCCACAGATCGTCATCTGATGCAAGGATTGATAGAACTACGTAATATCCATTGGAGTCAAGACACTCTTTCAGGAGAAATTTTATTGACAAAGGGAGATGCAACAATAATCACTGTTGCTTTGAATGGATGGAAGACTGTTGAAATAGCTTCTGCAGAGGTATTCTCAGAATCTCCACAATTCATGCAAATTCGGCTTACGTCTCAAGATTCAGGATATCATTCTTTTTGTATAAGGTTTAAATATATACCAAAATATAATATCAGCAAATAAAGTATTAGAAACGGCAAAAATATAGTCGTAAATATATAATAAATTCTTCCATCTTTGCAAAGTACACAATAAAAGAGTTAACCTGTTATGAATACATTCTCAATATTAGACTACGCAATCTTTATTGGCTATGCCTGTGTGATTATGTTTATTGGATTATTTGTCAGTCGTACTAAAAAAGGACAGGCAAAAAGTTCACAAGATTATTTTTTAGCCAGTAGATCATTGGCATGGTGGGCCATTGGTGCTTCTATCATTGCTTCAAATATTTCGGCAGAACAGTTTATCGGGATGTCCGGTTCCGGCTTTGCTATAGGTTTGGGTATTGCATCGTATGAATTTATAGCGGCGGCTACACTAATCATTGTAGCTGTATTTTTCCTCCCTATTTACTTGAAGGCCAATATTTATACTATGCCTCAATTCTTGGAAATTCGCTATGACAAGCGTGTTAAAACTATAATGGCTTTTTTCTGGTTGCTGGTGTTCATCTTTGTCAATCTTACTTCAATTCTTTATTTGGGTGCATTGGCTATCAACAAAATCATGGAAATAGATATGTTCTGGAGTATTTTCTCTCTGGCTCTTTTTGCAGGTATATATTCAATATATGGAGGTTTGAAAGCAGTTGCTATTACCGACCTTGTGCAAGTTGTATTTCTTATAGGTGGCGGTTTGTTGACGACCTATATATCATTGGATTATTATTCCGGTGGACAAGGGGGAGTTGTTGGTTTCCAGATGCTTTTAGAGAATATACCTGAAAAATTTGATTTGATATTAGATAAAAACAATCCTAACTATTCCTATTTGCCGGGAGTGGGAGTTATTTTGGGAGGCCTTTGGGTAAGTGCGCTGTATTATTTCGGTTGCAATCAATATATTATACAACGAGCACTTGCTGCCAAAAATCTTCATGAAGCTCAGTTGGGATTACTATTTGCCGGTTTCTTGAAAATCATTCTTCCGCTTATCGTTGTTATTCCTGGAATAGTGGCTTTTGCTTTGGAAGCTCCCATAGATAAACCTGATCAGGCTTATCCGTGGCTAATGCATAGTTTTATTCCTTCTGGCATTAAAGGGATAGCGTTTGCAGCATTGGTAGCTGCTGTGGTCAGTTCATTGGCATCAATGATTAACAGTATCTCTACTATTTTTACCATGGATATCTATAAAGAGTATGTTACCCGAAAAGAAACCAGCGAAAAGAAACTTGTAAATATAGGACGTCTTTTTGGCATATTCAGTTTGATTATAGCAGTCTGTATAGCTCCACTGTTAGGTACATTGGAACAGGCTTTTCAATTCATTCAGGAATTTACAGGGTTTGTAAGTCCGGGAGCACTGGCTATTTTTATCCTCGGTTTTTTCTGGAAAAAGGCAAGTGCGAATGGAGCTATTGCGGCTGCTATCGGTACTTTTGTATTCTCCTTACTGATGCTCTACTTGTTTCCTGAAATATCGTTTATTAACCGGATGGGCTATGTGTTTTTACTGTGTGCTCTCATTATTGTTATATTCGGTTTGGTTTGCCCCAATACGAAATTGGCTAATACAATCGAGCTCAATGCGAAATTGTTCCGTACTACTACTCTATTCAAAATATTGAGTATTCTTATTCTGGCAATACTGTGTGTGATCTATTATATTTTTTGGTGAAAAATTAAATTATTAAAACTATGGACGAATTACTTAGCAAAATCTCGGAATGTGTTGAATTGGGTAAAATTAACCAAGCCACTCCCTTCCCCCCTACAATGAAAGGTCAACCGGGAGCCGATGAGCTCACTTTGCAGGCGCTGAATGCAAATATTTCTCCCTCTGATATTTTGACTAAAGGATTGATTGTTGGGATGGAAAAAATAGGAGTAAAATTTAAGGCTAATCAAGTTTTTGTTCCTCAGGTCTTAATGAGTGCAAAGGCCATGGGAATGGCTATGAAACATCTGAAACAGTTTTTTAATGATGGAAGCGTACAACGTAAGGGAAAATTCATTATTGGAACTGTGGAAGGCGATTTACATGACATTGGCAAAAACTTGGTGTCGATGATGGTAGAGGGCAATGGTTACGAAGTGATTGATCTGGGAGTAGACGTAAAGGTCGAGAAGTTTCTGGAGGCCATCCGGGAAACTCCGGATGCGTATGTCGGAATGTCTGCTTTGCTCACTACTACGATGACTAATATGGCTCAGATAAATGCGGCTATAAAAGAAGAGTTCCCTAATACTGTAACTTTTATAGGAGGAGCACCGGTTACTCCGGAATTCGCCGAGCAGATTGGCGCCAATTACTATACAGATGGGCCACAGGAATTGGTTGAGATTCTAAATAAACTCAGTGCATAATTTTAAACAGTAACGAATTTATGGCTAAATGGATTGATCAAATCATGCAAAGTGAAAACCGGATTGCTGTGCCAATTATGACCCATCCGGGTATTGAAGAAATCGGTAAAAGGGTTATAGATGCTGTTACCGATGGAGAAACACATTATCAGGCGATTAAGGCTCTTGCCGATAAATATGAAACAGGGGCTTGTACTGTTATAATGGACTTGACGGTTGAAGCGGAGGCATTTGGTTGCCAGATTGGATTTGCGGAAGATGAAGTGCCTAATGTTGTGAATCGTTTGGTATATGACAGTGCTTCGATTGAAGCATTGCCTATACCGGAGATGACTCAGGGACGCTTGCCCGAATATCTGAAGGCCAATAAGCTCGCTGTAGAAAATATTACGGACCGTCCGGTGCTTGCTGGCTGTATTGGGCCTTATTCATTAGCAGGGAGATTATATGATATGTCTGAGATCATGGTGGCAATCTATATAGAGCCGGACACAATTCATGTTTTACTTGAAAAATGTACAGCCTTTATATTAGATTATTGTCGGGAACTAAAAAGAATTGGTGTTCAGGGTGTTATAATGGCAGAACCCGCAGCTGGATTATTGTCCAATGAAGATTGTCAGGCGTTTTCCACTGATTATGTACGGAGAATTGTAGATGCTCTGCAAGACGATGGCTTCAGCATCGTTCTGCATAACTGTGGCAATAAAGGACAATGTACCCAGGCAATGATAGCTAGCGGAGCTGCCGGACTTCACTTTGGTAATGCCATTGATATGCAAGAAGCTCTGGAAGAGTGTCCGTCTGATGTGTTGGTAATGGGAAATCTAGATCCTGTTGGCATATTTAAACAAGCGACTCCAGAAGCGGTATATAGCGCAACGACCGCATTGCTTAGGGAAACGAGAAAATATAAGAACTTTGTAATATCATCAGGATGTGATATCCCTCCACATATTCCAGATAGTAACATACAAGCTTTTTTTGAAGCAGTTAATAGGTATAATCTATCATATAAATCATGAAAATTCATCTTATATTTTTTCTTTATATTATTGTGCATATTTGTGTAGCATGTGCTCCTGATATGGTTGTTTCGTCTCCCGATGAACAGAATTCAATCTCGCTGAGTTTAGATTCTCAAGGAGTATTGAATTATCAAATCAAGTCCGGTGATGATATTCTCGTTAGCCAGTCAGTCATAGGGCTATTGGCTAAAGACGAGAGTTTATCTTTCAATAACGGGTTGGAATTGGTTGAGGCTTGTTCGCGTGTGATTGATGAGAAGTATAATTTGCCTACAGGAAAATGCTCCTCTTATACCAATTATGCGAATGAAAAAACATTCCTTTTCTGCAATTCATCTGGTAAAGAGCTGGAACTTACATGCAGGGCATACAATGATGGCGTTGCTTTTCGGTATAAAGTTATTGCGGACTCTATAGCGATTCTGAATGAGACTACCGATATAAACTTGCAACCAGGAGTTAAGACTTGGATGATGGATTGGATAAGACATTACGAGAACTATTATCCGGAGCGGATGATTGATACGATCAGTTATTCGACTGAATTCCTATATCCCGTGCTCGTACAGCAATCTTCCAAATGGATGCTGATGACGGAAGCCGCCGTGTATGATATTCCGGCAATTCATCTCACAAAGAAACCTTATTCAAATACTTTTCAATTAGCTTTTGCCAAAGAGGATTCTTTGTTTACGGTCCGAGATGATTTTCAATCCTCCTGGAAGGCTTTTATAATTGGAAGTGAGCTTGGGGATATTGTTGAATCTACACTTGTGGAGAATTTGAATCCTCCTTGTTCTTTGAAGGATACTGATTGGATAACTCCAGGAGTGGCTGTTTTTCCTTGGTGGGGTAATTATTGGGCAAACAGCTACATTGATACACTGAAAAGATACGTAGATTTGGCGGAGGAGATGCAGTGGGAATGGTTGGAATTTGATGTTTCTCTAATTAATACCCCATTGCGAGCTTCGAAAGAATGGGAGAGTGTTGGTTGGATACCTGAATTGACAGAATATGCTAGGCAAAAAGGTATTAAAGTGTACGGTTGGGATGAAATTAAAACATTGGATAATGCAAAGGGACGGGATTATGTTTTTCAGCGATATAAAGAAATGGGTATTGATGGAATAAAGATAGATTATATTGATTCCGATTCACAATATGCCATGAAATTCAGAGATACAGTATGTGCAGAGGCGGTAGCACAACGGCTGATGGTTAGCTTTCATGGGGAGACTTTGCCACGTGGACATCGTAGGAAATATCCCAATATCATGACTAATGAGGCTGTGAAAGGTGCTGAATATTATACTTTTGCAGGTCATCCATGTGCTAATTCACGTCATAATTGCACGCTGCCTTTTACACGAAATGTAGTTGGTCCAATGGATTATACTCCTGTGACTTTTACTATTCGCAAAGAAAATCCACGAACAACTACTTATTGTCACGAATTAGCATTGGCATATGTGTTTGAGTCAGGATGGATATGTATGGCAGATCGCCCAGAAGCTTATTTGAAATCACCTGCACGGCCTATTTTAGAAAAAATAGAAGCTGCTTGGGATGAAAGTCTCTTTATAGATGGATATCCGGGAGAATATTTCTGTATAGCACGTAGAAAAAATAAGAAATGGTTTATTGCAGCTATAACTAATGAACAATCACGAATTTTACGAATTCCGTTATCCTTTCTTGAAAAAGGTAAACATCATTTTGTGATTTATTCGGATGAAAAAGGAAATGAAATGCATTCCTGCTCAGTTTTATCCACCCAAAAAAGTTCAGAAGAATATCTTGATATATCATTATTATCTAATGGAGGAACAGTAATAGACATTGACTGATTCATTCTTGTGTGTTGAAAAGTCTAAGGAGTTATTCCTTTGTTTCAGGATTACCCTCTCCCTATCCTTCTCCTTGTTTTTCCTCTTCATAGACGAATAGCCAAGGAGTAGATAGGGAGTCGTTGGTTTTATCTGCATGATATAGCCTTTTTCCCGAGGATGTAATTAATTCATTGAGCCATGTGCTAGTACTTATATACTAAGGTGGTGGTGATGGGAAGGAGTATCCTTTATGTCATCATATGCAAAAATGAGTAAGAAAATCTTGGATAGTGGATGAAGATAGGAGAAAAGAGCAATATATTCAATTCAATAGAAAAAGTAGGCGAATGATTAGAGTAGGCACTAATAGATACTTTTCATAAGCCAGCAAGTTGAAGTACTTTATATGGATTGAATGTCGTAACCATCTTCTGAAAGTTTTTTTAATCTGATAATTGTTTTTTGGTGTAAGTATTTGGATTTTCTGTGTGTGTACTAAATCCTCAATATTTGTTTCGTGAAAAGATTCTTTGATGCGTGGAAGTTCCCGTAAAAACATTATTTTTGCAAGAGAATAGAGGAAAAACAAGAGCTCCTTTGTTTAGAAATATAGTTTTAAAAAGAGAAGAGATATGAAAAGATTGAGAGATTTAACTGCTGTTCTTGGCATGGTTG
>UMDS01032197.1_pt1 | contig 22476 bp, 18 predicted proteins | sample 1964551 | NCBI WGS metagenome assembly UMDS01 (sample SAMEA4836000, study PRJEB28245) | human gut metagenome | biome: gut microbiome; material: fecal sample | place: Denmark | collected 2008
CGCTCTGGAACGAACTACATTGAAGATTACATATACAGCAACAACAATACCAACAATCAGTGCTGAATAGTTTGCAGTGTCATCCAGTCCAGGAATATTAATATAAGAAGTAAATACTTTCAGGAAATCTTTGTTCTGGATAGAAACAGTTTTGTTGTCCAGAATCAGACGTCCAAATCCACGGAAGATGAACATACCTGCAAGTGTTGTGATGAATGGCGGGATACGTTTGTAACCGATCCAGTAACCCTGCCAGATACCTACCAGAAGGCCAACAACCAGGCAGATGATGATGGTCAGATATGGGTTCATTCCCTTGTTGCTGATAAGTACTGCTGCAAGACCGCCAACCAGGCAGATTACAGCACCAACAGAAAGGTCGATGTTACCACCTGTCAGGATACATAATAACATACCACAGGCAAGAACGAGAACATAACCATTCTGAAGCATTAAGTTTGACATGTTCTGTGCATACAGGAGTCTTCCGTTTGTCAATCCACAGAACAGGATAAATACGATCACCAGTGCAATGACCATTGTATATTTTCTTAAGAAATCTTTTACATTAAATTTCATTTTTTTACCCCTTTCCCAGTAACTGTTCAGTCACTATTTCTTATTTTTTATTCTGTTCCTGCATGATCGAAGCCATGATACGTTCCTGAGTTGCCTCTTCCGCTGTAAATTCACCAGCCAGACGGCCTTCACTCATAACATAGATTCGGTCACACATACCGAGAAGTTCCGGCATTTCAGAAGAAATCATAATGACTGATTTTCCATCTTCTACCATCTTGTTGATCAGGCAGTAGATATCATATTTTGCACCTACATCGATACCTCGTGTAGGTTCATCCAGAATCAGGATATCCGGTTCTGTAAACATCCACTTACCAAGCAGCGCTTTCTGCTGGTTACCACCGGAAAGGTTACCGATTTTCTGCTCATTGGAAGGAGTCTTGGTTCCCATTTCCTTTGTCATCTCATCTGCCAGATGAACTTCCATATCTGTATTGATGACACCTTTCTCACAGACTTTGGAAAGTCTGGCAAGTGTTGTATTAAATCGAATGGATTCTCCGAGAATCAGTCCGTTTGTCTTACGGTCTTCTGTTACATATGCAAGACCATGACGAATCGCATCGTGCGGATTCTTGAGATTTACTTTTTCTCCCTTGATATAAAGTTCACCGGAAATATTGCTTCCATAGCTCTTACCAAATACAGACATTGCAAATTCGGTACGTCCTGCACCCTGCAGTCCTGAGAAACCGACAACCTCACCTCTATGTACTTTACAGTTGATTTTATTATCTACGATCTTCTCAGGATAGAGTGGATGATGAACGGTCCAGTCTTTTACTTCCAGCATAACCTCTTTGCTGACATTATGTTTTCTGGTAGGATAACGGTCATCCATAGAACGGCCAACCATACCTTTGATGATACGGTCTTCACTTAAATCATCTACACCCTTGGTCAGTGTCTCGATCGTTGTACCATCTCGGATAATCGTACAGCGGTCTGCACAGTAGATGATCTCATTCAGTTTATGAGTGATGATGATAGAGGTCAGTCCGTTCTTCTTGAATTCCATCAGAAGATCCAGAAGCATCTTTGCATCTTCATCATTCAGAGATGAAGTAGGCTCATCCAGGATCAGAAGTTTAACCTTCTTGGAGAATGCCTTTGCGATCTCTACCAGCTGCTGTTTACCTGTTCCGATATCTTTGATCAGTGTCTGTGCAGATTCATGGAGTCCAACCTGTGCCATGTGTTTTTCTGCTTCACTGTATGTTCTGTCCCAGTCAATGCTGCCGCTTTTATTCTTAATCTCGTTTCCGAGAAACATATTCTCGCCAATAGAAAGTAACGGAATCAGCGCAAGTTCCTGATGAATGATAACGATTCCTTTCGCTTCACTGTCGTTCAGGTTTTTAAACTTGCATTCCTCACCTTCATAGGTAACTGTACCTGTATAACTTCCATATGGATACTGACCACTTAAAACGTTCATCAGTGTGGATTTTCCCGCACCGTTTTCACCGATCAGCGCGTGAATCTCTCCTCGCTGGACTTCAAGATTTACATTGTCCAGAGCTTTGACACCGGGGAACTCTTTTGTAATGTGATCCATTACTAAAATATTGTCTGCCAAAATGGCGCCCCCTTTCAAAAAACCGGGCGGGGCTCTTCACCCCGCCCTAAAATTTCAAATTACATGTTTTATTGGTTACTTAAGCAATTTTTTCTGCTTACTGTGCTGGATGAAGATATCCGTCATCGTCCTGTGTATAGTATCCTGTGTCAACCAGTTCTTCTTTCATGTTGTCTTTTGTTACAACTGTAGGAACCAGAAGGAATGATGGGCATTTATGTCCTTCAGATGTTTCATAGGATTCTGTATCATATGCACAGTCGAAATCCCATTTGGAGTTTGTGATCAGAGAATCATCAATTGTGTCACCTTTCAGCATTGCTTCTGCAAGGTCAAGAGTAACAACTGCTTCGTTTGCAACTGCTTTGTAAACTGTCATGGACTGTTTTCCATCTACGATGTTTGCAAGGTTAGCTTCGTCACCGTCCTGTCCTGTGATCAGAACGTCGTTTTTGCCTGCATAGTCAGATTCGATTGCCTGTGTAACACCAAGTGCTGTGGAGTCATTGGAGCAAAGAGCTACATCCAACTGAGTTCCATCTGCATAGTAGGAAGCGAGGATGTTCTGCATTCTCTCGAGTGCTGTCTGTGTATCCCATGCTGCTGTTGCTACGGAATCGAAATCAGTCTGTCCGGAAACTACATTCAGTGTGCCTGCATCCAGATACGGTTTCAGAGTGTCATAAGCACCGTTGAAGAAGTATCCTGCATTGTTATCTGCCGGGTCACCTGCTGTGAACTCGATGTTATATGTTTTATCACCTGCATTGTCAAGATCCAGAGTATCGATTACGTACTGGCCCTGCAGAGTACCTACTGTATAGTTATCGAAGGAGATATAATAGGAAACTGCATCGGATTTGATCAGACGGTCATAAGCGATAACCGGGATTCCTGCATCTGCTGCTTCATCCATAACTGTATTAAGTGCTTCACCATCGATAGCTGCAACTACCAGGAGGTTAACTCCATCGGAGATCAGGTTCTGGATATCATTTACCTGACGGTCTGTTTCGTTATCGGAGTATGTCAGCTCCACATCATAGCCAGCTGCTTTGAACTGTTCTTCCAGATAAGAACCATCTCTGTTCCAACGTTCCAGAGACTGTGTTGGCATTGAAATACCAATCTTTCCGCCTTCAGCTGCTGCATCATCTGCAAGTACCGGAACTGCACAAGATGTGATTGCCATTGTTGCTGCCATCGCTAAAACTAATTTTTTCTTCATAAAAGAAACCTCCCATTTTTGTTTTCGCTCTTTAGCTATTTCGTATAGCTTTTTGATGAAATTATAATACCATATGGATATATTAAACAAAATGGACTGTTTTTTGATATATCTTTCAATTTTTGTGATAAAAAAACATCCAGATGGCATGCATCTGGACATTTTCGATATGTTCATTAAAAAAACAATAATTTTGTGCTATTGACAGGTTGCTGTTCACTTCGCTCATCCTATTCTTCTGCGTCAAGTGCACGGATTCTCTGAACAAGTTCTTCACAGATTTCCAGTTTATCCTTACCATCTGTCTCGATCACAATATCAGCTGCTGCCTGGTATTTCTCACGACGTTTTTCCATCAGGCCTGCAATAAAGTCAACGTTCTTGTTGCCTTCCAGAAGTGGTCTGTCGTGATTATCTTTGACACGGCTTAAGATCGTCTCCGGTTTGGCTGTCAGAAGGACAACGCGTCCATTCTTCTTCATTTCGACTACATTGCGTTCTCTCATCGGCACACCACCGCCACAGGAAATAACTACATTGGTCTTGGACTGCATTTCTATAAGAAGTTCTGTCTCCAGATTACGGAAATACTCTTCTCCATATGTCTCAAAGATATCAGAAATGGACATTCCCTCTCTCTCGGCAATGATCTGGTCCATCTCCACAACTTCCATTGCAAATACTGTCTTCAGGAAATCAGAAATCGTAGATTTACCTGCACCCATGAAACCGATCAGTACAATATTGTAATCAAACAGTTTACGTGCCTGGATTCTCTTACTGTTTCTGGTAATTTCTTCAAAAACAGCAGTCACTTCATCTTTATGGCGTCTGCCTTCCATTCTGCGGTTCAGCCATTCTCTCTGTTTTGCTTCCTGCTCCGGCTGAAGGATCGGAATATCATTTGCTTCTTTGTAAGCCATGATATCTTCTACGATTCTGTTACGCATAAGTAATGCATCCAGCACGATCTCATCACACTGTCCAAGGCTCTCTCGAAGTACTTCCAACTGATTCATATGTATCGTTCCCTCTCTTATAAACAAATTTATCGCTGTGAACACTTTATATTCCCTTTGTTCACTGCATCACTATTTGCTCATTATAACAGTTATTTAGCACGTTAACAATATAAAGTGGGAACTTTTTTTATTACTCCGCATTTTTAAGTGCCTCACCCATCGGTACTTTCCGGATTTTTCTGTATTCCAGAAGTGCAACCACTGCATATGTCACAAGCCCGATCACAAACATCTGTACATAGATCATCGGATCAATCCAGAGCGCGATCCATCCGGAGATACTCTGCAGCATCATTTCCCTGAATAGAACTTCCATGATCGTAGTCTCAATTGGCAGACTGATCAGAAGGCACAAAACAATCACGATCGACGTAGACAAGATGTATAGCCTGCTGATCTCACCATTGGTATAACCAAGAATCTTCGTCATCGAAATCGACTGTGCATTTTTTTCAATTATGATCTTAGAGAGAAGATATATCAGGATCATATAGATTGCAACTGCAAATAAATTTACCATCCCCATCATACTTCCCATAGAAACACTCAGCTGTCTGGAAATCTTTGTCAGTGCATCCAGGTCGATCACTGAACCTATGTAGCTACTGTCAATATCTGTAATCTCTGAATTGCTGAAATATCCGCTGAAATAATCATCTCCCAGATCAAAGGTCCGGTTCAATTCCTCCTGTGGCATGAAAATACATAGACTGCCATTATAATCATAAATTCCACTGATTTTAAAAGTATACTCGTCATCCTCATATTTTTCTTTGAGTGTGATCGAATCTCCCGGTTTCAGCAGGAATTTATCTGCATACGCTTTTGAAATATACACGCCATCTGAAAAATCCACATCAATGTACTTGCTGTCATCGTGAACGCCATAGAGTGTTACTTCTTCACTTTTGTATTTGGTCGGAAGTGTGTTCAGTGAGTAAGCACTGAATTCTTCTGCGTCTTCATTATCTGTTTCTGCGTCATGTGCAAACAACAGCATATCCAGCATACTTTCAAGCTTATTACTGCCACCCATCACACTTACCGGCATTGAAAGCATATACTGATATTTTGCCAGCATATTGTTCTGGATCTCCAGCTGGTAATGATCCAGTGCGGACGGGAGCAGAAGGCCAAACATCAGAAGCAGATTTGCAAATATGATCCCCACAAAAAGGACAAGATAATTGCTGATATTCTGAAAGATCACGCGCAGGCGGAATCTGTGAAAAATTTTCATTCGCGGACTGAGATAAACCGCACGTCTCTGCTTTCTGGAAGAAAGATCTCTTCGCAGAAATTTAAGCGGCGACAGCTTCAGCTTATGATGCAGGACCGCATAGTTAACTACAAACATAATTATTCCCGGAACTACTGTCGTCATAAGAAAAGCTTCTGCATTCCAGATTGTCACATAAGTCGGCAGACTGTAGCTTCCATAATACATACCGGCACATACATCCTTAAATGCCGTATAACCTAAAATATTACCGATCAGCGCGCCCACCAGCGTTACGATCACCGGAAGAGTCATATAATGCCGGATCAGCTCATTTTTTGTATAGCCGGATGCCCGAAGCGTTCCGATGACACCAGCTTCTTTTGCAATCGTATTACTGGTCGTGATGCCAAATACAAAAGCCATGATCACGATGATGATATAGAGAAGCATGATCATCATTGCCTTGTCACTTCCCATATCATCTCCAGTAAATATAATCGCCTGATTCTGATATTGCGGCACAAAATTTTCCAAAGTGACAACTTTTCCCATTACCTTCATCAGATCTTCCGAAACATTCTTTTCCTCAAGTTCTGTCTGCGGTTTTTCATTGTAGGTCCATGCATAATTATATTGCAGCTTATCCTGATCCAGAGAATCAAATTCTTCATCCGTCACTACGCCTACTCCAAACTTTACAGCATCAAACATAGAATCGTTATTATTCTGAAACAAACAGCTGTAATCTGATAATGCAACCAGCCCGGTGATCGTCCAGGACTTTGTCCCATCATCCAGAGTATCTCCAATCTTCAGTGAATTATTATCTGCGTACATACGGTCAATTGCGATCTCACCGGTTTCTGACGGTAATTCTCCGTCCATCAGGCATATTTTATCCACCTCTGTACGATTCTTGAAAAAGCGCATTGTGCTTCCATTTGAAAGAGAATCTTCTATATAATAGTTTTCATAGATTTTGACACCTTCCTCTTCAATTGCCTCGCGCTGTCCTCGATACAGACGCTCTCCGGTACGAAAATTTCCATCTTCAATATTGTATTTTTCAAATCCTTCATCGTATGCCTGGATCATGCTCCCATCTGCAACCAGAAATCCGGACACCATACCGATCGTCGCAACCATCAAGATGAATACAACCAGATATTTTCCAATCTCCCCTTTCAGTTCACGGGGAATTCTTTTTCTCAGAGGACTTTTCATAGCACCGCCCCCTTACCAGTCAAGATCCATCGCAGGAATCTTATGCTCGTTCTGATAGTTTTTACGGATCATTCCATCTCGAAGTTTTACCACACGATCTGCCATGTCCTTGATCGCATCATTATGTGTTACCATGATCACAGTATTTCCGTATTTCTGGTTCACTGTTTCGATCAATTTCAGAATTTCCTTGGAAGTATTGTAATCCAAGGCACCGGTCGGCTCATCACAGAGCAGAATATCCGGATTTTTTACAATTGCACGCCCAATCGCGGTTCTCTGCTGCTGTCCACCGGAAAGCTGATTCGGAAGTTTCCTCTGATGCTCAAAAAGACCAAGTGTATGCAGAAGCTCATCCACATCCAGTGCCCGGTCACTTAAATAAGCACCCACCTCAATATTCTCCCTCACAGTCAGATTCGGAATCAGGTTGTACATCTGAAAGATATAGCCAAGATGTTTCCGTCTGTACTGAGAAAGTTTCTTTTCTTTCATATCAGCCAGTTTTTCGCCTTCGATAGAAATACTTCCACCATCTGCGTTCTCGATTCCACCGATAATATTCAGCAAGGTGGATTTACCGGAGCCCGACGGCCCCAGAAGTACACAGAATTCCCCTTTTTCAATATCCAGGTCCAGCCCTTTCAGAACATCTACTTTGCTGTCCCCGGTGCCAAATGATTTCTTAATATCCCGAATTTCCAAAAACATAAGTTTCTCCTTTTCATACCTTTGCCAACCTTATCGGTTAGTTGTATCTATACTTATGTTAGTTTAGGCTATCCGTTTTGTCAAGAAAATTTGCTTCATCTAACTATTTTCGAAAAAAAAATCCGGCCCTGCACAAAGCAAAGCCAGAACTTTTTCTACATTATAAATTCCATTATTCTCTCTACAATAAATACCGCCGCGCACGCGAACAACGCAACCGTAAGAAGACTCTTTTCACGATATGCCACGATCAGTGCTACAATGAGTCCCGCTGCACCGGAAATGATTCCACCTGCCGTTGCTGTCAGGATTGCCGGAAATGTCATAGCAGCAAGACATGCATATGGCACATAGTACAGAAAGGATTTTACAAACGGACTGGTGATCTCCCTTTTGAAAAGGACCAGTGGAAGCATACGAATCAGATATGTTACGCCTGCCATCACCAGAATATACAGATATACATTCGGTTTCATATCAGTTTGCTGCCTCCTTTTCCTCTGTTTCTTTTTCCTCAACCGGGCAGAAATGTGCTGCCAGCCCTGCTACCAGCAATGTCGTGATAATGATCACAAATCCGGTAGAAACTTTATTCAGTACCGGAACCACTGCAAATAACGTACTCACAGCCATCGCTCCGATCACTACACCAAGAACAGCTCGATTTTTCTTTGCCGGTGGAATGATCACCGCAAGAAACATTCCATAGATTGCCACACTCAGTGCACTTACCAAGAAATCCGGAAGCAGGCTTCCAGAAACAGCTCCTGCCAGTGTTCCCAGTGTCCATCCCGGAATCGCGACACACATTACACCATAATTATACCACGGACTGATTCTTCCCTCCTGACTTGCACTGACACCAAAAATCTCATCTGTCACACCAAACGCAACCGCAAGTCTGTGTCCATTGGAAACACCTTTTTCCAGTTTCTGTGACAGAGAAAAAGACATCAGACAGTATCTTAAGTTGATAACCAGCTGCGTCAGTGCCATCTCCCACAGCGAACCACCGGCTGCAATGATTCCAATACCTGCAAACTGTCCTGCCGAGGTAAGATTTGTCAGTGAGATCAGAACTGCCTGCCATGCAGTCAGACCTGACTGAATAGCCATGATCCCAAAGGTAAAGGATACCGCAAAGTATCCCAGGCCAATCGGAATTCCATCCTGAAGGCCTTTCCCAAAGCTTGTTTTATTCATGCCTGTATCAGTCCTCCAGTGAATTCAGTACACGGAATCCATTATTGCTCAGTACATTTTCTGTCACAAATACATCATCTGTCTGAAGGATCATGATCGGAAGGCTGTTTTCTCTATGATAGGATGTATAAATATAATCCAGATTCACATTACAGTTGCCAAGGACCTGCAGTACGGTATTCAGTCCGCCCACTTCATCTTTCAGGTCTACAGCAATGACCTCTGTCACACGATTCATATATCCATTCTCACTCAGAAGTTTCTCTGCTTCATCTGCCTGGTTTGTTATCATACGAAAAAGAGCAAACTCCGGTGCATCAAAGCATGCAAATCCATAAATATCAATTCCTGCTTCTGCCAGAAGTTCGGTGACTTTCTGAAGACTTCCTGCTTTATTTTCAATAAATACAATGTTCTGTTTGATCATTTTCTCTCTCCTCGTCCTGTGCATAAATAAATTAAAACTTGCATATTATACCAACTTTATCCATTATACTCACGTTTCTTTCAAATGTAAACCTTTGCAGTGGACAAAAAAATCCTGCGGAAATGTTCTGTACGTTTTCTTTCTGTACACCAAACCCTTCCACAGGACTCTTTTCAGTAGAACTTATCCACCTGTATTCTTTTAATCTAACTCTTCATCCACATATTTCTGAATATTGGATGCATTTACATATTTCTTCAGATGTTCTCCATCCGTAATGACCAGTGTCGGTGCCTGCATAATGCCAAACTGACGTGCCATATCCGGATTCTTCTCTGCATCAATGATCTCCAGATCTTCACCTTCCAGCATCTTCTTTGCCATGCGGCAGTTTGGACAGGTGTTGGTTGTAAACAGATATTTATGTGTTTCTACCGGCTCGATCTTGACATCATCATCTGTCACTGTAACCATACTGGTATGGACTTTCTTAAGTTTGGAGTGAAGCACATCATACAGTGTACGGTTCTTGTACTCCTGTGCTTTTCCATCATTCCAGTTCTGTACCGGACGGTAATATCCGGTAATTCGACTGTAAACCTCTGCTTTCTTTCCACATTTCGGACAGGTAAAGTGCTCACCACTTAAATATCCATGTTCCTTACATACGGAGTAAGTAGGTGAGATCGTATAGTATGGAAGTTTATAGTTCTCGGCAATCTTGCGTACCAGAGATGCAGCAGCCTTCCAGTCCGGAAGTTTTTCACCGAGGAATGCATGGAATACGGTACCAGATGTATAAAGAGTCTGCAGTTCATCCTGAATATCCAGTGCATCAAAAATATCTGAGCTGTATTCTACCGGCAGATGGGAACTGTTGGTATAATACGGAGTATCTCCTTTGCTTCCAGCTGTACGGATATCCGGCCAGCGCTTACGGTCATGTTTTGCAAGACGATATGCCGTAGATTCTGCCGGAGTCGCCTCCAGATTAAACAGTTCACCCGGATATTCTTCCTGATAATCAGAAAGACGGTTGCGCATGTGTGTAAGAACCTCTTTTGTAAATTTCTGTGTACGCGGATCGCTCATGTCACAGCCAAGCCATTTCGCATTCAGACCGGCTTCATTCATGCCTACCAGACCAATGGTTGAAAAATGATTGTCAAAGCTTCCAAGGTATCTCTTCGTGTACGGATAAAGACCTTCATTCAGAAGTTTTGTAATAACCTCTCTCTTGATATGCAGTGATCTTGCAGAAATATCCATCAGACGATCCAGTCTTCTGTAGAATTCTTCCGGTGTCTTGGACTGATATGCGATACGTGGCATGTTGATCGTAACAACACCTACCGAACCGGTACTTTCACCGGATCCGAAAAATCCGCCACTCTTCTTACGCAGTTCACGAAGATCCAGACGCAGACGGCAGCACATGCTTCGAATATCACTTGGTTTCATATCACTGTTGATATAATTTGAAAAATATGGAGTTCCATATTTAGAAGTCATCTCAAACAGCAGACGATTGTTCTCTGTATCGGACCAGTCGAACTCTTTTGTGATAGAATATGTCGGGATTGGATACTGGAACCCACGTCCATTGGCATCTCCCTCGATCATCGTCTCAATAAAAGCCTTATTGACCATGTCCATTTCTTTTTTGCAGTCTTTGTATTTGAAATCCATATCTTTGCCGCCAACGATCGCAGGAAGCTCTGCAAGATCATCCGGAACCGTCCAGTCCAGTGTGATATTGGAAAACGGTGCCTGTGTTCCCCAACGGCTTGGTGTATTCACGCCATAAATGAAAGATTCAATACATTTCTTAACTTCCGGATAACTCAGGTTGTCCACCTTGACAAAAGGTGCCAGATACGTATCAAAAGAAGAAAATGCCTGCGCACCAGCCCATTCATTCTGCATGATTCCAAGGAAATTCACCATCTGATTACAAAGGACGCTCAGGTGCTTTGCCGGTGCGGATGTAATCTTGCCCTCGATACCACCCAGACCTTCTTTGATAAGCTGTTTCAATGACCATCCTGCACAGTAACCGGTCAGCATGGACAGATCATGAATATGGATATCTGCATTTCTGTGTGCATCTGCGATCTCATTGTCATAAATCTCGGATAACCAGTAATTGGCTGTAACTGCACCGGAATTGCTAAGGATCAGACCACCTACCGAATATGTGACAGTAGAGTTCTCTTTTACTCGCCAATCCTCGACCTTCACATAACTGTCCACGATCTCTTTGTAATCCAGAATCGTGGATTTCATATTACGGATCTTTTCCCTCTGTTTACGATAGAGGATATATGCCTTGGCAACATCACTGTATCCGGCCTGGATCAGAACATTCTCCACACTGTCCTGAATATCTTCTACGGTTACCTTCCCATCCTGGATCTTATTCTGGAAATCTGCAGTAACACGAAGGGCCAAAAGGTCGATCATATCTTTACTGTAGTTTTTTTCTTTTGCATCAAATGCTTTATCAATAGCTGATGTAATCTTTGCCATCTGAAATTCAGCAATTTCACCATCACGTTTTACTACCTGAAACATGTTATACATTCCTCCCTCTACTGCTTGCACCTGTATTATATACGGTCATATTCATACCGTGAATTACATGCTGCAGATTGCTGTTTTCTCCGTTCACAGCAACCGTGTAGAACCTATTGTAGCAGACTCTTATCTATACGTCAATAGACAAAAACACCATATATTGTGCCGATAATGTAAGTGCACAACTATATGGTGTTGTCCAATATTCACGTTTTTCCTTTATTTATGGGACTTTGGCATTACTGAAACAAAGATTTCTGCAGGTACTCTCGCCTTTACAAAAATTCCATCTTCCCGATATTCTTCAGAAAGCAGACTTCCGTACTCCCGGATGATCTGAATCTTACCAGCCTCTTTGTAAGTATATAATTCTTCCAGATAAATCTGGCTCTCTGCGAGGAGTTTTGCCAGAACATCTTTAAGTTCCTCCAGGCCCTCTCCTGTACGGGCAGAACATTTGACTGTATAATCCGCCCGAAAATCCCGAAGCGCTTCTCCCTGCACCTGATCCTGCTTATTCAGGAGTGTAATGATCTTTTTACCCGTCGCTCCCAGCTCTCGAAGTGTCTCATACACCGTATGCATCTGAAGCTCTGCCTGCGGATTGGAAGCATCTACCACATGAATGATATAATCTGCATACTTAGCCTCTTCCAGCGTACTTTTAAACGCTTCTACCAGATGATGTGGCAGCTTGCGGATAAATCCTACAGTATCTGTCAGAAGGATCTGCTGCCCATCTTTGAGTTCCAATACACGCGTCGTCGGATCCAATGTTGCGAACAGCTTATCTTCTGCCAGAATGCCGGCTCCTGTCAGTGTATTCAAAAGCGTTGATTTTCCTGCATTTGTATAGCCTACAATCGCCGCTGTCTTCAGATTTCCTCTAGTTCTCTTGCCTCTGATCAGTTCACGGTGTTTCTCTACCTGCGTAAGTTCTGCTTTCAGAGCAGATATTCTGGTACGGATCAGACGTCTGTCTGTTTCCAGTTTTTTCTCACCCGGTCCTCTTGTTCCGATACCACCGCCAAGTCTGGAAAGAGATTCGCGCAGTCCGACCAGACGCGCCGACCGATAACGAAGCTGCGCCAGTTCTACCTGGATCTTACCTTCGCTTGTGGTCGCACGACCGGCAAAGATATCCAGGATCAGAAGTGTCCGATCCATAACCTTGCAATCCAGTTCTCTCTCCAGATTATTCATCTGTGCCGGTGAAAGCTCATCATCGCAGATCACCCCATTGGCATCATACGCTGCCAGAAGTGCCGCAACCTCTTCTATCTTGCCTTTGCCGATATAAGTTCCAGGGTGTACTGCTTCACGGTTCTGGATCACTTTCCCAACGGTTACAGCGCCTGCAGTGGCCGCCAGTTCTTCCAGTTCGTCAAGCGATGCAGCAACATCCTCGTCCTGTTCTGTTTGTACACCGATCAGGATGACACGCTCTTCAATTTCCTTGAAATCATAAAACTGCATAGATCAGTACTCCTCTTCACCGGATTCATCAGAGCCATCAGAAGTATCTGTAGTATCCCCTGCATCGGAAGCCGCCTCTGCATCGGTATTCTCCGTTGTATCAGAAGCTGTATCATTACTCAGTTCACCATTACGTGACTGCAGGAATGTCAGTTCCTTCGCTGCATTTTCGTCATCCGGGAACATCTTGATATATTCCTGCATTTTGCTCAGAGCAGTTGCAAAATCCAGCTTTTTCTCATATACCACAATCTCATTGAACAACAGATCCTGCATTTCTTCTGTAGATGCATCTTCCAGGCCTTTGCTGATATTCTCCAGTGCGCTGTCATAAGAGCCATCGTCCATGTCACAAAGTGCCAGTCCATTGTAGCCTTTGGCCGGATCACTGTCATCCGCTGACACATACTGCTGATACATACTTCTGGCATTGGAAGTATCTCCCTGTGCGCGGTAGACCATTCCCAGAAGAAGCATTCCTTCTGTACTCTTCTGATTCACAGCCTCCGTAAGTTCCTTCTGCGCATTGGAATAATCTTCCATGTAGTAATAGACTTTGCCTCTGTTACAATAATCCTCTGCATTTTTCGCTTCCGTCTTCAACGCTGCTTCAAGATATCGTGTACCATCCGCTTCCATATCTTTTTCCAGATATGCCTCATAGATCTGGATTGCTCTGTCATAAGTGGCATCTTCTCCATAGGCTTCCGTAAAATTTGAAGAAGCCTCATCATAAGAATCCATTGCCAGTGCTACACATCCTGTCAGATAATAAGTCTCCGCATCCATGCTGTAGCTTTCAGCCAGTGTCTGACAATCCGCCATCGCAGCATCATTCTGTCCGGATTTTAATTCTGCGGTTGCTCTGTAAGCAAGCATATCTTTCTTAAGTGCTTTTCCTGCTTTTTCATCGTTCAGACCATTGGTCAGGCTGTCAATGGCATCCTGATAATTTCCAAGATGAATATTTGCGATTCCGGCCCCACGATATGCCTCTGCTGTTTTATATCCGGCAGTGATCGATGACTGATACCCCTGAAGGGCATAATCATAACTGCCCTGTGCAAGATCTGCACAGGCCTGGTCATAAGTTTTCTTTTCTTCCCCTCCACAGCCGGTCAGCATTCCAAATGTCAGTCCGGCTGTCAGCATCCATATGATTCTTTTATTTTTCATTGATATCCTATTCTACTACGAGTCCTTCTTCTTCCATTACACGAACAACGTTATTTACGTGTTCTGCACAGATTTCCTCTGTTCCGGCCTCTACCATGACACGAATCAGCGGCTCTGTACCACTTTCTCTTACAAGAATACGTCCATCTGTGCTGAGTGCTCTTGCAGCAGCCTCTACCGCTTCAACAACCTTCGGATTTTCTCTTGCAGTCTTCTTGTCTGCAACACGAACATTGCGGAGAATCTGCGGATAAACCTTCATTTCTTTTGCCAGATCACAGAGCGTTGCCTTCTGCTCCACACAAGCTTCCATGATCATAAGAGAAGTCAGGATTCCATCACCGGTGGCTGCATAGCGACTGAAAATAACATGTCCGGACTGTTCTCCACCAATACTGTAGTTATTCTCAAGCATATTTTCGGCAACATATTTATCACCAACTGCCGTCTGTTCATAGTTGATGCCTTCTGCCTCAAATGCCTTGTAAAGTCCCATATTTGACATAACAGTTGTAACTACGGTATTTCCATTCAGTTTTCCCTGAGATTTCAGGAATTTACCGCAGACATACAGAATCTTGTCTCCATCGATGATATTTCCCTTATGGTCTACTGCAATGCAACGGTCGGCATCTCCATCATATGCAAAACCAATATCCAGTCCGTTATCCACCACATATTTCTGAAGTACTTCAATATGCGTGGATCCACATGCTCTGTTGATGTTTGTTCCATCCGGATCATTGTTAATAACGTAAGTTTTTGCACGCAGAGCGTCAAAAACACTCTTTGCGATCGCAGAAGAACTTCCATTGGAGCAGTCCAGACCAACTTTGATATTTTTGAAATCGCGGCATGGAATGGAAATCAGGTATCCAATATAACGATTGCGTCCGGAAGCAAAATCTACGGTACGTCCAATATCTTCTCTTGTTGCATATGGAAGTTCCTCAATCTTGCCATCCAGATATGCTTCGATTCTTGCCTCAACTTCAGCCTCGATCTTCTGTCCGTTTCCGTTCAGAAGTTTGATTCCATTATCGTAGAATGGGTTGTGACTTGCAGAGATCATGATTCCACAGTCAAAATCTTCTGTACGTACTGCATAGGAAACACTCGGTGTAGTCGTTACATGAAGCAGATATGCATCTGCACCTGATGCAGTCAGGCCGGCAACCAGTGCATACTCAAACATATAACTGCTGCGTCTTGTATCTTTACCGATGACGATTTTGGCTTTATGATCACGGCCATAATACCATCCCACATATCTGCCCACTTTAAATGCATGATCTACTGTCAGCTGAATGTTTGCTTCTCCACGAAAACCATCTGTTCCAAAATATTTACCCATTTTTAACTCCTTACTGTGCACCCTTCTGCACATGATTGATCACATTGATTATTTATAAAGATTTGAAGGATATACTCCTGATTTTACAAGATTCGCAAATGCCTCTGTAACAGCCGCTTTATCTTCCTGATATGTTACACCAAACCAGGTATCTTTTGTCTCAAGAACATCTACTTTTGCTTTGCCTTCTTTGATCAGACAGTCAATCATCTCCGGAAGAAGATACTCTTTCTTAATATCCCCCTCTTTGATCTCAGAAAGAAAATCTACAAATCCCTTTTCCAGTGTATCCATAAATACCGGTGTCAGCCCCCACATATTCATGGAAACAAGGCTCTTCACATCCAGTTTCTCGACTTTATCATCATTACGTGCTTCCGCACCGTCTGCTGTCTTAAAAATGTTATGTGTCTCCGTAACACCTGTCAGCGCGCCCTCTTCAATATGGCATACTCCTCTGGTAACACTTCCATTGTCACTCAGAGTATTTCCAAGACGGAAGCCAGCCATACAGATATGGAGAATTCCATCGTCCGGCTGTTCCTGGATCAGATAATCATGGACTTTCACATAGGCTTCCTTACCATAATAATCATCCGCATTAATTACCATAAAAGGCTCATTCAGAACAGCTTTTGCTGCAAGTACAGCCTGACCGGTTCCCCACGGTTTGGTACGGTCTGCCGGTTTCTCAAATCCAGCCGGAAGATCTTCCAACGCCTGAAATGCATATTCTACCTCCGTGATCTTTTCGATCCTCTCCCCGATTACACGGCGGAACTCCTCTTCCAGATCTTTACGAATGATAAATACAACTTTATTAAACCCTGCCTCCAGAGCATCATGAATGGAATAATCCATAATGATCTCACCATTTGGTCCTACTGGTGCAAGCTGTTTGATTCCTTTTCCAAAACGGCTTCCAATTCCGGCAGCCATAATAACAAGTGCTGTCTTTTTCATAAAAATATCCTCCTTATGCACACTGGCATTCTACATTTGTTTATGCATCTTCCTCATTTAATGAACTCAGTTTTGCGGCCTGGTCTGCTGCTATCAGGCTGTCCAGAATTTCATCCAGATCTCCTCCGAGAACAGCGTCCAGACGGTGAAGCGTCAGCTTGATCCTATGGTCTGTCACACGTCCCTGAGGGAAATTGTAAGTACGGATCTTTTCGGAACGATCTCCTGTTCCGATCTGGCTTCTTCTGGCTTCCGCCTCCGCATCATGCTGTTTGGCCAGTTCCATCTCATACAGACGGGAACGAAGCACTTTCAATGCCTTATCTTTATTCTTGAGCTGTGATTTTTCATCCTGGCAGGAAATAACGATTCCTGTCGGGATATGTGTAAGACGTACTGCAGAGTCTGTTGTATTGACGCACTGTCCACCGTTTCCGGATGCTCGGAACACATCAAACTTACAGTCGTTCATATCCAGATGGAAATCAATTTCTTCGGCTTCCGGCATAATTGCCACAGTACAGGTAGACGTATGGATACGTCCACCGGATTCTGTCTCCGGGACTCGCTGTACACGATGTACCCCACTCTCATACTTCAGACGGGAATATGCTCCCTGTCCCTGGATCATAAATGTAACTTCTTTGAATCCGCCGATTCCATTCTCATTCAGACTCATCATCTCCGTCTTCCATCTGCGGGATTCTGCGTATTTCACATACATACGATAAATCTCTGCTGCAAACAGAGCAGCCTCATCACCGCCCGCACCTGCACGGATCTCTACGATAACGTTTTTGCTGTCATTCGGATCTTTTGGTAAAAGAAGGATCTTCAGTTCCTTTTCAAGTTCTTCCACACGCTTCTTTGCATCAGAAAGTTCTTCTTTCAGCATTTCACGCATTTCTTCATCCTTTTCTTCTTCCAGCATGGAAAGACTGTCCTGAATCGTTTCTTTATTGTCTTTATATTCTTTATAGGCATCTACGATCGGCTGCAGCTCACTCTGCTCTTTCATCAGCTTCTGAAAACGTTCCTGGTTGTCCGTTACTCCCGGCTCACCAAGCTCATTCAGAACTTCCTCAAAGCGCACAAGCAGATCCTCTAATTTATCAAACATTCTGTTCCTCCTGCATTTTTCTTCCTGTAACAACCCTGTCCAGCCCGGCAAGGTCTTTTTTTATTTCTATCTGTTCAAAACCATTTTTTTTCATAATTTCCGACACATCCATACCCTGATCACAACCGATCTCGTACATCAGCCATCCGCCGGGTTTCAGATATGTGCCCGCCTGTTCTGTGATCTTTTCATAAAAATACAGACCATTTTCTTTGCCATCCAGTGCAAGCACCGGATCATGAAAACGCACTTCCTCCATCAGACCTTCAATATCTTCAGTCCGGATATATGGCGGATTTGAAATAAGCATATCATATTCCATGTGGTCATTTCCACTGTTTTTCTGAAAATAATCTGCCGAAAACAGATCACTCTGTATCAGCTCAGCTCTCTGTTCCAGTCCCAGACGTTTTCGATTCTCCTTTGCCACACAAAGTGCTCCTTCTGAAACATCCACACCTGTTCCTAATGCCCGTGGCAATTCCAGAAGAAGACTCAGAAGAATACATCCGGAACCGGTACACATATCCAGGATCTGCGGTTTCTCCAGATTCCTCATGCGGGAAATCGCTTCTTCCACAAGCACCTCTGTATCCTGTCTCGGTACAAGTACACGTTCATCCACACAAAATTCGTATCCCATAAAATATGCACGCCCGGTAATATGCTGCAGCGGGATATGCTGAGCACGTTTTGTGCACAGCGTTCGATAACGTTCTTCTGTTTTAGCATCCAGTCCATCATCCATATGTGCATAATACCATGCTCTTGTAATATCTGCCGTATACTCCAGAAGGAGCCAGGCATCTAACCTGGCTTCTTCGATTGCGGCAGTTTCCAGAAGCTGGATTCCATCTTCCAGAACTTCTTTATATGTCCGCATTTTTTTCCTCATTTTCTTCTGGCTTCCAGCCGAATTCTTCTTTCAGATATTCTCTCCAGTCAAAAACAGCCTCTACTGCTGCAATCGCTACTTCAGCCATATCTGCTGTCGGCTCTTTGGTTGTCAGCTTCTGCATTGCAAGTCCCGGTTTGCTCAAAATATCAGCAAGTCTGCTGTCTGTTCTGCCAGCCCACTGAATAAGTTCAAAAGAAACACCTGACACGATTGGAACCATCAGAAGACGCCCAAACAGACGAACCCAGTAGCCCGGTACCAGCACAAAAATAAAATGCAGGAATATACTGACGATCATTACCAGAAAAAGGAAACTTGTCCCACATCTTTTGTGCTGTCTGGAGCTTGCCAGGACATTTTCCACAGTAAGTGGAAGTCCATGTTCCACACAGTTGATGCATTTATGCTCTGCACCATGATACATAAACGTACGCTGAATATCCTTCATTCTTGATATCAGCAGCATATATCCCATAAACAGTGCCAGTTTCACAAATGCTTCTGCAACTGTTACCCCTACTTCAGAAGCACCAACCTTGCGCAGAAGGCTTGCCAGTGCATACGGAAGCAGCATAAAAGCTGCAACAGAAACAACTATGGAAATAGCAACCGTTATGTAAAGAAGCCACTGAAACTGCTTTGCTTCTTTCGCTTTCTTTGCAGAAAGTTCTTCCTCTGTCAGTGTCGCATTCTTTGCAGCTTCCTTCTCATCCTCTTCATCGCCTGCAATCTCAGCAGAATACATCAGACATTTGGTTCCTACTACCAGTCCGTCAACAAAGCTTACCACTCCGCGGATGATCGGCCATTTCAAAAATGCAGCCTTTCCAAATGTGCATTTGTAATCTTCTACCTTTAATTCTATTTCTTTATCCGGACGGCGTACTGCAATGGCATATTTGTCCTTGTGACGCATCATGATGCCTTCCATTACTGCCTGACCACCAATATTCGATGATTTCATATATCACTCCATTATCACTGATAAAAGCAAAGAAAGGTTGAGATTTCCCAACCTCAACCTGTCTCTTCTTTCATTATTCAGTCTGAATTATTTGTTTAAGCCGTATTTCTTGTTGAACTTATCGATACGTCCACGAGCCTGAGCTGCTTTCTGCTGTCCAGTGTAGAATGGATGGCATTTAGAACAAATTTCAACATGGATATCTTTCTTAGTAGATCCTGTTACAAATGTGTTTCCACAGTTGCAGGTTACAGTTGCCTGATAGTAGTTCGGATGGATTCCTTCGCGCATGATTTTCACCTCTCTATATTTCTCTATTTTTCTATTCGTATTAACTTAACGAAATTGCTAATTTATTTCGCAGCTTTCTGATTATAACACACTGATTTCTCAAATGCAAGTCGTTTATAAAAATTTCTGTTTTTTTACCGTCTGCACAAATTCCTCATTATTCTTCGTTCTGGAGAACATATTCAGGATCTGTTCCACAGCATCTTCGGCCTTCAGACTGTTCAGTGCACGGCGCATATTATAAACTGCTTCCTGTTCATCCAGAGTCAGGAGCAAATCCTCTCGTCTGGTACCTGATTTCTGGATATCGATTGCCGGAAATACTCTCTTTTCCTGCAGTTTACGGTCAAGAACCAGTTCCATATTACCGGTTCCTTTAAATTCTTCATAAATAACATCATCCATTTTGCTTCCGGTGTCTACCAGTGCAGTAGCAAGGATCGTCAGGCTTCCACCTTCTCTCATATTACGTGCTGCTCCGAAAAATCGCTTCGGCATGTGAAGTGCTGCCGGATCCAGACCACCGGACAGCGTCCGGCCACTTGGTGTCACACAGAGATTATACGCTCTCGCAAGTCTTGTGATCGAATCCAGAAGGATCGTTACATCCTGTTTATGCTCAACCAGGCGGCGAGCACGCTCTACGACCATCTCTGAAACACGTCTGTGATGATCCGGAAGTTCATCAAAAGTAGAATAAATAACCTCTACATTGCTTCCACGAATCTCTTCTTTAATATCCGTAACTTCCTCTGGACGTTCATCGATCAGAAGAATGATCAGATGCATATCCGGATTATTCTTGAGAATCGATTTGGCAACATCTTTCAGAAGGGTTGTCTTGCCGGCTTTCGGTGGTGATACGATCATGCCTCGCTGTCCCTTGCCGATCGGACTTAGAAGATCCATGATCCTCATTGCCACGGTTCCACCTGGTCTTTCCATACGCAGACGCTCATTCGGAAAGATTGGCGTCATATCTTCAAAATTATATCGTCTCTGTCCCTCACTCGGTGGAAAACCATTGATGGAATCCACATAAAGAAGGGCACTGAATTTCTCTCCCTGTGTTTTAATACGGATGCTTCCTTTCAGGATATCACCGGTTTTCAGATTGAACCGGCGTATCTGAGACGGTGATACATAAATATCATTTTCACCTGGGAGATAATTTGCACAGCGAATAAATCCATATCCGTCCGGAAGGACCTCCAGAATACCGTTTGCTTTTTCTCCACTGTCAAGCTGTGCCGTATCGGTCGGATTCTTATGTGCATATTCCGTCCGTTCTGTATAATTTCTGTCCTGATAATTTCGTTCCTGATAGTTCCGGTCCTGATAATTTTTATCCTGATATGTTTTTCTCTCATTCGCCTCATAAGATGTTCTGTTTTCTCTTACTCTATTTTCCTGTCTGCCCGGTTCCTCCTGCAGGATTTCAGTTTTTTTCATTTCTGCCTCTCCACCGGTGGACTCTTTTTCATCTTCCTGGAGCATACGCTCTATCAGTTCAGGTTTCCTCAATGTAGAAATCCCTTTCAATCCTCTCGCTTTTGCCAGATCTTTTAATGTTGCAAGCGACAATGATTCGTATTTTTCTCTCATAAAAAAATCCTCTCTGTCTTCTCAAAACCTGTTTACTTGATAATAAAATTATTTACGGAATATTTGTCTGAAATGACATGAATCAGAATACCAGCAGACACCATACAGAAGGTGTCACCGGTAAAACTGATAAGTAATATAAGTAATAAAATTAATGAATCAGATTTCCTACGATTCCATAGGATACCACATACATGATCACAGTTGCCATGATCAGTCCACAGAAAATAGCAATAGAAGACTTCTTGATATCCACTTCAAGAAGGGATGCGATCAGAGATCCTGTCCATGCCCCCGTACCCGGAAGAGGAATTCCCACAAACAGCAGCAATCCAAAGAATTCATACCGTTTGATCTGGTCACTCTTGCCCATGGCACGGTCTTCCATCTTAACGATCAGGCCATGAAACAGTTTTGTTTTCTTCAGAACTTTAAAAATCTGACGAATAAACAGTAATATAAATGGTATAGGAATAATATTTCCGATAATGCAGATCGGAATTGCTTTCGCCGCAGACACTTTCAAAAGAGATGCCGCCAGCAGACCTCCCCTAAGTTCCAGAATCGGTATCATGGAAATAATAAAAATAATAAGTTCTCTGGAAATATGCTGAGACAGGTTATCTGTAAACCACTGTACTAAAACTTCCATAAATTCTCCTTTTTTAGATATTCTCCTACAAAATTAATGAAGACTTCCATCTCATTCCTTGTTCCAATCGTAATACGCAGATGGTTACCGGTTCTTCCACCCGGAAAATAGCGCACGTAAATATGCTGCTCTCTCAATGCCTGAAACAGTTTTTCTGCCGGGCAGTTTTTATGAGCCGCAAAAATGAAATTTGCTTTTGACT
>UMDS01039783.1_pt1 | contig 21440 bp, 17 predicted proteins | sample 1964551 | NCBI WGS metagenome assembly UMDS01 (sample SAMEA4836000, study PRJEB28245) | human gut metagenome | biome: gut microbiome; material: fecal sample | place: Denmark | collected 2008
CGCTTGGAAATATCATTTTCCGAGATTCCGCTTTCTTCGTGTATCTTCCGGCATTCCAAAATCATTTCATGACCTACGAAACCATTCTTTCCGCGGTATACCACTCCATACGCATCTTTCAAGCAAGCAGCCAGGTAGTTGGCATTCAGGATAGCTGTTTGAGTCGCTCTCCTCAAGCCTTCTGCTCCCATCATGCAAATGTATCCGTAAGTAATCGGCAGGATACCGGCACTTCCGTAAGGAGCAGCAGATACTTCATTCTGCGGATTGCCCGTGCTGACATGGCCCGGAAGGAAAGGAACCAGATGCTCGGCCACACAAATCGGACCTACACCCGGACCGCCACCACCGTGAGGGCTCGCGAATGTCTTATGCAGGTTCAGGTGACACACGTCTGCTCCGATAGTACCCGGATTGGTCAGTCCCACCTGTCCATTCATGTTGGCTCCGTCCATATAAACCTGTGCACCGCACGCATGGATAATCTCACATATCTCCTTGATTTCCTCTTCAAAGATACCGTGAGTAGACGGATAAGTAATCATCAAAGCTGCCAGTTCATCCTTATGTGCTTCAGCCTTCGCACGCAAATCTTCCAAATCCACATTTCCATTCTCATCGCAAGCACACGTCAGCGGTTCGTAACCCGCCTGTACAGCCGAAGCCGGATTGGTGCCATGTGCCGAAGCCGGAATCAATACCAATCGGCGGTTACCCTGTCCGATGCTTTCCTGGTAACTTCTAATCACGCGCAAGCCCGTATATTCACCTGCTGCACCGGAATTCGGCTGGAGAGATACGCCTGCAAAGCCTGTAATCGTCTTCAGCTGTTCCGACAGATTGTGAATCAAAGTCTGGTATCCCGCGGCTTGGTCTTCCGGAACCAACGGGTGAAGGTTCATCCAGGCCGCATTGCTAAGAGGCAGCATTTCGGATGCCGCATTCAATTTCATGGTACAAGAACCCAAAGAAATCATGGAATGAGCCAACGAGATATCCTTCCGTTCCAGACGTTTGATGTAACGCATCATTTCCGTTTCGGTGTGATACTTCTGGAAGACTTCGTGAGTGAGGTATGTGCTCAGACGCTGGAACTGTGCGGCAACAGGAGCTTTTCCCGGTATAGCACAGACATCATGCATCGGTTCTTCTGCCGCTACGGCAAACAGATTCAGAATCAGCGTAGCATCTGCCTGCGTAGTAGTTTCATCGACACTGATACCCACATCACCATTATCAAAATAGCGCAGGTTGATTTCCTTGCTCAAGGCAATGGTGCGCACTTCCTGAATGGTCACGTTGTTCGGCAACTGTATTCTCAGTGTATCAAAGAAATTTTCGTTCTGCAATTTATATCCCAGTTTCGTGAGCTGTTCTGCCAGCCAGAAAGCCACGGCATGCACATGATTGGCTATTTCCTTTATGCCGTCAGGTCCGTGATATACGGCATAGAATCCGGCCATGGTAGCCAGCAGTGCTTGTGCCGTACAGATATTGGAAGTCGCCTTTTCACGCTTGATATGCTGCTCGCGAGTCTGCAAGGCCATGCGGTAACACAGATGACCGTATTTGTCTTTTGACAGACCAATTATACGTCCCGGCATATTTCGTTTGTATTCATCACGTGTAGCGAAATAAGCAGCAGAAGGTCCTCCATAGAACATCGGTGTGCCCAGACGCTGTGAGCTACCGAAAGCAATGTCAGCTCCCCATTCACCAGGAGGAACCAGCAGGGCAAGCGACAGGATATCGGCTGCTACGGCCACCTTGCATCCTACGGCATGTGCCTGCTCGGTAAATTCCCGATAATCTTCTATGCTTCCGCTGTTATTCGGATACTGCACGATGCAACCGAAAATATCCAGCGTAAAAGTCAGGTCCTTGTAACTGCCTACCTTTACTACCATTCCCTGCGGAATGGCCCGGGTACGAATAACTGCCAGCGTCTGAGGGAATATTTCTTCATCTACAAACAGCACGTTGGCCTGCGCTTTCTGTTGTGCACGGCTTCTCAGCCCGTACATCATCGTAGCTGCTTCCGCCGCAGCCGTCGCTTCATCCAGCAGAGAACAGTTGGCCAGCGGAAGGGCAGTCAGATCGCTGATTACCGTCTGAAAGTTCAGCAACGCTTCCAGTCGTCCCTGGGAAATTTCAGCCTGATAGGGCGTATAGGAAGTGTACCAAACCGGATTTTCAAACACGTTACGCTGAACAACTGCCGGAGTCACCGTGTCATACCACCCACATCCGATATACGTCTTATATAGCTTGTTCTGGGCTGCCAGTTCGCCGATGTGCTCGGCAAATTCACGTTCTGTCATGGCAGCTCCCAGTTTCAAAGGTTCTTTTAACAGGATATTGGCAGGAATGGTTTTCTCTATCAGTTCATCCAGACTGCTTACTCCAATTTTTTTCAGCATCAGCGGAAGTTCCTCTTCCCCGATGCCGATGTGTCTGTTTGCGAATGTCGTTGTTTTCATGATTATTAAGGTAAGATTTATGGTTTTCAAGCAAAAGAATAACGCATCAGCGGAAGAAAGGATTGTTCATCTTTTCATAGCCGATGGTAGTGGGGTTTCCATGACCCGGATACACCATTGTCTCGTCAGGAAGTATCAACAAACGTGCCACGATACTTTCCCTCAACTGGTCAAAGTTTCCACCTTCCAGGTCTGCACGCCCGATGCTGCCCCGGAACAATACATCACCGCTGAACATGCAGTGCTGCGCTTCACAATAGAACACCATGCTTCCGGGAGAATGGCCGGGCACGGCAAGTGCCTTCAGTTCTATATTTCCTATTTTTATCAGATCGCCGTCATGCACGTAGCCGCCCAGTGCAGGAGGTTCCTCGTTCAGAGGGAAGCCGAACATGCGGCAATACTCTGCCGTTCTCGGCAACAGAAATTCATCTTCCTTTCCGGCTTCAGCACTGACTCCAAATTCTCTGAGCATAAACGCATTGCCGAAAATATGGTCCAGATGCAAATGCGTATTCAGCAAATGTGTCACCGTAAGTCCGTTTTCTGCAATGAACTTCTTCAGCATCTGCTGCTCTTCCTGATAATAACATCCGGCATCAATTACAGCTGCCTGCAACGTTTCCTCGTCCCACACCACATAGCAGTTGACCGGAAACATATTGAATTCAAATGTCTTTATTTTCATATCGATTATCCGTTGATTGTGACATAAACCACTTTCTTGGTCTCAAAAAATTCCTCTTCAAAATAATCCTTCAAATCATACATAAGTGTCTGATGCTTTATAGGCATGACTTCCCGTTCCAGCTCACCGCCCTTCAGGCAGATCAGTCCGTTGGGAAGGGCATTGTGCTGTTCCTTCTTGATATTCTTGCGGATGATTTTCAGCAAGTCAGCCAGCGGCATGACGGCCCTGCTTACCACGAAGTCGAACAATTGCTTTTCTTCCTCCGCACGGCAATGACGGGTAGTGACGTTCTTCAAGCCGATGGCATTGGCTATTTCAGTAGCCACCTTCACTTTCTTGCCGATACTGTCTACCAGATGGAAATGTGTTTCCGGAAAGAGAATAGCCAGCGGAATTCCAGGGAAACCACCGCCGGTACCCAAATCCATCACAGTCGTTTCCGGACGGAACTGCATGACCTTGGCAATGCCCAGTGAATGCAGCACATGATGCTCATACAGGTTGGTAATGTCTTTTCGCGAAATCACGTTGATTTTGCTGTTCCAGTCGGTATATAGGTCATACAAAGCTGCAAATTGCTGTTGCTGAACCTCGCTCAGGTTCGGGAAATATTTTAAGATAATGTCCATGTACGATTATTTCTTGATTAAATAAGTATTGATTTCTTCATAGGGAACCGTCAGTTGGAAGCGTCCCATGTAATAAGGTGCAATGTCGTAGGTGTTATAAAGGAATGTCACTCCTTCTTTTTCGAGCAGGAAGTTGTCGGGCACATACAAGTCCGTGTCCAACAAGATACCTACCGCCTGAAGTCCCTCTACACAGGTCAGCGTATCTGTCTCCAGCTTTTTATTGGCTTCTGCCAGTAGCTTGTCCAGAATCAGCCGGCAGATATCCTCTTCAGCTCCTTTGGCAAACACTTCGCTCTTGTCCAGCTTTTTCCCATTGGCCGCATCAATGTTAACCCACTGTGCCCATGTGTTGGGATGTGCGCCTCCGGTATATTGGAAAGTAGTGACGGCATAATTCCATATACTGTCTTTACCTTCTTGCAGTTCCGAATTTATCTCATATTCGTAGTTATACCAGTTAGGAATTTCATCGGGCTTCATTCCGTTCTTCAAGTCGGTCTGATAACTTCCCTGCACATCCTTCAGGTAATCACCTGCCAGGCTTTCTTTGATAGACGAGACAAAGGCCTGTGGAGAAGCTGCTCCGGCATGTGCACTTGAAAAAGCATCCTCCAGCACCTGATTGATTACCTGCGTCAGCGAATCGTTCTTATTGGCCGACTTTAAATATTTAAAATTGATTTTTATCTGGCATTTAGGTGATTCCGTATTGGCTTCATCCAGATACACAGTCGTATCCATAGGAATGAAATCCACTGAAACTTCGTTTCCTCCGGCTGTCCCGTTTCCGATACACCCCGGTAGCATCATGGTGGAAAACAAGCCACACACGACAGAGGGGAATAAGCCTCTTTGTATTTTTTTCATCATGTTCAGACGTTTTTCTCAAAAAAATGATTTCTCTGTCTACAAATATAGCATAACTTCCCGAATTGCGATGTAAAAAGGAATTCTTTTTGTAAATCTTTGCCATTCACACCAAAAAATTTTTTCTTTGCAAAATGTAACCTTTTAAGAATTGAATGCCATGATTACAATAGAAAACTGGGGACTCATCTCTTATTCTGAAGCTTGGGAACGACAAACTGCTCTCTTCGATGAACTCATTGATGCCAAGCTGAACGGAAAACCTTATACCAACCGGATTATTTTCTGTCAGCATCCGCATGTCTACACCCTGGGAAAGCACGGAAAGGCAGCCAATATGCTGTTGAACCCCACACAGTTACAGACCATTCATGCCGAATTGTTTCAGGTAGACAGGGGAGGAGACATTACCTATCACGGACCAGGACAATGGGTGTGTTATCCAATTCTGAACCTGGAAGATTTTCACTTGGGTTTGAAGGAATACCTGCACCTGTTAGAAGAAGCGGTGATTCGTGTGTGCCGGACCTACGGCATAGAAGCCGCCAGAGTGCACAGGGCTACTGGCGTCTGGCTGGCTACGGGTACGCCCGAAGAACGTAAAATCTGTGCCATGGGGGTAAGAAGCAGCCATTTCGTTACGATGCACGGTCTTGCCCTGAATGTCAATACAGATTTAAGGTATTTCAGTTACATTCATCCCTGTGGGTTTATAGACAAGGGAGTCACTTCACTACAGGCTGAGTTACAGCAAGAAGTCCCGATGGATGAAGTGAGAGACAGACTGGAGCAACTGATTCTGGAATTATTAAAAGAAACGGCCTGACATATTCGTCAAGCCGTTTTCTTTTTCCTTATTGCCGACTGGCAAAATAAGCTTTTATCTGTTCGTTGATTTGCTGCATACCTTTTATGGAAGGATGCCCTCCCTGCTTGTCGATTCCTTTCAGTTCGATGCAAGGCACGTGATAGTATGCACAGATAGTCTTTACAGACTCATTGATTTCCGGTTTCAGGTCGCAGTTCAACAGAAAATAAATCTCCACGTTGGGATAACGGTACTGCATGTGTTCCAGCATATAAGCCATGGCCGGACGGAAACTGTACAAATCTTTTTTCGTCCAGTTTTCATACTGGTATTCACCGATGGGAGCCCCGGCCCAGCTGTCGTTCGTTGCTCCAAAAATGAAAATGAGGTCCGGACACCCCAGGTTGTTCATTCGTGTCACAAACGAGCGGTCGGAATAATCCTCTTTCCGGTAACCGGTGTGGCAGATAGTTGCACCCGAGAAAGAATTGTTTACGCACAGACGGTATCCGCTTTCCTTAATAAACTTATACCACCAGGTCTGGTCTACAGAACGGACATCGTTGTTTTTCCGCGGCTGCTGAAAGTACCACACGGCATTGGTATCAGGCTGAAGGTAATTCTCGAAAGTAGAGTACGAATCTCCTAAAATAGAAACAGCCTTCCGGGTCTGCGAAAATCCCATGGTGCAGACCAAAAGGAAGGAAAATAGCATTACATACGTTTTTTTCATGATGTGTCATTTAAAGTTTTTACAAATGTACGCGATAAAAAACAAAACAAACAGAAAAAAGTGATACAAAAGTGAGGCATTTTGTCGGTATACAAGTAATTGGGGTATGATTATCCGTAATATGTATATCGTGTTTTCCGAAAAATCAGGATATTTTTGTAAAATAAAAATTGTATTACCCATTCAAAACATAGCACATGGAACTAAATGATTTTTTGATGCACGTAGCCATGCGAAAACCGCTTGACACACCCGAAATTATGGAATTGCTTAACCGCATGAGTGACGAAGCCCGCCGCATTACATTCGAACTGAACGGATCGTATCACACCATGGAAGAAATCCGGGCACTGATGTCCCGGCTTTTTGGTCGGCCAGTAGACGACACTTTCCGGGTATTTCCTCCTTTTTATACTGATTTTGGGAAAAATATCCATATAGGAAAAGATGTGTTTATCAATGCCTGCTGCCATTTCCAGGACCAGGGTGGAGTGACATTGGGCGACGGTTGCCTGATTGGGCACAACGTGGTTTTCGCCACACTTAATCACGACATGAATCCGGAAAAGCGTGCGGCCATGACACCGGCTCCCATCGTACTGGGAAAACGCGTATGGGTAGGCTCAGCACCATTCTGCAGGGAGTTACCATTGGTGACAACGCCATCATTGCAGCCGGAGCCGTCGTAACGAAAGACGTGCCGGCCAATACCGTAGTGGGAGGTGTGCCGGCCAAATTCATACGGAACATAGAATAATCCGCTTTCTTGATAGAGTGATGTAAAAAGGCAAAGAAGACAATCTGCAATCCTTTTTTCACCTTTTATGTTTCCCGATGCAGAAACGTATGTTTTCCTTGCGTAAACCGTATGTTTCTGCGCAGGAAAACGTACGGTTTGCATAGCAAAAACATAAAAAATCGCCTGCCTCTTTGCCAATGAGACAGACGACTTTTATCATATATATTTTAATGTTCAGGCAACCAGCCAGATGTATCCCAGCGGAATCAGAATACCCGCTAAAAGTAACCACTTTCCGCGTCCTGCCAGTCCATTTTTTCCCTTGACCATGAACAATCCGGATACGGCAAAGAATACCAGCGAAATGGCGAAAAAGTCGCCCATGAGATTCCATCCCTGAATGCGGTTGTAATGCAACCGGTTGAACCAGTACACCACCGGACGTTTTTCATGTACTTCATAATCTACACAACCGCTGGCTGCGTCATACACACCCACGCCGCCTTCCAGCATCAGGCGATGATGGCTTTCATCAATAGACAGCACCCGCTTTACAGGAGGCAAATCTTCCTGTCGGTTCCATGCCGCAAGGAGTTCTTCGGCCTGCATGCCTTTCTCCTGTTGAACGGCCGCTTCCGTGGTACGGAAAGCCGGATCCTTGCCATTCATGTGGTTCAGCAGGATGCCCGACACGGCATAAATCAGGCAGGCTCCTACCATCAGGTAGCCCAGGTCACGGTGCAGCACACGAAGCCAGTAGGAGAGGCTCTTATTCCGCCACTTCATATTCCGTGCCGTCTATGTAGTAAATGGAATAATAGTCCTTGTTATTGGCCTTCATCCATTCACGCATGCTCTGAATGTTGTTCATCTCCGCATCGCAGGTTTCGCCGTTGCCTTCTGCTTTTCCCTGCTTTTCCTTCAATTCTTCTTCCGCCTGGTCAATGTATTCCTTGGTCAGACGGTTCTCGCGAAGAATCCCTTTGATGATGACCTCTGAACCAATCAGCTCACGGTTGAATCCGCCGATATTGCCTTTTGCCTCCACACGTACGGAAGTCTTCTGGTCTTTTCCCATTACAAAGCAACGGCGTCCGGAATGCTTGCAGGTATGTGTGATGAATCCTTTCAGCACCACCTCCTTATCTACATTCTTTTCTGCATCCTTCAAAATGTCTTCCACATATTTTGCCTCACTGGCCGACAGAGCGGCAGTAGGCTGTTCCTGAGAGGTCTCTGATTTTTTGTTATTGTTCACACACGAGGTAGCCGTCAGCAGACAGGCCGCAGCTACGATAAAAAACAGTTTTTTCATTTTCAATTGAATTTATAGTTATTCATATTTATTCCAAGGAAGAAATAACAGTGCTACTATCCCGGATAAGCCGGCAGCGCACACGCATAGCGCCATCAGTATCCGTCTGTACAAAGATACCTTGTTTCTGCACAAAAAGAAAGTCAGGAGGGCTAAAAAGAAGCTCACCGCCAATCCCTTTGAAGAAAGATTGCCCGCATAGAGATTCACAAAGGAATTCGCTTCGGACGAAGGTGAGAAACGGAACGGGAGCAGCCATTCCGAAAGCTCATCCCACAAAACGCGCTTCCGGTCCTGATGATAGGAAGAGAGTGACTGAAGCGTCACGGCATCCAGTCCGTAGCAGTCCACTCCTTCCGCATCCGATACGCGTACGGTCCAGTAAAGCAGGTTTCCCAGAATGCTGATTTCGTCTTTCGTGATGTCTATCGGACGGATATCGAACGGCAGGAAGCGATAACCGCCTTCATCCGTGCTTTCCAGTAAGCCCATTTCACCTTTCTCGCCAAACAGATAGCCATAGAAACGCTTGTCGCTCGTCTCACTCATGACAAACCATTTGATGCCCAGCTGCGAACCGATACCCGTATCTTTCACGAAAGGCCGTCCGTTCACCATCTTCAGGTGGAAGAGAGCCCCTTTGCTGTCCAGACAGAAATAGCCCTCCTCATAGGGCTTTCTCACTGTAGGGTTTCCCCAATAAGCTTTTACCGGAAAGCTAAACCCTTTCTTGATAAGCTCTTTGGTGAAGATTTCACTCTTCTGCCGATTTACCGAATTGGACTGCGCATCAACAAAAGTCAGTTCACGGTCCATCCGGAAGTAGTCGCCGGGAAGCGTAAGATTTCCCCGTTTGGGCATGGCTTCCAGCAACACCCCCATAGCGGGTTGCGGAGAGAATACATCGACCGGACGAAAACGGAACATCACTTGTTTGCTCCGCAGGATTTTCACGTCGATGGCCTGTCCCTCCAGCGAATCGGGCAACTGGCCTTCCATGGCCAGCTGGCGATAATTCAGCAACGGAAGCAGTGAATCGTATTGCGCACGAGGATACTCGTTGCCATGAATATCATAAAATGAATTCTTATGCTCGCGAAAGTCAATCACGCAAAGTTCCTTCAACCGGGCACTATAATACATCAGCGGATAACTGTGCGAATCGTCGGTCATTTTCTGTACCAGTGCCGGCACCGTCCAGGAAGCCAACAGGGTGACAGACACCAGAATGATTGAAAAAATGAGAGATTTATATTTCATTGTTCATTGTTTTTATTGTACACCATACTTGAACCGAATGCAGGATGAGAAAGGAAAGATAAAAGAAGCTGCCAGTATCCAGCCGATTCCTGCCCCGAACTGTGAATAGGCTCCGGGATAGGAGGAAACAAACAGCATGGACAGCAGTCCCACCGATACCACAATGCATAGCATCCGCTGTTTCCACTGGGGCTCGATACAAACCCACGCAGTGAAGCCATAGCCTGCCACTGCTGCCACTATCCAGGGAAGCAACTGCTGGAGCATCATTCCTACAACCTCGGAAGGCAGAAACAAACGAACCACAGCAGCCAGGACCAGCGAAAGCAGCAGACAAAGCAGCAAGATGACACTGAAACCATACCACAGCATGGAGGCCATAATTTGTGTTTCTCCTGCCGGAAGATGGAGTGTCAGCTTCAGCCGTTTCTTCGTCATTTCGGGCACATACTGCACGACTCCCAATGCAATTCCGGCCAGTGGCAGCAGGTACATCATCCACGGGGCAACCGATGTGCCCTGAAAAAGACAGCCATACCACACATTAACTGCTTCATTCAAACGGATTTCATGGGTAAGGTCGATGTAGGTATAACCCACGGCTACTGCCATCAGCAACAGCATCACCCCAATCAGGCGGCGGGTTTTCATCCATTCTTTATAAGACAAGGCTCTGAATAAATTCATGACATTAATATTTACCTGTTAAACCAATAAATGCATCTTCCAGCGAAAGATCCTCCTCTGTAATTTCCGTGACACCCATCGCCTTCAACCGTTGTTCGACTTCGGCCTTTGGCAGAAACGAATATACTTCCCATTTATCGCCCAATGCAGAGGGATACCAGAAGTCTTCATCGCCCTCCAGCTTAAATGTATCTCCCGGACGGGTGAAACGGTATCGCTTGAAATGGTGCATGATTTCCTTTACCGGCTTATGCAACAGCAAGCGGCCATAGTCCATGATCATACAATCATCTATCAGCAATTCCATGTCCTGAATGATATGCGAAGTGAGAAAGACTGTCTTGTTTTCTGCTGACGCATATTCCCGAAGGTATTCCACAAACAGACGACGATAGCCCGGGTCCAGTCCCATGGAAAAATCATCCAGAATCAGCAGTTCTGGGTCCTGGGCAAAAAGCAGCCCCAGCGCTACCTGCGAACGCTGTCCGCACGACATGGTAGAGAGTTTCTGCGAAGGAAGTACCTGCAACTTTTTCAGCAATTCATAATAGGCCTCTTTCTTCCATTTCGGGAAGAAGGCCGAATAAAATTTCTCTATCTGCGAAACCGTAAAATAGGCATGTTGCACATGGCCTTCCAGCAACAGTCCCACCTTCGATTTGGTAAGCGGAGAGAGGTGTTCCATCTCCTCACCAAACAGCCTGCACACGCCCGAACGAGGCTTCAGGTAACCGTTGAGGATATTGATGATGGTGGTTTTCCCTGTGCCGTTCTTTCCCAACAGGCCCAATACCTTTCCCTGCTCCACGTCGAAACTGAGATTTTCGTAAATCAAGCGGTTTCCGTAATAATGCGTAATATTTTCACACTCTATTATTTTACTCATTGTAGCACGATTAAATGATTAGTTCTTAAAATTTTACCCCTACCTTGATGACGGGTTGCACGAAATCTTTTCCCGCCATTGTAGTCGTAAAAGCCCTGGCATACATCACCTCGCACCGGACATAACCAGACAGAGCAGAAGTAATTTCTCTTTCATACCCCACGGCCGCATATGGCACCAGCCGAACAGCTGTCTGATAATCGTATTCTTCCACCAGCAAGTCTGCTCTTTCTGCCGGACGTTGCTGATCCTCCGATACACTGGCATATTGTCCGTCTTCTTTCATACAGCCCCATCCGCCCTGCAAGCCCAGTCCGGCGGAAGCAGTCCATACCTGCCGGCCTTTATACCAGTTTCTGGCCCCCTGAAGCCATAGCCCCATGACGTGCAGACTCTGCTTCCGGAAGAACGGATATTGCGATACCGTCACAGAACGGGAACGATAATCCATCCGCACTTCGGCCGACCAGTCTGAACGGCTCTCTTTACCTCCTGAAAGAAGTTGATACGCCAGCCAGGCACGCAGCTGCTTCCTGCCCATCACTTCATTGCTACCATAATAGACTATCTGCGATACGCCCAGTCCGTCCGTACTCTCCTTATAAGAATTTTCCCTGTTTTCCTGTGATTTCAATGCGATACCCAGTTCCATCGCCTGAAAAAGTCGGGATTGCTGCCAGGTAAGCTTTGAACGGTAACCCACCTCACTCCCTGTATGAGTAGAGTAGGTGATGGAAGTAGAAGAGCCGCTTCCAAAACGTCCGGAAGTCTTTCGGATGAATACCTCCTGAAACCAGTGCAGGTCTCCGCGACGAAACTTTCCCTGAAAGGCCGCTTCATGCGTTTGGGTAAACAAGGGAGTCGTGTTCGAAGTATATCCACTTTCACCAAACACTTCACTGCGCCCGTAAAAGCCTACAAAACTGATGAGAGAAGTGTATTGACGGTCGGTCGTTCCATAGATACCGAAGCCTACCGTTTCCACGTTGCGCAAATACCCGTAAGAAAGTCCGACTTGCCATCCGGAAAAAAGTTCATACGAGAAACCCGTCGACAAATGCAGGTTCATCAGGGAATTCTGATGCCGCAAATCCTTGAACTTGGCGTAGTTTTCCGTACGGTATTCCAGTTGCCCTCCCCATGAAAGGTGAGGAGTGAGGAGATAGCCTGCTTCTCCTTTGAGCATGTACCATTCATGCCGTTTCGTACCGGCTCCCGAGTCGTCCATCTCCACAATGTCAAAAGGCGTTTCTTCCGGATGCAGAAAAGCCGAACCCGACATGTGCTTGCCTTTTTCCGTGCCGTATGCCATGGCACCTCCTAATACCAGCCGCGAGTTCAGCCGCCAGTAGGATTCGGTTGAGACCAATCCGCCCAGCCGGCTATCCGACTGATAATAATTCACCAGTTTCCCGCTTCCGTAACTGCCTTCCGCCTGAAGATAAGAGATGTGTCCGCACTCCATCCCCGACAGAAAAGAAGGATTGCTTCCGGCAGAAGCCGCATACCTCCACAAGGTTTCCTGAAAGTCCGTACGAAGAGGAGAGGAGGCCCCTGAGGGAACACTTCCCCAGGACCTGCCTCCCGCCACAAGTACAAGAAAAAAGCAAGCGATACAATAATGCTTCATGTTTAGTTTCTCAAAGAAGATTTGCTCCGCTGATGGAAGTCAGCTGTCGAATTGTTTGTATCCTGAAAAATAATTCTGGCTCCGTTTTTCAAGGATGCCTCGGCATCTATCCCGCTGGCATCGGTTGAATTTCCTACACCGAGCGAATAGTTATAGACCAGCTTTCCTTCATTCTCCACAAGTGCTTCCGTAGCCTCTTTATCTACGTTACGATACAAGGTATATCCTATGCCGCGAGTAAGTTCCACATAGCCTGCATCTACCGAGGGAAGAAGGCGCTTCTGGTTGCCGTCGGCCCCCTGCACGAATACTTCGATACCGTCTACTACCCATTCTGCCGGCACTTTCTTACGCGGCTGACTGGCACTTCCTCCATAAAGGTTGGTGGTGGATGCATCGTCTACAAAAGCCTGTAGGGTAGTACTTTCCGGACGGAACACAAAGAATGCCGGTCCGAACTGGCTGACAGGCCATGCATTACCCAAACCATATTTGTAAGCCTTCAAGTAATGGTCAGTAGAAATAAGTTCGGAAGGCGACGGATAGTATTTGGCATTGTTGAAGTCCTCAATGTCATACAGGCAGTAATAAGTACGGTTGGCCAGATTTACGGACTGAGAATAGGTCTGTGTGTGGTCGATGGCTCCATTCAGTGCAATCACCAGTTCTTTTCCGGCTTCCAGCTGTACCTGCTTGTCGAAATACCAGACAGCCGTTCCGGCCGGTATCCATCCTTCTGCCGCATAAAAGAGTTCACCGTTCACATAGTCCTTATTCGAAGCATGAGGATTGTAAGGATTTACCATACCCAGTGCAAAGTCGCTGATGTCGAGTGTTTCCGAAGAATTGTTATACAGCACGACATACTGGTCCATGGCAAACGTACCCGAGCCATCGTCTTTCGGACAGCCTCCTACATACAGTTCCTTAATCAGCACGGAACCTCCTAAAGACATTTCCAGTTTGATGGTAGCCTCTACCGTTTCCTGAGTCACATTGACCGATGTATTCAATCCATTGAAAAGATACACTTTGGCATCGGCCACCCGTTTGTCGGAAGCCGAAGCTTCATAAATACCTTGCGGCACTTCAAAAACAGCCACTCCTTCCGCATTGGTCGACTGACTGAAGGTGGTACTGCCCGACGTATTCTTCAGGGTTACGCTGACTCCCTCCACTGGTTCAAATCCGCTTCCCTCGGGATACACCAGCCGAATGCTTACACTGCTCACCTGATAACCACCGTTTTCTTTCTCTTTGCACGCGCTGAAAGCCAGTATCAGAATTAAGGCGCAGCACGCAGATAACATCTTTTTCATCATACTCATACGTGTTTATAGTTTTAATTTAAATGATATGCCATAGTTAAAGGGAGTGACCAGCGAAGAAGCAAACAGACTTCCCTCATTACCCGTCTGCCAGTTCTTTATCTTCTGCATGCTGTAGAAGAAATTATTGGCAAAGAATGACACCGTCAGGTACTTCCCGATTTCTTTTGAGACGTTCAGGTTGGCCGAGAAATAGGGAGAATATCCCTGCTTCCTGAACATATAGCCGGTGGTGCTTTTTACCACCAGTTTACTGAGTTCGTTATACAACTCCTTGTCATGTTCGGCAGCCCACAGGAACTTTTCCATGAACGGTATACGGGTTTCCATATCTTCTCTCGATACATAATACAGCGGATACGTAGCCACGTAACTGGCTCCGTTATAAATATCCGTCTGGGTAGACGAGGGAAGATAATCACTCTGCGAGTCGAGCACATAGCTCCGGGTTCCACCGCTGTATTCGCTCAGGTTCTGCCGCGTATTCAGAAGAGTACCCTCAAAACGCAGAGAGAAAATCATTCTGATTTTCGGCACATGCGTCACCAATGTCAGATTGGTATTCAGTCGCTGTGTCATGAATCCGTTATAATTGACGTTGCCACCTACATAATAACCGATGTATTTATAAGGCTGTCCGTCCGTATCGGTCAGGCTGCTGGTAGACGGTACCGTCACTTCGTCAATCCCTTTGTAGCGATAATACTTCCCGTCTATGCGGATGGAAGTATTGATTGCTTTTATCCGGTCAAAATCAAGCACCCATTCCAGTCCCATCCGTGAAGAGGAAGAACCGTTCACATTCATGACAGCCGACTGGAAATCATGAATCTCTTTATAGGCAAGCGTTTGAGAGGGAAGTATCCCGTTTTTGTCGGACACGGTCACGACTCCTGTCGTACGGTCAATGCTATACACCCTGTCTGTCGAAGGTATCAGGCAATTATTGAGCGCGCTCTGGTCGGTCAGCTTATAATCAAACGGAGTATAGATACGCGTACTGGTATAAGGCTTTGACAGGGTGTTATAGAAGAACGACAACGAAATCCGTACCCCCTTCAGACGAATGTCCATACCCGCTTCCCGCATAATGCTGTACTGCCATTGTAACTCCGGATTATAGACAGGAAGCACAGGATGGGTGTGATAAGCATAATAGGTTGTTCCGTCGGTCATTGCTCCAGGAGCAAAAGCTAAGCGGTCTACATACGTTTCCCGGGGATACAGCATCTCGAACGAAGGAAGTTTCACCGCCTTTCCCCATCCGGCACGAAGGGTCGCTCCCTGAAAGAAACCATGCTCTTTTTCGCCAAATGAATACTTGGCACTGAAACGGGGAGACAGACTGGATACGGTGCCATACACCGTGCCCGGGATAAAAGTCATGTCACTTCGGAGTCCTCCTTTAAGGAGCAGTTGCGAATGACGGAAAGGCAGGGCTATCTCTTCTTCTGTATACGCAGCCAAATTGTGCATGAAAGGCAATTCATCGTAACGGTATTCCCTCCAGGTGGGAGCGACCGACATGTCTTCATAATACGTTCCCTTACCCAGGTTACCTTCTCCTTTCATATCTGCTCCTGCCAGCAGGTTGCTGGTTACGCTCCCGATTTTATGGCTCCAGCGCGCTTTCAGGTAGGCAGTGTAATTTATGGGACGGCTGTCGTTGAATGAGGTCACGTACCAATAGCCGGTGGGCAATAAAATAATAGGTGAGGAGGGATCCTCTTCATATTTGGAAGCCACAAAATATCCTTCTTCGGTAGTATGCAGTGCAGGCTGGACGGACGAAGCCGACTGATTTTTCTTTTCTTTCACCCGGTTGTCAGCGTACGAGAAGGTCACCCCTCCACGCAAATTGGACAACCAGGGCGAGTTCAGCATATAGTTAAATGAAAGACTGCTCCATAACGCATTGTCCCGACTCTTGGTATAAGTTTCCTTAAAGGCATCCGGGTCGGCCTCGGTATTATTGCCTCCCACATTACCGTTCAGACTGAAATCGACAGACAAGGTTTTTCCGGTCTTTGTATGCAGGCTGTTAGAGTATCTCACACCAAAGGCATTGCGTACATACGAGGTGTAGGGTGATGCAATGTCGGACACAGAGTGAACCCGCTCATAGGACAGGTTCAGTACGCCTACTTTTCCTCCCAGTTCCACTCCTTTACTTACGGCATACGACTGGGTGGTAGGACGCACTGCCACATCGACAATCAGCGGACTTTTTCCTTTGCGTGTCACGATTTTTACCACTCCGTTGGTCAGGTCACCATATTCTACAGAAGGTACACCGGTGATGACTTCAATCCGTTCTACATTGCTGTTGCCTATGTTACGGGTATCCGTCCCGGAAGTAGAAGCGGCCGTAGCATTACCCGACAGGCGTACCCCGTCCATCTCAACTACGGTTCCGAAATCGGGATTCCCCATTTCAGTGCTTTCTCCTCGCAGCGTGATTACCTGAGCGGAAGAAGTCAAACTCTTGAACTTGCTGGTCTGTTCTCCGGGCAAGAGACTTAACGCGTCAGACACACTGACACTCTGTAAATGGTCCAGTGCCGTACGACCCAGCGTATATGCCGTAGTAGCATCTATGGCTTTCCTTTCTGCCGTAACAGTCACCTCATTCAGGGCCAACGTCTGTTCAGAAAGATATACCACGATGTTTTCCTTATCTTTTCTGACGTCCAGCTGTAATTTACATTCAGAATAGCCCAGACAACGCACCAGCACCTCATGCTTTCCTTCTGCCAGATGCTGAATGACGAACTTTCCTTGCGAATCGGTCATGGTACCGATACCACTTCCTTCAATCCACAAAGTCGCAAACTCCACCGGTACTTTCGATTTGGCATCGAGCACGGTTCCTGCTATCTTATACGACTGCCCCCAGGCAGTCAGACTGGCACTTGCGAAAAAGGCTAAGACGATTGTTTTCATATCCTGATGATTTCAGGCGCAAAGGTATCCTTATTGGCAAGCTGTGTCAATCGCCAAAATTAGGTAATAGGAGAGAGGCTACTCATCATATTTAGGTATTTCAAGTATTACTGACTAATAAACGATAAAGGAATTGATAAGTGCGAAAGCTACATAATTATTGCTCTGCAATCAACGGCAAACACTCTGAGATACAGCGGTCATATTCTTTGGTCCCTTCATCCAGCTGATAATAGGGGCGAATATCGGTATGAACAAAACGCTTTGTCTTGTATTCCTTGCGTACCGCATTGTCTTTACATTTTTCTTCTTCCTCGGGTGTCGGTTTGCTATACCCTAAAAGTAATTTTTCCATGTTCCAGCGATTATGCTCCACCTCGGCCATCAGCTCAATCTGTTCGGATGTCAATCGCAAGGGGGGTGTTGTGCCAAAGCCCAGCGAACGAAGTTTCAAATCTACCGAATCGGCGCAATACAGGTTTGACCACTGGAGGGCCACTTGTAATTTATTCCATCCGTCTAACAATTCACTCTCCGAAGGGCAGGCTGCCGGACTGGATTTATACTTATTTTTAAAGTCATAAATATAGTTGACCAATTGTGCCCGACGAGTACTGTGACGGTCCAAGTCGAAACAATTAGTCAGCATACCGAACGGATACACATGCGAATAACGGTTCAACGATTCTTTCTTGATACGGTTGTTAAGCATATCGAGCAGCGCACTTGAGGTCTCCTGTCGGATAAAGACTGGGATATTCTGATCATAAATTACATCAGGCAGATAAAGCCCCATAGCCATACTTTGTGGCGGGAAGTTCAGGCAGATGGCGATAGACAGTTCCTGCTGTGGGTCCTTTGCCCATTGGGCTAGCAGCTGCTGTATTTCCGGAGTTTCGGCCTGTCCTTTGATAAACTCAAACTCTATATCCAGAAAGTTCACCTCTTTACCATATATCTGATTGGGAAGAATCGTATGGACTTTCTCAATCTGTTCCATGTTGCGGTAATAGCTTAAGGAAAGATCAAAGTAATGACGATAACGCCCCCTGAAAAAATTCATTTCTTTATCAGCATCTGCATCGATGAAAGTAATCCGACTTTTCAGTCGTTTGTCACGACAGAAATTAGGAAAGTGAAGCAAGTGTGCTGCTTCTACTCCCAGCGCAACTCCCATCCGGCTCATTCCGATGATGACGAAGTGAACGTACCGGTCACTTTCCCATGTAATCGGTTCACGGTCCAGTGCAGGATATTCCACTTTTGCATTTTCTTCCCCATAGTGTCTTTTCACTAATAACTTTTTAGCCCACTCTTCATAGAAGTTGAACGGGTGGAAATCAATTTGCTTACGCCACTCTTCGGCCAAATCCGAAACCTGGAAGGCAGCATAAGTAGTTTGATACTCAAACAATACCGATACTGTAATACGCGGGCAATTTGATTTCTTACGGTGAATTGCTACTATTTTCTGCAACGAGTCAATGTTAAGCGAATCATGGTCGTACTCATTCGACTCACCAATCAGGAAAATTTCGCGGGCACTGGTCGTATAGAGCTTTTCCAGTTCCTCCGTAGAGTTTCGTTGTGCGTGCAGAACCAGTACACGTTTCTCCTGCTCAGTGTCGAGCACGGTATGGATGCGGTTTCGTACTTCAGAGCTTGGTTGCACGCTTTGAATCAATATGTAGCAATCCTCGTATTGAGGGTCGGTACATATTTGCAGAACAAGCATCGGAACCATTTCGTCGAAACCGATAATTACAACATGCTTTTCAAGAGGATAAGAAATATTACCTTCGCGATAACGTTCTACATGACGTTCCAGCATGTTTGACACCACAGAAATCAATAATCCAGTAAAAAGCAACAATCCCATAATGGCCACAATCAGCGAGAACCAGCGTAATTCTGCCGGTACATTGGCCACGCTACCCGGATCGATAAAAAGGCAAATCAGTTGTAGCAGGCGTCCCATCGGGACTTCAGTGCCGGAGTTCGATGAAGGAGTGTCCGTAGGTTCAGGAAAGGAAAAGAACCAGCTAATCAGATAAATGAAGCCGAAAAAAAGCAACAGCACACCCGCTAACCAGGCAAACTGTGTACGTCCGTGGCCTGAGAAAGTCCGGTCAAAACGGAGTGTGAAAAAACGAATCAGCGAGTTCATAGGCGATACTTTACGGGGAGATTGAAATTATTTGCCTTCTTTAATTTTCTTGATTTCTTTTTCCAGTTCAGCTATTTTAAGATCTTTACGCTTTATCTCAATCTTGAGATTCTGCAACTCGTCATTGGTCTGTTCATTTAAGATTAGTTCCTCGCGACGAACGGATTCCCGATAGAGTGACAGCTCGGTGTCAAAAATCTGCTTGCGACTGTCCGTATAGATTTTCAGCAGTTGTCTGCCATAGTAGCCCGTCCAGCATATAGCGCACAAACCAACAATAGTCATTGTCACAAGAATAGGCCATGAATCATATTCAAAATAGGGTGAGAAAGCTAATGAAACAATGACTAAGGCTGCTATTGCGAGAGTTCCTCCCATTGTCCAACAGAACCCGCGATAAATGCGCTTGATTCGTGCAATGACGGCTGAATCAATTGACCTTATAGAATACTTGCTGATTTTAAATCCGAGTTTAAGAATGAGTTTAAGGGTCTGGATAGCGGTATTCCGGTCGTATTCACGTTCAGTTTCGGGCAGCTCCTCGTATGCTACCAGACAAGGATGTTTCTTCTGCTGATCATCACGTTGCTCACCGTAACTCCAGCCTTCATCAATGCGGCCTTTTGCCCATACTTCGTGTACGTTACGGGCCATTTGTTCAGTCAGTTCATTTAATGCTTCAGGAAGTACGATATGCTCTGTATCGAGAGGATTAGGGATATATGTTTTCATATTAATAGATATTAATTGTTTATACTATATTTCTTACTCAAAATTCAGCTAAATAACTTTTTAGCTTACATACAAAAATAAAAATAAAATATGAATCTTTTAGTTGATATATCTACAAATTTGTCTTCTTGTATATCATTTTCCATCTTTTGTAAAAAACAAACAGTCGCCTGTCTCTTTATAATAAGACAGACGACCCTTGAAGAGCAACCGTTTTCCACATCCTGGTCAACCCATACCTTCCTTGTTAACGGGCTTTACTCAAAATAACCACCTTGACGGTTATCTTGTGAACAATAATCGAACTCTTTACTCATCATATTTTTTATTTTTGAAATCAATCCATGTCAGTTTTTTCCATATCCATTCCAAAGGCCCTTGTCTGTGTTTCTTTAGCCACAGATTACTAGCTGCAAGTAGTACAACAAATATAATTATGGCTATAAAAAGGCAAGCTGTAGCTCCAGTTGATTTATAAAGATTGAAACCGAATCCATAAAACAAGGTGATACCGATAATTGATTGTGTGATATAGTTTGTAAGGCTCATTTTACCAAAAGGGATAAAAAGTCTTTGAAACCTATATCCATTGCCTTTGTCGTACCATAACAGGATAAAACATCCAACAAGCAGCCCCATAAACAGAAAATTGCATATTGACGGAATAGCTATATCAAGGGGCATAAGAAGTGCTTTATTACCTTGAGCTATATCTAGATAGACCATTCGGGCTACATTCAAAGGAATAAAAAGAAGGGCTGACCATAAGGTTATCTTTTTCCATAAAGATATGGAATGGGGAATATTCTTAAAAAGAGACAGTCTTCCAGCAATCATTCCAAACAGAAACAACCCTCCAATCTGGAATATTCTTCCATTTTCTATTTGCCAGAGATTACCATATAATTGTCCGTAGGTTATGTTAGACTGTACAACTTCGAAAAAACTTCCTGATTGCATCACAGGTTTGGCCAAGGCTCCATACTTCATCCAATGTTCACCGTATTCCAAGAAAGGAACATCATACAGGCTGCAACCCTTATCCATTCTATCGGTTGTATAATCATCAATGAGGCTATTATGAGTATTTTCCTTGTAGAAAGATGAGAAACAGAGACAAGAAAGAGCCCCATTACTGCATATAGCAACAATATGTCCCCATTATAGAACAAAGAGTGTAACTGAGAAAACATTAAAAGAAGAAACATTCTCCATACAAATCTGCCCTTAAATGGAATCCCTCTTTTTTGAGCATTTCTGAACTGAATGTAAAAACTGAACCCAAAAAGAAGAGAGAAAGTGGAGAAGGCTTTTCCCGCCATGATAAACCAGGTTGTATTCCATATCCCTTTATCTAACGATGTAAGCCATTGCGGATAATCATCCGGTATGTAATAAAGATTATAGTGTTCCAAACAATGTACAATTACAATTGCAAACAAGGCGACACCTCTTAAGGCATCTACTACTTCAATTCTATCAGTTGTCTTTGAGGTCATTTTGGGTCAACGTAATAATCTGAGGGGTAAATCCGATAAATTT
>UMDS01035394.1_pt1 | contig 21182 bp, 13 predicted proteins | sample 1964551 | NCBI WGS metagenome assembly UMDS01 (sample SAMEA4836000, study PRJEB28245) | human gut metagenome | biome: gut microbiome; material: fecal sample | place: Denmark | collected 2008
ATCGTGATGATTGACTTTCAAAGATAGATATTCCAATTTCTTTTATAGGAATAAAAGATCATGAAAAAGACTTTAGCTGCTGTTGCTGTCTTGGGCGCCTTTGCTGGTTCTGCTTTGGCTGCCGACGTAACTCTCTACGGTAAGGTTGACCTCGGTTTGAACTATACCCACACGGATGTTGATGGTGTTTCTTCTGATAAGTGGGGAATGAAATCCGGTCAAAACTCTGGCTCTCGTTTTGGTATCAAGGGTACGGAACAAATCTCTGAAGGTTTGACGGTTGGTTTCCAATTGGAAAACGGTTTTGATGCCGATGACGGTCGTTTCAAGTACGGCAATGATGATGGTGAACGCATCTTCGGTCGTGAAGCCCGCCTTTTTGTTCAAACTGATTTCGGTGAATTAGGCTTCGGCCGCATGGGCGGTTTGGATTCTGGCTCTGGTTCCTATGATATCTTCGGCGGCAACGCTGGTGTTTTCGGAACGGGTTGGTCCGGAATTGGTTCTGACAGTGTCATCTTCATGGGCATGAGCTCCCGTTATGACAACATGATCACCTATAAGTCTCCGACTTTTGGTGGCGTTACGGTTTATGCTCAAGCCTCTTTGAAGCAAGACTCTTCTAAGGATGGTGAAGAAGCTTCCAGCAAGGCTGATCGTTATTATGCCTTGGGTGCCACGGGTAAGTGGGGTGCTTTGAGCACTGGTGTTGTTGCCAGTATGTATGACTATGGTCACGGTAATCGTGTAGCAGGAACGGCTACGATTACTGCTGGAGGCAACCCCGTGATCAAAGATGAAGTTAATCCTGTTACAACGGACGACGATGGTTATGCAGTTGGTGCGTTCGCTGCTTATGACTTTAGTGTTACTAAGGTGACGTTGGGCGCTCAGTATTTTGACGGCGTACAACAAAGTCGTGGTTCTTTGTCGACAGATGGTACATTTGCTTTCACCCCTTCTATGGGTGATAACAATCCAGATGATGATGGGGACATTAAATTTGAAGGCTCAAAAGTGTCCTTCTCCTATGGAGACGAGTCGGCTGGTGCTAAGGGTTACGGCGTAATGTTAGGTGCTGTTACTCCGTTGGGTGCTGGTACGTTGTATACCTCTATTGGTTATCGTGATAGCGAAAACGCCGATGAAAAGATCGGTGGCCAGTTGGATGAAACGGTCTACCAAGTTGGTGTTGGTTACACCTATCCGTTGAGCAAGCGTACGTACCTCTACACGGCTGCTGGTTACACGCAAGAAGAATTGGATAAGGGTGGCAATACTGACACCGTTAAGACCAAGACTACGGAAGTCGTCGCTGGTATCGTCCACAACTTCTAATCTGAGAAGTCTTCTAATCTAGGTTAGACAGTTTTCTACTACCTTCTGTCTGATTTAGAGTTAGTTGAGGAGCGGGTTCAAGAGCTGAAAGGCTTTTGGATCCGCTTTTTATTGCGTTTAATTCTTCTGGAAGTAATAGTCGTTAAAAATCAAATAATTAAAGAGATTTGTCAGATTTGTTTTGCTTATTTGATCAAAATTTTGTTGTTTAAAAGATACACATATTTGAAGTAATCGTTTAGTAAATTTGACAGATCGGGGGGGGGGGGGTAGGAAAATTCCAGACAGCAAAGCGAATGTCTTGTGAGATTTGCTTTCATTCTTATACAAGAAAGATGTCTTTTTAAAAGGAATATCTATCATGAAAAAGACTTTAGCTGCTGTTGCTGTCTTGGGTGCCTTTGCCGGTACTGCTTTGGCTGCCGACGTTACCCTCTACGGTAAGATTGACGCTGGTTTGAACTATACACATGTTAAGACCGACGGTTCTGCCGCTTCTGACGATTTCTCTATGAAATCCGGTCAAAATTCTGGTTCCCGTTTTGGTTTGAAGGGTACGGAACAAATTGCTGACGGCTTGACGGTTGGCTTCCAATTGGAAAACGGTTTCAATATTGACGATGGCGCCATGAAGTATGGTCAAGAAGACAATGACCGTATCTTCGGCCGTGAAGCTCGCTTGTATGTTCAAACCAATTTCGGTGAATTTGGTTTCGGTCGTATGGGCGGTCTTGATTCCGGCGTTGGTTCCTATGACTTGATCGCTGACGTTAGTCCGTTCGGCACGGGTTGGGGTGATGCTACCGGTCAAATGGATAACTACTTCAAGGGTCTCAGTAGCCGTTATGACAACATGATCACCTACAAATCTCCGGAATTTGCTGGTTTGACAGTTGTTGCTCAAGCTTCTTTGAAGGAAGCAACGGATGCCGATGGTGACGAAGGTTCTCACTTGGCCGATCGTTACTATGCAATCGGTATGGGTGCTGACTACGGTGCCTTGACGGGTGCTTTAACCTTCAGCATGCAAGATTACGCTGGTATCGCTGGTCGTTTGCAAGGTGACGGACTTACCCCTATCGGCGACGACTATAACGATGACGATGGATATGCTGTTACTGGTTTCGTAGCTTATGACTTCGGTGTAACGAAGGTTAGCTTAGGTGCTCAATATTTTGACAACGTGAACCAATCCCGCGGTGGAATCAAGGGTGAAATCACAGCTGATGGTTGGGATTATGGTGAAGTCGCTATGGGTGCCACGGGTTATGGTGTGATCTTGGGTGCTCTCACTCCGATTGGAGCTGGTCAATTGTTCACAGCCGTTGGCTATTCTGACTACGAACAATCCAAGTTGTTTGCAGCCGAAAAAGCAGAAAATGCTGACAAGGCAGACACGACCTCTTATGGTATTGGCATTGGCTATCAATATCCGTTGAGCAAACGCACTTATGTTTATACCGCTGCCAGTTGGAATCGTGAAACGGTTAATGATGGTGGTGTAAACGACAAGGATGTTGACACCGATACGACTGAAGTTATGGCCGGTATCGTCCACAACTTCTAATCTGAGAAGTCTTCTAATCTAGGTTAGACAGTTTTCTACTACCTTCTGTCTGATTTAGAGTTAGTTGGGGAGCGGATTCATGAGCAGCAATGCATCTGGATCCGCTTTTTGTTGTAAAAAAACAACTATTTAATTTTGTATAGAGTTTTTTGAAATATTTAATAAATTCAATGAGATAAATGATTTGTCTAGTCCAGTATTCAAGAGCAGGCTTCAACGGTGAAGATCGGTAATTTTTGACTTAGTTCTTTAAAGCGAGCAAAAATGCAACTCAAGCAGAAGGAATTCTGCGTTTTCCTCTAGAGGAAAGACAATTTGTTTTTTCATATAAAAAGGTAGTAATTATGAAAAAGACTTTAGCTGCAGTCGCCGTGCTCGGCGCATTTGCCGGCTCCGCTTTCGCTGCTGACGTTACTCTTTACGGTAAGATCGACGGTGGTTTGAACTATCAACACGTGAGCAAGGATGCCCAAGATGCAAAGACTGGCCATGTGAGTTCCTCCAATTCTGATTCCTTTGAAGCTCGTTCCGGTCAAAACTCTGGCTCTCGTTTTGGTTTGAAGGGTACGGAACAAATCGCTGACGGTTTGACCGTTGGTTTCCAATTGGAAAACGGTTTTGATTCTGACACAGGTAAGCTCGGTCAAGGCGATCGTATCTTCGGTCGTGAAGCTCGCGTTTACGTGACGACGGACTTTGGTGAAATTGCTTTCGGTCGTATGGGCGGTTTGGATGCCGGTACGGGTTCCTATGACTTGGTTGGCGACGCTTCAGTGTTCGGCACGGGTTGGGGTGACATGACCGGTGCGATGGGCTTGTTCTTCAAGGGCAAGAGCGACCGTTATGACAATATGATCACCTATAAGTCTCCGGAATTCGCTGGATTGACCTTGATTGCCCAGGCCTCTTTGATGCGTGATTCTAAGGCCGATGGCGATGAAGGTACTCACTTGGCAGACCGCTATTATGCTATCGGTTTAGGTGCTGATTACGGTGCCTTGACTGGTGCTTTGACCTTCAGCATGCAAGATTACGCTGGTTTCAAGGATCGTTACACCGGAGATTTCATTGATGCTGGCGATCCTGGTGCTCCTGGCAAAGCCGTAAATGACACTAACGCCAATGATAGCGATGGTTACACGGTTACGGCTTATGGTGCCTATGACTTCGGTATCACGAAGGTGTCTTTAGGCGCTCAATACTTTGACAATGTGGCTCAATCCCGAGGTTCTCTTGCTCCAGCTCTCGGCTTTGAAGATGGTGAAGAAACCTACGAGTTCGGTAAGGTTGACTTTGGTGTTACGGGCTACGGTGTAATGCTTGGTGCTATCACTCCGATTGGCTCTGGTAGCTTGTATACGTCCATTGGTTATGCCGACTACGAAGCTTCTGACTTGCCGACGGCTTCCAAGGACGACAAGGCTGACTACAAGGTTTATGGCGTTGGCGTTGGTTACCAATATCCGTTGAGCAAGCGCACGTATGTGTACACAGCTGCTAGCTATACGCATCAAACCTCCAATGCTGGTAAGGCTACCTCCAAGGATTTGGACACGGATACGACCGAAGTCATGGCCGGCTTGGTTCACAGCTTCTAATCTGATTGCGTAAGTCTTAACTTATTTAATTAGTTAAAAGTTTGGCCCTGATGGTTTATTCCATCGGGGCCTTTTAGTGTCTACTGGGCGGATGAAACCGAAACGATAGCGAATTGCTATACTTAACCTCCATTTTTTATCAACAACAATTTGTTTTAAAAGAACAAATTACCTTTTGTGCAACGGATGTAAACCGTGACCGCGAAAAAAATTTATCTTCGCAGCTTCGGCTGCCAAATGAACGAGTACGACTCTGAAAAAATTGTTGACTTAATGGTTGCCAATGGCTACGAGCGTACGGAAAAAGTCGACGAGGCAGACCTCGTTGTTTTAAACACTTGCTCCATTCGTGAAAAGTCTCAGGAGAAAGTATTCTCTGAATTGGGACGCATTCGCGATGCTAAGAAAGAAGCCCACAAAGACGATATGCTGATTGCTGTGGGTGGCTGTGTTGCAAGCCAAGAAGGCAAAAAGATTTTGTCTCGTGCTCCCTATGTGGATATTGTTTTTGGGCCGCAGACTTTGCATCGATTGCCTGCCATGGTTCACAAGGTTGAAGAAACGCATCGACCGCAGGTGGATATTCGGTTCCCCGAAATTGAAAAATTTGACCATCTGGCAGAACCCCAAGCCCGAGGTGCTACAGCGTTTGTCTCCATCATGGAAGGTTGCAGCAAGTATTGCTCTTACTGCGTGGTGCCTTATACGCGGGGTGAAGAAATCTCCCGCCCTATGGCAGACGTTTTAATTGAAGTGGCAAAACTTGCCGCGCAAGGCGTCAAAGAAGTGACACTTTTGGGACAAAACGTCAATGCCTATCGGGGTTTAACACCTGATGGAGATATCGCGGACTTTGCGATGCTCTTGGAATACGTGGCTGAAATTGATGGCATTGAACGCATTCGCTATACCACGTCTCACCCCAAAGAATTTACGCAGCGCTTAATTGACGCCTACGGCAAAATTGACAAACTGGTCAATCACGTGCACTTGCCCGTGCAGTCGGGCTCTGACAAGATTCTTGCCGTTATGAAGCGCGGCTACACAGTCTTGGAATACAAGTCCATCATTAAACGTTTGAAAGCTGTGCGTCCTGATATCTCAATCGCGACGGATATTATTGTTGGTTTCCCCGGAGAGACGGAAGAAGATTTCCAAGCGACCTTAAAACTCATGGACGATGTGGGTTTTGATGCGAGTTTTTCTTTTGTTTATAGCCGTCGTCCCGGTACCCCTGCAGCTTATCTTAAGGACGACACCCCGCAGGAGGTTAAACTCAAGCGCCTTCAGATTTTGCAGGCTAAAAATGATGCCAAGGCAACTGAAATTGCCCAAGACATGTTGGGAACCGTGCAGCGTGTTTTAGTGATCGGCCCGTCTCGGCGTGGTCGCGGCATGATGGCCGCCCGCACGGACAATAACCGTATTGTGAATTTTGTGGGCGATGAGTCATTAACCGATACAATGGTCAATGTCAGGATTACGGAAGTCAATCCCCACACACTTTTGGGTGAAAAGGTATAAGAAATCAAGATGGCTCTTGAAGAAAAAGTATTGTCGCTGAATTTGGATTTGAGCAATACGGCGTTGGCAAGTCTTGTCGGGCCGATGGACGCCAATCTTCGCCAAATTGAGGTGATTTTGGATGTCTCCATTTCACGCCGCAATAATCAGTTCAGAATTGCCGGTGAGCAGGAAAAGGCTCGAGAAGCACTAAATGCTTTAGAGACGCTGGCGCATCGAGCTGAAAATTCATCCGAAGAACTCACAACCGATGATGTGCAGCTCTTTTTTGTCGGAGAAAACGCCAAAAAAGTAGACGGTGACTCGCCCACGTCTCCCGTGTTGCACACCAAGCGCCGCGAGCTTCAAGGCAGAACGCCTCGCCAAAATGACTACATCCAAGCCATTTTGGACAATGACATTGCTTTTGGGATTGGCCCTGCCGGTACCGGTAAAACGTACTTAGCCGTGGCGGCAGCGGTGGACGCTTATGAACGAGACCGTGTGGAGCGTATCATCTTGACGCGCCCCGCGGTGGAGGCCGGGGAACGCTTGGGCTTTTTGCCGGGCGACCTTTCTCAAAAAGTAGATCCTTATCTACGGCCGCTTTACGATGCGCTTTTTGACTTATTAGGTTTTGATAAAACTCAGCGTCTGCTTGAAAGACAAACCATTGAAATTGCGCCTTTGGCCTACATGAGAGGTCGCACGCTTAACAACGCTTTTGTCATTTTGGATGAAGCGCAAAATACGACGCCAGAGCAAATGAAGATGTTCTTAACCCGTATTGGGTTTGGCTCTAAAGCGGTGATTACGGGTGACGTCACACAGATTGACCTGCCCAGAGGAACGCGTTCCGGGTTGGTCGAAGCTCAAAATGTATTAAGCGGCGTCAGAGGGATCGCAATGACTTACTTTACGGCTTCTGACGTTGTGCGTCATCCCCTTGTCGCGCGCATTGTAGAGGCGTACGCTAAGGCTGATGAGCGAAGACACTTGGCAAAACTTGCCAAAGAGGAAAACGAATAACATGTCCAAATCGAAACTTAAGCTCAATATTTTTGAGCACGGCGAATTCAAGCTTCCTTCCAAAAAGAAGATGAAAAAATGGGTGAAGGCAGCGATTGAACGGGACACGGAATTAAACGTCATGTTTGTGGGCGAAGAGGAGGGGCGTGAGATGAACGCTCAATATCGCCACAAGGATTACGCAACGAATGTCCTGACCTTTGACTATCAGCATGAGCCGGTTGCTATTGCTGATCTCGTTATTTGTGTGCCGGTTCTTATTAAGGAAGCTAAAAATCAGAATAAGTCCTTTGATGAGCATCTGGCTCACTTGCTTATTCACGGGACATTGCATGCGCACGGTTACGATCACATGGAATATAACGAAGCCAATGCGATGGAAGACAAAGAAATCGGCGCGCTTTTAGAGCTTGGTTTTGATAATCCGTATGAAGACCGGATTTTGCTGACCGGTAAAAAGAAGAAATTTCACTTCAAAAAATAAATTTAGATTTATCTTGGGTGAGTTAACGGTTTAGTTTGGCAGGTCACTTTCTGAGTGGCCTGTTTTCTTTTTGGCTCAGATAGAGGTTGGGCAGCACGATCGCTTCAGTCTCGCCCGTTTCTTTGTTGTTCCATGCCACAATAAAATTGATTTCAGCACGATTAGGGAAATAACCCATTTGACGATATCTCAGGAGTTTTTCTTGGAATGCCTTTGATAGGAAGGCGCATGCACAAATTTGGCCATTGAGCTTGGTCGTAAATAGCTTATTCTTAAGAAATAAAATTTGACCGCTACGAAGCTGACAGAGCTCTTCTTTTTTCCCGGAAACAAATCCTAAGTTAACGTCGGCAAGAGTGAGATTCAAAACAATCTCGGAGGGCTTGTCATAATGCTTTCTGTCCTCAATTCGGTTAAGACTTTCCGTTTTGATAGAACCAAAAAGTGTGCCACTGTGGTGGATGTAAAGTGAATTTTTAGCGCGGGTCATGCCGACATATAACTTGCGTCGCTCTTCATCCGTGTCATCCACCACGTTGTCAAGAAACATATGGACGGTACCAAATTCGTGACCTTTGGCTTTGTGGATGGTTGAGACAAAAATTTTCCCCTGATCATTATCAAACGTATCTTCCAGTTGAGACTCGCGAACAAACTCTTCAAAATCAGAAAAATAAATTTCTCTTGGCGTAACGCTTTCGAAAAGCTGGATTAGGCGCAGACAATTGGGTAAAAGCCGGCTTTGATGGAATCGAGACTGTAGAGCGACCTTAGCAAAATTCCATAATCGACGACTAACAATAGGATCTCCTTGAAGGCGTTTTTGAAGGTAGACCAAGAATGAGCGAATCTCCAGAAGATTATATAAATGAATGTCTCCCCTGCTTTGAATAAGTTTGGCATTAAGTCCTGCTTTTTGCAGAGCATTAAAAATCAAAGCCGCCTCTTCATTGGTGGAAGTCAAAACGGCACAGTCTTTAGTTTCTTTGCTCTCTGAGAGTTCGTCGATAATCGCTTTTTCAAAGTGGTGCCCATGATGGTGAATCAATGTCACTTGTCCAGAAACGTCACGGCGAGCAACAGCTGGTTTTGTTTTCATTCGTGTGGTGATGCTAGAAGCATAGGCATTGGAAAAGTCCACAATATGACGAGCGCTTCTAAAATTCTCCGTAAGCTCGTATTGCATTGCGTCATATTTGGAGAGGAGTTCTCTCATAAACTTGGAATCTGATCCCCTGAAAGCATAAATATTCTGATCATCATCGCCAACGGCAATCACTCTCATGGTTTCATTTCTTTGCATCAGAGCTTCAACCAGAGCAAAGTCGTCTTCACTCATATCTTGGGCTTCATCAATAACCAGAACACTTTTGGTAATTTTGTCTTGTTCTACGTCTCCTTCTCGAATCATTTCAGCGGCTTTTTTAACGACATTATCAGCTTCATTCAGTGTGCCGGGTCGTCCCAAAAGATCGAAGCAGTATGAATGAAAAGTCTTTACTTCGACATAGAAAGCTGCAGAGTGAGTCAAATCAATCAGACGCTGTTTAAATTCCGTGGCAGCCGCCCGAGAAAAGGTCAACATAAGGAGTTGATCCCGTTTGACATCTTCCATGAGCAATAATGCAGCCAATTTATGAACCAGTATCCGAGTCTTGCCGCTTCCGGGGCCTGCCGCAACCACAATGTGCTGAGATGTGTGATCGTTAATAATTGCAAGTTGCTTTTCCGATAAAGAACCGAAAAGTTTTTGATAAAGCTTTTTCGTAATGGTGCGTGACAGATCCGCTTTATTGTCTTTGAAATATTTATTGATGAAATCTCGGTAGTCCACGTAAAAGTAATCGTGTACGTACTGCAAGGCGGCGTCGTAGTTTTTCAACATCAAGTTGGCAAATTGCCCGACAATATGAATTTGTTGAATTTTCTGTTCATAGTAATCGTCAAGTTGTTGATAGTCTGATCGCTTATATTTTCTGAGGTTACTCAATTCAAGACGGGTAATGGAGAGGCCGTTATAAAGGACTAAAAATCCGCCTTCAATTCGAAGCGCATCAATTTTGGATAGATAGAGCAGCGCATCTTCGACGGCTTTTTGCGTAGCTTTATTTTCAAAAAGGCCGCTTGTTTGACAATACTTTTTTTGAAGTGAAATGACAGAGAAATTAACGGCCAGTCGATCCTGCTGATCTTTTTCAGACTTTTGTTCAGAGGCACGCTCAAAAAGCTCTTTCAAAATGAAGTCGCAAAGTGTTGCGCGGGCTAAGCACGCCTCGGCTAATCGCTCTGTTTTATCATTGGTGGTGAACTTGATGTGGTTATTGCCGCAATTGGTAATCTTTTCAAAAAAGCTTTTGATCTTCCAGTAATAAAAGATTGTTCGAATTTTCTTAATACTGGACGATAAGCCCGCTTCCTGCGCTTTGGCATTTAACTCTTTGAGATTGTGGATACGCTCATCAGTAAAGGGAGAAAGTTCGGTGATGAGGAATTGTTCCAGAGCCGTGAAATTCCTAAGGACATTAAACGATTTCTTTTCAGTGTCAGACTTAAAGATATAAGCCGACATATCCATATCATCACGCAGTAAGTCACCTTCTTTCAAGAGACTGATGATGCGAATGATTTCGCCTTTTTCAATTCCCAAACGGTCTGCCAGATAATCTACTCGGGATTCTGCTTCATCGTTACCAGCCTGAGCGATTGAGTGACTAGAGATAAGTGAAGCAACAATACGTTTAGCGACTTGTCGGTCTGTGTCATTTGTAAAAAGTGGGCAGGCATCAATTTTGGAGTTGGCTTCTATCACGCTTGCGACTTTTAAGCTTGTCGCGTAAATATGAGGAACATTTTGTCCACGTTTGATGTAGCCTGCAAGCTCCAATGTGGCCAAGGCGGTTTTAATGCCGGTTTCCAACTCATGAGACTCTCGATCCCATCCTGCCCAACGGGCTAATTCCAATGCAGAGCATGTCAGCCAGGGGCCTCGTTTGGTGTGATCTTTGATGGCCTTCCAAACTTGCTGAATTTCACTCATGCTCAGTTTCGTTTGATTCAGAAGAAGGAAGTGTTTATTGAGATCATTTTCATTAAAAAGAATGTGGCATTCAGCCGAGAGCGCAGGATCACGTCCAGCTCGTCCCGCTTCTTGTACATAGTTTTCAAGAGACGAGGAGATGTCATAGTGGATGACAAGGCCAACATCTTTTTTATCCACCCCCATGCCGAAGGCATTAGTGGCCACCATGATTCTGACTTGATCGCTTAAAAAGGCCTCTTGGTTCTTTGTTTTGTCTTCTGAGGCCATTTTGCCGTTATAAGGCAAAGCACTAAATCCATCTTTATTGAGACGCTGGGCTAATTCTTCGGTTGCGTCCACCCTTGAGACGTAAACAATTGTCGGACAGCTTTTCTGTTCGATCAACTCTCTCAGTTTGGCATACTTTTTATCATCATCTTCCACATGCCAGACAGAATAGTGCAGATTTTCTCGAGCGGCCTGTGAAACGTAGAGTTTTAAATCAAGGTCAAGCTTCTCTTTGAAGTAGTCTCGGATATCTTGTACGACCTTTTGTTTGGCCGTTGCGGTAAAACATGACACCGGAATACGTATGCCACCTTTTTTCTCCTGTAATTCTCGAATGAAGTCTCCGATATAGAGATAATCCACACGGAAATCGTGTCCCCAGGCAGAAAAACAGTGTGCTTCATCGATGACAAAGCGCTCGATATGACGGGAAAGAAGCGCCTTTTCCAGCGTGCGCGAGCGTAATTGTTCGGGTGACACATATAAAAGGCTGGCATTGCCGTTATAAATTTGGTCAAAGTTTTGCGCCCGTTCTATCGGATCTAATAGGCCGTTGATGGTGACCGCATCAGAAATTCCCGCGGCCACTAAATGGTCCACTTGGTCTTTCATGAGAGATTGAAGAGGACTTAAAACGATGGTTAGTCCGTGGCAGGCGTCACCGGCCATTAAGGCGGGCAATTGAAAGGTCAGTGATTTTCCGCCTCCGGTGGGGAAAATAGCCAGCAATGACTCTGCGTGCACGGCAGCATCGGCGGCTTTTTCTTGTAGCGGTTCGCCGTTATAGGTCCTAAACTCATCAAAGCCAAAAAAGCGTTTCAGAGCCTGACGAACGTTAAGGTGCGTGCGGCAATAGGAGCACCCTTGCGCGCATGGTGTGAAACGCAGTTGTTTAAAGATTGCCTCAACAGAGGGGAAGTTTTTTAAGACCCAAGCCGGAAATATTGATGTTTTATCATCGGTATTAATGAGTGACAGACAGAAGGCTAACTCTAAAGGCCTTTCTTTAACCAGAGTTTCAATGTCTGCATGAGAGCAAATTTTTCCTTCAAAGTGGTCCTTAATGAAGGGTGCTAAATTTTGAAAATCCGTGTGATAACCGAGATAGTCAAAAAATCCCTCAAAAGCTTCCTGTTTGTTTAATAGCCCATAGAAAATAACCTGCATAAAAGCGGGGAGTGCACGGAATGTTTCAACACTTTCGAGAAAAAGTGTTTGACATTTCTGAGCGTCATTGACGGGATTACAAAGCTCCTCTGTAATGAGCTTTTCATCTTTAACCAAACGGTGGTATGGCTTTTTAGGAAAAAGCAGTGCAGAAAGGTAAAGAGTGTCAATTTTTAGCGGAGTCTTTTTGTGGCCAAAAGGCTTGACCAGTATTTTTTGAAAAAGACTACTAAGGGAAGAACTAAAAAGCGACTTAAGAAGTTTTAAGTCATGGGCGAGAATATTATGACCGCACAGTATATCGGCCCGCTCAAGAAAGTCCCGAAATTTAGAAACTTCCGCGCCGTGAAAGACTGCCCCATCAGTTGAGATGGCTCCTGCATCGTAGAGTCGCTGGTCAGCCTTGGCAAACTCGCAATCAAAAAATACAACACACTTGTCCATGGTTTGCAAAAAATAGCGAACCGATAATGTTTTATTGTAGAGGATTAGCTGATTGACAGTTGATAGAAAGGAAGAACTCATCTTGAATTCTAAATTTCTACAAAATTTGTAGCTACAAAGTTTTTAGCTACAAATTTTGTATAATTTATGAAAAAGAGTTTAAGAGAGCAGAAAATGAAGTTCTACGGCCGTCAAGAAGAAATGGATTCCTTGCGTTGGCAATTTCAGACCACTCAAGCAACGAAAGTCGCTCGTATGGCAGTGGTGACAGGGCGACGGCGCATTGGCAAAACCACTCTTATTCAAAAAGCGTTTCAAGGTATTCCAGCCCCCTTTTTATATTATTTTGTGACGGGGATGAGTAGCGAAGAAGCGATGACTCGTTCATTGGTGACAATGGCTTCTGAACATCTATCGATTCGGTTTCCGCCTGCGTTATCCAAATTAGCTGATGCTATTGGCTGGTTGTTGGAGTGTTCCAAAACTCAACCCTTGGTTTTGGTTTTAGATGAATGCCAGGCGCTTGAGAAACAGGCAGAGAATTTTTGGTCTGAATTACAGCGTGTGTGGGATTTGGGAAAGTCAGGCGCTCAACTTCTTCTTATTATGAGCGGATCCATTCAATCGGCCATGGAAAGAATCTTTGGTAGCCATAGTGAGCCTCTTTTTGGTCGTGCAGACCAGTTGATGACGATCCGTCCGTTTAATACGTCTCTGATGGGGCAAATTTTTGAGGATTATCGCCCACAAGGTATGAAAAAAGATTTATTGCTCTTTTATGCGCTCACAGGAGGCGTGGCTCGTTATGTGGAGCTTTTGGTGGACGCCGGGGCATTAACCGAAAAAGAAATGCTTCAATTTCTTTATTCGGAAAGAGGATCGTGGCTGCGTGCTGAAGGCCAAACAATGTTGGCAAATGAATTTCGCTTTTCGGCCCCCGTTTATCACGAAATTTTAAAAGAGCTTATTTCAGGGCGAAGCAAGCGAACAGAACTTCAAAATGGGATTGACACTGATATTTCTCCGTATCTCAACCGTTTGGAAACTCTTTTTGGTTTGGTTTCCCGAGTCAATCCCTTTCTTGAAGAGAAGAATTCAAGGTTAACCCGCTATCGAATAAAGGATCCTTATATTCGTTTCTGGTTAACTTTTTTGTGCGATGAAGAAAGCCAGGCTCGAATGGAATTACAACAGTGGTCAGCTTTGATCGAATCGACACAAAAGGCGCTGCCAACTTATTTAGGCCGAACACTTGAAGATTGGTTTCGGCAGAGACTGTTGGAAAGCGGAGATTGGAACCCAGTAGGAGGCTGGTGGGATCGTCGTGGCGAAAACGAAATTGATCTGGTAGCGCTGGATCGCTTAAAAAAGCGTGTCTTGTTTGCAGAAGTTAAAACCAACGCAAAAAAATACGATGAACTTCGCCTACGCATGAAATCGGAGACTTTTTTAAACGCACATAATGAGTTTAAAAACTGGGAAAAAGTGTTTTTAGGTTTATCTCCAAAGGATATGCTTGGTAGCTTTTAGTCAGCAGAATGTCAAAAATCCTCAGTCAACTGAGGATTTTTAGCACAATAATCCTCAGTGGAATGAGGATTTTTGTATGGGTATTAAATTCAAATTGTCACGCCAAAGGATTGTTTTCTAAAGCTCAATAAGAAAAAGGCTTGTAAGTTTGTGTATTTGTTGCTGACGGGCAATAGCGTTGGCAGTGCTGTGCAAGAAGGCGAAATCCCTGATAACATTAAATTTCTTGTTGTTTAATTCACTGAAAATACATGAGTACAGAACCACCGCTTAAGGCGGGAGCTTCCAAACACCGCACATTCTTTGAGCGCCTCTCGGGCGTTTTTCATACTCCCACGCGTGAAGACTTTATCGATACGCTTCACGAAGCCAACGAACAAAAGCTCATTGACGATTCCGCTCTGAAGATGATGGAAGGCGTCATGCAGTTTTCCAACCTGAGAGCGTGTGACCTAATGGTGCCCCGCTCTCAGATGCAGATTGTGGATTTAAGTGAAAGTAAGGACGCTTGGTTGCCTCGGATGATCGAAGCCGGTCACTCGCGTTTCCCGGTCATTTTGGATGATGACCGTGACAATGTGATCGGTATTTTGCACGCCAAGACCATTTTGCGCGTCTTGATTGATCCGACCTTTAAAGCTCGTGAGCATCTGCGCCCGGCCAAATTTATTCCGGAGAGCATGCCGTTAAATGATCTTTTGCGCGACTTCAAACTCGAGCGCAATCATATGGCCATTGTGGTTGATGAATTCGGCAGCGTCTCCGGGTTGATTACGATTGAAGATGTGCTCGAGCAAATCGTGGGCGAAATCGATGATGAATTCGATGAAGTCGATGAGGATGCCGACAATATTTTGGAAGATACCAAGCACGGATGTTGGCGTGTGAAGGCGCTCACGGAAATTGAACAATTCAACGAATTCTTCTCCACTGAAATCAATACGGATGAAGATTGTCACTGCGAAACGATTGGCGGATTGATTGCTGACCGCTTGGAACATATGCCCAAGGTCGGCGAAACAATTGTCATTGAGGGCTTCCGCTTTACCGTGTTGCGCGCCGATGAACGTCAAGTCAGACTTTTGAAAGTCGAAAAAGTGCCCGCGCAGGAAGCCGCTACAAAAGAAGAATAAAACGTGATGCTGTTATCCCCTGAGAAAAAATACTATGTTTATCGGCTGGGCTTGAGTTTGGCAAGCGGTGCGTCGCTTGCGAGCGCCTTTGCGCCGGCCAACACGCCCTTATTTGCGTTAGCCGCCCTCATTTTGATTTTCTATATCGTGGGCGTTACGGAAAAAGTCTCGCATGCCGTGCTTTGGGGGATGGCTTTCGGTTTCGGTTGGTTTGTGACCGGCATCAGCTGGGTCTATTACAGCATGTACCATTATGGCTATATGCCACTGGAATGGACTTATGTGACCACCTGCGTCTTTTCTTTAGCCCTGGCGCTTTTTCCAACCGTTGCCTTTGCATTGGTGGTTAAATTTGTCTCCAACCCTATTGTTCGTATGGCGCTGGCTCTTCCCGCTGCCTTTACGTTATTGGAGTGGGTTCGTGGGTGGTTGCTTACGGGTTTCCCGTGGCTTAATCCCGCCTATGCGATTGTCGATTGGCCGCTTGCCGGTTTAGCTCCTTTTATCGGAAGTTTTGGTGTGCTCTTGGGGCTTGTGTGGATCGCTGGCTTAATTGGAGCTATTTGGGCGCTTAAAGGTAAGTGGATTTATGTGGCAGCCTGCGGCATTACGATTTTCTCTGTATTGCTTTTGTCGATGGCTGGCAAACAAATCGTTTGGAGTGAACCTTCGGGAGAGATGACCGTTCGCTTGGTGCAACCCAATTTAGAGCCGCGCCTTTTGCAGCAGTCAATGAGTGAACGCTTTGACGAAATGTACTTTTACTTGGATAACGTCAAAGTGGAAAAAGCTTCGGTGGACGCGGTGATTCTCCCTGAGTCTGCCTATCCGTTAGCGTGGCAGCAGTTTCCGAATGATCAAAAAGAAAGACTTCTTCAATGGGTGAAGTCAGAGAAAAAGTCCCTGCTTTTTAACGCGTTTTGGCTCTCTGACGGACAATACAGCAACGCGGCGATTGCGCTGGATGAAAAGGGGGATCTGTCCCTTTATCAAAAGCATCATTTAGTTCCGTTTGGTGAGTTCGTTCCATGGGGATTCCGTTGGTTTATTGATGCGATGCGCATCCCGATGACGGATTTGCAACCGGGTAACGAATCACAATTGGCAATGAATTTCGCAGGCCACAGTGTGGCGGTGAACCTTTGCTACGAAAACTTATTTGGCAGCGAATGGATTCGGGCTTGGGATCATGCTTCGCCCGAACTTCTCATTAACCTTTCAAATTTGAAGTGGTTTGGACCGGTAAAAGCCGCCAGTCAGCATTTACAGATTTCTCAGATGCGTGCGCTTGAAACCGCGCGACCGCTTTTGAGCGTGACCAATAGCGGCGAAACCGCTTATGTGGATGCGCATGGCGTTGTTGTGAAGCGCTTGGCGACGGACATTGATGCCACGATGGACGTAACCGTGACAACGATGAAAGGAGAAGCCACTCCCTATGTTAAATGGGGTGACTGGCCGGCTGTCATTCTTGCCTTTTTGATGTTGATTGCCGCTTTTATCTGTACATTCGCCGAAAAACGGCTTCAAAAGGGCTAAAATTAAAAAATTTTCGGGATTGGATAATCCCTTAACCGATTTCTCAATTTTTGGATTGGACCGATGATTACATTTCAGGAAGTCATCCTGCGTTTGCAGCAGTATTGGAATCAACAAGGTTGCGCGCTTTTGCAACCGATTGATATGGAAGTGGGGGCCGGTACTTCGCACACGGCGACCTTTTTAAGAGCTTTGGGACCGGAGCCGTGGCGCGCTGCTTATGTGCAGCCCTCCCGCCGTCCGAAAGATGCTCGTTATGGCGAAAACCCCAACCGCTTGCACCAACACCATCAATTCCAAGTGGTGTTAAAGCCTGCTCCTACGAATATTGTGGATTTGTATTTGGGCAGCCTCCGCGCTTTGGGTGTCGACACTGAAATCAACGATATTCGTTTTGTGGAAGATAACTGGGAAAACCCGACGCTCGGTGCCTGGGGTCTGGGTTGGGAAATCTGGATGAACGGCATGGAAGTAACGCAATTTACGTACTTCCAACAAGTGGGCGGTTTGGAATGTAAGCCTATCACCGGTGAAATCACCTACGGGCTTGAACGCTTGACGATGTATCTGCAAAACTGCGACAACGTCTTTGATTTGGTTTATACCCGTTGGCAGGATGCGGACGGTTCAACCCGCACGCTGACCTACGGTGACGTGTTCCATCAAAACGAAGTGGAACAAAGCCACTACAACTTTGAAGCCAGCGATCCTGAAAAGCTTTTGAAGCAGTTCGATTATTTCGAAGGCGAAGCCAAGCGCATGATGGATTTGAATTTGGCGCTGCCTGCCTATGAAATGGTGCTTAAAGCCGGCCACACCTTTAATCTTTTGGACGCGCGCGGCGCCATCAGCGTGACCGAACGCGCTGCCTACATTGCTCGTATTCGTACGATCAGCCGTGCCGTGGCTCAGAGCTACTACGATGCCCGCGAACGTTTGGGCTTCCCGATGTTGAAAAAGAATTCCTAAGAGGCAAGTGAAAAAATGACCAGTTTGTTAGTGGAATTGCAAACCGAAGAGTTGCCGCCGAAGGCACTCAAGAAACTCTCCGAAGCGTTTGCGCAAAACTTAACGAAGAGCTTAGCCTCTCAACACTTTTTGAAAGAGGGGAGCCAAACAACCGTTTATGGTTCTCCGCGCCGTTTGGCCGCGTTGGTGACAAGGGTTTTAGCCAAGTCGCCCGATGAAGCTTTCAAGCAAAAGCTCGTTCCTGTGAAGGTGGGTTTGGATGCTGACGGCAATCCCACCCCCGCTCTTGAAAAGAAGATGAAGGCGTTGGGAATCGTTGCCGATGTAAAGAGCTTAAAGCGCGTCAATGACGGCAAAAACGAACAACTCTTTTACGAAGGCATCCGTCCTGGTGTGGAATTGGTTCATGGTTTGCAAACGGCACTGGATGCCGCAGCCTTTAATCTTCCGATTCCGAAAGTGATGCACTATCAGTTGGCCGATGGCACGACGACGGTTTCTTTTGTTCGCCCGGCCAAACACTTGGTTGCTCTTTATGGCGAAGACGTAGTGCCTGTGACGCTTTTGGGCTTAAAGGCGGATCGCTTGACTAGCGGTCACCGCTTCCACACGCATGAGCTCATTTCTTTGCGCTCGGCCGACGGTTACGAAGATCAAATGATGACCGAAGCCAAGGTGATGCCTTCTTTTGCCAAGCGTCGAGAAAAGATTGTCCACGATGTGGTCGAAGGGGCCCGCGCCATCGGCGGCGAAGCGATCATGCCTGAAGATTTGATCGACGAAGTGACGGCGTTGACCGAATGGCCGGTTATCTACCAGTCCAGCTTTGAAGAAGAATTTTTGAAGGTGCCTCAAGAGTGCTTGATTCTTACCATGCAGCAAAATCAAAAGTATTTTGCCGTACAGGATGAAAAGGGCCGCTTGATGAACCGTTTCTTCCTGGTTTCTCAACTGGAAGCCAAGGATGGCGGTGTGGAAATCAGTGCCGGTAATGCCCGCGTGGTGCGTGCCCGCTTGGCCGATGCGAAGTTCTTCTATGATCAAGACCGCTTGCAAACGTTAGAAAGCCGTATTCCGCTTTTAAAGAACGTGGTTTATCACAATAAGTTGGGTACTCAAGCCGAACGTGTTGAACGCGTCAAGGCTATTGCCGCGAAGGTTGCGGATTTGATCGGTGCCAACCGTGAAGAAGCGGTGCGAGCCGCTCAATTGGCCAAAGTTGACCTCTTAACGCAAATGGTGGGTGAATTCCCGGAACTTCAGGGCATTATGGGTGAATACTATGCCTTGCATGACGGAGAATCTAAAGATGTGGCGCTTGCCATTCGTGAACACTATCAGCCGCGCTTTGCTGGCGACGCCCTGCCGTCAACGCCTGTGAGCTTGGCTGTGGCCTTGGCCGATAAATTGGAAACCCTTTCCGGTCTTTTCGGTATCGGTCAAATGCCCACCGGTGACAAGGATCCGTTTGCCCTGCGCCGTCATGCCTTGGGTGTGCTTCGTATGCTCATCGAAAAGCGCTTGAATGTGGCGATTACGGATTTGGTCGACATCGGCTACGAAGCGATGAAGTCGGTTGCTAACATTCAAGACGCAAGAAGCGAGCTCTTAGCCTTCTTTGAAGACCGCATCCGTGTGATGTTTAAAGACAAGGGTTACAGCGCTCAGGAAGTTGATGCCGTGTTGGCCACGCATCCCACGATGGTGTTGGATGTGCCGGCCCGCTTGGAAGCCGTTCGTGCATTTGCTCAATTGCCTGAAGCGGAAGCTTTGGCTGCCGCCAATAAGCGAATCGGCAACATTATTAAAAAGAGCGCTCCGCAAACCGATGTCGTGGATGCTACGCTATTTGACTCTGAGGCTGAAAAAGCGCTCTATGACGCGCTTTGCGAAGCTGAACCGCGTGCCAAGGCTGATTATGAAGCTTGCCGCTACACCGAGCTTTTGAAGAGCTTGGCTCCGATGAAGGCGCCGGTTGACCGCTTCTTTGAAGATGTCATGGTCAACGTAGAGGATGCTCAAGTACGAGCCAATCGTTTGGCCCTCTTATTGCGTTTGCATCGTACAATGAACATGGTGGCCGAGCTTTCTCGTTTGGCAAAGTAGTACATTCTGAAATGTATTAAGGCGAAAGGCTCCGTAAGCGGGGCCTTTTGCTGTATTGGGGAAGAAATATGTCAACAATCCGCGGTTGGATTTATTACATTGTTTTGGCGATTACGCTGATTCCTTTGGCAATCGCCTTGATCATTTTGTATCCGGCCTCCGTTTCCCTGCGCTATCAGTTAGCCGTCAGTTGGGCACGGTTTATGCTCAAAATGGGGGAAATAATTTGCGGGATGCGGTATCAATTCAAGGGAACAGAAAACTTCCCCACAGACGGCACATCTGTCTTGGTTCTCTCCAAGCACCAATCCGCTTGGGATATCTTTGCATTGGCGTCCTTAATTCCCCACCAGGCAAGTTTCGTTTATAAAAAAGAACTGCATTACGTGCCTGTTTTTGGCCAGGCTTTGGCGACCTTACATATGATGGCCATTGACCGTAAAAAGGGTTCTCGAGCCTATGAGCAATTCATGAGTCAAGGGAAGGATTTCATGAAGCGGGGTTGGTGGTTAGCGATGTTTCCGGAAGGCACCCGTACGGCGCCCGGTGTTAAAACACACTATAAGTCAGGAGGCGCCCGCTTTGCCGTGGCCACTTCAACACCGATTATTCCGATTGCCTTGAATTCGGGTGAGTGCTGGCCGCGCAATTCTATTTCGAAAAAGCCCGGCTTAATCACGGTCTCTGTGGGCCCTATGATTAAGACCGAAGGGCGTGGCTTTGAAGATGTGCAGGCCGAGCTTGTTAATTGGATCGAAGGCGAAATGCATGTGATTTCACCGGTGGTTTACGGGAATAAGGAAACCAGTGAGTTTGACGGGAAAACGCAAGCCTGATTGACTGTTGGGACAAACATTGTGAGACAACTGGCATTTGATTTTTTCACGCATGGTGATGAGGCGGAAAAAGATACGCATTCGGTTGACACACTTAAATCGCAGCCGAGTATTCCCGATGTTCTTTCTCAAATGCATACCCAGCCCATCGGTGAGAAAAAGGGTTTCGATCTGACCCCTGTTTTTTCTTACCACTTGGAGCGCGCCAAAAGAAAAACGGTGGGCTTTATTGTGGATGAACGGGGCGTAACGGTTCGGGCGCCAAGATGGGTATCGGTGGCTGAAATCGAAAGAATGCTTCAGGAAAAAGAGGGTTGGATTCAGAAAAAACTCACCGAGTTCGGTAATTGGCAAAAAGAGTTGGGAATGCAAACCGTGCACTTTGTTGACGGAGCCCAATTGCCTTATTTGGGAGAACCTTTGAAGTTGCGCCTTGAGCCCGCGGCACGAAGTGTATTTTTGTCCGAAGGAAAGACAGAGCGAGAACTGATTGTGAATGCCGCGAAAGACACTGAAGAGGGTCGTGTCAAAGATTGGGTTCAGGTGTGGTTTAAAAAAGAAGCAGAGCGTTATTTGGGAGGGCGGATAAAGGTTATCGCCGATCGCGCTTTGGTCAGCTATAGCGGCTGGGG
>UMDS01034145.1_pt1 | contig 20667 bp, 19 predicted proteins | sample 1964551 | NCBI WGS metagenome assembly UMDS01 (sample SAMEA4836000, study PRJEB28245) | human gut metagenome | biome: gut microbiome; material: fecal sample | place: Denmark | collected 2008
ACTATATGTATGTGGAAAGCAACCAGTCCTTCTATCCGAAATTCAAGGGTGGCTTTGTATAAACGGTAACATGTCTATTAGTACGAAAAGCGATTGGGTATATTGTATTCTAAAATCATAATGTACTTTGAACTGCGATAATAAGGCTACGGAAACTCTATTGTTTCGTATGAAATGAGAATATTTTCATTTCTTCTGTATTACTTGTCTCCTTTCAAGGGTATAAATCCTATTTGTTCCAATTGAGCGATTTTTTGATCCGACAAGCTTCCTCTTCGATAATTCCGCCGTTGGACTGTACACCAACGCCCCAATGCCCCTTCACGGCATCCGGGCCACCGTCCATTTTGGACATGAAACTGGTGCAACTGTTTCAAGTAGCCTTGCCAGACCTGTTCCGCCGACCACACAAATCCTATTTGATCTAATAGTGTTTGACGATCAGGAGAGAGTTTCCCTTGCTTGCGCATTTTTCGTTGTGTATGACACCATCCACCCAAGTTCCCTTCTGCCGATTTAGGAAAACGGTGAAATTTTCCGACAAAAAACTTCAGTTCCTCGTAGTTCTTCATCCATTCCCCTTGAAGGTCCTGATCCCAGACAAAGCCGATCTCATCCAAAGCCCGGATACGCTCTTTGCTCAAACGTCCATCCTTCCGCCTTTCCCGCTGGGTATAACACCAAGTCGCAAGCGGACCGTCTTCACGTTTAGGCCAACGTCCGCAAGTATCAAAGAAAACTTTCAACGCATGGTATTCTCTCATCCATTTGGAGTCGAGCTGATTCCATTCAAAACCGATCGCATCAAGCTGATCGCACCGTTCCTTGGCAAGACGGCCTCGTTTGTAGGCGATGCGCTGCATGTTGCACCAAAGGCCCAATTTCCCTTCCGTCACCGAAGGCCAGTCGTTCTCTTCCTGGTGGAACTCGACCAGCCGCTCGTACATAATCTGCCACGGTTCCAGCTCGGCTAGGATCTCTTCGATGCGGAGTCGGATATCCGACAGGTAACCGGTGGCGAGGAACGAGGTTGTTCCTTCAAATCCGTGGGGGGATGGAAGATAAGAGAGCCGCTCCAAGTAGCGAGCCATCACGTCGTAGACCGATTTGCCCGACAGATTATTCACGAAATCCAAGACAACCGGCTGTTTCCCGCTTCCGGCATCCAGACAGCGCCCCAGCTGTTGCAGGGTGACAATGTAAGATTCAGTACGTCGCAAGAACAAGACGGCATCCACTCCCTCGACATGCAATCCTTCAATCAGCATATTGACGGAAAAAAGTACGTGTAACCGATCCGACTCTTCCCGGAAAGCGGCCAACAGCCGCTGGTTCTCCTGCTCGCTTTGTACATGATGGATTTCAAATGGCGTAATCGATCGGCCTGCCTGCGTGAGCCAGTCACACACTTCTGGCACCATCTGTCTGAGATCGGCCAGGTCACGACAGAAGACCAGCAGTTTGCGTACGCTTTCGGGCAGGAACTTCCGGATTACCGACGGCGCACCCAAAGCACCTTTGAAATCGACCCGCGCCAAATCCAGTTTCTTTTGAATGCTCTCTCTCCGGCGGGCTGAACAACCGCTTCGGTCCAAATTTCTCTGGATCCGATCCAATTCATTATCCAATCCGAAGGCGCTTTGCACCAGCTTCGGAACTGGCAGAATGTGATAATACCATGCCTGCGGCAAGGTGAGTTCATAAAAGAGGTTCCCTTCAAAATAGAGATCGACCGTATCTACCATCCCTTCCGGTCGGATAGGGGTGGCCGATGTACCCAGCACACGAGCTGACGGGTTGGAATCTATCACCTGTTGCAAGGCCCCGCCCCAGATCTCAGCTCCGAAATGGTGGAACTCGTCGATCAGGATATGACCGGCTTTCAGCGATTCGCAAGATTCCCGGTGATAAATCAGTGACTGGAAGGTTTGATAGCGGATATTGGGAGATTGAAATCCTACGGCCTTTCGGATCTCGTCCAGAATTGTCACATTCGGAGCAAACACCAAGATTTTTTCCGCCGCATGATCTGCAATATAGCGGGCTAACAGATACGACTTCCCCGTCCCGGTTGCCTGTACTACGGCACCGATGCGATGCTGTTCAAAACCTTTACGGATTGCTCGATAGGCTGCTTCATTGTGTGGATAAAGTTCTATATGCTTTCTGCTGGAAAGGCTTCGTATGTAGCTCTCATCCGAGATAGTCAGTCCATGCAGTTCAAAGGAGAGTGCTTCCGGTAGGAATCCACCATGCGCAACAATACGGAAATAAAGGTTGCCGTATCCCCGGCTCAAAGAAGAAAGCTCAGCATAATAGCGTTCAGCATCCGATCTGCTCAGTGGCTGCTCATTCCAAACTTCTTTGACGATGGCATGCACCATTCCCGGCTTGAATCCGAGCCACAGAACCCCGTCAGATTCCGTGACTTCGTAACGGAGATGGAGATAGCAAGTCGCTAATGGGAGAGACATTATGTTTTTATGTCGCTAAGAGTTATATAACAGAAATGCTACTACCTACAAATACCATTTTCTCTTCATTGTCAACATGTTTTTTGCATTTAAATATTTTTTCCATACACAGCTTCATATTGGCCGGCTATATGTTCCCATGTATATCGCCGCATGGCTATTTCTTTCATAGCCATACCATCTTTTACTTTCCGATATACCAATTTCGTCAACTCATCCGAAGTCTTAAAGTAATAGGCTTTATTTTCCGTAGTTTCCCGATTATATACTACGTCATACGCCAAAATCGGCTTCCCGAAAAACATTGCTTCCACCAACGAGGGATTGGTACCGCCTGCGCTATGCCCATGGACATAGCAAAAACATAAGTTCCGCAAAGCATATAGCTCGTCCAAATCATACACCGCATTCACCATCCGGATATTGCGGCATTTATCGTACTTCTGTTTTAATCCGCGGCTATATTCACTCCGTTCCCAGTTCCCAACAAACACGATGTCTTTTCCGTTGGCAGCAAATGCCTCACAAATTATGTGGCTGTTGTTTTCTGGTTCTATCCGGCATACGCTGACCGCATAATTTCCAGGCGTCACACCATATTTTCGCAAGATTTCTGTTTGTTTGTATTCCGGAATGTCTCTCAGCACCTGGTCTCCCCCGTATGCTATCAGAACTGCTTCTTTATGGTAAGTTTCCTCCACATAGTTTTGAATACCTTTATTATCGGCAATCACCACATCGGCATAGCGCACGGCCATAGCTTCACTGGTACGCAGAAACCACTTGGCGAACTTTCCCCATTTGGTGCGCCGGTGTTCCAGACCATCAATATTTACAACCAACCGCTTACGATAGAACAAACGGAATACAGGTAAGAAAATGCATCCGGACACACCCAATATTACCACGGTATCATATCCCTGCAAACATTTTAGCATTGATATAATATCATAGGGTGTACTCTGTGCCCCATTGGCGTGGAACAGTGGAATATATTTCAAACGAGTTCCTTTGTAAGTTTTCATACGGGCGGTATAATCCTTACTGCTGCAAAAAACGGTATAACGGACTTCCGGGGAACAGTTATCACCGATAATGTTCTCTACCAAAGTCTCGAAGCCGCCATACTTAGCAGGCACTCCCTGAATGCCAACAATAGCAACTTGTTTCATCTATAAGTGAAAAAAATATGAACTATCAAATGTTTTATGGTACAAATGTTGGAGTACATTTGTCTAGATAATTTCGAAACAATCGAATGAATATTTTGTCAATGAGAATTAAAATCGCAAAACGCAGATAATAATTATCAAACAGATATGCTGGCATATTCATTGTTTCAAGAGCTGGTAAATTTTGTTGAAACGATGATGTGTTGTGTGCACAACGGTTACGATACTTGAATAAACATTCATAAGCCTCTATAAGTGTTCCCAAGCGACAAATACTCATATTTGAAGCTGTATTCTTTTGCCCACAATTCTCACAGTGACCAAAGAGGTCGGTCACTTTTCCATTGTTATTGGTAAATAGCAGGCACATCTTATTGCAGGGGGAAAACATGGTCTTGAAATCGTAATAAGGCTTTTGAGACCATCCTTTTATCTGAGGATGATTATAAAATTCCTCCAGCTCGTTTTTAGTTTCATTGATGAAATCTTCCTTTTCTGTATCAGAAATACAACTGCATCCCACAGATATATGCTCCAATTGATATATCAAGTCAAATAAGACCTTCTTCTTGTCGCTATACGAAGAACACTCGCCGAGAGGCTCCCTCTTATAACGCAAATATCTCAATTCATAATCATCAGTGGCCAACTCCCAACAGATGCATTTCAGCTTTTGCTCTTGCATTCCTGTCATCTTCAAAAACAGGGACTGCATGATATAATCGCATATAGGATAGGATGCAATACCCGACTCTATGTTCGATGTGGCAATAGCGGCCTCTTTCAGTATCTGTGATATTGGAGTTAGAATAAATGAGGTATGCTTTCTCATGGCTGCAAGTATGAATGATATATACTAAGAGATTCCTCTATACGCATTCTCATATATTGAAGTTGCGCCGGAGCTTGTGCATGTTTGTCCGTTGCTTTCAATTCTCTGATTTTATGATCCAACTGTTGCTTTAACTGATTCTTTCGTGTACTATCAACAGATTTATGTTTTAAGAGTACGTAATAAATCAATCCGAAAAAGTACATATCCATATTGATTATAGACGGATAATCTTTAGGCAGACTCAAATCAAGAACAGTTTGCTCCAATCGTTCCATATCCGCATGATAGTCCTTGTCAGCAAATAATGAATCGAACTTACCAAACAGCTCCTCATATTCGTCTTCCACTACGGAATAGACATAATTCTCTATGTATTCTTCCATCCTATACCCGTAGCTCCGCGCTACTTTCCGTACTTGTTGATGTTTGGCATAAGCTGATAGCAGACAGAGATAACGGACAAAATCCATCTGTTGTTTCATTGCGGGCAACTTTACAATATACCCAGAAGCAAAAGCCGGTTCAAAATAACCTTCTAATTCGTTATTGAGGAAATAAAGCGACCGTCTGCTTTCCATCGGCAGCAATTTCTCTCCTTGTACATTTATCTCACGGAAAACTTTGGTGTAATATTTCTGCTGGTCAGAAGACGAAGGGCTGGCCGGTACAATGTATGAAAAACCCAAGAAATGGCTACTCCAAAAATCTGGAGATAGACCAAGATTCAAAGGTTTATAGTTGTTTTGTTCCAAATGAGATAAGATGTCTATTTTGTTTTTCCCTTTCTCCGTTAATGTGTGAAAGTTCCACTCCAACACATTGTCATAAGGGTCAATACCATCCTCAGGAAGCATTTCCGTTCCATTAGCCAACGCTGTAAGATGAGAGCGAAAACCTTCCTTATTTGGAAAGATGTCAAGATAGGCCAATAGTATGCATGTTAAACGCTGTTGACCATCTATGATGTAATGTTGCTTTTGTCCGCTAGCATCTGTAAACGCTCCAATAGTGACAGGAGGGATAAATCGCTCTTCTTTAATTGAGCAAATAAGAGCGTTCATTTTCTCTTCATCCCAAACAAAATGCCTTTGGTAAGCAGGCAAAGTTATCTTTTGGTTTAAGATTAGTTCCAACCAATATGCCAGCGAATACTCACCGTAATAAACTCTGTTTTCCATTATAGTTTAAAAATCATTTAATATGTTTATTTTCAACAATGCTTTTCCCTAATCATATATGACACTAAGAGGTTTCTGTTTTAGATAAATTCAGCACAACTACACCTCACTGTGAAACGTAGATGCATCCGTTTGCCAGTATAGCATCTTCTTATTCTTTCCCTTTTTCTATTAATTTAATCAAGAGAGAGAGAGTTTCTGCAGCTTTATATTTCTGTGAGTGTATTAAAGCAGACTTTGATAGCTTGGTATAAAGGACCTTGTCGCTCAGCATACATCCGATTTGCATTTGAATCTTATCCAAATCCTGCACGTCCGTTTTATAACCATTCACACCATCTTCTACCATTTCTGCAATACCACCCACGGTAGGAACAATCACTGGTAGACCAGCGCTCATAGCTTCTAATGGTGTTAAGCCAAATGTCTCTACCACCATTCTAGGATTCGTGAGCGAAACCACTACCGATGAAGCATTATAGAAAGATACTACATCCGTTTGTCTTGAATAAATTGTTAAATTATCCCCAATAACATCTGCTAAGTTATTATTAAATAAGTACTTGTTTATATTCTCTTGCGTATCGTTAATCACTAATACAAACTTATATTGCGACATACGATTCGCTAACTCGATAAATTCCCGCGTACCTTTATACTCTTTCAGCGAAGAAAGCATTAATACAGTTTTACGCTTAAAAGCCGCTTCCACATCAGGATGCAACCTATTTACAAACTCTGTAGGAAGTGCGTTTGGTACTATCGTCACACGCTTTTTCCTTTTTAAAAACGAAGCCTGATAAGCTGATACACAGATTATCTCGCTAGCTAACTTCTGCATTCCCCAAGCCAATGCTTTGTAGAATAATCCTTTAGCAAATGCATTTTCATGGTAATGATATACCACCCGTTTCCCCATCATTCTTCCAGCCAAAGCTGGACCAATAGGCAGCAACGTATTGATGTAAAACACTTTATTTTTGCAGAAAATATACTGGAGCGCAAAAAAAAACGTGCATAATTGCACAAAGCTATACCGTAGCATCGTCACCACCGGGTTGGTAGAGAAGCGATAAGAGTAAGAATACCGCTTCAGATTCGGAAAAGTCTTTAATTCATCTAGCACACCACCTTTTGAAGTGACTAACTCTATACGTTCCCCTTTGCTAAGTAACCCTTTTAGCACCGTATTCAGAACTTTAGGACTACCACTGTAGTCGTTAAAAAGGTGGAAACAGACAATTCGTTTCATTCTTTCGAATAGTATTTATCGATGGCTTTCTGGTAGAAATCCAATATTATTTTTTCTCTCTTATCCCAAGTATATTGCCAGGAACGCCTCACGACTCCCTCTGACAATTGTTTAAATCGAGAGGGATGCTCAAGCAAATTTTCTATTTCTCTTGCTATGTCTTTCACGCATTGTTGATAGCTATGTATGGGAATGCGAATACCGCTTTCTTCATTTATCGTGTCGTGCATACCGCAATGGTCTAAGCTCAGTGTAGGAACTCCGTAGGTCATTGCTTCCCAGATTGTAGTCGGATTCCCTTCAGAGATGCTGGTGATGATATGCATATGGGCGTTATTAAACAATCTGACAGCTTCATTTCTTGGTAACTGTCCATGCCAAGTAATGATGTCGTTCAATTTGTTTTTAGAAGCAAAGTCTTGCAAAACAACGCAAGCTGGTCCATCACCCACCACATCCACATGAAGTTTCTGTTTATCTCTCACATAAGTCAAAGACCGTAAGAACAGTAAGCTGTTCTTACGGTCATCCTGACGACCTACAATTATAAAATTGTAAGTATCAGGATGACAGTACTTTTCTTCATTAACACAGACTTCTCCATCTATGCAATTTTCTGGCAGATAAATACTCTCTTTCCCAAAGAATTTATGAAACTTCTTTTGATTTTCCGTGGTAGCAGTCAGCAGTAAATCTGTTTCATGCAAAGCCTTCTTCACTCTACAGCTACTATACATTTGTAAAATGTTGACCGAAGAACGGAATATATGTTTTAACCGCCCTTTCCACGGCAGATGTTTCACCAAAGCCCACGGAGAATTGTTGGTTCCTCCTATAGGCCCCCACATATAGGGCAATCCCAGCTTCCAAAAATATCCAGGCTCACGATACCCGATGGGACCTACCATATGGCATAAGTCAAAATGCTCTGTTTCCAATAACATCTTTGCCACCTGATAAGCCTGCTTCTGCCAAAATTTAAACGCTACATAGAAAGAATAGGGGAAAATGCCCTTTCTATTAAGGTAGTTCAGTGCATGTGTAATCTTACTGGCATGTACCGGCACAAACTTTACATGAGGCATAGAATGTTCCAGAGCAAACTGTTCCATTTCCGCACAATCGCCCAATACATCCCCACTCGCACCATACACCACTGTTAGGTGGTTATATTTCGACATGTGTTTTACATAATTCCATGCCACGGAATACTCAGATCCTTTGGTGGGAGAGATGAAAGCTGCCAAGACTAAAATATTTTTCATTTCTAATAGTTATTAATTCAAGCTTTACGTTTGCCTTTTAGCACAAGCATATAAGCTTTTAATTTTTCTTTTATAGACCAGTCTGTTGTGATAAACAATAACAATCGAATTGTTATAAGAGAAACTCTGAACCAGTAATACGCAAATCCCGAATAATGTTTTCTTATATAATAATTGAAACTTGTTTGCGACATCATAAACCTATTAAACGACAGCCCTTTCTTAATAAAGCTTCCACCTTCAAGATGAACAATTTGGGGGCCCATTATTATCCTTCGTTTTAGATTTGACTTGGTCATACGATACTGTAAGTCGGTTTCTTCGTAATACATAAAGATATTAGAATCAAAACCACCCATTTTTCTAAAGACGTCTTTAGGCAAAAATAAGTCAGCCCCAGTTATAAAGTCCACATCTTTTGTTGCGAGTGCCATAGGCTTTCTTTTTACAATTTTTTTCCATATATATGAGAACTCACTTCGTGGAGTTGGAAATTCACCACAACTAAAATTTAGATTATCACCATTATCGAGCAACCAACAACCGATAGCGCCAATTTTGTCTATTTTAGCATAGGATTCCATATACTGATAAAACATCAAGATTGCATTATTTTTTAGTATAGTGTCAGAATTTAGAAGAAATAAATATTTACCAGTTGCCTGAGAAACTCCCAAATTATTAGCCCTGCCAAAACCTATATTTTCTCTGCTATTTATCCAAATAACATTAGGAAATTGCAACCTAATATATTCTTCTGAACCATCAGAAGAAGCATTGTCCACTACAATCACCTCATAATAAATCTTATCGGTTTGACCATAAATAGACTGAATACAATTGGCCAACAATTGTTTGGTGTTATAGTTCACTATAATTATAGATACATCAATTTTTGCATTCATTTATCTGAAAATATCTTACTGTTGTAAAAAGCATCATAGCTCCCCAATTAATAGGGACATTTCCTAACGTCATCATGCCCAAAAATATCCATAAGAGGGTTTCCAATGAAAATATCTTACGTATCATACAGGTGTAAACGACTATTTGCACCACAATAAAACTTAAGAAACCATAATCAGCTATACCGCCTATCATTATGCGATCACTAAATATCCATTTGCTAATACCATAATCAACTCCATGTCCAAACCACCCTTCCAAAGAGAATAAGTTTAATTTAGTTAGCGTATTTATAATAGGAACTATTCTGGCAGCAGCACTACCATCAGCATTCATAACCGCTTGCTTATCCAAAGTAAGGAAAGCCAAAAAAGAATTTCTAGCACGCTCTAAAGGCAAATAGTCTATATAGAAGAATAATACCAAAGCCAAAAGGACGGTAGGTACAGCTATGATATAATGCTTAGGTGAAATGAAATAAAACGCAATGAGAGTAAGCCCTATCATGGCAGTTCCACTAACCAAACCAAACATTGTATAAATAAAGGAAATAACTATCCACTTGTCTTTTTCCCAAAGTTCATGAAAGGTAAGTTTTTTCCACTCCTCAAGTTCGTACATCCGTAACAGCGATAAGAAAGCAAAAGATAAAATCACGGCTGCCGAAGAAGGCTCGTAGCTTAATGAATTACCGGCAATACCTCGCCCTAAATCTTGTACTAAATTAAATAAAGGAAAAATTTTAATCCCAAAAAGGAGAAGACATTGCTGTAATATCATAAAAACAGCATAAGCTTTGATCAATCCCTTCATTAATTGTATAAAGAACTCTTTTGAAAACACTTTATTTATGACTATCAGATTATAATATGCAATATATGTGAATATAAATGTGGCAGCAAATATAACAGTCGACCACCTTAATGAAGCCGGATGAGTTATAGCAGCTATAAATACAAGAAAATAATATATTAAAAAGAGAATAACGGGTCTACTTATCCAAGGAGATTTTAGCATGATGATAAAAGGACACAACATAGAAACAGAGAGTTTGAGATAACTTACTCCATCTCTACTTTCCAATGGAATGTATTGAATACAGAATAGTATCAATAAAAATGCGGCTATATTGCGCAGAGTTATATATTTTAATATACTAATCATTTTTTTGATTTTCCTAAGGTTTGTATGGCAAATCTGTTTACCAGATACACGAATAAATGCTGCACAGGTAAAGAAGCGATAAAGGCTATAAGTGTGATTCTCCCAGCAAAAGGTATCTGCAAAATATGATCAAATATAATTTGCACTATGACCAGAGTGATAGAATAATGGGTAAGCATCAGATTTAATGAGTTTCGACCCCAATAATTCAGATAAGCAAATAAATCGTATTTTTCTACGGACTTAAATAGGTAGATTAATCCTAATGGACCCCACAAGGGAGCAAAATATGACCAGCCTATGCTGAATGAGTAATAATTGGCAAATATATATGCACCAGTCAAACAAACTATCCCTGCTAAGAACAAATACACAGGAGTCGTTATTTTTGTTAATTTATAAGCATAGTAGCCGAAAGCAATACCCACCCATGCATGTGAAATGTTATAAACAGTTCGAAATGGTGCATCTATGATTCTGACTAGTTCAACATCATTTCCTACAAAATAATAATTGTATAATCCTTGGTACACAATAGTAAAGAACAACAACAATAGCAAAGTTATCCTCGTTTTCCGTTTAAGCCAATGCCAAATAATCCCTCCCCCTAGTAATGCAGGAAGAAACCACAATGTTCCTATACCTCTAAATGTGATTGTTTTATATAATTCTTTGGCTATATACTTAGCGTTGTAATAATCAACAGACCATAGTATAATATCAAATATTATAATGATACACGACCAATATAAATACGGCATTCCCAACTGTCCCAATCGCTTACGAATAAACGTCTTCAAAGGTAATACCTTAGAATTCATTGCATCTATCCACCCCGAGGTAACATAGAATGCCGTAATCATAAACGAGCCGATAAAAACATTTATTTCATTAGGAAATGCACCTACTGCGTAATGTAAAAGCACTATACATAATATGGACAGACCTTTTACTATATCTATGTATCTATAACGCATCATTTACAGTTCATTTTTTAATGAATATTTACAGAATAATATTTGTATCAGTTGATGTATCATGAGAGGTACAGTCAATCCTACAAGACTATACAACATCCAATAATATTGATTATTATCTTCAATAACAGGAATTGCCCGTAACTTATGCCAATCCCAATTATAATGAACTATTTTCAAATAGCTCACTATTTTAAATGCCAATAAGTGAAATGTAAGCACATATAAAGTTTTTGAACCGATATAATCCAAACTCCTTGATAAACTCGTCTTACTTAAATGCTCTGAAGCCTTCAGAATCACAATGCTTCCTATAATTCCCGTACAAAAAAATATTAGACAATTCATTCCATTCGCATTAATATCAACAACAGCTAGAATTGGAATAAAAACAAGAATGATGCATAATAGAACTGCAACATAGGATGGAATTTTTAATACATGAATACGTTTGAAGTAATATCCTGTTAAAAAGAAAGAGGCTGCTAACCACTGGACAGAGCCAAACATGGGAATGCTTATTGGTATGTGATTTATAAATGTTGCTATTAACGCACACATTACCCCCCCGTTATACTAATATGTGTTAAATGCAAGTTGGAATGAAAAAACTTTAAATAGAACAATCCTATTATTGACGCAATTAACGAAGCTGATAAAAACCAATATGGCCATAGTAACTGTTCAGAACCATAAAAAAACAATGTTTTACCTGCATGAATAGCTATTTCATTCATTGAATACTTATTAAGATAAAAGCCCCAAGAGTAGAAAACATTGTGTAGTAACAGAAAAAGAATAGACCATTTCACATAAGGATACCATAAATTTTTAAAACGTTTTTTAATTCCATATCCTAAATTTTCAATATTTCTATCGTTCAACAGATAGCCGCTGATTAAAAAGAAGCAAGGCATATGAAACAGATATATCCAGTCATGCAAATAGGCAGGACATCCGGAATGGCCAATTACCATTAATATGATACATAATGCCTTAGCTATCGAGAGTGTAACATTATGAGTTCTATTTGTACATTCGCAGTCATTCATAAAACATCTAAAAGTCTATCTACATACGCTTTCCATGTAAAACCTTTAGTAACTCTATGAGCCTCTTGACACATGAATTCGTACGAAGGATTATTGATTACAGATTCCAAATTATTCATTAACGAACTTACTTCAAACTCCCTGTTGTAACATCCGAAAGAAATATTGTGTCCAAATATGGCTACAAAATCTTCATAAGGTGAAACAATGATGGGCGTAGCAAAATACATGGCTTCTATCATCGATGAAAACCCTGCCCACACAGGCGTAGGATTAACAAGCACCTTTGCATCGGACATAAGACGATAATAAAGTATGTTTTCTTCTTCAATATCTTTATGAAGATATCCATGACAATGAACGAAATCAGGCAAATGCCCAAAATCATCATTACTCATACCTATAATATCTAAATGATAGTCCCATCCTTTATTGCGTAAACATGTCAAAACATTTATCAACAAGTTGGCACCTTTTATATATTTTTTCTGTCCGATGAATAAAATCGCATTTGATTCCATTTTCCTGCTTACCAGTTCATCAACCAGAAGTTCTTTTCCATAAAGGTTATTAATCACATTCTCACCTAAATATTTGATATTGGCATTTGGGTAAGTTTTTTGCATAATGGCTGCACTTTTAGGAAATAATGAAACCACAGCCTTGGCATTGTGTATTGCTTCAGATTGTTGAATTGCAAATCGTTTCTCTATGCTATATAATTCTCTTCCTAATTGAGATTGAATAAGTATATTATAAGTCCAATCGCTAAAAAGTAGAGATGGAATACTATTATATCTATTGTAATAATCAAAGCAGGTAAAAAAACAATAATCTGCAGTGCGAAATCTATCAACACTCTTTTTTATCTTTCTCTCTGTAAACCACCTGAACAAAGCGGTACGAATCCACGAGAATTCATGCTTAGGATAAAAGCAATTTAAAATTTTTCTTACAGATAATTGCCATATTTTATTTATATACTTATTGGGCGAAATATCTATCCTATGCACAATAATACCTCTATTTGTCAGTTCTTTTGCAAACAAATAAGGAACATTGCTCCAAGTAGAAGCATTATTTGAGTCACCGTAAGAATAAAATATTATTTCTTTCATTACTACCATTACTCTTTTTATAGTTTGGTTGTGTTATTCAGAATATCATCTATCCGATGAAGTTTCAGAGTGGTATAAAGTCTATCATTAATCTGATTCATACATAATTTTCTAATAGGCTCCAAAAGCATAGACAAAACAAAAAATCCAATAACACAAATATTGGCAAAGCACCAATAGTATAATGGATTTTGCAATAACTCCCATACTTGATATTGTATGTCATAAAAGCTAAGACCGGCAGCACCTTCCTGCAACAGATAGCAAGGAAATACACAAGCTGCTATGCGGTTGACTATCTTGCTCTGGAAATGAATCCTTAAGAAAATGCAAAATGCGACAATTGATTTCAGTACTACCAAGGGATTATTGTAGCCCGAAAATCGCTCAGGCAAGTATTCACTGGTCAACATATTAAGAACCGACAACACTACATAAGCTATCAACCAATACACCAATTTACCTTTTTTCTCTGTGTCAAAACGATGCAGACCGTGCCCTACCACATACATAAAAATCATCTGCATCGTATTAAAACCATTAGAGTTAATTCCATTCTTAAACAGCCATCCGGTTATACAATTAATATAGACAAGAATTCCAATGATCAACAGAATATTCTGATTACTTAAAGCTTGTAATCCTCTATTGATAAGGGGAGAAAGGAGCATGAGAATCAAATAGCAAGAAATAAACCAATAAAAGTGATTATGGGATATGGGTAAGAATGCACTTACTATATAATTCACGTTTACCCCCCCCTGGAATATAACAATATTTAACAAAGAAGACAGCAATGAATAAAATAAAACCATGCCCGTGAGATTGAGAAATGATTTAACTCTTAAATTTATCCCATAATAGCCCGAGATAAGGACAAATGTATTAATACATACTCCAAGCATTGACATTAAACTATCATAAGGAACTGAACCATGAGCACCATGTCCAAAGGAATGCCCCAGCAAAACAGACCCTATTGTGAATATACGAAGTAATTCAATACTTGAATTACGAACAGAAGCAGTAGCCATCATATTTTTTTAAGAAACTTTTTTAAGAAACGACGTTTGAGATAGTCCCAAACACGAATATACATGGGAACTTTTACTCCCCACGAAGCTGTAAAACAGTGAATACAATAAGTATTGGGATTGGATCGATACTTTAACGCTAATTTATTTTCGCTACCATTGCTTTTTTCTAAATCATATTTTAATGGTGAAAAATATTCGGCAGGACATACATAAATACTATCCTGATTTTTCTGTAGCAATATAGGATTAGCAGGTATCTTTAAAGGAAAATCCTGAAAAACCGATATTAAAGCTAAACGAAAGATATTAGGTGCAATGAAATCCAGCTTAACACCTCCGTATTCATCCATACAAAAATGTTTATCATGATAAAATTCCATAGCTTTCTTGCACCATTCACAACCTGCCTCAGCTCCGAATATGGCAGCTTCCACACTCTCTGTAGCGGCTTCAAAGCCTATAAACGATTTGTATTGTAACAAATCATCAAATCGTTTCAGCACTTCCACATCAGAGTCAAGATAAATCCCCCCCTCCGTATAGACAGAGTATAATCGGATATAGTCGGCTGCAAAAGCATACTTCTTGGCAGCAAAAGCCTCTTGCACCCAAGCGACACGGTTGATGTCGAACCGATTGGTGTCCCAAAGTATTAACTCATAATCGGGCAATACAAGTTTCCAAGTGTCAATGCAATGCTGGATGAAAGGAGGAAATTCTTCTCCACTTAGCCAGCAAAAATGTATTTTTTTGGGTATCATATCAATTTTGTTTTAAGAATTTCATCCAGTTAAACTGATCATACTTCCGCGTAGGTAGTATAGGATGAAAACGATAAGAGTCAATTACTGCACCAATCCTCTCATATCCATTAATCTTGAATGCGCATTTTATATCTGTATATGATTTATGCACAAGAGCTACCTTATATTTAAACGGCAGATTGTCGAAACGTTTCAAGTCTTCGTAACTGCATCCATCGGTTTCTACAAGGATATAAAATCTTTTCTCTTTATTAATTCTTTTTTCTCTACGAAGCCAGGCCTTCTTACCTTCATCCACAGAGCGGTAATGAATAAGATGAATGTGGATTTTTCCACCATACAATGCTACCGGCCAACTTTTGTCACTATCTATCGAAATCATATCCATGTTCCTATACTCATCCATATGGCTTATATATTCAATATAGTCAGAGGGTGGAATCATCAGATTTACAGTTGGGCTATTAAATGGCAGCCTGAAATCATGCGCTACAAAAGCACCAATACAGTTATTGCAAAATATTGAAACATCTTTATCCACCCCCCCCGTTAACATTTGATAACAATCAAATAAAAACATCCTGATTTTCCACTGTATGTTGTTCCAAGTCATATATTTATCGTATTTTATCGGTGTAAAAAGCTGCGTAGCTTGCAGATATATGGATAAGTTCTGCAGAGAGTCAGCAAAAGACTACTTTCAGCGATACAGGTACCTCTGCCAAGAACAGGTAATGTCTGTTCAGCTCTGGAAAGCAATTTAGCCACTCCATATAGTATCGGTTGCTTCGTTTCATAAGTGACATCAAGAATCCGCGCACATTGGTCTTCAGCAACAGGAATTCTTTCTCATATTGCTTGTAGAAGTCTTTGTCTATGGTAAAACGAAACGCAATCTCTGTATTAGTATGGGCATCGTGACAACGTCGCAGATCAGCATTGTCATCCTGCCGGTGTGAAATACTGTCTGGATTAATATCATAGTTATAGATAGGCGAGCATCCTTCAAGGTAGCCCACATGCAGGGCATAATCTTACTTTTGCCATACTAATATGATTCTTTTTAGTCGGTATATTACCGGACATATACCTGTATATATCAGAAATGATTTCACTTTCAGCGAAAATCCAATCATGGGCGATTGCCAGATAGCCTTTACAGCCTCGGGGAATGTGTTCATCCATATATTACGGTACTTGTTACTCTTTTCAAGCAGGGGCATTAGGAATCCCATCACTACGAACTTCGCCTGACACAATGCTTTACTATAGCGTGTATATACACCTTCTCTCTTGAAGAATTTTTCAATGACCGCCATGTTCCCAGCGGCATCCTTAAAATTACGTACCAGCGAGGTTTCATCCTTCCTTCCACACACGGAATCGACGTGTTGGAAATAATAATATAGAGGTCCTTCCACATATCCGTAACTTTTGGATAAATACGCAATTTGGATAGAATAAACACGATCCTCCATCATATGCCCACAGGGAATTAGTATTCTGTCTGACTGATATGTAGCCGCCTTTACAAGGCGGCTCCATAGCGAAACTGTCGTCTCGCTATGGAGCATGTCTTCTATAAACTGCTCTTTGTTGTCGGATATGTTGTTGGTCACAAGGGTGTGGTTAATGCCATCCGTATAATAGATGGAACGGCATATCACATAATCGAGGTTATCAACCTTGGCTTTTTCATACATTTGGCGATACATATCGCAGTCCACCCAGTCATCACTGTCGCAGTGGATAATGTATTCACCGGTAGCAGCCTTGATACCAACCTCACGAGCTTTAGCCGCTCCCATGTTATGTGATTGGTTGATAATGCGCACCTGCTTCTTGCGCTGCGGAAACTCCTCTAATACTTGATATAGAATTAGCATAGAATTATCTGGAGTGCAATCATTTACAAAGATGTACTCTAAATCGTCCAATGTCTGTTCAAATAAAGAGCGAGCACACCGTTCAATATAATTTTCCACTCCATATACAGGAACTACTATACTAACTTTAGGCCTAATATTTATCATAGCGTTTCAAGAAATTGAAAAGAATGTTTTCGCAAATCATTTAATAATAAATGAGACTTAGCATAATCCACATCAACTAACTGCAAAGAGTCTATATCATCAACCGAAATCACCCGTTGGGACAAATTCAAAGCATTTAGCAAGTTTATATATCGTATATCTCTACCATCTGTGCTACGAAATGAATAAAAATTCTTTTTAAATAATAAAGAAAATGCCGTTGCATGAAAACTTGCAGCAAAAACTAAAGAAGCATATTTTATTGTATTTAAAAAAGCAATGGGTGAATAAGCTATATCATACATATCCACAACTCGCAATCCATTTCTTTTCCCAAATGCTTCTACTTTATTTCGGAAATCAATATTATCTGTATCATCGCTCAAAAAATAGGTCAGCAAATACGGTTCTTTGATAGGAGATTCAGAAGTTAGCTTATTCCAGTCTTCATAATCAAGAAGCAACGACGGGTCTAACACTACCTCACCGCGAACTCCTGTCATTTGTTCCACCTCATCTCTAATCAGACTCTCGCGAAATGAGAGTCTTTTAAAGCGATTCACAGCTTGTTTTAGATATTCATTTCCAAGCGTATGAAGGGAGACTATATTCGAACTGATAGCATAGCCTTGAATTGAACTACCATTGGGAATTGGAAAATTTCCAAAGAACACAGGCTCAATAACACCATTGGTAGGATGCAAACTCCACATCTGATCAGAACCGATCAAATAAACGTCTAAATCCTGAGGCATCTCTGATGCTTGTCTTATGGGATTGGTACAATACAAGCTTTTATTACGAAATTGATTATATAGATAAGCTCGCTTATAAAGTTTAGGAAATGCCTTAAATAAATATCCGCCTAACAAACGAGGGGCTAGCAAACCTTTTTTTACAACATCCCAACGATAAGGGCTATAAATCAATTCTGTAAATGGTTGTCTATAGTCTATTACAAATGCTTCATATCCCATTTTAATTAATGTCGTTTGTAATGCATAACATTGCAAAACTGCACCAAAATTATTGGCTCGATGATAAGTTATGATTCCAATCCGTTTATTCATCACTTGAATATTTTCTTAATATTTTTTATAGTATTTAATCCTACTACAGAAACGATTTTTTCCTTAGCTCTTTCTTTTATGTCATATTGTTTGTCTTCAAATATATGACGTAATAATTTCAAGGATTCTACTTCATCTTCTGTATCGGTAAAAACTTCGAAGACAATAGACGATTTGCCTATTTGAGAATTAACAAAAGTATCTATTTGCTGAGAAAAAGATTTTTTATCATGAGCAGATAAATATACAAGACCAAGATCTTTTGCAATATCCCTGATAAGCGCAGATGACCGACTCCCATTGTGTCCGGTTGCTGCAATATATGAATCGGTGTCTTCACCAAAGATTGAAGCCCGATGCCCGTATGTACGAAATTCCACTCCCTTGCCATTGTTTATTATCAATAACCGAATATTATTACCTAAATGGCGATTTCCTATTATGTTAAGGTCGTAAAAAAATGACAAGTCACCTACTACACCAAAGTATAATGTTTCAGGGTGAACAATAGAAGCTCCAACTAATGTTGAGAAATTCCCATCTATCCCAAACCCTCCTACATTACTATGAAATCGTACAGATTGGTCTGACTCAAAGAAATTCCAGGAACGAAGGGACTGTAATATTCCTAAATGAACTACAGAACCTTGCGGTATTCTATTTGCCATTTTGAAAGCTATCCAAATGTTAGAAAATGGAAGTTCAGGTATTTGTTCATATAGTGTAGCATTAACTTGTTTGAACGCTGTCAAATAACTGTCACCTCCCAAAGATAATCCTTGTGTATAATATTGGAAGAAGGTGCTAGCTTTCATTTTAAATACATGGGATAATTTTTGAAACCTATCTCTAAATTCACCATCTTCGTTCACACGCCAAACATTTTTGGGACGAAGGGAGCCAATTGTATAATAGTCACCGGATATTTCTCCCATGTGTATCAATAATTCAGGTTGTAATAGTTTGCAATTGTATATTTCTTGTGCTCCATACAACGCTGATAACACTCTGTATTTACCATTATATTCACTTGTGTGATCACAAAGAACAACAGCATCATACCCAGCGCAAAAACAATCAATCTGATTTATCAATTCTTTAGACATTTTCGAATAAGCACCAATAAAAATAGCAATTCGTCCTTCAGGCATTTTAGGAAATGAATCTTCTGCATCAATACGTGTAATCATTTTTACAGGAGCTATTTCTGTAACAGAAAAATCCATAGAAAACTGTGTGCTCAAATCAAGATGAACCGGCCCCCCCCCATTTAGAGTCAGATAAGAAATAGCCTTATTCACTTTAATGGTACAATCCCATTCATCTTCTGCATCTTTCACAGGTTGAAGTACAAATGATTTTACTACCACATCAACAGGTGGAGTAGATCTATTTGTAGATTGAGCGTATAGATGATCTACGTGACTTATAGTCATTGATGAGGTAATAGCCAAAATAGGCAATTTTGCATAAAATGCCTCGGTCAATCCAGGCATATAATTACGTGATGAAGTAGCACCGGTACAACTCAGTACAACTGCTTCCTTCGACTCTTTTGAAAGTCCACAGGCAAAATATGCAGCTGATCGTTCATCCACTACTGAATACATTTCAAAAAAAGGGTCTGATTGAATGCTGGCAACAAAGCTAACGTTAGTAGCCCCAGGAGACACAACGACCTTCCGAATTTGGTGGGCTTTTAATAAAGCTATGATTATTTGTACATTTCTTTCTGATGAGTAATTTTTTATTCCCATATCATTTTAAATTACATTCTACATCATCTATAGTTATTACACCGGCACCTCCAGTCATATACACAGTATCACCCACAATAGAACGACCTAAACCAGAAGTTAGAACTACAGCCATATTAGCTATTTCAATGGGTGAAACCAACCTTTTCATAGGGTTACTATCGTCTTCAATTCCTTGCATTTCATCTCTATGTAACATAGGAGTTGCAGTAGGTCCTGGTGCAATCCCGTTTACCACTATATCATAAGGTATTAACATTTTCGCTAATCCTAATGTCAGTCCTTTTATCCCCCATTTTGAAACTATATATGGAGAGTTTGCTGGACGCAGACTACTGGAAGATGCAATATTCAATATATTTCCATGAATCCGGTTGTTGCGCATATATTGAGCAAATAGCTGCGAAAGGAAATAAACAGCCTTTAAATTTGTATCAAGCACTAAGTCATATTGTGCTTCTGTCGTAGAACCAAAAGCCCCACTCTGCACACCTGCATTATTGACCAAAATATCTATTTTCTTATTAGAAGTCAAAGATATTGCCTCCTCAAATTTCACTGCAAAAAGATTTGTTTTTAAATTATCCATCTCCATACAATGAAGCAAGTGTGC
>UMDS01059298.1_pt1 | contig 20398 bp, 19 predicted proteins | sample 1964551 | NCBI WGS metagenome assembly UMDS01 (sample SAMEA4836000, study PRJEB28245) | human gut metagenome | biome: gut microbiome; material: fecal sample | place: Denmark | collected 2008
GTTAAATAAAAAATCAGCAATTTTTTGGGCCCGCTCTACGATGAAGTCGTGGGAGCGATCACCATAGGGAGCGAAGCCACAGTCGGCTACATAGATAAAATTTTCATGCGGCAATGTCTGTCGGGCTGTCTTTAAAATGGACAGACCTCCCCAGCCGGAATCAAAAAAACCGACTGCATACTCTTCTGTCATAGGGTTGTTCCCTCCGTCTTTTTCCGTTTATTGGGACGCCAGGCACTGACTAACACGGCAAGAACGATGAGTATAGCTCCGGTAATTTCGGTGACACCGAAATATTCCCCGGCTAACCAACCGATAATGCCAGCGAAAACGGGTTCTAGGGCATAAATTAAGGTTGCACGAAGTGCTGAGACGTATTTTAGAGCCCAACCAATTCCGAATTGGACAAAACTGACGATCGCTGCCAACGCCGTTATGCAAATAAGTAAGCCAGAACACCATTGTGTAGGTCGGATCGGTTCGTGCCACAACAGTGTTGCTGAGGCAAGGGCGGCAACCGTGATGAGCTGTGTAAAGCTGAGTTGAAGCGGACGGCATCCCTTGGCAAAGTAGCTGATTGAGAGAATCTCAGCCGCGCAGATCAGAGCGCTTAAAACCGTTACCCATTCACCGATTTGGCCGGAAAAACTGACTGAAAATGGGTTGGCAAAAAGGGTCATGCCGGCAAAGGCCAAAACAATAGTCACTATCGTGATAGGTTGTGGGATATTTTTAAAAATAATCCACTGCAACAAGGGAACAAAGGCGACGTAAAGCCCTGTTAAAAACGCAGATGTACTACTCGGAATGGAATCTAATCCGATGGTTTGTAGGGTATAGACTCCGAAAATACAGCATCCGATGAAAAATCCGCCTCTCCACTCATATCTTGTGATGGCTGAAAGCTTTCCCTTGAGTAAACAAAAAACGATGAGAGAGGCGAGGATAAAGCGTAGAGCAACAATAACAATGGGATCAGCCCATTGAAGGGCAATTTGCAGCGTCAAAAAAGTCGAGCCCCACAAAAGGGTGACAAATACCAATAAAAATTGGGCCAGGAGAGCTCGATTTTTCATGAAAATTAAAAGTGTTCTGTTGGTTTGATGTAGCGCCATTGACCGAGAGGTAATTGGCCTAGAACAATATTGCCTACTCGGACACGTTTAAGTCGAAGAACTTTGAGTCCGACGGCTTCACACATTCTGCGGATCTGTCGCTTTTTCCCTTCTTTAAGGATGAAGCGCAGTTCATCTTCGTTAAGCCAAGTGACTTTGGCTCTTTGCAAGGGTTTCCCATCCAAAGATAAACCGTAATTTAAAAGTTGAAGCTGTTCAGTGGTCAGTTTCGGCTCGCAGCCGTCGAATCGTGTCACACGAACAATGTATTCTTTTTCAATCTCACTGTTCTCACCGATGATGCTTTTGGCAACACGACCGTCTTGAGTGAGGACAAGAAGGCCAACGGAATCAATGTCAAGGCGGCCGGCCGGCACTAAATGCGCCAATTGTGAAGGATGAAACCGTAAAGGGGAGTCATCTTTTTCCCAGCGGTTTTGAGCCGTAACCAGCACCTTGGCCGGTTCATAACCGTCCTCGGCTTGCCCGCTTACATAACCAATCGGTTTATTCAGAACAACGGTCACCAGCTTATCTTGCTGGGCTTTGGCTTTCGATGAAATTTGAATCCGATCGCTTGATCGAACTTTCATGCCTAAGACGGCTATTTCACCGTTAACCTTAACCCAACCTTTTTCAATCCAGGCATCGGCCTCGCGTCGCGAGGCGATGCCTAATTCGCTGATGCGCTTTGACAGTCTCACCAATTCTTCTGGCATAAGATTCCCAACTATGCAGAGGCTCGGGCGAGTCGGTCCTGTACAGCGTTCCATGCATCGCCAGTGGGCGGTGTCTCGATCAATATCAGATCGGCACCGGCTTGATCCAATTCATGCAGTCTCACGTAAAGGTCATGCATATATTCTGTTGCGCTTTCTGGGGCGACAAACCACTTAATGACATGGGTCGGCGTTTGCTCCGACAACGTTTTTGAAGCCATAATGGCGACTTTCTTATCTTGATATCGTTTTAAATCGCCGGCGATATCCGATGAAAGAATCACTTTGGTTTTAGGAGCATAGTGGCTCTTTAGGGAGCCTGAGACTCGAGGAGAGTCTTGGCCGCCGTCAGGAACAGCGCAGCCCAGGGCTTCTTCAAGCATATTGCGTGTGATGGCACCGTGCCGCAAAATTTCAGGATGCTCACCGCTTAAGTTGATAATTGTCGATTCAACCCCGACATCGCACTCGCCGCCATCGAGAATAAAGTCAACCTTTCCTTTGGGTTTTTCGCCCAAATCATCACGAACGTGCTGCGCCGTGGTGGGAGAAATTCTTCCGAAAGTGTTGGCTGACGGTGCAGCTAGACCGCGATGATGCTTACCTGCAAACGCTTTAATCAGCGCCATAGCCCAAGGGTGAGATGGACAACGCAGGCCAACGGAATCCTGACCTCCGGTAATCCAATCGCCAACGGCATCCGATTTTTTCAAAATCATGGTCAGCGGTCCGGGCCAAAAGCGCCTAGCCAATACGTATGCGCTTTGAGGAATCTCTTTAGCCCAATGATCCAAAGCTTCCTCACCGGTAATGTGAACGATCAACGGATGCGTTGTCGGTCTGTTTTTAGCTTCAAAAATTTTTTTGACAGCTTTTTCGTCTTCAGCATTGGCGGCTAAGCCATAAACGGTTTCAGTCGGCATGGCGACCAAACCGGAACACTCCAAGACATCTACTGCCGCTCGGATAGCTCTTTTATCAACTGCTTGCATATTATTGCGGCTCCGGTAAACCAAGTACCTTGGCAACGTCTTGAGCACGTTGCAAGGCTTCTTGAATTGTCTTACCCAAACAGGTCACGTGTCCCATTTTACGGGCTTTTCTGGCTTGAGCTTTCCCATAAAGGTGAAGTTTTACTCCGGGGATGGCCAGTACAGAGGACCAGTCCGGTTCTCTGTGATTTTCCCCATCAAACCAAATGTCACCCAACAGGTTGAGCATGACAGCGGCCGAATGCTGAGTGGTATCGGCTAATGGTTGACCGGTCATGCAGCGAAGTTGTTGCTCGAATTGGTTGCTCCAACAGGCATCAATGGTTGCGTGACCTGAATTGTGTGGACGAGGGGCCATTTCATTGGCCACTAAAGTTCCATCCTCAAGAACGAAAAACTCCACGCAAAGTACACCGACGTAGTTCAGAGCATCCACAATTTGTGTGGCGTATTGACGGGCTTGATCGGAAATCGTTTCGCTGATGCGCGCGGGCATAACAGTAACAGCCAAGATACCGTTACGATGACGATTCTCGCAGACGGGGAACGTCGCTGTTTGACCGTTGTAGGATCGGGCCACAATGACTGAAACTTCTTTAAATAGCTTAAGACGCTTTTCAAGAATACAGTCAACTTTGTTCAACGTAGTGAACGCTTCTCGCAACTGTTCTCGATCATCAACGAGAACCTGTCCTTTCCCATCGTAGCCTAATCGAGCGGTTTTAAGGATGGCAGGAAAGAGCGATTCGTCAGCGGCTTCAATGTCTTGCTCAGAGCTGATTTGACAATGAGGGGCAACAGGGACGTGAGCACTTGTTTCGATGAAATGTTTTTCAGCATTTCTATCTTGGGCCACTGCAACGGCATTGCCCGGCGGAGCAACAAAGGTTTCTTTTGCCAAGCGGTTAAGAGCTTGAGCGGGAACGTTTTCAAATTCAGTACTCACCGCGCTACTTTCACGGGCAAGGCGATCCAGACCGCTTTCACTTAAATAAGGTTCCGCAATGTGTTTTAAAGATACCTCTGCTGCCGGCGGCATTTCACCCGGTTCAAGCACCGTTACGTGATAACCCATATAAGCGGCTTCAATGGCAAACATACGACCCAATTGACCGCCGCCCATCATCCCCAACATCTCTCCGGGGTTAAGTGGCAATTTTTTGTTCATAACTCGATTCGCATTCTTTAGAGAGGTAAAACCATATTTCGTGCTTTTTCATTTTGGGCACGTCGGAAAGCCGAGATTTTATCTTTCATTTCCTCGCATCCGGCAGCGGCTAACATTTCAATTGCAAAAAGGGCGGCATTGCCGGCACCGGCTTCACCGATGGCAAATGTAGCCACAGGTACACCTTTGGGCATTTGAACAATGGAAAGCAATGAATCCTCGCCTCTTAGATAACGCGAAGGAATTGGAACACCCAAGACCGGGACAACGGTTTTAGCGGCTAGCATGCCGGGCAGATGAGCGGCACCGCCGGCACCGGCGATAATCACTTTTAATCCGCGCTCTTGAGCGGTCTCGGCATAGCGAAACATTTCATCGGGCATACGGTGAGCTGAAACCACTTGTGCTTCGAAAGGAACACCAAATTCTTTGAGAATGTCGCAGGCATTTTTCATGATGTCCCAGTCAGAATTTGACCCCATGACAACACCGACAAGAGGAGAATTTTGCATAATTTTTTAACCTTAAAAACAAGAAGGGCGCGGAGCGATAAAGCCATTCCGCGCCATAGGGTTTAACTCAATATCACATTAAGCCACATCACGGCCAGCCAAGCGGCGCAACGCTTCGCGGTACTTCTGGGACGTTTTTTCCAGAATTTCTTGCGGAGCGCGAGGGGCGGGGGCTGTTTTGTTCCAAGGCTGAGTTTCGAGCCAATCACGGACAAACTGTTTATCAAATGAAGGCGGAGAAATGCCTTCGTTATACTGATCAGCAGGCCAGAAGCGTGATGAGTCAGGCGTCAACACTTCGTCCATCAGGCGAACAACTCCGTCTTTGTCCAGACCAAATTCAAATTTGGTGTCAGCGATGATAATGCCCTTTGTCAGTGCATATTCTGCGGCACGTGTGTAAAGCTCGATAGAGTAGTCGCGGATTTGTCGAGCGACATCTTCACCGACTAATTGCACTGCCTGTTCAAAAGAAATATTTTCATCGTGGGTGCCAACTTCCATCTTGGCAGCCGGTGTGAAAATCGGTTGCGGCAGTTTTTGGGCTTGTTTGAGACCGGCGGGCAATTCAACTCCGCAGACTTTGCCCGTTGCCTGGTAATCTTTCCAGCCGCCGCCGGCGATATAACCGCGAACCACGCATTCAATCGGAATCGGTTTCAGTTTCATGGCGACCACTGAGCGTCCCTTCACTTGATCGACTTCATCTTCGGCAACGACCGTCGTGGGATCAATACCCGTTAGATGATTCGGAACGATGCCTTTGAGTTTCTCAAACCAAAAATCCGTCAGTGCCTGCAACACCATGCCTTTGTAGGGAATGGGATCGTCGAGAATGACGTCAAACGCAGAGATACGGTCCGTGGCAATAATCAAGAGCTTGTCATCATCGAGCTCATAGCTGTCGCGAACTTTGCCGCGATAGATGCGCTTTAAGGAGTGCAAAGAAGTATCAAGAATGGGCATGATCGTTTGATTCCGTTGTGAAAATTGGGTTGGCCCATTGCCAACGTTTTAACGGATACATTCTAGCGGTTTTTGTACGCAGTGCGAGAATTTTCTATCTCCAATTGTCTTGCTGAAAAACAATTGTTGACAGATGGGCTATCGGTTAAAAATACAATCAGCCAAAATGCTTATCCATACTAAGGCAGCCATGGCACAAGCCATAAGAACGGCACAACTTCCCATGTCTTTAGCACGTTTGGACAGAGGGTGAATCTCGACGCCAATACGGTCGATTGCAGCTTCGATAGCAGAATTAAGAATTTCAACGATGAGTAGAAACAGTAAGGCCGCAATCAGCGCAACGGTTTGCATAAGGCTGACGGGCAACAAAATAGCAATGACTGAGCCCACCACTAATAACCAGAATTCTTGGCGGAAAGCTTCTTCAGAACGATATGCTGCAGCGAATCCATCTTTGGAATAAAGAAACGCGTTAGCTAGTCTTTTTAGTCCAGTTTTACCTTTGAGGTCTTTTGCATCAGGCATTTTTTAGAAAGCTAAGAGGGGAGCTTGCTCCCCTCTGTGATAAGGAACCGTTTGATTAGATGACGTTTTGTTTTAATTCACCGTTGGAATAACGTTTAGCCATCGTAAAGAGATCGATCGGTTTGATTTTGGCACCTTGGCCTTCACAGCCGAAGTCCAAATAACGTTGTTTGCACAATTCATAAGCTGCCTTACGGGCTGCCTTTAAATATTCACGCGGATCGAACTTCGTCGGATTTTCAACCAAGAAGCGACGAACAGCCGCCGTCATGGCCAAACGAATGTCGGTGTCGATGTTAACCTTGCGGACACCGTGCTTGATGGCTTCTTGAATTTCTTCAACCGGCACGCCATACGTTTCTCGCATTTGTCCGCCAAATTCTCGGATTTCAGCTAAATATTCTTGTGGGACGGAAGAAGAACCGTGCATAACCAAATGGGTGTTCGGTAAACGACGGTGGATTTCTTTCACGCGCTCAATAGACAGAATATCACCGGTCGGTTTGCGACTGAATTTGTAGGCGCCATGGCTTGTACCGATAGCAATAGCCAGCGCGTCAAGCTGAGTCTTTTCAACAAAGTCGGCAGCCTGATCCGGATCGGTCAGGAGTTGATCACGAGTCATCTTTGCATCAGTTCCGTGACCGTCTTCTTTGTCTCCCTTCATGGTTTCGAGGGAGCCAAGACATCCCAATTCGCCTTCAACGCTAACACCGATACAGTGAGCCATATCCACAACTTGGCGAGTAACGTTGACATTGTAGTCATAGCTGGCAATAGTCTTACCGTCGGCTTGAAGAGAACCGTCCATCATGACTGAAGAGAACCCCATACGGATGGCGCCTTGGCAGACGGCCGGGTTTTGACCGTGATCTTGGTGCATACAGACAGGGACATCTGGATATGTTTCAACAGCAGCCTGAATCAAATTTTTCAAGAAAAGCTCTCCGGTGTAGCGGCGTGCTCCGGCAGAAGCCTGCATGATAACCGGTGCTCCAACTTCGCTAGCTGCAGACATAATGGCCTGAACTTGTTCCATATTATTCACGTTGAATGCCGGAACGCCATAACCATTTTCTGCGGCATGATCCAGTAATTGACGTAAAGAGACGATAGCCATGATTGCGATGTCCTTGAATAAAAAACAATACGATTTAACTATTTTAGCCGTAAAGCGTCAAAATCGTCGAAAAGATGCGTTGCAAAAGTTTTCAAAGCGTCTTTCTAACTTTGCATAATGGAGTCATTTTTCTTGACTTGGGCTTTAATTCCTTTCAGGATAGCATCGGCTACTTTTTGCTGGTAAGCCGCTGTTTTGAGCTTGCGCTCTTCTTGAGGATTGCTGATGAAAGCCGTTTCCACAAGAATGGAGGGAATACCAGGCGCTTTTAAGACTAAAAAACCAGCCTGTTCGACCTGTCTGCGATGCAATGTATTAATGTGGCTGAGATATTGCAAAACGCTATGACCGAGTTCAAGACTGTAGTTGATTTTCCACGAAGTGGTCATATCAACCAGAACGGACTGCAGACGTCTGTCAACTTCTTTAAAGTTGGCCCCACCGATTAAGTCAGCATCGTTTTGATTTTTAGCCAACCATCGTGCTGCAGAACTTGTCGCACCCCGTTCGGCCAATGCATAAACGGAAGATCCTTTGGCCGATGGCTTTGTCCAAGCATCAGCATGAATACTGACAAAAAGGTGTGCTTTAGCTTTTTGAGCAATCATCACCCGCTGACTTAAACTCACAAAGTGATCGGATGAGCGTGTCATCACGACCTTCATTCCCTTTTCTCGTTTGATCAAACGTTCCAGACGTTTAGCGATGGAAAGCGTGATGTGTTTTTCATAAGTTTTACCTTTACCGACCGCGCCCGGGTCTTCACCGCCATGTCCGGCGTCAACCACAATGACGATATCCTTTGTTTTCTTGGGAAGCGCTTTGGGTTGCGTTTGTTTTTTAGTTTCAGCTGCAGTTTTAGACTTTGATGTTGAAGCTTGAGCTTTATTTTTTTCGGCGTTTGTGTTTTTAGCCGTTTGAGCAGGCTTCTGAGGCTCTGTTTTTGTTTCTTTTGAGCTCTCGTTTTGTTTAGCTGACTGACGATTTTGAGCGATTAAATCACCCAAAGGATCTTTTTGTTGGCCTTTATTGTTAAGACCGGCAATAACACCAGCAATCGGATCCTCCGACTGAACCGGGTAAATATCGAAAATTAAGCGATATTTGTAATTGGCAACGGGCTTTAAAGAGAAAACTTCAGGTCTGACCTCGCTTTTGAGATCCATCACCAGGCGGACAACAGTCGGTGTAAATTGGCCGATTCGAACCGCTTGAATATAGGGATCTTTAGGCGAAACGTCGGAGATCATTTTCTGAAGTTTCGCAGTGAGTTTTAACCCTTCAATGTCTACCACCAGGCGGTAGGGCATGGGGGAGCGGACAAGAAAATACTTGAATTTAATCGGTTCATCGTGTTCAAGCGTGACACGCGTGTATTCCTCTGCCGGCCACATGCGGACATCAACCATCTGTGCGGCATGAGCAACCCGCACGGGAAGTAAGGTGAGCGCCAGTGTACCCGTTGTGGTACCGATCAGTGTTCTGCGTGAGATGTCCATGCTTCGTTTATTGCTTTCAGTACGTTTAATCCTAATTCTGTAGAGGCTGTCAAAAAGGCCTGCCTACCTTCGTCGTGAGGTTTTAAGCTGATCGTTAAATCGGCGTTAGGCAAGCAGTTTCCTGCTTTTTCGCTCCACTCACAAAAAGTGATATGGCCGGGAGCAAAGTTTTCGCGAAATCCTGCGTCCAAAAATTCTTCAGGACTTTCAAATCGATAAAAGTCAAAGTGGAAAACTTCAATTTCCGAATCGATTGGGTAAGTCTCGAGCAATGTGAAAGTTGGACTTTTGATTCGGCCGCTCACGCCTAAGGCGCGTAATGTGGCACGCGTCAGACTGGTTTTACCTGCGCCGAGATCACCCTCTAGACGAATATTGAGGCCTAATTGAGTAATCGCTTGACGGTTAGCCAATAGGATTTGAGCAAGCAATAAACCCAGTCGATCAGTATCTTCAGGAGTAGGTAAAAACAACATTTCTGAAAAGGCAGTATCTACAGACTTAACAAGGAATTTATTGTAGCGTTAAGTGTTGTTTTTTGGAGAGAAAAGAGCGAAATTGGACGGAAATTTTCAAGTTGTTACGAAGAAAAATGAGAAAACAAACAAGTAATAATGAGAGCTGAAAAGGTGTGGGGGAGAAGATGGCGATGGTGGGAGCGCAGAGACTCGAACTCTGGACCGACGGATTAAGAGTCCGCTGCTCTACCAACTGAGCTACGCTCCCAATGCCAATCAAGATTTTGTGGAGGTTTGGTGGGAGCGCAGAGACTCGAACTCTGGACCGACGGATTAAGAGTCCGCTGCTCTACCAACTGAGCTACGCTCCCAAACCTTCAACATTTTCGGATGGTGGTGGGTCGTGAGAGACTCGAACTCTCGACCAACGGATTAAAAGTCCGCTGCTCTACCGACTGAGCTAACGACCCGTTTGCTTTAACGAGCGGGACAAGCCCACTGGTAACGTGTCCAACCGAGTGCGAAATGATGCCGCATTTAAAAGCTTTTGTCAAATAATTTTTTGGGGAGGGCATTTTGCTGATGGTTTTATTTTATTTGATAAAGATCATTGTTTGATACAAATATTAGGGTAAACGATAATAAAAATAACCAATTAAAGTCTCGACAAATGATCTTTTATTGTGAATAATTCGTCTTGTACAGAAAACAAGTTGCCCGAATTTAAAGACAAAGACGCCGATTGATATATTTTTTAAATACTCCTGTAAAAATATATTAAATAGGTGTCAGTTCGATGAGCTAGGGTGCACGATAACCGTTTAAGGAAAGAAAATGGCTGAAAAGAAAACGTTACCGCGTGTCGAGCGTGTAGAGGGTGAAGAACGAAAGAAGGCACTGAGTGCAGCACTGGCTCAAATTGAAAAACAATTTGGCAAGGGTTCGATCATGCGCATGGGCGATAAAGGGATGAGCGAAGACATTGATGTGGTCTCCACCGGTTCGCTCGGTCTTGATCTCGCTTTGGGAGTCGGCGGTTTGCCCCGTGGCCGTATTATCGAAATTTATGGTCCGGAATCTTCAGGTAAGACCACATTGGCTTTGCATGTGGTGGCTCAAATGCAAAAAACCGGTGGAACCTGTGCTTATATTGACGCTGAACACGCTTTAGATATCCAATATGCACAACGCCTTGGTGTTAATCTCTCCGAGTTGCTGATCTCTCAACCAGATACCGGTGAACAAGCGCTTGAGATTTGTGACGCCTTGGTTCGTTCCGGCTCGGTTGACATGGTCGTTATTGATTCGGTGGCCGCTTTAACGCCGCAAGCTGAAATTGAAGGGGAGATGGGCGAAGCGTTGCCGGGCTTGCAGGCTCGTCTGATGAGTCAGGCTCTCAGAAAACTGACTTCATCCATTAAACGGACCAATACGTTGGTTGTTTTCATTAACCAAATTCGTATGAAGATCGGTGTCAGTTACGGAAACCCGGAAACCACGACCGGTGGTAACGCTTTGAAGTTTTACAGCTCGGTGCGTTTGGATATCCGCCGTGTCGGTGCCATTAAAAAGGGTGATGAAGTCATCGGTTCCGATACAAAAGTGAAAGTGGTTAAAAATAAGGTGGCGCCTCCCTTTAAAACGGCTCAATTTGACATCCTTTATGGTGACGGCATTTCGCATGAAGGAGAGGTCATTGACATGGCTGTGGAATTGAATCTGATGCAAAAATCGGGTGCATGGTACAGCTATCAGGGCAATAAGATCGGTCAAGGCCGCGATAATGCCAGAGAGTTTTTGAAGAATAATCCTGAAGTACTGACGGAAATCGAAGATAAGATTCGTGAACTCAAAGGCGTTAAAACCTTGAAGAAGGCTGAAGCTGAAGACGCTGATGTTGAAATCTAATGAAGAGAATTCGACTGTTGCCCTAAAGCAAAGTAAACGCGAAAGCCCGAGCATAAAAACTCGGGCTATTCGGTACTTAGCTAGGCGTGAGTACAGTCGTCAGGAATTGCGACAAAAGCTGCGGCCTTACTTACAAGAGTCGGAGAATGAGACAACGCTGGAGGCTTTGTTGGATGAGCTTGAACAACGCGGCTATTTGTCTGACGAGCGTTTTGCGCGTTCTAGGGTGAGACTTCGTTCGGCTCGGTATGGTAATGCTCGTTTGGCCTATGAATTAAAAGCCGACGGCGTGTCAGCCGGCATTATTGAAAAGACGCTGCAGGATTTAGGGCAAAGCGAATATGAAAGAGCACGGGCTTTATGGCAGAAGCGTTTTGGTGTGGCACCGCAGGACTTCAAAGAACGGGGTAAACAGATGCGCTACCTTTTAGCGCGAGGCTTTTCAATGGATGTCGCCCGTCGAGTTATTCAGTCGGACGATTTTGAGGATTATTTTATGGAAGCCGAATAAGTTCGGCTTCCAATAAGTGTGTGCCCGGCATGGCACTTAATCTAACGGGTGAAAGTCCCGAGGTCGGTTGGTAGCGACAAGCCCATAGCTGACGGCAAGGGTGTCCATCGCGAGGTGGAATCTGAAAGAAGCCCGAGGCAAACCTTTGGTCCGACGAACAGAAACTTCGTTAGGCATTTGCAAGTGGATAAGGCTGCACTACAAGCTGAAGTCCCAAAGCTACCCAGAACTTGTGGTGTAAACGAAGCGGACACATGAAGGGAAAGATTAAGTCCTTACCCGGGGAGGGCTCTCAGACGTGCTCCCACATCGAACCGAGCACGGAGCAACCAAGGATGAATGCCACCACGTAACAGAGTAGAACGGATGGTTACACTGGAAGCCATATTGGAAAGTGCCAATCTCAACCAAGCCTGGAAGAGAGTGGTCGCCAACAAGGGAAGTGCAGGAGTCGACGGAATGGAGGTTGGAGACCTTCGAGCCCACTTATTCGAGCAAGGCCCCGAACTGGTGCAGTCCATAAAAGCGGGGAAATACAAACCCCAACCCGTACTACGAGTACTCATTCCGAAGGAGGAAAAAGGGAAATTCAGACCACTGGGCATCCCGACAGCGATTGACCGATGGGTCCAACAAGCGGTGCAACAAAAGCTAAGCGAAGAGTACGAAAAGGTATTCTCCGAGAGCAGTCACGGCTTTAGACCGAATCGAAGCTGTCAAACAGCGGTTGAACAGTGTCTGAAACTAGCCAATGAAGGATATGTATGGGTCGTGGATTTGGACTTGGTGAAGTTTTTTGATACGGTCAATCACTCGAAGCTCCTGCAACTATTGTCAGAGAGAATCAAGGACGGCCGAGTTATCTCGCTGATTCACAAGTTTTTACGAGCCCCGGTATTGGAGGACGGTAAAAGCACCCCCAATACGATAGGGACCCCACAGGGAGGACCGATATCTCCAATCCTAGCCAACATCATGCTCAATGAGTTGGACAAGAAACTGGAAGAAAGAGGTCACCCGTTTGTTCGTTACGCGGACGATATGATGATCTTCTGCAAAAGTAGGAAGTCAGCAGAAAGGACGCTAGCGAATATCAAGCCTTTCATTGAAAAGAAACTTTTCCTGAAACTCAACGAGGAGAAAACGAAGATCCGTTACATTGGAAGTAGCGATGTGAAGTTTTTGGGATTTGGTTTTTACGCCGAAAAGGGTGGAAAAATCAAAGACAAACCGCATCAGAAATCCAAGGACAAATGTGTCAAACGGCTCAGAGAGATAACGAGCCGAAGCCGAGGGTAAAGCCTGGACGCCTTCAGAAAACAGCTTTCAGAGTTTGTGAGAGGCTGGGTGAATTACTTTTTGAGAAGTGATATGGCGATTTTTGTCCGAGACACGGACAAATGGTTGAGGCGTCGAATAAGGCAGATCTACTGGAAGCAGTGGAAAAAGATCAGTACGAAGTACGAAGCGCTGATGAGACTGGGGGTGTCACCCTCGCTAGCATGGCAACATGCGAACACTCGCAAGTCATACTGGCGTACTGCACACAGCTGGATACTGGCAACGACGCTTACCAATGGCTTTCTTCATCGAAAAGGATGGGTCTGTCTTGGGGATGTTTATAAGAAACGTACTCAAGGAAGTTATTAATAACCGCCCATTACGGAACCGTACGATGGGTGGTGTGGAAGGACGGTAGACAGAATAACTGCCTACCTCCTATCCGATTAGATGATATTTTGACGCTTTTGTGCTGATAGCAGTGTGTTATACATCAGCATAGCGATTGTCATGGGACCGACGCCGCCCGGCACGGGGGTGATCCATCCGGCAACTTCCTTAACGTGTTCCGTGTCCACGTCTCCGCAGAGCTTACCGTTTTCATCACGGTTTGTTCCCACGTCAATAACAACAGCGCCCGGTTTGACCATGTCAGCCGTGACATATTTCGCTTTGCCAATGGCGGCAACCAAAATATCGGCATCTTGGGTGTAATGTTTGAGATTGGGTGTGTGGCTATGAGTCATTGTCACCGTCGCATTTTCCTGTAGCATGAGCATAGCCAACGGTTTCCCGACAATATTGGATCGTCCGAGAATAACAGCGTGTTTACCTTCAATCGGATAGTCAATGGCTTTGAGCAGTTCGATGATACCGGCAGGTGTACAGGGCTTAAAGCCACCACCGGTCGTTACTAATTTGCCGGTGTTATAGATGTGAAAACCGTCAACATCTTTATTGGGGTCAATGGTTTCCAGGATAAGACCGGCATGCATATGTTCAGGCAGCGGCAATTGAACCAAAATGCCGTCAATGCAAGCATCTTCATTGAGAGCGCGAATAACCTCCAATAATCTTTCGTCAGAACAATCGCTCGGAAGACGATGCTCAATGGAGGTAATTCCGACTTCGTTGCAAGCCTTGACTTTATTGCGAACATAAACAGCACTGGCAGGATTTTCTCCAACCATCACAACTGCCAAAGCAGGTGCACGGCGCAGCTTTGCAGCCGCTTGCTTTGTATGCGCTCTAATAGCCTGAGCAATGGCTTTTCCGTCAATGAGTTGAGCTGACATAACGATCAATGGCCTATATGAAAGAAAGTCCGCTTTTGAGGAAGCGGACTTTTGAGGTAATTTCCCGCAGATTAAATTTGCTTGTTGGCACTCATGACAACACGCATCAAATCGGCGACTGTTCCCGAATTGGTTTTATCCATAATTGAAGCACGGTGGGCTTCAACTGTTTTAATAGAAATACCCAAGTCATCGGCGATTTGTTTATTAAGCCGACCGGCAACGATGCGTTCAAGCACCTGTTGTTCACGCGGCGTGAGTTTGGAGAGCATCGCTTCATTGAGAGATTGACGCTCACTTTTAACACGCTGCTCACGAGCCTCAGACAAAAGTCGAGAAATCAAGGGTAATAAGATTTCAATCTTTACCGGCTTTTGCAAGAAATCGGCCGCTCCCTTTTTTAGGGCACTCACAGCCATCGGGACGTCACCGTGTCCAGTTAAAAAGACAATAGGAATAGTCGCTTTTCTTGCAATGAGGTGATCTTGGACTTCAGTGCCGGGCATTCCGGGCATACGTTGATCGAGTAAGAGCACAGCAATGGCGTTCGGATCATACTTGGCGATGAATGCTTCACCGCTGTCATAAGCTTCAACCCGATAGTCCTGTGATTCCAACAATCTGCGCAGTGAATCACGCACATCTGCATCGTCGTCTACAAGATAGACAGTTCCCAGAGGTTCTTTGCGGATATTGTCAAAATTGAATGCGGGAAAAGACATAATTTCAATGTAGGCAATAGGCCGTGAGTTTTGTTAACGAAAAAGCATTTTAACCTGTTTGTTTGTTTTCGGATGGAAGCGTTAATGTAAAAATTGTTCCTCTTCCGATATTGTCCGATATCGTTAGGCGACCATGGTGCAATTCAACGATGGTTCGGCAGATGTTTAAGCCCATTCCCATCCCCGTGGACTTGGTCGTAAAGAACGGATCAAACAGTTGAGCTTTATGTTCATCATCAATGCCAACGCCGTTATCGGCAACTTCAAAAATAATGTGGTGATCAATGCCGCTATAGACTGTCAGGGTGACTTCCGGTTTTTGTCCCTCGATCCCAACACTGGCTTCAATGCCATTTTTGATCAAATTCAAGAGAACCTGTTCGATCATAATTTCATCACACCAGACATTGGTGATGTCAGGGGCAACGTAGTACTGAACCTTCGCATTGTGTCTTCTGGCTTGAATAGAGGCCAACTCCATCACTTCCTTAATCAGATTCATGACAGGAATAGACTCCATTTTCGGTTCACTTCGTTTAGTAAATGAACGAATTCTTTGAATAATTGCCGCGGCTCTTTGGGCTTGTGCATCAATACGCGAGATGGAATAAAACATTTCATGCTCTTCAGGCACGCCCGCCTTTTTCATTAAGCTCGAAACAATAAAGGCGTAATTAGAGATAGCTGTCAGAGGTTGATTTAGCTCGTGAGCAAGTGAGCTCGCCATTTCACCCATTGTCACCAGTCGCGAATTCAATTCCGAGCGCGCTTGTTGTTCAACAAGCAGGTTTTCATTTTTACGTCTTTCTGTGATGTCAGACAAAATCTGCAACCGAACAGCCGTACGATCTGTCCATGTGATGGTGCGCTCGTGCAAATCAAACCAGCGGTCAAGATCTTCTAGGTAAATATCGGAAGACATATCCGAAGCTTCTTTGACTTTCTTTTCACCCATTTGGTTAATGAGTTCCATGTGGGCTTGAAGATGACCTTGACTGGTTTCTCCAAAGAGAGAATCGTAGACAGTATTGGAAAAAAGTAGCACGTTGCTTTGGGGGTCAACCACGCTGATAGCATCCTGCATAGACTCGAGAACGCGAGTGAATCGTTCATGCGCTGCAGTGACTCTTTCCTGCGCCTGACGAATTTCGGAAATATCGGTCAGTGTCCACAGCCATCCTAAATGGGTACCTTCAACGGTAATCATGGGAGAGATGTGGATAAACGCACTGAAAGTGGAACCATCGGGTCTCAGAGGATGAAATTCATAACTGGTTGTTGTCATTTGCCCGCGTTTAATCGTGTCAAATAACTCCATTAAACGAAAGCCTGCATCGCCTTTAGGCCAATAAGAATACGGAGGTAACTGCCCGATTAGATGCTCATTGGCGCTCAAACCCAGTAAATCGGTAAACGTGCGGTTTGTGTAAACAATACGACCGTTTCTGTCGGTTACCTGCAGACCGGACAATTGACTGTCAGCGATGGTTTTTCTAAGCGCAGATTCTGCGCGTAGTGCGGTTTCTGTGCTGTTTTGTCTCCAATTGAAGCGGATCAATCCCAAGAGAGCGACGACCAAAAAGATTCCCAGTGCGCTGATCACCCAGAAAAGAGTGTTCTGGGTTAATAGACCTTGAGCATAACTTGAAACTTGCAACTCAAAGCCCGCAGGAAGAGGGGAAAGGTGCATTTTGTAAGTGATCGTTTGTCTGCGTGAGTCTGTACTGGCGGCAACAATCGGTTCACTGTTGTAGAGCAGACTAATTCGAAAAGAAGCATCCCGACGGCTCTGAGTTGCTTGACGCAAAAGTGACCAAATAGACAAACGAGAAATTTGCAAATAGCGCTCGCCCCCTACGATGCTTGGGGACACCAGATCGATAAATGGCGATCCTTCAATAGGCAACGAGTAGGGTTCTGAAAATGAAGAAGATCCGGTTCGTCTGGAACGAAGAATGGCGCCCATTGTGCTGGTTCTTTGATAGCGCTCCCCGGTTCGTAACGTAATGTCGCCGAAAGGATGCGGTGAAGCAAAAGAAGCAACAACGCGATTGTTTCCATCGAGGTAATTAATTTCGAGAATTTCGGCTCGCTGCTGCATCAGCTCCCTAGTCTGCTGCTCTAATCTGGATAGATTGTCTCGGAAGCTTAGATTTTGAGGCAGTGCGTTGTGTAACTGACCGAGACGGTCTAAATCGGAATTTAGACGAATGGAAAAAGATTCAGCCCACAGTTCTGTTGTTTGGTGTAACTGAGACAGTTGTGATTTTTGGTCTTCTGATTGAATAACGCGGCCGATGAAAATCATTCCGATAATCACGCAAATGAGCATGATCCACGTCATGATGACGCCGAACATGCTCTGTCCTCGAAATGTCTTGTCGCCTAGACTTTTGAAAGTCTCGACGGCAAAAATAGGGGTCGCTCTTTCCACAGTATTCAAAACAAAAAAAGTTCTAACACCGAATGATAGCCGTCATTTAAAATCTGTGTTGTTGAAATATTGATTCACAAGAGGTCGTTATGGATCAGCAGGAACTTAAAAAAGCCGTCGGACAGGCTGCCTTGCAATATGTAAAACCCGGCGAAATTCTGGGGGTTGGAACGGGATCGACCGTAGATTGTTTTATTGACGCGCTCAAAGAAAGCGGTATCTCGGTGCCTGCTTGCGTCTCCAGCAGTGTGCGCTCAACCAATAAACTTCAGGCCTATGGTTTTAAGGTCCTTGACCTCAATGAGGTGGAAAAAATTAGTGTTTATGTCGACGGGGCCGATGAAATTGATCCGCATTTTGCCATGATCAAGGGAGGCGGTGGAGCGCTGACCAGGGAGAAGATTGTCGCCATGGTATCGGAGCGCTTTGTCTGCATTGCCGATGAATCGAAAAAGGTTGATGTTTTGGGCAAGTTTCCGCTGCCGATTGAAGTGATTCCGATGGCTGTCAATGCGGTTGCCAGAGAGATTGAAAAATTGGGCGGTCGTCCAGTGCTCCGAGATTTCACAACGGATAACGGAAACAAAATCCTCGATGTTCACGGATGGGCGATTGACGATCCGGTTCACTGGGAAGAAAAACTCAATCAAATTGTCGGTGTTGTGACGGTAGGCTTATTTGCTAAGCGAGGCGCCGATGTTTTGCTTTTAGGAACAAAAGACGGCGTTAAGACCTTGACACCCTAATAATTCGGGCACCGTTTGGTGCCCGAAGAACGTTATTTCGGAGGCGTGTAGTTGGGAACAGCTTCAACACCGTCGCCGAATAAGTATTTTTGCATCTGAGTCAGAAGATGCTTTCTTGCCTCAGGGTCGGCCAGGTTGAGTTGGTATTCGTTTACCATCATGGTTTGCAGACGAATCCACTCATTCCAAGCCTCTTTGGAAATGTTTTCATAAACCTTCTGACCGAGAGGACCGGGCAGCGGTGCGAAGTCTAAGCCTTCGGCTTCTTTGTTAAGTTTGAGACAGTGGACCATACGAGTCATACTGAATGTCTCCCCAAAAGTTAAATAAAACTGTCGTTTATTGTAAGAATTCGCTTTGAATTTGTCTTGCTTTAGGTGAGAAAAGAATCTTAAGGAAGAAAGAGTGAGTGGAAATAGTTTACGAGATCAATTGAGCGGTTTGATGCAGGCGCGAAAGCAACAAGCTCAAGCCCAGGCGCTTGAGGCAGAAAAAAAGAAAGCAGCACGTATAACAAAAGAAAAAAATAAAAGTACCGAGAAAAAAGAAGCCGATGAAAATTCTGCATCAAATAAGGCAAACGCCAAAGCCGGGGTACATGCTCGTCTGACGCCTTCGCCGGGTCTTCCTGTCTCTCAAAGAGCTAAAGAGATTATTGAAGCCATTAAGAAAAATCGGGTACTGATCCTTTGTGGTGAAACGGGATCCGGAAAAACCACTCAGTTGCCAAAACTTTGTGTGTTAGCCGGTCGTGGAAGAAAGGGAAAAATTGCACATACGCAGCCTCGGCGTATCGCGGCTTCCTCTATTGCCAAACGTTTGGCCGAAGAAACCGGTACCGATCTGGGGCAATGGGTGGGTTTTAAGATTCGTTTTACAGATCGTACGGATCCAGGTGCTAAAGTTAAACTCATGACTGATGGCATTTTGCTTGCCGAAACTCAGGGAGATCCTCTTTTAAAAGCTTACGATACGATCATTATTGATGAGGCGCATGAACGAAGTATCAATATTGACTTTTTGCTCGGCTATCTGAAAGGTTTATTAAAAAAACGACCCGATCTTAAAGTGATCGTCACGTCAGCTACGATTGACAGTGAGCGTTTTGCCAAGCATTTCTCGGACGAAAAAGGTCAGCCGGCACCTGTTTTGACGGTTTCCGGTCGTACCTATCCGGTCGAAATCCGTTATCGCGCGCCGGAAGATGAAGACGAAACGGATGATAAAAGTTTGATGAATGCGATTTCGGATGCGTGCGATGAATTGACGCGAGAAGGTCCCGGAGACATTTTGGTATTTTTGCCGGGTGAACGCGAAATTCGAGAGGCTGCCGAAACATTGACTCGCTCGCAACCGCCAACGACGGAAATTCTTCCGCTTTATGCGAGACTGTCAGCCGCAGAGCAAGAAAAAGTTTTTAAAACCAGTGAAAAGCGTCGCATCGTTCTTTCGACCAATGTGGCAGAAACCTCCATTACTGTCCCTGGCATTCACTATGTGGTTGATACGGGATTGGCCCGAGTTAAACGCTATTCCTATCGCAACAAAGTCGATCAGTTGCTGGTTGAACCGGTCAGTCAAGCATCAGCCAATCAGCGTTCCGGCCGTTGTGGCCGCGTGGCCAACGGGATTTGTATACGTTTGTATAGTGAAGAAGATTTCGCGCGTCGTCCTGCCTTTACAGATTCGGAAATCATGCGAACGAATCTGGCGGCGGCTATTTTACGGATGAAGGCCTTGAGATTAGGTGACGTGCGTGCGTTTCCCTTTGTGCAAGCTCCGCCCAATCGGGCTATCGTCGATGGAATTTCACTGCTGAAAGAATTAAATGCTTTAGACGAGCGTGAGCGTTTAACGGATATCGGACGAGCATTGGCCAAGCTTCCCGTTGACCCTAAAGTTGCTCGAATGCTTTTGGCTGCAAAAGAAAATGGATCACTGGCTGAAGTGCTCATCATTGCGAGCGCTCTCTCCGTACAAGATCCTCGAGAACGTCCGTTGGATCGGCAGGAAGCCGCCGACAATGTTCATCGCTCAATGGCTGATGACAAAAGCGATTTTTCAACATTTGTGAAATTATGGCGCTACGTACAAAATGCCATGGATCATAAGGAGAGCAATCGCAAACTTACCGAAGAGTTCCGGCGCAAATTTTTAAGCCCTAGACGTCTGAGAGAATGGCGTGACGTTTACCGACAACTTAAGGAATTAACCGCTGAATTAGGTTGGCAGCTTAACGATAAAGAGGCAACCTATGAACAAGTTCACACGGCGTTACTGTCCGGATTATTAGGGAATTTAGGATACAAAATTCCGGATGCCGAACCTAAAGCGGCTCCTTTTATGGGAGCTCGAGGTATTAAGTTTTATATATGGCCTGGTTCACCCAGAGTAAAGAAGTGCGGCCGTTGGATAATGGCGGCG
>UMDS01057318.1_pt1 | contig 19920 bp, 19 predicted proteins | sample 1964551 | NCBI WGS metagenome assembly UMDS01 (sample SAMEA4836000, study PRJEB28245) | human gut metagenome | biome: gut microbiome; material: fecal sample | place: Denmark | collected 2008
CTCGTCCTTGATCTCGCGCGCCGGCTTGCCGTTCTCGTAAAGCTGCACGATCTGCCGCTTGAACGACTCCTCGTAGTGGCGGGGATGCTTCGGGCCGGCCATCGTCGGCCTCCAATCTCATGTCATTCGTCCCTCATCGGACTGTCTAATACATTGTAGCCAATCCAGATCGGATCCCCTCTCTCCCTGGACATCTGCTTATGGCTTAACGGGAGGATGCCATACCTGCGTCATCCCTCGCCGGTGACTTGGGAGCAGCTACGCAAGCAGTTCGGAAGCCCCGCGCAGACCATGAAGAAGTTCAGGCAGACGTTCAAGGCCGCCTTCTCGCACAATCATCCGCTACATCCTGCACGCGAGCACCGTCTGCGATCGTTTTCTTCCAATACGCGCGGAATGCCGCCTCATCGTCCACAATTGTCAGAATAACTGCCTGATTGATTTTGCGTTCGACACCGCTGCCGCCGTCTATGGAGGAATCATTGCGGTTGATGAAAATCAATGGAGCCACGTCATCCAACAGCACGAATGCACGAAACTCACGCACGTCCAAACGGCGTGCGCTGGATGAGCCTACCCGAGAATCGACCATCACCATAAGACCCGCATCAGAAGACTTGCCACGCAGGAAGCGGAACCGTTCGGCATTGCTTTTATGCCGACACCAGCCGGCCGCCAAAGACAGTCCTCCACGGATATGCGAAGCCAGTTCATCTGCGGTTGCGTGAGACGGCACACTGCCCACCAGCAGATTCTCCCCGAACCCTTGAGCAATCATCTCATCACGCGCCCAATCCTGACGATTGCGCATAGTAACAATCGTATCTCGAAGATTCCGGCTCACTTCGACTCCCTGATTGTTAATCGTCCGATATCTAATCAGCTCGTCTTCACGAGCTTCAGGAACCACGGAACGCACCAAACGGCATCTGCAACGCAGAACCAATCGTGGATAGCTTGGTAAAAGACAAGTCCAACGGAGCATCCGCATTTAGCCATTGAGGAAGCTCGGCAAGACCATCTCTATGTGCTACAGCCACCGGAGCGTGGCTGGATGTACGGTAATGGACGCCATCGCCACACTCCCCTCTGATATCGCAGATGAAAAGACCCGCCACATGTAAGAGCAGCAGTCACGGCTTCAGGCGGGGATTGGCAATTTTCATAATATCCGAATGTTGGATTTCAACACGAGCAACGAATCGACGGAAGGAAGCACCTCCCATCAGGCCCCTACCAGGGCCGAAAGTCAATGGCAAGCAAAAAGTCCCCGGAAACGCCGATTTCCAAGGACTTAACCGTGCCCCCTGTGGGATTCGAACCCACAACCCACGACTTAAAAGGACGCTGCTCTAACCGTTGAGCTAAAGGGGCAACATTACCAAGATACACGCGAACACCGGACAATGTCCAGTACGGCGTTGCGCGCAGGCGGCATCTTGCGCGCGCTGACTGACGACCACCCCCAGTCGCTACGCGACAGCCCCCGCCAGCGGGGGGGGCGAAAGATGGCACAGTCCCTACGCGGCAGCCCTCCGGGCCCTGCAACTACGGATGTGCTGCGCACGACCATTCTGCTGCTCGCCTGTCAGCTCGACTTCGCCTACAAACAGCTCCGCTGTTTGCTTAACGGCTCAGCCCGCCAGCGGGGGGAGGCAAGACAGCAGTCGCCCCGCGACGCGCTGAATCAGATCAGGCCTAGGGTGACGAAGGCGTTGGCGATACCGTCGTCGTGGATGTCGGTGGTGGTCATGTCGCAGAAACACTCGATGCCGTGAGTGGCGTTGCCCATCGCCACGGACGTGCCCGCGGCCTTGAGCATCGCGGCGTCGTTGTCGCTGTCGCCAATCGCGATTGTGTCGACGATGCTGTAGCCGAGGTCCTTCGCCACACCGCACAGGGCCGTGCCCTTGTCGACGCCGTTGATGAGCAACTCGCCGTTGTTGGGCGAAATATCATCGTACGAGCCGTGAACCAGCGTGAACCACTCCCCCAAATCACGCGATACGTCATCAAAACTCACATCGGGATCCGCTCCGGAGAAATACGAGCCCTTGCTCGCATGGATGACATGCCCCAGCGTGGAACCGTCCGGCACCGCGATGTCGTCGATCAGATGCCAGTACCGCGCGAACTGACCGTTCTTCCACACGGCCGACCCCTTGGATTCAAGATGCCGCGCATACCCGCACGAGATGTACATGCCGTCCGCGCCCTGCCACTGGTAGTTCTCGATGCCGTGCCGTTCGAAATACGCGGTTGCGGCGTCGATCGCCTCGGGCGCGATGTCATGCCGGAACAGCACCCGCCCGTTGACGTCCGCCTGCGCTCCGGCCACCGAGATCACGCCGTCGAATCCGAGATCGAGAATGCCGCGTTCGATCTTCGGCATCGAGCGTCCGGTGCAGATGAACAGCTTGTGGCCGCGCGACCGGGCCGCCTTGCATGCCTCCTGCGCGGAGATCGGCACTTCATGCCGTTCGTCGGCCAATGTGCCATCGATATCGAGAAACACCAGTTTGCTGGACATTGCCACCCTTCCCGCGCCTTCTCCAGGCGCTTCCGGTGCACCAGTGTAGGACTTCGGTCGGTCTTGCCCTCCGCCCGCCCCGGCCCGGCACGGCCCGGCTCGGCACAGCCCCGCCCGCGCACGGCCCACGACCTACATGCGCCCTGCCCTGGACGGGTCGATGGACATGGTCTGGAACCGGTTCGCCATGAAATCGTTGCCGAAATGGTCGGCGAAGAACTGCGTGATCGGCGAATCCAGCGCATGCCCCGCCATGCGCCCGTACCAGCAGTCGAACGCCATCAATGTCATCATGCCGTCGATGAACAGCAGCACGAACACCACGGCGGTCAGCGAATACCGTACCTTCCACGGAATCAGGTTGATGAACTTCAGCAGGTACGGCAGCACGAACTTGATCCAGGCAAGTCCCATAATCCCCCAGAACACCATGTACTTGCCGGAGGTGCGACCGCCTATCGACAGCCATTCGCCCGTGTAATCCCAGGCCTTGATACCGAACGCGACCTCCATGAACCAGCTGGAGCAGTACTCGAACACGCCGCCGATCAGAGCGCTGGAGAAGAAGATCAGCACCCAGTTCGAGCGCCACAGCCGGTTGAGCAGAATCGTCATGAATCCGGCGCCGAACCCGTAGATCGGCGAGAACGGCCCCCACAGCATGCCAGCGCGATCCTGATATTCGCCGTAGTAATACCAGTGATATATCGTCTCGACCACCAGCCCGATCATGCAGCCGATGACGAAAATCCAGAACAGGTTGAAGAAATCCAGCGAGATATAGCCCTTGCCGCTCATGTCGCGGCCGACCATGCCCTTGGCGAGCGCCGCCTCGTATTCGTCGCGCTCATCCATGCGCTTGAGCGCGCGCTGCAGCCGCCGTTCCTCCAGCAGAGTCGGGTCAAGGGTTATGGCGAGCGCGACCAGTATGGTCATCTGGATGGACGGCACGAGCAGATTCGCGCCCAACCCGTCCAATGCGAGCGACAGCAGTCCCTCGGCGAACGTCACCATCATGACGATATACGACCACCAGGCGGAATACCGCCGTCGGTTGCGGATCAGCAGCACGCCCAGCACGGTCAGGCATGCCGCGTTGGCACTGGAGACCACCGTCTGGGCGCATGTGAGGATGAATGTCAGGTTCAGCACGTCGACGGTCACACGGCCGTCGAGAATCTCATGCACCGAATATCCCGCCATCAGCACGATGACGGGGAGAGTGATGACGCCCTGCAGCAGCACGAGCACGCCGTAGATGCGGGCGATCAGCGGCAGCCGCCTGTCCGCGGCATCCTTGCCGGAGTGGCTTTTCGCTTCTTGTTCGACGTCGGCGAGTACCGCCTGGTTGGCGAGTGCGTCGACGTCCGCGGCGAGCTCCTGCCCGTCGCGACGCTGACTGGTCGTGTCAGAGGCCATGTATCAGCGCTTCGACGAGCGTTTGCCGGCGTTCGCGGCGTTGACGGCACGCAGCAGCTGCCAATCGCGTGTCATGTACATGCCGAAGGCCACGCCGAACGCGATCAGCCCCACCATGTCAGCGGTGAACAGCGAGAAGACCATCACGAAGATCATCCAGCCGACCGTCCATTTGAACCGCGGACCGGGCTGCATGTGCTTCACGGCCATATATATGGTCACCGCGGCGACTCCCGCCGTCACGATGGCGTACAGGATGATGAGCGCCGTGTTGCTGCTGTTGCGGCTCAGCGCGGTCACGGCCTGAGCCGACGTCCGGGCGGCCTCGGACGTACTGGAAATCACGCCGAAGTACGACAGCGCGAAGAAGATGGCCATGCCGACCGAATACACGGCACCGGCGCACATGATCACACGTTCCGGCGTTCGTTTGGAGAATGGCGAGCGCGCATTGGCTTTTTCACGCTCGCGCAGATAGTTGTTCTGCTTGGATGTCATAACGGCGATACCTCCGACGTCGGTGTACGAATCATGTTCCATCGTAATACAGTCAGATGGATTACGCTCCTTGCCGGAAAGCCGTGCCGTGCGCGGGCTGGGGCTGCTACACCACGCCCAGCCGCTCGAAGGCGTGCGCGAGGCCGCTCGCGTCCACCGCATCGGCGACCCAATCGGCGGCGTCTTTGGCGCACTGCTCCCCGTTGCCCATCGCGATGCCGATGCCGGCCACCTCGTTCATGGTCAGGTCATTGTCGCTGTCGCCGATCGCCACCGTGTCGGCGAGCGGCACGCCCATGGTGGCCGCAGCGAAACGCAGTCCCCCGCCCTTGCTGCCAGGCACCAGGTCGCCGAGCGTAACGCCATCCCGCCGCGCCTGCTCGCGCGCGGCGGGATTCGGGTTTACAGCTCCTCGCCGTTGGTGGCGATGACGTGCTGGTACCAGCCGAAGGACTTCTTGCGGCTGCGCTTGTACGAGCCGTGGCCTTCATCGTCGCCGTCCACGTAGATCAGGCCGTAGCGCTTCTTCATCTCGCCGGTGGTGAAGCTCACCACGTCGATGCAGCCCCAGACCGTGTAGCCCATGACGGGCACGCCGTCCAGGTCGATGGCCTTCTTGACCTCGGCGATGTGGCTCTTGAGGTATTCGATGCGCGAGTCGTCGGCGATGTAGCCGTTCTCGTCGGGCGTCTCGTACATGCCCACGCCGTTCTCGACGATGAACAGCGGCTTGTTCCAGCGCTCGTACATCTCGCACAGCGAGTAGCGCAGGCCGACCGGATCGATCTGCCAGCCCCAGTCGGTGGCCTTGATGTACGGGTTGGGCACCAGCCCGTCGAGGCCGTGCTCCATCGCGTCGAGCGTGGAGCCCTGCGAGCTGACGGCTACGGACATGTAGTAGCTCAGGGAGATGTAGTCGACGATGCCGTCCTTGATAGCGTCGAGGTCGCCCGGCTCCATTGCGATGTCGATGCCGTCACGCTCCCACCACTTGAGCAGGTAGCGCGGATACTCGCCGTGCACGTACACGTCGCCGAACAGGTAGCGCTTGCGCATCTGCTCCTGGGCGAGCATGACGTCGTCCGGGCGGCAGGTCTCCGGATAGATCGGCACGAAGGAGAGCATGCAGCCGATCTGGAAGTCCGGGTTGATCTCGCGTCCGCGCTTGACCGCGATGGCCGCGGCGACGAACTCGTTGTGAATCGCCTGCCAGACCTTCTGCTCCACCTCGTGCGAGGTGTCGTCCGGGTTGGGGATGATGCCGGAGTTCGTGTACGGGAAGATCGGCGTGTGCATGTTCATCTGGTTGTCGACCTCGTTGAAGGTCAGCCAGTAGGTCACCAGGTCCTTGTAGCGCTCCATCACCGTGGTGGCGAAGCGCACGAAGCAGTCGACGACCTTGCGGTTGGTGAAGCCGCCCATCTTGGCCAGGTGCAGGGGCATTTCGAAGTGGGAGAGGGTGACGACCGGCTCCATGCCCTTGGCGCGGTAGTCGGAGAACAGCTCTTCGTAGAACTTGAGTCCGGCCTCGTTCGGCTCCTCTTCGTCGCCGTTCGGAAAAATGCGGGACCAGGAGATGGATGTGCGGAAGCACTTGAAGCCCATTTCCCGGAACAGCGCATCGTCCTCGCGGAAGGTGTGATAATAGTCGATGCCGCGGTGGTTCGGGTAGTTGAGCCCGTCGATCACGCTGTCGGTGATCTTGCGGGCCACGCCAGCCGCCCCGCCGGTGAGTACGTCGCAGATGCTCGGGCCGCGGCCGTCCACGTCCCATGCGCCTTCAAGCTGATGTGCGGCGACCGCGCCGCCCCAGAGGAAATTCTCGGGAAATCCCATGATGCTTGTTCCTTTACTTGTGTTTGCCGTACGTGATATGCGCGTCGTGCGCCGAAGGCCCTCAGCCGTTGAGCTTTCGATACAGGTCGATGAGCTCGGTGACCATGAGCTTCACAGTCTCGGTCGACATCATCTGGTCTTCGACGTGGGTGAGCAGCAGCGCCATCGTGACCGGGTCGCCGGCCGCCTCCTGCTGCACCAGCTTCGCGTGCTGTTCGTGGCCGGCCGCGTACTGCTCGTCGCCGGACTTCATCTTCGCGGCGGCGGTCTCATAGTCGCCGGCCTTGACGGCCTGCAGCGCTTCCATGTAATCGGATTTCGCAGAGCCGGCATCGACGATCATCTGCATGCACAGCACTTCCATGTCAAGGGTTTCGGGTGCGTCCGCCATTGGACTGTCCTTTCGTCGGTGTTCGCCGCGCCGGTCACCGGCTCGCGGCGGACGGTCATTCGTGGGGTTGGGTGATGGGGAATGAGGGAGGGATTGAGGGAGGGAATGCCCAGCGCCGTCGTATCGGACGACGCCGGGATAGGGAGATCACTTGCCGGCGAGCTCGATCGCGTGGTTGAGCACGTTCTCGCCGCGCACCAGGCCGTAGTCCTGCGGATTGATGGATTCGACCGGGATGTTCGGGAACAGGCCCTTGACACGGTTCAGTTCGAAGCGAACCTGCGGTCCGAGCAGGATGACGGCCGCGTCGGGAGCCTTCTCCTCGATCTCGGAGATCGGGTAGGCGTCAATCTGCACGTCGACACCGTTCTTGGCGGCGGCTTCGCGCATCTTCTTGACGAGCATGGAGGTGGACATTCCCTGGTTGCAGCAAAGGACGATATGCATGATGGTTTCCTTTCGTGGGGTGCGGCCTTGCGGCCGCGCTGTTGACTTGTTGGCTTGTTGAGGGGGTTGGGTTGAAGTTGTGTCGTGCGGACCGGTCGCCGGCCGCAGTGGCCGGCCGGCGGCCTGACGGTTACTCGGCCGCGGCGTCCTGCTCCTGCTTGAGGCAGATCTTGTCCTGCATCTTGACGAACGGGAACCAGATGGCGATGGAGGCCGCGAAGATCAGCACCTGGATCACCACGCCCTGCCATCCGCCGAGCAGGAAGCCGGAGATGATCGGCGGCGTGGTCCACGGCACCTGCATGGCGCCGAAGGCGGGCAGGAAGCCGATGACCATGGCACCGTAGGTGAGGATCACGGCGACCAGCGGGGCGCAAATGAACGGGATGAGCATGATCGGGTTGTAGACGATCGGCAGGCCGAAGATCATGGGCTCGTTCACGTTGAAGATGCCGGGGGCGAGCGACAGCTTGGACAGCTCGCGCACCTGGGCGGACTTGGCGACCAGCAGCACCGCAACGATGAAGCCGAGGGTCAGGCCGACGCCGCCGAACTTGCAGAAGCAGTCGATGAGCTGCGGCACCAGATAGTGGCCGCCGTTGGCCTGCGTGGCCTTGATGCCCTGGTCCATGAGGTTCTGGTTGACCAGCGAGTTGGCGGTGAGCACCGGGTAGATGATGCCGGAGACGATGTTCGGACCGTGCAGACCGCACCAGAACAGCAGCGACATGAGCAGCACGATGATGATGGCACCGGCCCAGTTGTCGGTCAGACCCTGCATCGGGGTCTGGATGATCTTGAAGATGAGCTCGGTCAGCGAAACGCCGCCGAAGACCTGGCACACCTGGTAGATGATCGCGGAGTAGCACATGATGAAGAAGCCGGGGATCATCGCGGAGAAGGCGTTCGATACGCCTTCGGGCACGGCGTCGGGCATCTTGATGCGCAGGTTCTTCTTGATGCAGGTGGTGTAGACCCACGAGCCGATCAGGCCCATGATGATGGCGGAGATGATGCCGTTGCCGCCCATCCACGTGTTCGGCAGGACGTTGGAGATGGTGGCGGTGTCGCCGCCCAGCGCCTTGATGGTGTCGCTGGTGACCGTCAGCGTGGAGGGCGAGACGATGAGGAACGAGACCAGCGTCAGGATGCCGCAGGAGATGCCGTCCATCTTCTCGTTGCGGGCGTAGGAGTAGCCGATGCCGACGGCGATGACCATCGCGAGCACGTTGAACGTGGAGTTGTTGATCTGGTTGAGACCCAGATTCCAATCGCTGCCGAAGATCCGGGCCATGAAATCGGTGTAGCCGGTGATCGGCAGGTTTGCGATCAGCAGGAAGATCGAGCCGACGAGCGTGATCGGCATGGACAGCACGAAGCCGTCCTTGAGCGCGGTGATGGCTTTGGTGCTCGCGAATTTCACGAACACGTCAAGCGTCTTCTGCGCGACGTTGGTGAACCTTTCCTTCATCACAGGAGTCCTTCCTTGGACATCTGCGGACTTCGTAGTCCGCATCTTCTGTTGTACTTCCAGCACGGCTTTTCAGCCTTCAGTTATTCGATATACTTTTTGTTGTTCGAATAACTTGTGCTTTTAGTATACGGATTATGGGAATCCTGTCAAATATGGTCACATCGCTGTTATTACACCGATTATCGGCATAATTCAGCCATTGTCAGCGCTCACTGGTCAAGATTGCGACACGCCGGTGGTCAAAATTTATTCGAATAAATTAATCGTTTTTACTTCGACGGCTCACATCAGGCCGAGCCGTTCGAAAGCGCGGGCGAGCCCGTCCTCCTCCACATCGCCGGCGACGATGCCGGCCATCGCCTTGATGTCCTCCGACCCGTTGCCCATCGCCACGCCGACCGCGCAGTACTCCAGCATCGGGATGTCGACGGCCGCGTCGCCGAACGCGACGGTGTCCTGCCGATTCGCGCCGAGATGCGCGAGCAGCCGGTCAATCGCATGGGCCTTGGTGATGCCCTTGACTCCGAGATCGCCGAACAGCGCCGTCGCTCCCCTACCGCCCCACGTGCCCGATTCGAGGTCGGGGAAACGCCCGCGGGTGTCGAGGAAGTCCCGGTACGAGCCGAGCACGTAGCTGATCTTGTTCACGTCGTGCCGGTACAGCTCACCGTCGAAGATCATGTCGGGGAACGCCTCGCGCACGGTCAGGCGATTGACGTTCTCCTTGCCCTTGCGGGCGGAATACTCGCGGATGGCGTCGAGCGCGCCCTCCTCGAAGCCCTCGGGCCGTTGTTGCTTTCCAGATAGAATTCAAGGCCGCGCGGATGGCCCTCACGGCCGAGTCCGGCAGGTTGTTGTCGTAGTCGACCAGTGTGCCGTCCACGTCAAACAGGATGATCTTGGACATCGTCGTCCGCCTTTCGTCGATGGTTGTGGCGGCCATGCGGCCTTACGAGCGGAGCCGGCCGCCGCGCGTCAGCGCATCGAGGTCATCGTGAAGAACCTCGCGTTGACGTAATGGTATGCGATGAACGAGGAGTTGAACAGACGGCCGTTGGTCAGGAACGAGTCATCCTCCAGGTACAGCGCGGGATCACCCTCGTTCAGACCAAGCACCCGGGCCGCGTCCGCCTCCAGCTTGCCCGCGTACAGCACCTTGTCGACGAAGCCGAAATTCAGACCGAGGTCGTTGCGTGCGTACCCGAACAGCGACCCCTCGGCGATCTGCTCATTGATGAACGGCACGAATTCCTTGAGATACCACGCCGTCTCATATGCCAGCGGATTGCCGTCGACCTGCCGCAGACGCACGACACGCCACACCTGATCACCCTCGGCGCAGTGCATGCGCTTGGCCAGCACGGAGTCGGCCTGCAGCAGCGACAACTCCTGCACCACGGACGTCACCTTGCGATGCGGGTACTCCGCGGAAATGCCGCGCGTGGTGCCGATCGACAGGTAATCGCCCTCACGGTCCTCGCGCACGAACACGCCGCTGCCCCGCACCGGGAACACGTCGCCGGCCTCGGCGAGCACCGCGATGGCATTGCGCACGCGGTACCTCGTGGTCTGGTACTCCTCTATCAGCTGGTCCTCGGTGGGCAGCTTCCCGGTCTGCCGGAACTCACCGGCATCGATACGGCCTCTGAGAGTCGTGGCCAATTCGCGGTAATCCTGAGCCATCATTCCTCCTACCGTCTGATTCCGCCCGATGCAGCGGCCCCCATCACCGCCAGAGACACCGCATCCCATGACATCATGATTTTATCGCACAACACACGGTTATTCGAATAACAACATGTACAATCGTACATGATAATCGTAATATCGTGCGCCTCGGCACCCCTTATACGACAATGGCGCTTGGGCGACATGCCATGCCACCCAAGCGCCATACGAACCGACATGCGATTATTGAATCGAGGCCTCCTGCCGCGCGACCTCCAACGCCTTGTTGAAGGCGTCCGACGTCCAGCTGGCTCCGGCCACCTTGTCGACCTTCAGGTCCTTGAGCGGCTTGCCATCGACCACGCCATTGATTGCCTCGGCGAAGTCATTCTGGTGGTTCTTGGAGATCGTCGTGAACGGATGCCCCACGATCTCGACCTTCTCGACCTTCTGGTCGGCGATGGTCAGGTGCACGTCGATGGAATCCTCTCCGACCGGCCCGTACTGGCCGTTGATCGAATAGGTGCCGTCCTTGTAGTTGCCGGTGTCCTTCTTGTCGGAGGTCGTGGACTTGCGCTTGGAGGAGCTGTCGGAGCCGCTCGATGACTGGGACTCGCTCTCCTGCGACTTCTCGGTCTCGCCGGAATTGCCGGCATACTCGTCGTTCATCGGCGCGGCCTTGGGCTCGCCGCAACCGGCCAGCAACGTGGTCGCCGCGATCAGTCCCGCGGCCGCCACCGTCACGCTCTTCAGCGTGCGGGATTTCGACGGGGAACCGCCGTCCGCAAGCCCATCATGCTGCAGAGCGCTGCCGTCACTCATGGTCACCACCTGTCTTCGCCGCCTTGGTAGGATCAATGAAATCAATGGAAGAATCGCCATGCTGCGCACCTTCGGCGTCAGAACCGGTGGACGCAGGCTTGCCACCGGCCGCTACGTACGCATCATGTGCATTTTTATCATTCCACTTCTCGCCCACGAGCACGCCGTGGTTGAGCATGATTTCACGCTGGGCGCAACTCGCCACGAGAGCGTCATGGGTGACCACGATGACCGTGGTGCCCTGGTCATGCAGCTGGCGGAACAGGTCGAGGACGATCTTCTCGTTCTTCTCGTCCAGGTTGCCGGTGGGCTCATCGGCGAGAATCAGCTTCGGGTTGTTGATCAGCGCACGCGCGACGCACACGCGCTGCTGCTCGCCGCCGGACAGCTGGCTCGGCAGATGGTGGGCGCGGTCCTTCAGACCGACCTTCTTCAACGCCTCAAGGGCCTGCTTCTCGTCGACGACCGAATGGTAGTACTGCGCGACCATCACGTTCTCGACGGCCGTCAGGTGCGGCACCAGATAGAACTTCTGGAACACCAGGCCGATCAGGTTCTTGCGCACGTCGGCGAGCTGGCCGGCGTTCAGATCCTCCAGCTTGCGCCCCTCCAGCGAAACGGAGCCCTTGCTCGGCGTGTCCATGCAGCCGATCATGTTCATCAGCGTCGTCTTGCCGGAACCCGACGAGCCGACGATGGCCAGCCATTCGCCCTGCGGAACGGTCAGGCTCAGATCATCGACCGCATGCAGGTCGCCGTAGATCTTGGAAATATGATCGAGTTCAAGCAGCATATCCATGATTATTCCTTAACTATTCCAACTATTCCTCGCGCAGCACGACCGCGGGGTCGATGCGCGTGGCGCGATGCACCGGGGGGATGGATGCGACGACGGCGACCAGCGCGCTGAACACCACCGACACGACGGCGAGCCACCAGTTGAAACCGATGGAACGCTCAAACACGGTGGCACACAGCCAGCGGGCCATGCCATAGCCTGTCGCCGTGCCAAGCAGGCCGCCGAGCAGGCCATACACCGCCGATTCCACATAGAACTCGACGCCGATGGCATGCGAGCTCGCGCCGAGCGCCTTGCGCAGACCGATCTCGTTGCGCCGCTGCGAGACGATGGAGCTGATCGTGGTGCCGACGCCGACCAGCGTGAACACCAGCACAACCAGCGACACGATCCAGAACAGCGTCTGCAGCATCGTGATGACGCGCGTGTCGGAAGCGGTGATCTTGGTGACCTGCTGCGCCTTGACATGCATCGACGTCATATCGTTGATGCTGTTGACCAGCGCGGTGAGGTCCGAGGCGCCCGACGAGTATTCGATGACGTCCACGCCGCGCGTGGAGCCGGTGAGCTTGTCCACGTCGCCGGCCAGCGCGTAGATGATCGAATCCTCGCTGCCGCCGGTGTCAACGATGCCGGCCACACGGAACTCGGTACCGGACGTGTCCATGATGTCGCTGGAGACGTGGCCGTTCTGGGTCTGCTGGGCGCCGGTGGAGCCGGACGAGGTCTGGCCGTCTGACGTGCCACCAGTGCCGGACTGTGCCGTGCCATCGGTGCCGTCAGTACCGGGCTGGCTCGCCTGTCCCGAGGACGCGGCGTTGTCTGATGCGCGGTAGCCGATGGTGATGCTGCCGCCGACCTTCAAGCCCATCGCATCGGCGACGTCCCGGCCGACCAGCACCTTGCCCGCGGACGGCCAGGAGCCGTCGACGACCCAATGATGGTTGAGGTTCCTGACCTGCGCGGGGTTGACGCCGGCCATCACGTACGGGGCCGCGTTGACGCGCACGTTCTCGTAACGGTACGTGGCGTGCTTTTCCGAGCCCTTGGCGCTCACCATCTCCGTGGTGTGCTCGACCATCGCGTCATCGATGCCGGACTTGCCGTTCTCCGAATCGGCGAGCGGCGTCACGATCAGGTTGGCGCCATAGGCTCGCATCTCCTGATTCATCTGCTGCGGCACGGCGATGCAGATCATCGCCAGACAGGACAGCGTAGCGGCGCCGACCAGCGACGCCACCACGGCCATGACCGCGCGAGACCGCCTGCGGAACACCGCACTCAACAGCATCCTGAAGAACATACCGGTATTGGTCATCTCAGCACGCCTCCTTCATCATCGTCTTACGATCAGCGTCCATGCAGCACCTCCGCCGGCTTGAGGCTCAGAATTGAGCGAATCGACGACACCGATGCCAGCAGCACGGTCAGCGCCAGCAGCACGAACACCAGCACGAACACCATCGGGCGCATGGTGATGCCCGAACCGAACACCACCTGCCCGATGATCTGCGCCACGCCCGAGCCCAAAGCGGCGCCGACGATGGCTCCCAGAAGCGAGATCGCCGCGGTCTCCGCCATCATCAGGCGCGACACCGCGCCATCGGTCGCACCGATCGCCTTGAGCAGGGCCAGTTCGCTCGACCGCTCGCCGATCGAGGCGACCATCAGGTTGGCCACTGCCACGGCCGCGGCGAGCAGGCTCAGCACCGTCATCAGGATCATCACGGCCTGGGTCTTCTGCAGCACGTTGCCCTGCAGCGCGGCGACCTGCCGCACCTGCTTGGCGACCGCGCCGGGAATGACCTCCTCGATCTGATAGGCGATTGAGCTGGGGTATGCCGTGCAATACCAGGTCTCCCACTCGTCTTGGCTGAGCGCGGCGGGGTTCTGGGCCGCCTTGCGCGCCAGATCGTTCTCCGGCGTTGTCAGCGCCTTCACCTCGATCTTGTCGACGGAGTCCGGCAGGTCCGACAGCACCTGTGCCACCGACGAGGAGATGTAGATGGCACTGTTGTCGTCGTCGCCGGAATCGTAGACGCCGGTGATGCGAATCTTCTGCTCGTGCGTGTTCCCGGCCGCCGTGGTCTTGCGCAAGGTGACCGTATCGCCGCGTCCCACGCCGAGCTGCTGCGCGAGCGTCGTGCCGATCACGCCCTGATCGGTGTCATCCTTCGGCCAGCTGCCGTCGAGCTTCCACCATGAGCGCATGCCGTCGACGCCCACGACGGTGGTCTCGCCCGACGCGAGCTTCAGCGTCTTGTTGAACCACGTGCCGACTACCGCCGCCGCCGTGCCGTTCACCTGCGCGTGGACGTTGAGTTGCGGCGCGAAATTCGTGATGTTGAACGCCCAAAAAATCGTCTTGATCTTCGCCGCGTCGGACTCCTTCAGGAACGAGGTCGGGTCCGCGCCGGACTGCGGGCCGCCCTCCATGTTGTACAGGTCGGACACCACCGCATCGGACTTCGGCTGCACGGTGATGTTCGAGCCATATGTGCTCAGCTCGGCGTTGAGCTTGTCGCCCACGTCGAACACGACGCCCAGCATCGACACCGACACCGTGGCCGACAGGCACACGGTCAGCGCGATCAGCAGGCGCCTGCGTAACTGGCGGGTGAACGAGCGCCTGATCATTCTCAGAAAGAACATGGTCTAAACCCCTTCCTGCCTTACTGGAAGTGGGCGCTCAGCGCGTCCAGGTCGGCGGTCTGAATGGTGATCTTGCCGCTACCGGTCTTGTACGGGAACGGGATCGGGTTGCACCCGCCCTTGAAGCCGATGGTCGCCAGGTTGATGGCCACCTCACACTTCTTGCAGATGATCTTGCCGTCCTTCTCGTAGTATCCGGCGTCGCCGCAGTTCTCGCAGGCGTCGAGGCCGATGCCGTACGCGCCGCCGTTCTTCTTGATGATGATGAAGCGCATCACGGTGCCGTCCTTGGCCTTGTATTCGAAGCGGTGCAAATGGCCGTCCTCGACCTGGCTGAACGGGATCGTGGCCACGCCGTCCTTGAGCGAATACGCTTCCGGCGGCGAGAGAGTCGGCTGCTGGTTGATTGCGGCCACGCCCAAGGTCAGCGTCGCGGTAACGCCGATCATCGCCACCACGCTCCATGCGGCGGCGGCGATCGCACGGCGCCGGAACGCCTTGTGCTTGCGCACCGTGGCCGCATTGACGTCGGCCGCGAGTCGCTTCGCAGAAACCGGCATACGCAAGCCGGCCACCACCGAGGCGACGGCGGGAATCAGGAATATGAACGCTTGGGCCATAATCAAACCGGACTTGTTGTTGATCAGCCAGGCGAGCATCACGAACGCGATGTGCGGGAACCGCAGCGTGCGGGCCTGCATGATCTGCAGCAGGCCGGTCAGATGCTGCATCAGCTGGATCACCAGCACCACCAGCACCGCGGACAGGAACGCCGGACGGACCGCCGTCGAACGCATCGTGCGGAAGATCGCGGCGATGACCGCGGACGCGATGATGCCCAGCACAAAGCCGAGCGCACGCAGCAGCATATCGGACGTGAAGATCGGGTCTCCCGGCTCGACCCAGATGGTCAGCTGCAGGATCACGTCCGGCAGCGCATAGAACACGGTGAGCGCGATGCCCAACGCCGCCACCAGATTGGCGAGATGCATCACCGCGGCGTGCCGACGCCAATTGCGGGTGATCAGTCGGTTCACGAACACCAACACGATCAGCAGGAGGTCGATGACCACGCAGCACCACAGCACCGGGTAGTTGATGAATGTACGCTGGTTAATCACCGCGGATGCACGCAGTCCGGCGAACACGATCGCCGCCACCAATCCGATGAGGATTCCCCACAGACGCCATCGGGAGCTGATCGGCTTGTCACGCCCCTCGCCGACGGTCAGCATCACACTCATGCACATGACCAGCAACGCGGGCCCCAGCGTGCCCGGCATCACCGCTACGAACTGTTCGAGCATTCGCACCCTTTCCTTGTTCCGTCTATTATGTTCCGTTCATTCCGTCATAAAAACAGCGAAAGCTCCTCTCGGGCAGAGAGGAGCATTTCACTCAGGCAATGTCAATCACCACTGACGCGGGGTGTATTCCCAGTTGTCGAAGGTGACCTCGATCGGCTCGGTCCAGAAGCGACCCTTGACGCCGGTCTCGGGATCGACGTGCAGCATCCAGCCCTTCTTGGCCGGGGATTCGATCGACAGCTTCAGCTGGTAGGTGCCGGCCTTGTCGAGCTTGACGTTGGCGCCGTAGTGCGGGCCGTCGGAGGCGTTCATCTGCATGAAGGTACCGGAGGTGGCCTTGCCGCCTTCGACTTCCTTGCCGGTGGACTTGTCGATGATCGTGTAGTTCACGGTCAGCTCGGGGACGAAGTCGCCCTTGCCGTAGCCCAGCTCGGTACCCTTCTGGTTGGCGTGGATGTCGGCTTCGAGGTGGAAGCTCGAATCAGCGGCCTTCAGGCCCATGGAGGCGGGCTCCATGTCAATCGGCTGGAAGTACACGGCGCCGACGGTCAGCGGGCCGGCGTCCTTGTCCTGCTCCTCGGCGGTGCCGGACGGGCCGACCGGGACCTCTTCAAAGCCTGCGCCGGAGCTGGAGCTGGAGTTGTCCTTCTTGTCGCTGGACTGAGAGGAGCTGCCCGAAGACTTGTTGTCGGAAGCATTGTTGGTGGAACCGCACGCGGACAGCGAGAAGGCCATGGAACCGGCCAGCAGCACGCCGAGCAGGGCGGCGATCTTCTTGTTCTTCATCATTTCTCTATTTCCTTTGTTGTGTAGTGAATGGTATTCACAGATTGTTGGGTTGATTGTTCGGGGCACCGGCCGTCACGGCAGCCTTGGCCTTCGCCTTGCGCTGCTTGATGAAGCCGACCACGAACAGGGCGATCACCGCGATGGCCGCAATCACCTGGGCGATGATGCATTCGACGTACGGGTAGAAGCCGATCCAGTCGTTCGTCGGAACGCCTTGCAGATACGTTGCCGGGAGTGCGTCGCCCTCGATCAGCGAGTGCACGCCGCCGCCGGCGAACACGACCACCAGCACCGACATCAGGATCGACGTGACCAGGAAGAACGGTCCGATCGGAATCTTCACCGACGTGAAGCGAATCACGAAGAAGATGACCAGCAGCACCACTGCGGCTGCGACGGCACCAATCACCATGCCATGCGTATCGCGGCTCATCGTGTAAATCGACTGGTAGAAGATCACCGTCTCGGCGCCTTCACGGAACACGGCGAGGAAGCTCAGCATGGCGAGCGAGATCACCGTACGGGACGCGACTTTTTCGCCGGCATCGACCTGTGAGGAGACGGAGGCCACCGCGGCTTCGGTCTTCTCCTTGATGTACCGGTTCCATGCCTCGACGCTGGACTTGTTGAGCATCCAATTGCTGGTCCATAGCAGCATGGCCATGGCAATCAGGGCGCACACGCCTTCCATGATCTCCTGAATCGGGCCGGACCCGCCGAACGCGAGCACGAAGATGACCGCGACCACGCCTGCGCCGGCAAGACCGGCGAGCACGCCCACATAGATCCACTTGGTGAAACGCTTGTTGCCGGACTTGACAAGGTACGCCACCACGGCCGCGACCACCAGCAGCGCCTCAAGACCCTCACGAATCAGAATCAGGAACGCCTGGCCGACCGAGCTGGTGATGAACTTGGTGAAGCTGCCTTCCTTGTCGGCGGCACCGCCGTCGAGCTTGCCGGCGTCCTCGACCAGCATGGCCTTCAAATCGTCGACGAGCTTCTTGGTGTCTTTGAACGAGGCGCCTGTGTTCATCGACTTGCGGCACATCTTGAACTGGTACTCGACCTGCGAGACGCGGTCGCCGCTGATGGCGTTCATCACGTTCTTCTCGAAGCCGAGCTTCTCGTAGTACTGGTAGTAGGCGTCGTTGACGAGGGTAGCGCCCTTCGCGCCGTCGCCGCCCGCGTACGACTTGTAGGCCTTGTCGAGGATCGGCATCATCTCGTTGGCCACGTCGGTCCAGCTGCGGTCGCCCTTGCCGGGGTTCTTCTTCTGCTTGGACTGCAGAACCTTGCGCTCCTTGGCGATCTGCTCCTGCAGCGCCTTGTCGTAGCCGCGGGGATTGGCGAGCTTGGTGTTCGCGTCGAGCTGCTTGGCGGTGCTGTCGAGGTCGGAGACGAGCGCGGTCACGCTCTGTTCGATCTTCGCCTCGTTGCCCGTCACATATGACAAGTCCTGAATGTCTTGGAACGCCTGCTGCTGGGAGGCCTGCTTGTCGGAGCCGATGTTGTCGGTCACGACCTGGGTGAAGTTGGACGCCACATAGATCTCGTTGTATGCGGCCATGAAGTCGGACGTGGAACCGGCGGTGTTGCCGTCCTTGTATTCCTTCTGCCCCTGCTGCAGCTGCTTGTCCATCGCGGCGGCGACGTCGGCCCATGTGTCGTAATCCGCGGAACCGTCGGGGGCCATCGCCTGCGGGGCGAACATGACGGCCATCACCGTGAACAGCGCCGCGACGACGGCCAGCGAACGACATCCAACCGCCCGAAGATGCGCTACCGCACGACATCGCATATTGGATTCCTCTCCATATCAACGCTTTCTAAACCATCTATGCAATATAGAGAAAAAAAACCTGAAAGAACAGTCTTGACTTTTGAATTTTTATGCGGTAATAGAGCGGCCCCTGAGGCCGAAATGTCTCATATTGTGGTCATTGTATGGGTGGCCCATTAGGGGCCGCTCTCAAAACTCACAGATACAAGACGTTTTTCGGGTTTTTCCCCTTGTATCTGCGAGTTTTGAGAGCCTGCTTCAGCCATCAAGACGATTCAACATCTTCCGCTCGTTGTAGAACGCGAAGACGATGCCTCCGATGCCGCACAGCACGGCCGCGCACACCGCGGCGATGCGGTAGCCCGCGCCCGAGGCCACGCCGATCGTGGAGACGCCGGTGAACAGCAGCATCGCCACCGACTGGCCCATCTTCATCGCGAACGCCAGCCGTCTGACCCATCATCATGTGGTGCTGAGCGACGGCAGCGTGCAACGGCTGGACACCGCATCCTCCAGCGGGAACCCCTACCGTCCCATCTCATCCGGAGGCCTCAAAATCTCCGGCATCAACGTAGGCTAAGGCGGCTGCCCCCGCTGGCGAAATGCTACGCTGAGGGGCATGAGCGGATTGCATGGGCGGATGCCGTATACGACTGCGTTTGAACGCGCGATGGGCACCGGAATGATCATTCAGTCGGCGACGGCCCTCGACGACGGCTTCCGCTCGAAACTCGACGCGTTCATCGACGGGTACGAGTCCGTGCTGTCACGGTTCCGCGCCGATTCGCTGGTGACCGCAATGGGCGAATCCTCGCATGGCGGCTCGTTTGATTTTCCCGATTGGGCCTCCGGGCTGTTCGATCTGGCCGATGCGTTCTGCACCGCGACCGACGGGGCGCTTGACCCGTGTGTGGGCGAGGATCTGATCCGGCTTGGCTATGACGCACGGTATTCGATGACAATGGAACCCGATGTGGAGCATCATCTCGGTGCCGTCCACGGGCGCCCGACATGGCGCAACGATGTGGAGCGTCATGGCACAACGCTGGTGACGCAGCGCGCGGTTCACTTGGATTTCGGGGCTTTCGGCAAGGGATATTGCGCCGATCTGATCGGCGCGATATTGGACGGGCACGCGGGCGATGAAACCGTCCGGCAATCCGCCACCGGCCCCGGCTCTCACGCGCCCTACATCATCGACGCGGGCGGCGATCTGCTGATCCGCACGGGCGAGTCTGCTCAACCGGCCCCACTCGCCGAGGGGTCAGGACACGACACCGGCGACACCGTCACCATCGCCCTGGAGGATCCCGCTAACCCCGGAACCGAGGCGATCGGCATCGCAAGCATCGTTGACGGGGCGTTCTGCGCGAGCGCCCCCAGCCGACGCCATTGGAGTGAGGAGGCAGGCCGTCAGCTGCATCATCTGCTCAACGCGGTCGACGGCCGTCCCGTGCGCGATGTCGCCGCGAGTTGGGTCTACGTGCCATCGGCGGCTGGCCGAC